>Ga0209514_10000803_pt1 | contig 60850 bp, 45 predicted proteins | sample Subgrocontami58m_FD_187452 | JGI IMG/M metagenome (GOLD analysis project Ga0209514, IMG submission 187452) | Subsurface groundwater microbial communities from S. Glens Falls, New York, USA - GMW37 contaminated, 5.8 m (SPAdes) (version 3) | ecosystem: Environmental > Aquatic > Deep subsurface >... | reverse complement strand
CCCCCCGCACTCCACTCGTCCCCCCGCACCAAACCCCCGCACCCCTCCCCCTCCCCCGCACTCAAATCACCAGCATATCGGATGGCCCGCGACCCTCGCCCGATATCCGCACCAGTATCCCCACCGCAATCCAGCAGACCAGCATGAACGACCCGCCGTAGCTGAAGAACGGGAGCGGAATGCCCGTGATCGGCATGAGGTTCAGCGTCATCCCCACATTGACGAGGATGTGCACGAACCAGGCGGAGGCGAGGCCGAAGGCCACGAGGCTCGGGAACGGATCGGTGGAGCGGGCGGCGATGCGCACCGAGCGCAGCAGGAGAAACAGGAACAGGCTCAGGGCGATGCTGACCCCGATGAAGCCCAGTTCCTCACCCACCACCGGGAAGATGAAATCGGTGTGCTGCGCCGGCAGAAAGGCCAGGCGCTTCTGGCTGCCGAGGGTGAAGCCCTTTCCCAGCCAGCCGCCGGAGCCGATGGCCACCTGCGACTGGATGACGTGATAGCCCGACGCCTGCGGGTCCGTCGTGGGGTCGAGGAAGACCAGCAGGCGCTTTTGCTGGTACGGATTCAGCTGGTCCCACAGCACCGGCGCCACGACGCCCGTGACGACGTTCGCCAGCACCACCGCGACCCCTTCCACCAGGTACGGACGGTACCAGAGCACCAGCGCAACGAGCACCAGGAACCACGCCCCCCACAGCCCGGTGCTGAAGGCGAGAATCAGGCTCACCACGGGGCTGGCCACGAGCACCAGCAGCTGCCACGACGCCCCGGCCCAGAAGAGCATCGCGAAAAAGATCCCGACGAAGACGATGCCGGTGCCGAGGTCCGGCTGCCGCATGATCAGGATCCACGGAATCGCCACCGCGAGCGCGGGCTGCCACAAGTCCATCAGCGACCGCGGCGCCACTTTGCGGGACGCGAGGATGCGCGCGAGCATGAGGATCACGGCGATCTTCGCCAGTTCCGACGGCTGCCCCAGCCGCACCCCGCCAATGGCGAGCCAGCTCTTGGTGCTGGCCGCGGTGCCGGCGCCGGCGCCGATGAACAGCAGCAGGAAGAGCAGCACGCACGACACGGCGTACGCCGGGGTCGTCACCCAGTCGAGGAAGCGCACCGACGCGCGGCTCACCGCGTAGGCGGCGCCAAGCCCGAGGATGAACCAGGCGATCTGCTGCCGGTACAACTTCGCCACGACCGTCGGGACGTCGGTCTGCCCGGCGCTGTACACCATGGCAATGCCAAAGAGCGACAGCGCCATGGCGAGCGCCACCAGCGTCGGGTCGGCGATGCGGCGGCGCGCGGCGCTCACTCCCCCTCCGTGTTGATCACCTGGGTGGTCTGCACGCCGAGGTAGTGCTCGATGATCTTGGACGCGATGCGCGCCGCCCGCGTGCCATGGCCGCCGAATTCGAGCATCACCGCTACGACGATCTTGGCGTCGTTCGCCGGGGCGAAGCCTACGAACCACGCGTGGTCCCGCAAGGGGTCGTGCGCGTTCTGCGCCGTGCCGGTCTTGCCGGCGAGCATGACGCCGCGAATCTGCGACGCGGCTGCCGTGCCGCGCTGCACCACGCCGGCGAGCGCCTTCTTGACGCCGGCCATCTGCTCGTCATCCAGCTGGAACAGCTGCACGCGCTCACTTTCGCCCCGCACGATGCGCGGCTGCGCCGCGTGACCGTCGGTGGCGAGCGCCGTGTAGAAGCGCGCCATGTTCACCACGGTCTGCGCATTCTCGCCCTGCCCGATCGCCAGGTTGAGCGACACGGCGTTGCTCCACCCACGCGCGCCAAACCGCCGGTTGTAGTACTCCGTCGCCGGCGCGCTCGGGAACGACGACCGCGTCTCCGACGGCAGGTCGATGCCGGAGCGCTCACGCGCGCCAAGCTCCACGCCGCCAGCGACCAGCCGCGAGAGCCCGATCTTCAGTCCCAGCTGGTAGAAATAGACGTCGCACGACACCTCGATCGCCTGCGCGAGATTGATGTGACCGTGCCCCTTCTTGTCCCAGCACTTGAAGCGCCGGTTGCCGTACTGGTACCCGCCGGTGCAGGCCACCGGCATCTGGTCGTCCAGCGACACGACCCCCGCCTGGATGGCCATCACCGCGGTCGCGAGCTTCCAGATGGAGCCGGGCGCGTAGGCGCCCTTGATGGCCTTGTTGTAGAGCGGACGCCGGCTGTCCTCATTCAGCGCACGCCAGTAGTCGGCGGGGATGCCGCCGATGAAGCGATTGGGATCGAACGTCGGCGCCGAGTGCAGGGCCAGCACCGCGCCGGTGGTCGGTTCCATCGCCACGATGCCGCCGATCAGAGAGTCCCCGAACAGTCCCACCACGAACTTCTGCAGGTCGAGGTCGATGTTCGTGTGGAGCGGCGGCGCCGCTTCGGGGAGCAGGTCCTGGCGCGCCCCGGCCTCGCGCACCACCCGACCGCGCGCGTCCACCTCGACGAACCGCGTCCCCTCACGGCCGCGCAGCAGGTGCTCGTACTGCCGCTCGAGCCCGTCCTTCCCCACCTGCTGTCCGGCCTTGTATCCGCGGAAGTTCGCGCTGCCGAGTTCGGCCTCGTTGACCTCGCCCGTGTACCCGATGAACGCCGCCATCGCCGGACCGTCGGGATAGTAGCGCTTGGGCGCGCTCTGGATGATGAGGCCGGGAAACTCCACGCGATGCTCCTCGAGCACCGACACGACGTCGAACGACGCGTCCGGGAAGATCACCGCCGGCCGGTTGGGTGCGCGCCGGAAGCGGCGGATCGCCTGGTTGATCTGTTCCGGCGACATCGGGATCGTCCCTGCCAGCCGCCGCAATGCGGCGCGCAGCGAGTCCACGCCGGGCGCGAGCAGCGACACCGAGTAGCCCGGCAGGTTCTCGGCGATGATCTGCCCGCGGCGGTCGTAGATCACGCCGCGCGGCGCCGGCAGCGGCACCTCGCGCAGGCGGTTCTCCTCCGACTGCAGCACGTACTGCGCGTGCTGCAGCACCTGCGTGCGGAAGAACGAGCCGACCAGGAAGACGAACGCGAGGAAGAGCAGCGCGGCGGCGAGCCGCGCGCGGCGCTGCATCTCGTTCGGATGGAAGCTCATCCCCGTGGTGTCCCGACGACGGGGCGCAGCACCACCAGCACGCCCAGTCCCACGACCGCCGTCACCGCGGCCGCCAGCGGCGACCAGAGCAGCGCCTGTGCGAGGAACTCGCTCCCGCCCAACCGGTGCTCGGCCGCAAGGAAGACGAGGTCGCCGACCCACTTGCCGAGGAAGACGAATACGGCGTTCAGCGCGATGTTGTCGGCGAAGAACGCCGCCTTGAGCGAAGACGCCGTGTACGCCACCACGCTGAACGCCAGCGCGCCGGCGCCGAATGCGCTCGGCATCATCGCGTCCGACGTGATCCCCACCGCGAAGCCGACGATCGTCGCCACGCCGGGCCGGGCCCGCACCGCCACGAGCAGCACGGCGATGGCGAGGAAGTCGATGGACGCGCGCCAGTCGAGCACCGGGCGCAGCGTGTAATGCAGCACGACGAGCGTCAGGAAGACCAGCACGAACCAGAACCCGCGCGCGAAGTTCATGGCGCGCCTCCCGGCGGGACCGTCGAGTCCGGGCGCGGACGCACGGCCGGCAACGAGTCGGGACGCGGACGCAGCGCCTGCAGCGAATCCAGGCGCTGCCGCTCGGCCGTCGCCAGCGAATCGGCGCGCTGCTTCGCCAGCGAGTCGCCCGCCGACACCACCATGCGCAGCGCGCTGTCCACGGCGTGCTGCCACGCGGCCGACACGCCTTCCTTGGCCCGCGTCGGCTGCACCACCATCACCGCGGTGGCGTCCGCGGGCCGCACGGCCGGGCGCAGGAGGTAGTTGCGCGCCCACCCCTCGGCCGTCTTCAACTCCGACAGCACCGTGCCCACGGGGATGCCGCGCGGGTAGACGCCGCCGAGGCCGGCGCTCACGATCAGCGTGCCGGGGCGCAGCGCGTTGCGGAACGCGACGCCGCGCAGCTCGAGCAGGAAGCGCGTTGCCCCCGCCCCAAGGTGCGGATAGACGATGCCGAACGCCGTGCCGTCGGCCGACATCGCGCTCACGCGGAAGTCGGGATGCGGCCAGACGATGGCCACCGACGAGCGCGCGTCCACCGTCTCGATCATCCCAACGAGCCCGTCGGGCGCGACCACGGCACTGAACGGCTCGACGCCCTCGTTGCGCCCCACCGTGAGTGTCATCGTGTAGTCGTCGCCGAGGCCGCGCCCGTGCAGCGCCTCCGCGGGGACGAACCCCCACTTGAGCGCGGCGCCGAGGCCCAGCAGGCGGCGCAGCCGCTCATTCTCGGCCGCGATCACGTCGGATTGCCCCGCCTGCAGGCGGATGCTGTCGGCGACGCGCACGGAGGCGTCATAGGCGAGCACGGCGCGGCGCGACACCTCCGCGCGCTCCTGCAGCGACGCCAGCGGCACCACCACCGTGCCGCGCAGCGCGCCGGCGACGGTCGATCGGATGGGCGACGGCAGGACGAGCGCCACGAGCGACAGCAGCACGCAGGCGACAAGCATCGCCTGGTCCGCGCGGGAGGATGTGCGTGCCGGTCGCGGCACCGTACGCTAGGTGGAGAGGACCGACCAGTACTTCTCTTCGTCGTCGAGAATCCGGCCCGTGCCGCGCACCACGCACGTCAGCGGATCCTCGTCAACGTGGATCGGAAGCCCCGTCTCCTGCGTCAGCAGCACGTCGAGACCGCGGATCAGCGCGCCGCCGCCCGTCATCACGATGCCGCGGTCCACGATGTCGCTGGCGAGCTCCGGCGGCGTGATCTCGAGCGCGCGGCGCACGGCGTCCACGATCTGCTGGATCGGCTGCTGCATCGCGTCGCGCACCTCGGAGCTGTGCACGCGCACCGTCTTCGGGATGCCCGACACCAGGTCGCGCCCCTTCACTTCCATCTCGCGCTCCTCGCCCATCGGCGCCGCCGAGCCGATCTGGATCTTGATCATCTCCGCCGTCGGCTCGCCGATCAGCAGGTTGTACGACGAGCGCATGAACTGCACGATGCTCGTGTCCATCTCGTCGCCGCCGGTGCGGATCGACGTGTCGCTCACGATGCCGCTCAGCGCGATGACCGCGATCTCCGTCGTGCCGCCGCCGATGTCGATCACCATGTTGCCCGTCGGCGTCTCCACCGGCAGGCCCACGCCAATCGCCGCCGCCATCGGCTCGGCCACCATGAACACTTCCTTCGCGCCAGCGCCCAGCGCCGAGTCGCGCACCGCGCGCTTCTCCACCTCGGTGATCCCCGACGGCACGCAGACGATGACGCGCGGCTTCACGCGGAAGACGTGCTTCTCGATGATCAACTCGAGGAAGTAGCGCAGCATCTTCTCGGTGACCTCGAAGTCGGCGATCACGCCGTCCTTCATCGGCCGCACCGCGATGATCCCCTCCGGCGTGCGGCCGAGCATGCGCTTGGCTTCCAGGCCCACGCCCTTGATCTTCTTCGTCTCGCGATCCATCGCGACGACCGACGGCTCGTTGAGCACGATGCCTTCGCCCTTCACGTAGACGAGCGTGTTCGCCGTTCCGAGGTCAACGGCGATCGCGTTCGCGGGAAAGAGGGAGCCGTGCTTGAAGAACGGGAAATTCCAGCGCATTGACACTCACGCGCGATCGCGACGAGGCGCGATCGGCTGGGGGCGGGCAACTATTGAGGGCGGGCGGCGGACGCGGGGAAAGTTAGGCGCCGCGTCAGAGAGCGACAAGTACAGAGAGACAACAGAGAGACAACAGGGAGAAAACAGAGAGACAACAGAGCGTGTGTGTCCTACAGGGCGCGTCCCGGCTGGGGCGGGCCCCGGGCGGCGGCTCTCAGGCGGCGGCTCTCAGGCGGCGGCTCTCAGGCGGTGACTCACACGCGGTGGCTCCCAGACGGTGGCTCCCAGGCGGTGGCTCCCACGCGGTGGCTCCCATGCGGTGGCTCCCACCGGGTGGCTCCCACGCGGTGGCTCCCCGGCGGTGGCCCCCCGGCGGCGCTCCCCGGCGGCGCTCCTCGGCGGCGGCTCCCCGGCGGCGCGCCTCCCCGGCGGCGCGCCTCCCCGGCGGCGCGCCTCCCCGGCGGCGCGCCTCCCCGGCAAGCGCGCTGCACCGAGCCGAAAACCCGCCGCCCCAAAACCCTGGCACAGGGGCCGGGCCAAAAAAACGAAGGGCCCGGAACCCAGCCCCGGACCCTCTGTTGTCTCTCTGTTTTCTCTCTGTTGGCTCTCTGTTGTTTCTCTCTAGAGGCAGCTTTCCGGAGCCACGTATTCCATCCCAAACGCCTCCGCGACTCCCTTGTACGTCACCTTGCCGTCGACGACGTTCAGGCCCATCAGCAGCGCGTGGTCTTCCTTGCACGCCTTCTTCCAGCCCTTGCTCGCCAGCGTCAACGCGTACGGGAGCGTCGCGTTGGTCAGCGCCAGCGTCGACGTGCGGGGCACGCCGCCCGGCATGTTCGCCACGCCGTAGTGGATCACGTCGTCCACCACGTACACCGGGTTCTCATGCGTCGTCGCATGGATCGTCTCCACGCAGCCGCCCTGGTCGATGGCGACGTCCACGATCACCGACCCCTTCTTCATGAGCTTCAGGTCTTCCTTGCGGATCAGCTTCGGCGCCTTGGCCCCGGGGATCAGCACGCCACCGACCACCAGGTCGGCCGTCGCGATCTGCTCGAGGATATTGTGGCGGTTGCTGTGGATCAGCGTCACGTTCGCCGGCATCACGTCGCTCAGGTAGCGCAGGCGCGGCAGCGACAGGTCGAGGATCGTGACCTTGGCGCCCATGCCCGCGGCCATCTTCGCCGCGTTGATGCCCACGATGCCGCCGCCCAGCACCACCACGTGTGCGGGCGGCACGCCCGGCACGCCGCCCAGCAGCAGGCCGAGCCCGCCGTAGAGCTTCTCCAGGTACTTGGCCCCTTCCTGCGTCGCCATGCGGCCCGCCACTTCCGACATCGGGATCAGCAGCGGCAGGTCCCCATTCGGCAGTTCCACCGTCTCGTACGCGATGCACGTCGCACCCGAGTCGATGTGCGCCTTCGTCAGCTGTTCGTCGGCGGCGAAGTGGAAGTAGGTGAAGATCGTCTGCCCCTTGCGCATCCGCGGCCACTCGACGGCGATGGGCTCCTTCACCTTGATGATCATCTCCGCTTCCTTCCACACCTCGTCCGCGGTCTTGAGGATCTTGGCGCCCACCGCGACGTACTGCTCGTCGCTGAAGCCGCTCCCCTCGCCTGCCGACTTCTCGACGTACACGGTGTGACCGGCTGACGCGAGCGCCTCGACCCCAGCGGGGACGCACGAGACGCGGTTTTCGTTCGTCTTGATTTCCTTCGGGATGCCGATGCGCATGATATGATTGCGAGTTGAATGGTCTGGGTTATACAACACCTAAATTTTACCACATTTTCGCTCTGCGGGGAGACTCTTCTTTCCCCTAAACGGAGTCAGGCAATCCCCCGTTGACCGATCGGCGCGGCACGCTACGCTGCCGTCTGCCGTTTGCCGTCTGCCGTCCGCCGTCCGCCGTCTGTCGTCTGCCGTCCGCCGTCAGCTTTTCGGTCCGAGGCTCACTACCGTTTGCATCTCCGGCCGGAAGAACTCGGCACACGCCGCGCGCGCCGCATCCACATCAATGGCGTCGACACGCCGCAACACTTCATCGAGCGGACGGAAGGCTTCGTGATACAGCTCCACCGACGCCAGGCGGTACATCCGCGCCGACGGGCTTTCCAGGCCCAGCGTGATCTGCCCCTTGAGCTGCTGTCGCCCCTGCGCGAGTTCCTGCTCCGTGATGCCGGCCTCCGACACCCGTCGCAACTCCTCCTGCACGGCGGCCAGCGCGTCGGCGCGCGTCTCCGGCGCCGTCCCCACGTATACGCCGTGTGCGCCCGCCAGCGAGTGGAAGCTCTGAAACGTGTAGACGCTGTACGCCAGCCCCAGTTCCTCGCGCACCCGCTGGAACAGCCGTGAGCTCATCCCGCCGCCAAGCAGCGTGTCCACCAGCATCAGCGCATAGCGCCGCTCGTCACGGTGCGGCACCGTGGCCGAGCCGAGGACGACGTGGCACTGCGCGCCGTCGCGGTCCACGTGGCGCACGGCCGGCGCGAGCGGCACGGCGGCCACTTCCACCATCGGCGTATCGTCGCCGCGCGGCAGGTCGGCCCACCCCGCCTCGGCGAGCACGGCGAGCAGCTGCTCGTGCGTCACGTTGCCGGCGGCCGACACCACGACATGCGGCGGATGGTACGCCCGCGCGTGCAGGGCCCGCAGGTCGTCCAGCGTCATGTTGGCCACGGTCTCGCGCGTCCCGAGGATTGTGTACCCCATCGGGTGCGTCCCCCACAGCGCCTCGTTGTGCATCTCGAAGACGAGATCGTCCGGCGTGTCCTCCACCATGGAGATCTCCTCCAGCACGACCTTGCGCTCGAGCCGCAGGTCCTCGGCGCGCAGCAGCGGCCGGAACATGAGGTCGAACATCACGTCCGCCGCCTGCGGCAAGTGCTCGTCGAGCACGCGCGCCTGGAACGAGGTGTGCTCGCGCGAGGTGTACGCGTCCAGTGACCCCCCCAGCGACTCCAGGGACAGGGCCAGCTGGTGCGCGTTGCGACGCTCCGTCCCCTTGAAGACCAGGTGCTCAAGCAGGTGCGACACGCCCATCACCTCGCGCGGCTCGTGCACCGACGCCGCGCGCACCCAGGCACCCAAAGCAACCGACCGCACTCCCGGATAGAACTCCGAGAGCACGGTCAGTCCGTTGGGCAGCACGGTGCGCTGCACCCCCGACTCAGGGACGGGGGAGTGCGTCATGATTACTTGCGGGGCCCGCGTCCACCGCGACCGCCACGACCGCGATCGCCGCCCTCACGCCGCGGCCGCTCGTGCCGCTCTTCGCCCTCGGCCGCCAACGCCGCAGCCGGCGCGCCTTCGGTCGTGGCATAGGCATCGCCCTCCGGCGCGACGGTCGGGGCCACCGCGGCCCCTGCCTCGCCAGCGCCTGGCTTCGGAATCAGGGCCTTCATGGAGAGGCGCAGGCGGCCGCGCTCGTCGCGCTCCACCAGCTTCACCGTCACCACCTCGCCCTTCTTCACCACGTCTTCCGGCTTCTCGACGCGCGTGTGGCGCATCTCGGAGACGTGCAGCAGCGCCTCGGTGCCGGGCATGATCTCGATGAACGCGCCGAACGCGGTGACGCTCTTCACCGTGCCCTGGTACGTCAGGCCGACTTCCGGCTCGGCGGTGATCGCCGCCACCATCTGGCGCGCGCGCTCCATCGCCTCGCCGCCAACCGCGGCGATCGTCACGAGCCCGGCATCGTCCACCGTGAGCTCGGCACCCGTCTCCTCCTGGATGCCGCGGATCGTCTTCCCCTTCGGGCCAATCAGGTCGCCGATCTTCTCGGGGTTGATGTGCATCGTCACGATGCGCGGCGCCCACTTGCTCAGCTCGGCGCGCGGGGCATCAATGGCCTTGTCCATCTCGCCGAGAATGTGCAGGCGGCCCAGCTTCGCCTGCGCCAGCGCCTCGCCCATGATCTTGAGGTCGAGCCCCTGGATCTTGATGTCCATCTGGATCGACGTGATGCCGTCCTTCGTGCCGGCCACCTTGAAGTCCATGTCGCCGAGGTGGTCCTCGGTGCCGAGGATGTCGGTGAGGATGGCGTACTTCTTCCCTTCCTTGATGAGCCCCATCGCCACGCCGGCCACCGCGCCCTTCAGCGGGATGCCCGCGTCAAAGCACGAGAGCGAGCCGCCGCAGACCGTCGCCATGGACGACGAGCCGTTGGACTCGAGCACGTCCGACACGATGCGGATGGTGTACGGGAAGTCGGCGAAATCGGGGAGCACGCCCTGGATGGCGCGCTCGGCGAGGTTGCCGTGGCCGATCTCGCGCCGGCTGGTGCCGCGCATCGGGCGCACTTCACCCGTCGAGAACGGCGGGAAGTTGTAGTGCAGCATGAAGGCCTTGGTGGTCTCCTTGGCCGTGTCGATGCTGTCCATGCGCTGCACGTCATTGCCCGTCCCGAGCGTCGCGGCGACGAGCGCCTGCGTCTGGCCGCGCGTGAAGAGCGCCGAGCCGTGGGCGCGCGGGAGCACGCTCGTGTCGATGCTGATCGGGCGCACTTCGGTGGGCTTGCGGCCGTCCACGCGCAGGCCGGTCGACAGCACCTGGTCGCGGAGCGCGTTGTACTCGAGGTCGCCGAGCACGGCGCTGATGAACGGCACTTTCTCCGGCTCGAGCGTCGCCGCCAGCTCTTCCTTCACCGCATCCTTCACGGCCTCGACGGCCTGGATGCGGGTGTGCTTCTCCTTCTGGTTGATCGCGGCCTCGATCTTCGCCTTCGCCGCCTTGGTGACGGTCTTCAGCACGTCGTCCGGCGTCTCGGCCTTGGTCCAGGCCATCTTCTCGACGGTCACCTTCGCGAGCAGCTCTTCCTGCATCGCAATGAGTTCCTTGATGCCGCGCTGCGCGATGCCCAGGCCCTCGATCACGTCATCTTCGCTGATCTCGAGCGCGCCGCCCTCGACCATCATGATCGAGTCCTGCGAACCGGCGACCACGAGGTCCATGTCGGAGAACTCGAGCGCCTGGAACGTCGGGTTCAGCACCCACTTGTCCTCGACGCGGCCGACGCGGACGCCGGCGATCGGGCCGGCCCACGGGATGCGCGAGGCGCTGAGCGCGAACGACGTGGCCAGCAGGCCGAGCACGTCGGCGTCATTCTCCTGGTCGGCGGAGATGACGTAGATGAAGACCTGGACCTCGTTCTGGAAGCCCTCCGGGAAGAGCGGCCGGATCGAGCGGTCGATGATGCGGCACGAGAGGATTTCCTCGTCGCGCGGGCGCCCTTCGCGCTTGATGAACCCGCCCGGGATCTTGCCCGCGGCGTAGGTCTTTTCCTTGTACTCGACGGTCAGCGGGAAGAACGGGAGCGTGCTGCGCTTGTCACTCACGGTGACGGCGGCGAGGACCATGGTCTCGCCGAAGGTGACGAGCGCCGAGCCTGCGGCCTGCTTGGCCATCCGCCCCGTCTCGATGACCAGGCGGCGGCCGGCAAAGGTCCGCTCAATGCGTTGCATCATGTGTGGTGTTTCTCGGTAGAACGCAAAACGCGCGGGCCGCCATGATGCGCCCGCGCGAGAAGCGCTGTGTGGTTCTTAGTAACGCAGTCCCAGGTCCGCGATGAGCTTCCGGTACCCGTCAACGTCCGTGCGCTTGAGGTAATCAAGCAGGCGACGGCGCCGGCCGACGAGCTTCAGCAGCCCGCGGCGGCCGTGGTGGTCCTTGGCATGGGCGCGGAAGTGATCGGTCAGATAGTTGATCCGTTCCGTGATCACGCCGACCTGGACGTACGACGAGCCCGTGTCGGTCTCGTGGCGGCGGTGCTTGACGACCGCCGGCTTCTTGTCAAATGGCATTCCTGTGATCTCTGCGTACTTCGGTGACTAGGCCAATTCCGTTGTAGCAGAGGAAGTTAGCCTGACATCGTGATCATGTAAAGTCCCCAAAACACGATTGAGGATTGGGAATCCGGACTGGGATTTAGGAGTTCGATCGAGGACACCGACTCGCGACTGCCGCAGGCGCCAATCGCGAGTCGAGATCCGCGTTCGAAGTCATCAATCCCGTTCCGGATTCCCAATCCTCTATCTGAACAACGCTACCAGATCGTTAAACATGACCACCGCAAACAGCGCCACAATCGCCGCCAGCCCCACTCGCATCACGTTCTCGCGTGTCCGGACGCTGAACGGCGACCCCTTGATCGATTCTGCGACAGTCATGACGACCTGCCCACCGTCCAAGATCGGGATCGGAAGCAGGTTCAGAATGGCTAAATTTATGCTAAGAAAGGCGATAAGGGCCCATAGCGACTCCATTCCGGTGCGCGCCGCGTCCACCGACGTCCGGGCGATCGCTACCGGGCCGCCTAGATTCTTGACACTGATCGTTCCCTGGAATAGCCCGCCGACCACGCCAACCACGGAACTCCCCATGGCCCACGTGGCCTGCCAGCCGGCCACCGAGGCCGACACGAGCCCCATCCGGTCGCGCTCCACCTTGTTCTTCGGGTAGGCGCCGACCCGGCCGACCGTCACGGCCTTCCCGGTGGCCGCCTCCATCCCCTCCTGCGCCACCGGCGTCATCGTCAGCGTCAGCGGGGTCCCGCCGCGCACGACGCCCAAGGTGACTTCCTTGCCGGCCGACGCGGTGATCGTCCGCAGCAGGTCGCTCCAGGCCCGGATCTCCTTGCCGTCGATCGACGCGATCGAGTCGCCCGGCAGCAGCCCGGCCCGTTGCGCCGGCATGTCCACGATCAGCGAGTCCACCACCGCCGGGACATACGGCCGCCCGTAGTAGGTGAACACCCCGGTGGAGACGACGAGCGTCAGCACCACGTTCATCGTCACACCCGCGAGCATGATCACCAGGCGCGCCCACAGCGGCTTGCTCTCGAACCAGCGCTCCGGCGGCACCGGCTTGGGTCCGAACGGCACCATCGCATTCTCGTCCCAGTCGGCGGGGTGACCGTCGCCGGTGAGCGCTTCCGCGACCGCGCCATCGCCGCCCGCTACGTGGAGTCCGCTCTGCCCCTTCCCCTGCACTTGAGATTCCGGCTTCCCGCCCTCGATCGCCGCCATCGTCTCGTCTTCCCGACTCGCCATCCGCACGTACCCGCCCAGCGGCAGCGCCGCGATCACGTACTCCGTCTCGCCGCGGCGCCGCTTCCACAATGCCGGGCCGAAGCCGAGCGAGAAGCGCGGCGCATACACGCCGGTCCACTTGGCGGCGAGGAAATGACCGAGTTCGTGAACGAAGATCACGATTCCCAGCACAAGGATCGGTGCGAGCCATGCAATCATGCGAACTTCTCCCTCACGGTTCGCCGCGCCTGTGCGTCGGCGTGCCACAGCGACGGCAAGTCGCCGCCGGACAACCCGGCGTGACGCGCCAACGCGTCGTCCACGGCTTCGGCAATGGCGCCAAAGGTCACGCGTCCTTCGAGAAAGAGCGCCACGGCCTGCTCGTTGGCGCCGTTGAAGACGGCCGGCGCAGCTCCCCCGGCTTTCCCCGCAGCAATGCCGAGCCAGAGGCACGGAAAGGCCTCATGCCGCACCGCCTCGAACGTCAACCGGCCCGCCGCCACGGCGTCGAATGCCGGAATGCCCGCGTCTGCAATGCGCTCGGGATGTGAAAGCGCGTACAGGATGGGGAGTTCCATGGACGGCACGCCGAGCTGCGCCAGCACGCTGCCGTCCCGGAACTCCACCATCGAATGAATGATACTCTGGGGATGCACCACCACGTCGATCTGGTCGTACCCCAGCCCGAACAGGAAGTGCGCCTCGATCACTTCGAGCGCCTTGTTGGCCAGCGTCGCGCTGTCCACGGTGATCTTGCGCCCCATGGACCACGTCGGGTGATTCAGCGCGTCTCGCACGGTGGCCGTGCGCACGCGATCCACCGGCCACTCGCGGAACGGCCCGCCCGATGCGGTGATGACGAGCCGGCGCACGTCGGAGGCGTTGCGTCCGCTGAGGCACTGGAGGATGGCCGAATGCTCACTGTCCACGGGGACCACGGCGCCGCCGCCGCGGCGCGCCGCTTCGGCCACGAGGGCCCCGCCCACCACGAGCGACTCCTTGTTGGCCAGCGCCACGCGCTTCCCCGCGCCCAGTGCGGCAAGCGTGGCGTCGAGCCCCGCGGCGCCGACGATGGCGTTGAGCACCACACCCACGTCCGGCCGCGTGGCCGCCTCGACCAGCGCACCCGCGCCGCGCAGCCAGGAGGCGGGTGCATCGTCGTCCCCCTCCACCAGGGCTACGAAGGTGGGCGTCCACGCCTCCACCTGCCTGCGCAGCAACGCCGCATTGGCGTGCGCCGTCAGCGCGCGCACCGCGAACCGGTCGCGGTGCCGGTCGAGCACGCGCAGCGCGGTGGTGCCGATGCTGCCCGTGGATCCGAGGATGGCGACACCCTGCGGTGTCATCAGGGCCGGTAGACGAGGAAGCTGCCGAGGAGCACGAACCCCACGGGGAGCGTGAAGAGCAGCGAGTCCACGCGGTCGAGCACGCCGCCGTGTCCGGGAATGAGGTGCGAGCTGTCCTTCACCCCGGCCTCGCGCTTGAACATCGACTCGGCGAGGTCGCCCACCTGCGCCGCCAGGCTGAGTCCCACGCCCACGACCACGATGCCCACCGGGCGCAGCGTCAGGTGCGTCATCGGCGGCAGCACGAACGCGGCGAGCACCCACGTGGTGAGCACGCTCGCCACGACCGCGCCATACGCGCCCGCCCACGTCTTCCCCGGACTCACGGTCGGCATCAGCTTGGCGCGACCGAACGCGCGCCCCGCGAGATACGCACCCGTGTCATTGAGCCAGGTCACCACCATCGGGAGCAGCACGAGCGCCGTGCCGCCGCGCGCATCCACCACGAACTCGTGGTAGCGCAGGGCATAGGCAAAGCTGAGCATGCCGCCGGTGTACACGATGCCGGCGAGCGTGATGCCCACGGCCGCCATCGGACCGCCGTCGCTGCCGCGGGCAAAGAGCACCACCGTCAGCAGCAGCGGCACGAGCAGCGCGACCACGCTCACGGGCGGCACCCAGAAGCCCAGATACCGCGCGTGCACCACCACCGGAATGAGCGCGCTCACCACGACGCCCAGGCTGGCCAGCGGCCGCGCGCCGCGCACTTCGGCGAGCCGGTAGAACTCCCACACCGCCAGCCCCGATGCCAGGGCGAGCAGCGTCACCAGCGCCGGGCCGCCAACCCAGACGCAGGCCAGTACGATCGGGATGAGCACGATCGCGACGAGCAGCCGCTTCGGGAATTCGCTCACGGGAGTGTCAGCTACGCCGAGACGCGGCCGAAGCGGCGCTCGCGGCTCTGGTAATCGAGAATCGCCTCGTACAGCTCGGCGCGCCCGAAGTCGGGCCACAGCACCGGCGAGATGACGAGCTCGGTGTAGGCCAGCTGCCAGAGCAGGAAGTTCGAGATGCGCATCTCTCCCGACGTGCGAATCAGGAGGTCCGGGTCGGGGCACCCGGCGGTGAACAGGCGACTCGAGACGGCTTCCTCGTCCACCTGCGCCGGCGTCAGGCGCCCCGCCGCCACGTCCTCCGCGATCAGGCGGGCCGCGCGCACCAGCTCGGCGCGCGAGCCGTACGAGATGAACAGGTTGAGGACCAGCTTGGTGTTGTGCGCGGTCAGCGCCATGACGCGATCCACCGCGTCGCGCTGCACCGGAGGAAGCCGGTCGAGGTCGCCGAGGAAGACCACGCGCACGCCCTGCTCATCCAGCTCGCGCGCTTCCTTCTGGATGTACTCCTCGAGCAGCGACATCAGCGCCGACACCTCGCCGGCCGGCCGCTGCCAGTTCTCCTGCGAGAACGCGAAGAGCGAGAGCACCTCCACCCCCGCCGCGATGGACGCCTCCACCACCTCGCGCACCGACTTCATGCCATGACGATGGCCAATGGGCCTCGGCAGCATGCGCTCGCGCGCCCAGCGGCCGTTGCCGTCCATGATGATCGCCACATGGCGCGGAATCGCGCCCTGCTCCGTCACCTGGGCAAGGAGATCGTCGGCGGCGCCCATGGGCGCTCAGACCTCCATGATTTCGGCTTCTTTCGCCTTGCTCAGCGCGTCGACCTTGTGGATGTAGTCGTCATGCAGCTTCTGCAAGTCCTTCTCCGCGTGCTTCACGTCATCCTCGGAGACGCCGTCGAGCTTCTTGAGCAGGTCGCGGGCGTGCGTGCGCGCGTGGCGGATGGCGATGTGGCCGTCCTCCGCATACTTGTGCACCATTTTCGCCAGCTCCTTGCGGCGCTGCTCGTTCATGGCCGGCAGCGGGACGCGGATGAAGGTCCCCTGGATCGCCGGGTCGAAGCCGAGCCCCGACTCGCGGATCGCCTTCTCCACGGCGCGAATCTGCCCCTTGTCGAAGGGCGTCACGATCAGCGCCCGCGGCTCCGGCGCATTGACGCTCGCCACCTGGTTGAGCGAGACCAGCGCACCGTACGCCTCGACCTTCACGGCGTCGAGCATGCTCGGCGCCGCCTTGCCTGAGCGCACCGACTGGAACTCGCGCTTCACCGCCTCGATCCCCTTCTCCATCGCGGCGCGGCACTCTTTCAGGATGTTCGGAATGTCAGTCATGAAACGAGGGTCCCCACCGGCTTGCCGCGGATCGCATCGGCCACGGCATCCGGCGTGTTGATGTTGAGCACGATCAGCGGCAACGCATTCTCCTTGCACAGGGTGATTGCCGTCTGATCCATCACGCCAAGTTCCTCGAGCATCACGTCACGGTAGCTGATGCGATCGTACCGCGTGGCGTCCGGCACCTTCTTCGGATCGGCCGAGTAGATGCCGTCAACGCTGGTGGCCTTGATGATGACGTCGGCCTTCATCTGGATGGCCCGCAGCACCGCCGCCGTGTCCGTGGAAAAGTACGGGTTCCCCGTCCCCCCGGCAAAGACGACGCAGCGCCCCTTCTCCAGGTGCCGCATCGCGCGCCGCCGGATGAACGGTTCCGCCAGCTCTTCCATGCGGATGGCGGTCATCACGCGCGTATCGAGCCCGTCGCGCTCCAGCACATCCTGCAGCGCCAGCGCGTTGATGACCGTCCCCAGCATGCCCATGTAGTCGGCGCTCACTCGATCCATGCCCATGCGCGAAATCTGCGACCCGCGCACGATGTTGCCGCCGCCAATCACCACCGCCACCTGCGCCCCCATCCCGTGGATGGTGCGGATCTGGTGCGAGAAGCGCGTGATGGCGTCGAAGTCGAACCCGAAGCCCTTCTCCCCGGCGAGCGCCTCGCCGGACAGCTTGAGCAGGATGCGCGGATACTTGAGCGCCGACGTCATGCGGTTAGCCCTCGCCCATCTTGAAGCGGGCAAAGCGCACCACCGAGGCGCCCGCGCCGGCTTCCTTGATGATCTGGCCGATGGTCTTGCTGTCCTCGCGCACCCACGGCTGCTCGGTGAGCACGATCTCGCCGAAGAACTTGTTGATGCGTCCGTCCACCATCTTCTCGGCGATGGCCGGCGGCTTGCCGCTGGCGATGGCCTGCTCCACGAAGATGTCGCGCTCGCGCTTCACCACCGCGGGGTCCACGTCCGCGCGGTTCACGGCGATTGCCGTGGCCGGCACGCCCGCCGCCACGTGCTCGGCAATCGTGTTGGCCAGCGCCGTCCCCGCCTCGCCCGTGATGCCGGCGACTTCGACGAGCACGCCCACCCTGCCGTTGAAGTGCAGGTAGAAGCCCACCGTGCCGCCCGCCTTCGGGGTGAAGCGCGCGATGCCCTTGAGCACCACGTTCTCGCCCGTCTTGGCCGAGGCGGCCTTCACCACTTCACCCACCGTGCGCGACGCGTCGGCGTACCACGGCGTGGCGAGGTACGCGCCGTCGGCGCCCACTTTCACGACGCCGTCCACGCTCGCATCCTTGGCCACCTGCTCGCACATCGTCTTCGCCACGGCGATGAACTCGTCATTGCGCCCCACGAAGTCGGTCTCCGAGTTGATCTCGATCATGGCGGCCGCCGAGCTGTCCCGCGCCACCCACGTCACAATTTGCCCCTCGGAGGCGGCGCGGTCGGCGCGCTTCTCGGCCTTGGCGATGCCCTTCTTGCGGAGGATGTCCACGGCGGCATCCATCGCGCCGCCGGCTTCCTCGAGGGCCTTCTTGCAGTCCATCATGCCGGCGCCGGTGCGGGCCCGGAGCTCGGCAACATCCTTCGCGCTGATCGCAGCCATATGCTATCTCGGTAGTTCAGTCGGTGTGAAGACGCCGCCGGCGCTTGCGGCCGGCGGCGTCGGGAAAATACGCGCTGGTCGGCGTGATGACCACGCCCGCGCGCTTACGCGCTCGGCTGGTCCGGTGTCTCGGCGGGCTTGTCCGCCGCTTCCGGGGTGTCGCCCTTCAGGCGGGCCGCGATGGCGTCGGGCTTGGCGCGGCGACGGCGCGGGCGGTCCCCGCCCCGCTCGCCACCACCACCCTGGCCGCGGCGACCGCGGTCACGGTCCTGCGGCTCGGCGCCGCGATCCGACGAGTAGGTGTACGACTGGCCTTCCTCGACTTCCTCGCGCACCGGCGCCTCGCGGCGCGCCTCGATGATCGCATCGGTCACCGTCGCCGTCAGCAGCTCCACGGAGCGGATGGCGTCGTCGTTGCCGGCGATCGGCACGGCGATGAGGTCCGGATCGGAGTTCGTGTCGCAGATGGCGATGATCGGGATGCCGAGCTTCTTGGCCTCGTCCACCGCGATGCGCTCCTTCTTCGCATCCACGACGAAGAGCAGCCCCGGCAGGCGCCCCATGTTCTTGATGCCCGACAGGTTCTTGAGGAGCTTGTCCTTCTGACGCGTGAGCATCAGCTGCTCCTTCTTGGTGTAGTTCTCGAACCCGCCGCCCGCCTCAGCGCCCGCCTCGAGCTCCTTGAGCCGGCGAATCTGCTTCTTGACGGTGGAGAAGTTGGTGAGCAGGCCGCCGAGCCAGCGCTCGGTCACGGAGAGCGCACCGGCGCGCTCCGCTTCCTGCGTCACGATGGCGGCGAGCTGGCGCTTGGTGCAGACGTACAGCACCTGGTCGCCGCGCAGCACGACCTCGCGGGCCAGCTTCTGGGCGAGTTCGATCTGCCGAAGCGTCTTCTGCAGGTCGATGATGTGGATCCCGTTGCGTTCCGCGAAAATGAAGCGGCGCATCTTGGGATTCCAGCGGCGCGTCTGGTGCCCGAAGTGGACACCGGCCTTGAGCAGATCGTCGAGCGTGGGCTGAGCCATGAGTGTGAATCTTCCTTGAACTGGTTGAGTCGTCCCTCGAGTTCAGCGCCCATACAGACCGGCGAGCCGGACCACTGATGGGCTCCCTCGAGGTGAGGGATGGTGGAACAACGGACGGAGGACGGATGATGGAGGACGGAGGAGAACCGTGGTGGGAATTCAGCGAGCCTTCCGTCCTCCGTCCTCCGTCCTCCGCTGCAAGCGTCTAACGCTTGCTGAACTGGAACCGCTTGCGTGCCTTCGGACGGCCGGGCTTCTTGCGCTCCACTGCACGCGCATCGCGCGTGAGCAGGCCCAGGTCGCGCAGCTTGCGGCGGTGCAGCTCGTCCACGATCACGAGGGCACGCGCCACGGCGAGGCGCAGCGCGCCGGCCTGGCCGGTGACGCCACCGCCGTCGATGTTGGCCTGCACGTCAAAGCGGCCGAGCGTATCGGTCGCCGTGAACGGCTGCTGGATGGCGGAGACGAGCACCGGACGCGGGAAGTAGTCGCCGAGCGTGCGCCCGTTGACACTCCACTTGCCCGAGCCGGGCTTCAGGTACAGACGGCACACCGCTTCCTTGCGACGGCCGATGGTATGAATGGTCTGGTCGGCCATTGCTTACTTCGCCTCGAGCGACGGGAAGGTGAGTGGGGTGGGCTGCTGGGCGGCGTGCGGGTGATCGGCGCCGGCATACACGCGCAGCTTGAGACGGAGCTTGCCGCGGCCGAGGGCGTTCTTCGGCAGCATGCCGTGCACGGCCTTCTCGATGACCCGCTCCGGGTGCTTGGCGAGCATCGTCGCGAACGGCGTGTAGAGCTCGTGGCCCATGTAGCCGGTGTGGCGGAAGTACTGCTTCTGCTCCGCCTTGCGGCCCGTGACCTTCACCTTCGAGGCATTGATCACGATGACGAAATCGCCGGTGTCCATGTGCGGCGTGAACATCGGCTTGTGCTTGCCACGGATGATCCGTGCCACCTCGGTGGCAAGCCGTCCCAGGACCATGCCGCTGGCGTCAACGACGTACCAGTGGTGCTCGATGTCCTGAGGTTTTGCGCTGAAAGTCTTCATCTCTGACGAGTGGGCAGTGCTCGACTGCGTGGGTCTTCGCCTCACCGGTGCGGAATGCAACCCGGGTCTCGGCCGCCGCGAAGGGCTGTTTTCGGACAGACATGTAAGCTAGGCAACGACTTAGGGCGGGTCAAGTACTGCCTAACGGAACGGGGAGGGGGTAGAGGCTCGGCGAGGCGGAACGAGGGGGTGGAACGAGGAGGGAGGTCTCCTGGGCGCCAAGAGACCTCCCTCCCCGTTCCACACCTCGATCCTCGTCCCTACGACTCTACCTCCCTCCCCGTTCCGCGCAGTGACTATCTGGCGTAGTCCGGCCCCGCCTCTCGCACCTTCCTCAGGGTGAGAAGCACATCCGCCGCCGTCCCCATCTCCGGGCGTCCCGACTGCGCGACGAGCGGCGCCAGCCGGTCGAGCATCCGGTCCAGGTAACGGACCGTCGCATCCGGATCCTGCACGGCGATCGCCGCCCGGGTCAGGCAGGAGAGGAGGTCCACTTCGCCGTCTGGCGCGGTGGCACCACGCCCCGCCCGCGCCGCCGCAGCGCGGGCGTCGCCGAGGACGGTCCGCGCCTGACGAAGCGCGGCGCGCGCCGGCGCCGGATCGGCGGCCAGGGCATCCATGGCATCGCCGCACTCCTTCAGCATCCGTTCCATTGGATTCAGCGCTGGCGACACGGACGCGTCCGGTGGCGCGACCTGCGCCAGCACCGACGCCGACGCCGTATCGCCCAGCAACCGCCAACCTTCCGCCAGCGCTTGCGTCGTCCATCCGTAGCCGTGGGGCGTGGCCGCCTGGAATGCAGCGCCTTCACGGTAGCGGCGCGCCACCTCAAAGCCCGATGCACCGCGACGCATCAGCTTGTCGGTGGCGAAGGCCCGCAGGACCCGGAATCGCGTGGTGTCGCGAACCTCGGCGAGGTAGCGCAGGATCGGCGCGACATCGGAGGTGTAGACGAAGCCGTCGGAGCGCGTGAGACGCGACGGAGAGCTCGACACGCCTGCCACGTGGCGGAGATACGCCTCCGTCCGCAGGACACGTTCCATCGACGGGTCGAGTGCGCGCTGCATGCGGGCGGGCGGCGCCGAGGCGCAGCCCGCGACGATGAGGAGCACGCCCAGCACGGCGGCGAGTGATCGCGCGCGGGAGACCGAGCACGGGCGCAGCATCCTGAGCGTGCATCGCGTCATGACAGCTCCACCAGCACGGCACCCTTCTCCACCGCCTGGCCGGGCTGCACCAGCACGGCCTTCACGGTGCCCGCTGTCGGCGCACGCAATTCGTTCTCCATCTTCATGGCTTCCATGCTAATCACACCCTGCCCCTGCGTCACCGTGTCGCCGACCTGGACATGCACCCGCACGATCATGCCCGGCATGGGCGCCGTCACCGGCTGCGGGCCGGCGTGCGCGTCGCGCGCGGCGGTGAGGTCACGAATCGCGCGCGTGCGCTCGTCGAGCGCTTCGGCCTCGAACCGCCAGCCGTCGAGGCGCAGCGTGTAGCGGCCGCGATCGGGATGCCGCCGCGCCACCACGCGGTGCACGCGCGCTCCGATGCCGACGAGATGCACCGGCGTCCCCTCGACGTCGGCGAGGTGCACGGCGTGCGCGACGCCGCCAACGCGCGCCGTCTCGCCGTCGAGCTCCACCTCCAGCCGCTCGCCGCCGATGTCCACGATGTACTTCAATCGCCCTCCGGCACCAGTTCGCACACCGTTTCCACGTGCGCCGTCTGGGGAAACATGTCATAACAGTCTAGCGTCGCAACGCGCCATCCGGGCAGCCGCTGCACGTCACGGGCAAGCGTGGCGGGATCGCAGCTCACATAGATGATGGCGCGCAGCCCCGGTGCAGCGGCGGCGAGCGCGGTCGTGACGGCCGCCTCCACACCGGTGCGCGGCGGGTTCAGGAGCACGACGTCGGCGGGCAACAGGTCGGCGAGCACGTCTTCCACCTTCGCCGCCATCGCGCGCGACGGGGCGGCGAGGCGCGCTGCGCAGGCGGCGCTCGCATCGGCATCGAATTCGACGGCCGTCACCTGCACGCCACGCCCGGCCAGCGCAATCGCCGCGTCGCCGGTGCCGGCGTAGGCGTCGATCACGCGCGTCGGCATGTGCGCCATCACGAGCGCTTCGACGCGCGCCGCGAGTGTGGCCGCGACGGCGGCGTTCACCTGCACGAACGAGGCGCCGGCATCCGGCCGGTCGCGGCGGTCGATCAGCAGCCGTCGGCGGCCAACGTCGTTCACCCACCACGTCGCCGACACGGTGGTGCAGGCGGCAGCAAAGGCCTTTCCTTCCGGCCACTGCATCCCGCCCTCGATCACGAGCAGCAGGTCGTCGCCGTCGCGTCGAATGGACGCGCGCAGCGACGGTGCCGGCGGCAGCAGGTGCCCGCCCTGCGCCATCACCTCGCCGAACGCCGCGACGATGCGTTCGTCGGTGATGTGACAGTCGTCAAGCGAGAAGATCTCGTCGGGCGCGCCGGCGCGGTGCAATCCCGCGCGCCAGCCCTCCCCCACGCGTCGCAGCGCCAGGGTGAGCTTGCGCCGGTACCGCCACGGCTCCCCTGCCCCCTGCACCACCGGCAGCGGTACGACACGCTTGCCGATGCGCGCAAACGCATCCTGCACCATCTGCGCCTTGGCGGCGCGCTGCGCGTCGAGTGACAGGTGCTGCAGCTGGCATCCGCCGCATCGGTCGCGTTCGTAGTGCGGACAGATGGGCGCGACGCGCCCAGGCCCCGGCTGTTCGATCGCGACCAGTGCGCCGCGTGCGAACCGCCCCTTGGCGCGCAGCCGCACGCGCACCCGGTCGCCCGGCGCCGTGCGCGGCACGAACACCACCATCCCCTCGTGACGCGCCACACCGTCACCGCCGGCGGCGATGGAGGTGATGTCCAGTGTCGCGAGGTCGGCGTTCACTCGCCGCGCAGTCCCTGCTGCCGCGCGAGCCGGGCCCACGGCTGGTGCTCCGGCAACAGCCCGGTCGCGATGCCGTCGCGCGCCGCACCGTCGCGCGGTGCGCCATGGCGCGCGCTGCTGTCGCGCGATGTGGCGCCGTTCGCGGTGCCGGCCGCCATCGGCAGCCGCCGCAGTCGGTCGCGCTCGGCGAGCAGCGCCGCGGCGATGGCCGCCGCCTCCACCTGCTCGCGCGGCGCCGGAGCGCCCACCAGCGAGTCCAGCCGGCGTTCCAGCCACTGGATGTCGATCGCGCCGCGGCGGAACTCGTCGTCCTCCATCACCCGCAAATGAAATTCGCGCGACGTCTCCAGGCCATCGATGGTGAGTTCATCCAGCGCGCGATGCATGCGCGCGATGGCCTCGGCGCGCGTCGGCGCCCAGACGATGAGCTTGGCGAGCATCGCGTCATAGAAGAGGCTGATCTCGCTCCCCACGCCGATGGCGCCGTCCCAGCGAACGCCCGGCCCGCCCGGCAGTCGCAGATACGACACCCGCCCCGCGCTCGGCAGGAACCCGTTCGCCGCGTCCTCGCTCGTGATGCGGCACTCCATCGCCCATCCGCGCGGGTCGATGTGCGACGTGAAGGGGAGCCGCTCGCCGGCGGCAATGCGCAATTGCCACTGCACCAGGTCGATGCCGGTGACGAGCTCCGTCACCGGGTGCTCCACCTGGATGCGCGTGTTCATCTCGAGGAAGTAGAACTGGCCGTCCGGCGCGAGCAGGAACTCGCACGTGCCGGCATTCTGGTAGCCGGCCGCCTTCGCCACGCGCACCGCTGCGGCGCCCATCGCCCGCCGCAGCTCGGCGTTCACGGCGACGCTCGGCGCTTCCTCGATCATCTTCTGGTGCCGCCGCTGCACCGAGCACTCGCGTTCGCCCAGCGAGACGCAGCGGCCGTGCGTGTCGGCGAGCACCTGGATCTCCACGTGGCGCGGCCCGTCGATGTACTTCTCCACGTACACCGCGTCATCGCCGAAGGCATTCTGCGCCTCTCGGCGCGCCGCCTCGAGCGACGACGCGAGGGCCGACGCCTCGCGTACGACGCGCATCCCCTTGCCGCCGCCCCCCGCCGCCGCCTTCAGCAGCACGGGATACCCGAAGCGCGCGGCAATCTCCGCCGCCTCCGCCGCGTCACGCAGCGCCGCGGTGGTGCCCGGCACGACCGGCACGTCGTGCGCGAGTGCGAGGGTGCGCGCCGCGGTCTTGGAGCCCATCGCCGCAATCGCCTCTGCCGGAGGTCCCACCCAGACGAGCCCCGCGTCGCGCACCGCGCGCGCGAACCACTCGCGCTCCGAGAGAAATCCATACCCCGGATGCACCGCATCGGCGCCGACCTGCTTCGCCGCCTCGATGATCAGGTCGCCGCGCAGGTAGCTCTCGGCGGAGGGCGGCGGCCCCAGTCGCACCGCCTCGTCGGCCTCGCGCACGTGCGGCGCGCGGGCATCGGCGTCGGAGTACACCGCCACGGACTGCAGGCCGAGCTCACGGCAGGCACGGACGATCCGCAGCGCAATCTCGCCGCGGTTTGCGATCAGGACCTTCTTCACAGCGGGATGTTCCCGTGCTTCTTGGCCGGGTTGCGGTCGCGCTTGCCCTGCAGCGTCTCCAGCGCGTCAATGAGTCGCAGGCGCGTGTCGCGCGGGTCGATGATGTCGTCCACATAGCCGCGGCTCGCCGCCACATACGGATTGGCGAACTTCTCGGTGTACTCGGCCACGCGCTGTTCCATCGCCTTCGCCGGGTCGTCGCTCTCGGCGATCTCCTTCTTGAACAGGATCTCCACCGCCCCCTTCGGCCCCATCACCGCGATCTCCGCCGTGGGCCACGCCACGTTGAAGTCGCCGCGGATGTGCTTGGAGCTCATCACGTCGTACGCCCCGCCGTACGCCTTGCGCGTGATCACGGTGAGCTTGGGGACGGTCGCCTCGCAGTACGCGTACAGCAGCTTGGCGCCGTGCCGGATGATGCCGCCGTGTTCCTGCGCCACGCCCGGCAGGAAGCCCGGCACGTCCTCAAACGTCACGATGGGAATGTTGAACGCGTCGCAGAAGCGGATGAAGCGCGCCGCCTTGGTGCTGGCGTTGATGTCGAGCACGCCGGCCAGCACGGCCGGCTGGTTGGCGACAATCCCCACCGAGAAGCCGCCGAGGTGCGCGAAGCCGCAGAGAATGTTGCCGGCGAAGTCCTTGTGCACCTCGAGGAACTCGCCGTCGTCCACGACGCGGCGCAGCACGTCGTGCATGTCGTACGGCTTGTGCGGATGGTCCGGCACGACGTCGAGCAGCGCCTCGTCGCGCCGGTCGCGCGGGTCCGTGGATGCGCCGCGCGGCGGCGGCTCCGCGTTGTTGGATGGGAGGAAGCGCAGCAGGTCGCGAATGCCGTGCAGCGTGGCCAGTTCGCTGTCGCACGTGAAGTGCGACACGCCCGACGTGGCGCCGTGGGTATCGGCGCCGCCGAGCATCTCCATGGTCACGTCCTCGTGCGTCACCGTCTTCACGACGTTCGGGCCCGTCACGAACATGTAGCTCGTGTGGCGCGTCATGAACACGAAGTCGGTGATGGCGGGCGAGTACACCGCGCCGCCCGCGCATGGGCCAAGGATGGCCGAGATCTGCGGGACCACGCCCGAGGCGAGCGTGTTGCGCAGGAAAATCTCCGCGTAGCCGCCGAGCGAGACCACGCCTTCCTGGATGCGCGCACCACCCGAGTCGTTGAGCCCGATCACGGGCGCGCCGTTGCGCATCGCCAGGTCCATCACCTTGCAGATCTTCTCGGCGACCGCCTCGCTCAGCGAGCCGCCGAAGATCGTGAAATCCTGGGAGAAGACATAGACGAGACGACCATCGATGCGGCCGGAGCCGGTGACGACGCCGTCGCCGAAGTAGTGCTGCTCATCGAGGCCGAAATCGCGCGAGCGGTGCTCGACGAACCGGTCGAGTTCGACGAACGATCCGTCGTCGAGCAGGAGGTCGAGGCGCTCGCGCGCCGACAGCTTGCCCTTGTCGTGCTGGGCCTTGAGGCGGGCTTCGCCTCCGCCCAGTTCCGCCTCGGCGCGCCGGCGCTCGAGGAGGTCGAGTTTATCGCGCATGCTCATGCGATAAAGCAAACGTGGCGGGGGGTTGGCCGAAAGGCCACGCACTACGGTGCACGGGCAAGGTGGGGTGCAGGGGCACGGGCAGGGTGGGGTGCACGGAAACAGTGGGGTGCATGGGCACGGTGGGGTGCCCTAAGCGGAAGAGCGAGAATGTCGATTGCATTGGATGGGGAGAGCTTGAGGGAGCTGGCCCGCCCCCGCCCCGTGCACCCCACTGTGCCTGTGCCCCCGCACCCCACCCTGCACCCTTCCCCTGCCCGTCAAACCGGAATCGCGGTCTGCTACGGAGCAGCCCCCCGCTCAAACCCGATCCCGTCGATGAGCACGCTCCCCGACTCCGTGCGATCGAAGACAAACCGCACGGCGCGAACCCTGGCGGCATCAAAGCCTGGCATCGCCTGGGCGAACTGCGCCAGCGGCACTGCGTAGCGCGTGGGGACCTGATCGTAGTCACGCGAACTCGCGCCGAACCGCCGCTCGGTGCGCGCCCACTTGTAGAGGCGGATCGTGAGCGGCGGCGGGAGTGGCGAGAGCTCGGAGAGGGCCACCGACGCCTTCACACCATCCACCGTCTCGACCTCGATGCGAAAGTCGAGCGAGATCACCGAGTCCTTGTCCGCCTTCGCCTTGGCCTTGGCAGCCGCCGTGGCGGCCGCCTTGCCCGCGGCGGCCGAATCGGATGCGCCCGCGGCCTTGGCTTTCGCCTTCGCCTGCTTCGCGCTGTCCACCGCCGCGCGCGCGGCGGAGTCGGCGCCGCCGCCGCGCAGCCATTTGGGCAGCCACCCGAATCGCGGCGCGCGCGGCATCGCACCCGTGCCCGGCGCGGTATCGGCCGCCGCGAGCGCCCTCGGCTTGTCCGACTCGCCCTGCACCTCGAACACGAGGCTGCTGCGGCCATCCACGCCGAGCGAGGTCGCCACGGAGTCGGACCAGCGGAGGCCGTACGCCGCAGGTGCCTCGCCGGTGCGCGGCTTCGTCCATCCCACGCGCACGGCGTGGTTCTCGTACGACGCGTTTCCGCGCGAGCGCATGTTGAGCCCCAGCTCGCGCCACGCGGAGAGCCGCGTCCCTTCGATCCTCACCCCCGGCACCGTCCCCGTGGTGACGTCCACATCTTCCTCGAAGGCGGCGAGCCGCCGCGTGCTGGGATCCTCGTAGCGCGTGAGGTAGATAGTGCGCGGCAGCCACGAGCCGCCGCTGCGCGCATCGCGGAACAGCGGTTCGTACGCGCGCGCGTCTTGCAGCGTGAGGTCGAGAAAGGCGCTGATGAACACCTTGCCCGCCCGTCGCTGCTCTTCACCGCTCAGCAGGTTCTTCTTGGCCAGCAGGAGGCCGAGCTCCGGCCCCACATTGCTCGAGCCCCACACCGTGTTGAACTGCCCGTGATTCGCCCGGTAGATATAGATGGCCGACTTGCGCCACGTCCCATGGCCGGTGAAGCGGATGCGCTGGAACTGCCGCTGGCCCATGAAGGTGGACACGTCCGAGTCGTGCGCGCCGTGCAGCACCAAATAGTTGATGTCGCTAAGCGGCGTCCCCTGATCGGCGGGGCGATACTGCCCGTCCACCGGCGCGATGGCCACGAGCGTGCGAATATCGAAACGGAAATTGAAGGTCACTCGCGCATCGTCCGGGTAGCGCGGCAGCTTGTTGAAGGCGGCGGCCACCGCCACCGCCTCCCCGCCGCGCGAGTGCCCCATGAGCGCGATGCGCGACAGGTCCACCTTCCGGAACAGCGGCGACGCGCTGTCGGCATTGAAGCGGCGCCACGCCACAAGATGCTGCAGCAGCATCCACCCGCGCGCGTCGTTCTCCGTGCGCAGGTTGCCGTTGAGGAAATTCTCGTCCACCGACGCCATGATGTAGCCGCGGCTGGCGAGCAGTTCGCCGAGGTAGGCGTAGCCCGGGTCGGAGAACTCCTTCATGCCGTGATTGCCGTGCACAATGAGCACGAGCGGAAACGGCCCCGGTCCTTCGGGATACCAGACGCGGCCGTTCACCGGCAGCCGCTTGGCGTCGAAGCCCCAGTACTTCCAGCGCTCCTTCAGCAGCTTGGGATCGGCGCCGCGAATGAAGGGCGTGCCATTCACGACGCCCGTACGCAGCGTGACCGAGTCGCGATAGACGGCGCGGCGCTTGTCGGTGCCGCTTCCATAGTAGAGGCGCCGCACCGCGAATGAGCCCGGCGTGGACGGATCGGACGCGTGCACGTCAACCGTCGGCGGCGGCGCGAAGCGCGAGGGATCGACGAGGCGGGAGGGCTGATAGCAAGCGGCCGCGCTGAGCGCGGCAAGCAGGAATGGACGGCGCATGGCTGAACAGACTATCCGGGGAGCGAGGGACGAGGCAAGGGACGGGTGCGGGGTGCTGGGGCTTGGTGCGGAGGGACGAGTGTGGTGCGGAGGGTGGGGGACGGGACTCGTTCCTCCTGCCTCCGTCCTCCACCCGTCCCCCCGCACCAAGCCCCCGCACCCCGCACCCGTCCCCCGAAACGACGAACCCCCCGGCATGCGCCGGGGGGTTCGTCGTTTCTCCGCACGTCTTACGCTTCGTCGATCTCTTCAATAACCGCCGACAGATCCGCCGGCACTTCGGGAATCGCGTCGCCTTCCTCGGTGTGCACCTTGGACGGCTCGGCCGGGCGCTCCTGCCCTTCCGGAATGTTCGTCACGGACAGGACGATGCGGCGATGGATCGGGTCGACCTCGAGCACGCGCAGGTCGAGCGCCATCTTCTCCCACGCCACTTCCGCGGGGCTCTGGATCGTCGAGCCGGTGAGGTTCAGCTGCGAGATCGGCACAAAGCCTTCGATGTCGTTGCCGACATCCACGACCACGCCCTTCTCCATCAGGCGCACCACGTGGCCCTTGAGCTCGGTGCCGACCGTGTAGGTCTCGCCGATCTTCAGCCACGGATCTTCCTCGGCCTGCTTGAGGCCGAGCGAGATGCGCTTGTTGTCGCTGTCGATGTTGAGGATCACCACGTCCACCGCGTCGCCCTTCTTGACCACTTCCGACGGGTGCTGGACGCGCTTGGTCCACGACATGTCCGAGATGTGGATCAGGCCGTCAATGCCCGGCTCGATCTCGACGAAGGCGCCGAACGACGTGAGGTTGCGCACCTTGCCGTTGATGCGCGTGCCCACCGGGTACTTGAGCGGCAGCACCATCCACGGATCCTGCTCGGTCTGCTTCATGCCGAGCGAGATCTTCTCCTCGTTCGGATCGACCTTGAGCACCACCGCCTCGATGGCCTCGCCGATGCTGACGAGCTTCGAGGGATGGCGGACGTTGCGCGTCCAGCTCATCTCGCTGATGTGCACGAGCCCTTCGATGCCCGGCTCGAGCTCGATGAAGGCGCCGTAGTTCGTGATGCTGACCACCTTGCCCGAGACACGCGTGCCGACCGGGTACTTGGCGGCGACGTCCTTCCACGGATACGCCTGGAGCTGCTTGAGGCCGAGCGAGATGCGCTCGCGCTCCCAGTCGATGTCGAGGACCTTGATCTCGAGCTCGGCGCCGATGGCGACCATCTCGCTCGGGTGCTGGATGCGCCCCCACGACATGTCGGTGATGTGGAGCAGGCCGTCCACGCCGCCGAGGTCGATGAACGCGCCGAAGTCCGTGATGTTCTTGACCACGCCCTTCCGCACCTGGTCCTTCTGGAGCTCCTTCATCAGCTTCTCGCGCTTGCCGGCGCGCTCGGTCTCGAGGATCACGCGGCGCGAGACGACGATGTTGCGGCGGCGCTTGTTGAGCTTGATGATCTTGAACTCGTACTTCTGGCCGAGCAGCTCGTCGATGTTCGGGACGCGGCGGAGCGCGATCTGCGACCCCGGGAGGAACGCGTCGACGCCCATGAGGTCGACGACCACGCCGCCCTTGATCTTCTTGACGAGGACGCCCTCGACCGGCTGGTCGGACTCGTACGCGACGCGGATCTTCTCCCACACGCGCATGAAGTCGGCCTTCTTCTTCGACAGGACGACCGAGCCTTCCTGGTCCTCGAGGTGCTCGAGCAGGACTTCGACTTCGTCGCCGACCTTGAGCTCCGGCATGTCCTTGAACTCTTCGAGCGGAATCGAGCCTTCCGACTTGAAGCCGATGTCGAGCACGACGAGGTTGTCGCGGATCTCGAGCACCACGGACTTGACGATCTCGCCCTCTTCAATGGAGGCGAGCGTCCCGTTGTACAGGTCCATCATCGCTTCGTAGTCGGAGGACGTGTACTCGTCTTCCTCGTAGAGCTCGGGACGGCGGTTCGCGAGCGGGCGCAGGACGGCCTTCTGGGCCATGCGCTTCTCACGCTCGATCATCTGCGGCGTGGCTTCCGGAATTGTGGGGGTGGTCATAGGTGTCGCTTGGACGCGGATGTGTGCGGCTCGCCGCGCGCGAGGATGCGGGTTGTGGTGTCCCGGAAGACGAGAGCACGGTGGCCGTCGAGGTCCCGGGGCCCGCCATTCGGCGGGAGCTAGATAATATGTGCGATTCCTCCTCTAATAGGAAGGGGAGGGGGCACAGTGCGGTGCATGGGCACAGTGGGGTGCATGGGCCCAGGCACGGTGGGGTGCATGGGCCACGGGAGGTGCGGGGGGAGGGGAACGCCGTGCCTATGCACCCCACCCTGCACCGTTACCGCACACCCTCAGCCAGCGCCACAATCCGCTCCACCTGCTCCTCCTGCGTGATGCCCGTGGTATCAATCCACACCGCATCCGCCGCTGGCTGAGTCTGCTCGCGGTCCTTCTTGTCGCGCGCCTCGAGTTCCGCCGCTTCCGCCTCCAACTCCGCGGCACCCGGCGCTCGCCCGGTCCGCTGCAGGATGCGACGCCGCGCCCGTTCGGCGGGTTCCGCCACCAGCCACACCTTGAGGCGGGCATCGGGAAAGACCGCCGTCCCCATGTCGCGGCCGTCCACCACGATCTCGTGCGCCGCCGCGGTGGCCCGCACCAGCGCGTTCACCCATGCGCGCACGAGCGGCATCTTCGCCACCAGGCTCACCGTGCCGGTCACGGCGTCGCCACGGATCTCCGCTTCGCAGTCGTCGCCGTCGAGCCGCGGCTGGAAGCTCGTGGCGCCCGGCGCCAGCGCCACGCGCTCCGCCGCGTCGAGCATCGACTGCTCCGTCCACAGTTCGGGGGCGTCGCCGCCGCGCAGGCGGGCCGCCGTCACGCTCCGGTAGATCATCCCGCTGTCGAGGTGCCGCATCTGCAGGCGCGCCGCCACCATCTGCGCGGTGCTCGACTTGCCCGACGCCGCCGGCCCGTCAATCGTGACCACCAGAGGCGGCTGCTTAGCTGCCGACACGCACCAGCTCCTCCCAGAACGTGGGAAACGAGACCGCGGCGCAGGCCGGGTCATCGATCACGATCTCGCTCCCCGGGATCGCGCCCAGCACGCCGAACGCCATCGCAATGCGATGGTCGCCGTGCGTCGCCACACGCCCGGCGAAGGGGCGGCGGCCGCTGCCCCGCACCACGAAGCCGTCCGGCAGCTCCTCCGCCACGGCGCCCACCGCGCGCAGGTTCTCCACGATCGCCGTGATGCGATCACTCTCCTTGACGCGCAGTTCGCCCGCGCCGGTCACGCGCGTCTCGCCCTCGGCGCAGGCGGCGACACAGGCCAGCACCGGCAGTTCGTCCACCAGCGACGGCACCTCGCCGCCCTCGATGACAGCGCCGCGCAGGGCGCCGGGTCCCACGACGATGCGCGCCACCTCCTCGCCGCCCTCGGTGCGCCGATCCTCGTACGCGAGCGTCGCGCCCATGCGGCGCAGTACGCGGAACGCGCCGGCCCGCGTCGGGTTGATGCAGACGTCGTCGAGCGCAAGCTGTCCGCTGTCGGCGATGGCGGCGAGCGCGGCAAAGAACGCCGCGGACGACGGGTCCGCGGGCACCAGCTGGTCGCCGGCGTCAAGCCGTCCCGTGGGGACGAGCGCGACGACGCCTTCCTCGACGCGCAGGTCCACGCCGCGTCCGGCAAACATGCGCTCCGTGTGATCGCGCGTCGGGGTATGTTCGTGCACCTCCACCGGCACGTCGGCCACGAGCCCGGCGAGGAGGAGGGCGCTCTTCACCTGCGCGCTCGCGTGCTCCATGTGCCAGGTCAGTCCCTGCAGGCGCCCGCCGTGCACCGTCATGGGCAGGCCTTCACCCGCGCCTTCAAAGGCGAAGCGCGCGCCCATCTGCGTGAGCGGCCGCGCCACGCGTCCCATGGGACGCCGGCTCAGGCTCGCATCGCCGACGAACCGGCCGGCGAACGGCGACCCGGCCACGATGCCGGCGAGGAGGCGCGCCGACGTTCCGCTGTTGCCGCAGTCGAGATCGGCGCTCGGCGCGCGCAGGCCGTGCAGGCCGCCGCCGCGGATCACCAGTTCCGCGCCGAGGGCGGGCACCGCCGCGCCCAGCGCACGCAGGACGCCGGCCGTGCTCTGCACGTCCAGCGACTGCAGCACGCCGCGCACGCGCGACGCGCCGTCGCCGAGGGCGCCCAGCATGAGCGCGCGATGTGAGATCGACTTGTCGCCCGGGACGCGGACGACGCCGTCTACGCGCATGCGTCCGCTCCGGCGGCGCGGGCGCGGCGCATCGCAGCCGGCCGTCGGGAGCACGGCGTCACCGCCGCGAACCCTCGGGAGAACTGCCTCACCGCAGCCAGCCTTCGAGCGCCGTCGCCACGTCGGTCTTGTCGTCGCGGTACTTCACGATGACCGGCGTTTGCAGCGAAAGCCCCTGCTCCCTGCCCCATCCGTGGGCCACCTGCCGCGCTCCCGGCACCACCACCGCGCCGGCCGGGATCTGCAGCACGCCGCCCGGTTCCGCGCGCAGCACCCGTTCGTGCACGAGATCGAACACCGGCGTGCCGCGCGTGAGCACGACCCCGGCGGCGAGCACGGCGCGGGCGCGCACCACGGTTCCTTCGTAGACGCCGCAGTTGCCGCCAACCACCACGTCGTCCTCGATGACGACGGGCGAGGCATTCACCGGTTCGAGCACGCCGCCGATCTGCGCCGCGGCGCTGATGTGCACGCGTTCGCCCACCTGCGCACACGACCCGATGAGCGCGTGCGAGTCGATCATGGTGCCGGCGCCCACGTAGGCGCCGACGTTGATGAACATCGGGGGCATGCACACTACCCCGCGCGCAACGAAGGCCCCGCGACGAATGGACGACCCGCCCGGCACCACCCGAATGCCATCATCGAGCGTCAGCGCGCGCGTCGGATACGTGTGCTTGTCGAAGAAGGTGAACGGGCGGCTCACGCGCGCGTCGCCCAGCACCGACTGGTCAATCATGCGCCCGACGCGAAATCCGGCGAGGATGCCTCGCTTGACCCACGGGACGGCCGTCCACTCGTCGTGATCGCCGCGTACCGCGGCGCGCACCCGCCCCTGCTCGAGCGCCGTCAGCAGGAGGTCGATGGCCTCTTCGGCGTCCGCCGGCATCGGGGCGTGGTTGGGAATGGCGTACAACGCCTCGACGCGGCGTTCGAGCGCGACGAAATCCACGGTGGCGATCACGGCGCGACGACTCCGGCGCCGGCGAGCGCGTCGCGCACGACCCGCTCGTGACGCGCATCCAACGGGACGAGCGGCAGGCGCAGCACGTTGTCGATGCGCCCCATCATCGCCAAGGCCGCCTTGATCGGGATGGGGTTCGACTCCACGAACGCCGCGCTGAAGAGCGGCGCGAGCCGATCCTGCAGCGCACGCACGGCGGGGAGATCGCCCCGCGCCGCCGCGGCACAGAGGGCATGGAGCGCGGCGGGCACCGCGTTCGATACCACCGAGATCACGCCGTCTCCGCCGCGGGCCATCACCTCCGCGGTCAGGCTATCGTCGCCGGAGAGCACGGCGAACCCCGGCGGACGGCGGCGGATGATCTCACCGATCTGCTCGATGTTTCCCGATGCTTCCTTGGTCGCCACGATGTTGGGATGCTCGGCCAGCGCCAGTTGCGTCTCCACTTCCATGTTGCTCGCCGTGCGTCCCGGGACGTTGTACAGCACCACGGGAATTGTCGCCGCATCGGCAACCGCGCGGAAGTGCGCGACGAGTCCCCGTTGCGGCGGCTTGCTGTACATCGGCGACACATGCAGCAGCTGCGTGGCGCCGGCGCCCGCCAGGACACGGGAATTTTCGATCGCGGCCGCCGTGTCGTTGGACCCGGCGCCGGCAATCACGGGGACGCGGCCCTGCACCACCTCGGCGGTGATGGCGACCACCCGCTCGCGTTCGGCGAGCGAGAGCGTTGCGGCTTCCCCCGTCGAACCCACGGGCACCACGCCGTCGATGCCCTGCTCCACCTGCCAGGCGACCAGGGCGCGCAGGGCCGGCTCGTCGAGCCGCCCATCCGGCGCGAACGGCGTCACCAGCGCCGTGATGGCGCCGCGGAGCGTGCAGGTGCCCATCAGCCCTCCTCCGGAGCGGCCAGCATGTCGTCGAGCGTGAACACCCCGCGGCGCCCCGCGAGCCACCGGGCGGCGGCGAGCGCGCCGAGCGCAAAGACGCGGCGGTCGCGCGCCTCGTGCACGAGGCGCACCTGCTCGAAGGCGCCGTCGATCACCAGTTCGTGGGTGCCGGGCACCGCGCCCACGCGCACCGAGGTGATGGGCACGGGTTCGCCCGACGCCTGCTCCGCAACGCGCGACAGCAGCCGCGCGGTGCCGGACGGGGCATCGAGTTTCGCCGCGTGATGCGTTTCGATGATCGCCGCCTCGAACCCGCCCGCGGCATGGGCGCGGCGCGCCGCCTGCGCCACGAGCGCCGTGAAGATGTGCATGCCGAGCGAGAAGTTGGGCGCCCACAGGAGCGCGCCCCCTGAGGTCATGACCTCGTCCTCGACCTCGATGCGTGCGGCGTCCCACCCGGTGGTGCCGCAGACCACGGCGCAGCCCGCCGCCAGGCACGCGCGCACGTTGTCCGCCGCCGCCGACGGCTCGGTGAACTCGATGGCCACCGTGGCGCCCCGCAGAGTCGCCGTGGTGAGGCCAGCGCGCAGCACGTCGTCCCGCCCGAGGAAGGCGGTCACGACCTCACCCTGCTCCAGCGCGAGGGCGTGCAGCAGCCGTCCCATCTTGCCATCGCCCACGATGGCCAGGCGTGGCGCCGTCATGCGGCCTCCTCGAAGAACGCCCGGTGCAGGCGGCGCATGGCCTCGTGCACCTGGTCGCCGTCCACGATGAGCGTCAGGTTGATCGCGCTCGCCGAGAGCGAGCACATGTGCACCCGCAGGTCGCCCAGTGCCGCCAGGGCGCGCGCCATGGACGGCGTGTGGCCGCCCAGTCCCGAGCCCACGATGGCCACGATGCCGCGGCCGCGCTCCACCGTGACATCGCCGAACGCCCCCAATTCGGTGAGCACCGCGTCGAGGTGCGTGGCGGCGTCGAGCGTCACCGACACGCTCACCTCCGAGGTCGCGATGACGTCCACCGACAGCCTGAACCGCTCGAAGACCGAGAAGATGCCGCGCACCACGCCAGGCGTGCCGAGCATCGCGCTCGACTTGACGTTCACGAGCACCACGTTGGCGCGGCCGGCGACGGCGCGCACCGAGAGCCGCGGCGCGTCGAAGGTGATGCGCGTCCCGGCCGCCTCGGGGTGGTGCGAGTTGTAGATGAAGACCGGGATGCTGCGCTGCACCGCGGGCGCGATGGTGCTCGGGTGCAGCACCTTGGCGCCGAAGCTCGCGAGTTCGGCGGCTTCGTCGAAGCGGATGTGCTCGATGAGGCGCGCGCCGGGAATCACGCGCGGGTCGGCCGTGAGCATGCCATCCACGTCCGTCCAGATCTCGATCGCCTCGGCGTCGAGGGCGGCGCCGAAGAGCGCGGCGCTGTAATCGGAGCCGCCGCGTCCAAGCGTCGTCGTGAGTCCGTCGGGCGTGGCGCCGATATACCCGCCCAGCACCGGCACCGCGCCGGCCCGCAGCAGCGGCAGCAGCTGCTCCCGCACCGCATCGGCAATGGTGTCCGGCTGCGGATGCGCCTTGCCGAATGTCGCGTCGGTCACCATCACCCGGCGCGCATCCACCCACGTCGCCGGGATGCCCCGCTGCCGGAAGGCCGCGGCCACGATGGGCGACGACAGCCGCTCGCCGTACGCGGCCACGGTGTCGAGCGAGCGCGGGCTCAGGTCGCCGAGCACCGAGAGCGCCTCGCCGAGGTGCGCCAGTTCGTCGAACAGCATGCTGACCTCAGCGGCGACCTCGGCGCCGTCGCCGCTCTCGCCAAGCAGTTCGTGCACGACGCCAAGGTGCCGGTCGCGCAGCGCCTCGATGCCGCGGATGGCCACGATGAACTGTCCCTTCGCCGCCTGCGCCGCGATGTCGAACAGGGCATTGGTGGTCCCGGCCAGCGCTGACACGACGACCACCGGCTGGCGCGGAAGCTTGCCGCGCACGATGGCAGCCGTGCGTTCGATCGCCGCGGCGTCGCCCACCGAGGTGCCGCCAAACTTGGTGATGATCATGCGACGCCGGCACGGCCGGTAGCCACGAGCAGCTCGGCGTTGAGAATGGACCCCCCGGCGGCGCCGCGGATGGTATTGTGCCCCATCGCGACAAACTTCAGGTGGAAGAGCGGATCTCGCCGCAGCCGCCCCACCGACACCGTCATGCCGCGCCCGCGCATCACGTCGCGGCGCGGCTGCGGCCGGTCCTCGCTTTCGAAGAAATGCAGCGGCGCGTCCGGCGCCGAGGGCAGGCCGCGCACGACGGGAGCCCCCGTCCAGTCGCGCAACGCGCGCGCCGCGTCCTCGAGTGCCGGATCCCGCTCGAACTCCACGGAGAGGCACACGGTGTGCCCGTTCTCCACCGCCACGCGGTTCGCGTGCGCGCTGACCGCGAACGGCGCGTTGGTGACGCCCGCCGCGCCGACGACGCCGAGCATCTTCTGCATCTCGCGCTCGAGCTTCGGCTCCTCGTCTCCGATGTACGGGATGACGTTGCCGAGGATGTCGAGCGACGGCACGCCGGGGTACCCCGCCCCGCTCACCGCCTGCATCGTGGCCACGAAGACACGCCGCGCGCCGAAGGCGGCGTGCAACGGTGCCAACGCCACCGCCGCCATCGTCGCCGCGCAATTGGCGTTGGTCACGATGCCGCCCGGCCAGCCGCGTCGTGCGCGCTGCAGGTCCAGGAGCGCCAGGTGATCGGCGTTCACCTCGGGGATCACCAGCGGCACGTCGGGTTCCATCCGGTAGTTCTTCGCGTTGCTGAGCACGAGCCGGCCGGCGGCGGCGAACGCCGCCTCCACCTCGCCCGCCACGCTGCTGTCGAGCGCCGAGAAGACGATGGGCGACGAGACGGCCGTCGGATCGCAGGACTTGACCTGCATGTCTCCGACGGCGGCCGGCATCTCGCCCTCGATCCAGCGCGTCACGTCCCGGTACGCACGCCCCGCCGAGCGCTCGGACGCGGCGACCTCGGCGAGTGTGAACCAGGGATGCCCCTCGAGCAGGCGCACGAACGTCTGGCCCACGGCGCCGGTGGCGCCGAGCACCGCAACCTGGATGGGGAGGCGTGGTGAGGTCATGAGGCGAGCAGGCTGCGCACGAGGCGCTCGTAGGTGTCCACCGACGCGCGCAGCTCGTCGAGCGCGATGAACTCGTCCGGCGTGTGCGCCACGTGAATCGAGCCCGGGCCGAACAGCAGCGGCGTCCCCCACCGCGGCAGCAGCGGGATGTCGGAGGTGTACGCCATGGGCGCCGTCTCGAAGCCGGGCACCACGTGGAAGCGCTGCGGTGGAATGAACGAGCCGTAGCTGAGATCGGCGCGGTCGCCGGCCCATCCCTCGAGCGCGGCCTGCACGGGCGCGCGATCGCCGACCAAACGCACGAGCAGCTCAGCCTCGCACAGCGCGGGCACGATGTTTGCCTCCGTGCCGCCCCTGAGGACGCCCACGTTGATCGTCGTCGCACCCAACGCGGAATCCACGGGCAGGTCCAGCGAGGCGAGGCCCGGGAGCAGTTCGCACATCGGCAGGATCGCCGAGGCGCCGAGTTCCGGGTAGGCGGAATGCGCCTCGCGACCGCGCGTGCGCGCGGTGACCCGCCATGCCCCCTTGCACCCGGTGGCAAGCCGGCTCTCCGTGGGCTCCCCGTTGATCAGGAACCGCGAGGTGGCGTCCAGCTGGTTGGCCGCCCGCGCGCCGTCGGAGCCGCGCTCTTCGCCGACCACGAAGAGCAGGTCCACGCGCTCCTCGCCCGCCTCGGCGAGCCGGTCGGCGGCCACGAGCATCGCAGCGGCAATGCCCTTGGCGTCGCAGGCGCCGCGCCCGTAGAGCCGGTCGGCCTCGAGGCGCGGCGGGACGTACGGCGGCACCGTGTCCAGGTGGGTGGAGAGCGTCACGCCGCCGCCGCGGCGCGAGGCCCAGACGTTGCTGCGCCCGGGCGAGACTTCCTGCAGCGTGACATTCCATCCGCGGGCGATGAGCCAGCGGGAAACGAACTCGACGGCTCGCCCCTCGTCACGCGAGGGGGACGGCACGGCGAGAAGTTCGGCAGCGAGCGAGACGACGTCGGACATGGTGGGCGCAATCTATTGAGCGCGATGCACGCAGAACAGGCGGGGCTGGCCGCGGCGTGGGGCAATGCCCGACAAAATTCGCCGGACTTGACAGGAATCTCCCTATCCTGCCTTTTACTGCCGTTCGTGATTCGTGATCTGTGACGCGTCCGCCGCGCCGCGGAGTATGAAGGGCAAGTGGGTCGAGCATCACAGGCCTGTCTATTGTAGTCGCAGTCGTTGTATGCGGTGCCCTGCCGTCAGGTTCTCACCGATACGCAGTCTGGGAGGTCGTCCGTGCGTACCACCCCGCCCCTACAGGCAGCCATGCGCTGCCTGACGTTGGTCCTCGCGTTCGTGCTCGCCAGCGGCATCGCCGCGTCGCGTGCAGACGCACAGACCGGCAAGGTCACCGGCGTCGTCACCGACGCCGCGTCCGGCCAGCCGATCGAAGGCGCCCAGGTTTTGCTCCAAGGCACCGGCTACGGCCAGGTGTCGGCGGCGAATGGGCGCTTCTTCATTCTCGGTGTGCCGCCCGGCGAGTACACCGTGCAGGCGCGCCGCATCGGCTACGGCACGCAGCAGACGACGGTGGTGATCGCCATCGACGTCACGCGCGAGATCAACTTCCGGCTTTCCAGCGCCGCCAACACCCTGCAGACGGTGCAGATCGTGGAGAACCAGCAGAGCCTGGTGGAGTTGAAGCAGACCGGCACCACGCAGTCCATCTCGCAGGAGGAACTGCAGACGCTGCCGGTCCGCAACATCAAGGACGCGCTGCAGCTGCAGGCCGGGTTCACCGAGGTGCCGCAGGTCTCCACCGACCTTACCGCCTTCACCGCGGCGCGGCGCCAGGGCTTCACGGGCGTGCAGATCCGCGGCGGTCGCTCCGGTGAGACGATGAACCTCATCGATGACATCCCGGTGAACAACTTCCTGTTCGGCGGCCCCGCGCTCGACATCACCAACAAGGCGGTGGCCGGCGTCCAGACGGTGAAGGGCGGCATGGAGCCGCAGTACGGCAACGCGCTTTCTGGCGTCGTCTCCACCGCCACGCGCGATGGTGGCACCACCATCCAGGGCGCGCTCGACTACGAGACGTCCAAGGTGGGCAAGGCGTTCGGCGGCGTCTCCGACGGCCTCAAGGGCTACGACTTCATCGAGGGATTCCTCTCGGGCCCGGTGCCGGCGACCAACAACAAGCTGCGCTTCGTGATGGCCGGCCGTTCCACCGGCGGCGCGTCGCAGGTGCTCGAGTACGACAACAAGGTGTACGAGCCCTTCCAGGCCGACACGCTCGCCCGCAACATCAGTACAGGCGACCTGCTCGGCGGCTGGCGCGCGCAGGGCTACACGTCGGAGCGCAACGCCTTCGGCAAGCTCACGTATCTCTTCGGCCCGACGACCAAGCTGAGCGTCAGCGCGCTGCACTTCGAGAATGCGCGCATGAACGTCCAGTTCGACTGGGGGCTGATGGGCTTCAGCCGCGCCAACCAGTGCATCGACACGTACCGCAACGTCTACAAGAGCGTGGACGTGCCGGACGCGTGCAACACGCTCTACGACACCGACCGCCTCACGCCGACCGGGCGCCCGACGGGCTCCGAGCGCAACGCGTACGTGGCGCCGGCGACGGTGAGCGAATCGCGCGACCTGCTGACGGCGCGCTTCGAACAGACGGCCGGGCGCCTGAACTACAAGCTCGTCGTTGGCCAGCTGAGCGGACGGCGCGAGACGTGCGCGACGTTCTTCTCCGGCGTCTGCATGGGCGAGCGCGTGGCCGACACCAACTTCGACGGGCGCTTCGCGGTGGCCGGCGTCACCTCGGTCGACATCACCCCCACGGAAGGGACCGATGAGATCGCGGGCAACGACAAGAACACCACGCGCCTGGCGCGCTTCGACGTGCAGTACCAGGCCACCGATCACCACAACCTCGCGATGGGCCTGTTCTATCAGGGCCACGACATCTACTTCCGCGAGGTGCGCGACGTCGGCCTGAACAACATCCAGCTGCTGCCGTCGAACTACAAGGCGAAGCCGTGGGACGCGGCCGCCTACCTGCAGGACCGCATCGAGTACGACTTCCTGACGGTGCGCGTCGGCGCCCGCTTCGACTACGGACGCGCCAGCGGCACCTCGTTCAACAACCCGCTCGACCCGACCAACGGCACCACGCAGCTGACCGTCTGCTCCGACCCTGCCCGCTTCGGCCTGCCGGCCAACTGGGCGAGCGGCGTGGACCCGGTCACCAAGCTCCCCGTCACCGGCATCGCCGCCTGCGGCGTGCTGGCGCAGAAGGGCGACTCCGCGCGCGACATCGCGTTCAAGGACGACATGGGACTCGCCGCCGTGCGCCGCGCCTTCAGCCCGCGCCTCGGCCTCTCCTTCCCCGTGACCGACCGGTCGAGCGCCTTCTTCAACTTCGGCGTCTACTACCAGAACCCGCTCTACAACAACGTCTACCAGGGCACCGGCATCGGCACGCCCGAGGAAGGGACGCGCACGGCCGCGCAGTTCGACGCGCAGACGTACGTGGGCAACCCGCGCCTGCGCGCCGAGCAGGCCGTCTCGTACGAGATGGGGTACGTGGCGGAGTTTGGAAAGGGCAACCGCTACTCGCTGCAGTTCGTCGCCTTCTCCAAGGACCAGTCGGGACTCACCGGCGTCCGCAACGGCGGCTTCCTCAAGGGGACGACCACCCGCGTCTTCGACCCCGGCGTGACGTACGGCACCAACTCGCCGAACTACACGGTGCTCGTGAACCAGGACTTCCAGACCGTGCGCGGGTTTGAGCTCGAGTTCCGCCGCCGGCTCGCCAACTTCTGGACCGCGCGCCTGAACTACGCCTACTCGCAGGCCACGACCAACGCGTCGCCGCCGGACCTCGAGACGCAGCGCACCACGGAAGAGGGCGACATCGTTGCCCGCACCGAGATCCGCAGCGACCTCGACCAGAACCACCAGCTCGGCGGCTCCGTCAGCTTTATCGTGGCCAACCGGACGCCGGAGATCTGGGGCGGCAAGTACCTGAAGAACTCGTCGGTATCGTTCACCACGCGCCTCGCGAGCGGATTCCCGTACACGCCGTCGCTGACGTTTACCGGCAATTCCGCGGACCGTCTCGAGCGCAACAGCGGCTCGGCGCCGCTGACCTTCACGATCAACATGCAGGCGCAGAAGGACTGGACCGTGGCCAACGTGCGGTACGGCGCCTTCTTCCGCGTGTCGAACCTCCTCGACCGGCGGAACTGCTCGCAGGTCTTCGCCACCACCGGCAACTGTGATGGCGGCGCCTCACCCCAGGCCCGCCTGCGGGCCGGGAACTTCACGGGTGAGGGTGAGACCTCGACGTTCTTCGATCGCCCGCAATACCTCGCCGGTCGCCGGTCAATGAACGGCGGCATCTCGATCAGCTTCTAATCCGACGGTGCCGGTGGGGCTGGCCCACCGGCGCACCTGAATCAGGAGTGCCACTGATGGATCGCTTTGCCAGAATCTCCCTTCGACACCTGATGATCGTGCTGGGCGCCGCGCTCGTGCTGGGCGTGGGGTCGCTGCGGGCCCAGGTGACCGTGGAACCGCATCCGGACGACGAGCCGGTGCCCACGATGAACAAGAAGCCCTCGGGCTTCCAACTGTTCGGCCTCGGCGACTTCGCGCTCACGGGCATGCGGTCGGGCGGCAACTCGCGGTGGAAGACCACCTCGAACGGCCCGTCGGACGACAACACGCTCTTCAGCGCGGACCTTCCCGGGCGCATCATCAGTCGCGGCATCGGCGGCTGGTTCGAGCTGCAGATCTGGATGGCGGCGTCGCGCGGCGACTGGTCGCGCTTTCGCGACGTCGTGCCGTCGCTCGAGAATGTGAAGGGCGGCGGCTGGAACCATCGCACGCAGCTTTCGCGCTGGACGTCGGACCGCCGCGAGCTTGCGTTCACGGGTCGCGACGGCTCGGTGGGCTCGCTCTTCAGCGGCGTCACCACGGAGTCCGGCACCGGTTCGTGCCGCGACAATTCCAGCTCGGTGAATTCATTCATCGCGGCGGGGCTTCCACTCCTCGCCGGCTCCGACTGTCCCGACACGTGGGCCGGGAGCACGTTCGACGGCGAACGTCCCGTCCCCGATTCCGTCTACCTGAACGCGTTCAAGGCCAATCCCACCGGCTTCACGTGGGATGACTGGAAGATTCCGGCGAGCCGTCGCTCAACGGACAAGCTGTACGGGGCCTTCCAGACGTTCGGCTCAGCGGTGGACTTCGGCCGCGAGCAGCGCTCGTACTTCGGCTCGGTCATTCCTGGCGGCAGCGGCGCGCCCATCAAGGAAGGCTATCCGATGGGCATCGAGTGGCGCTTCGAGGCGTGGACCTACGCGGTCCCCACCGTGGCCGACGCCATGTTCTGGAAGGCGAACATCATCAACCGCAGCGCCGACGTGTACGGCGTCGGCCTCGACTACGATTCGCTCTTCCTCGGCTTCATGGGCCGCCCATTCCCGAGCGGCACGCAGAGTCCGGCGTTCTACCTGGACCTCAAGCGCCAGGCGTACATCGGCTCGATGATCAACCAGAACGGCACCAATTGCTACGGCGCCAACCACGGGGCCAATGTCACCGGCGGCTACTCCGCGGGCGGCCTGCTCACGGCGCGCCTCTGCCTGTCCAACGCGTCGGGCGCCCGAGGCAACAACGGCACCTACCAGGCGATGGTGGTGCTCAAGAGCCCCATCGGCGACCTCCGCAACAAGAAGTTCACCGACCCCGCGTCGCCGTTCTACAACCCGACGCATCCCAACCGCGGCGACACGCTGAACATCAACCAGGTGAACGCCTGCGGCTTCACCTGCGTGACGTCGAACGGTGTTGGCGTGAGCGCGCGCGCCACGTACGGCGTGCTGACGAACAACGAGGCCGACATCTTTGCCGCCGTCCGTCCCCCGTCGGAGTGGAGCGCGCAGGGCTACTTCGACATGTTCCACAACTACGACTTCCCGACGCGGTGGACCCCGCAGACGGGACGCGCCGGCGGCTTCCCCCGCTATGTGCCGCCTGGCAACTGGGACTACAATCACGACGGGAAACTCGACACGCTGAAGGTCTTCCACTGCACCGATCCGGTGGCGTCGCTGAGCCTCAACGGGTGTGTGGTCCCGTACTCCGACACGATGCTCGGCGGCTTCCCCGCCACGGTGCACAACAACTACTGGGCGGGAGCGGGTCCCGTCAAACTGAAGGCGGGCGACACCACGTCGTTCTGGGTGGCCTACCTCTCCACCACCGACTCGACGGCGCTCGAGAAGCTGATCGACAACGTGACGGGCCTCTACCAGAACTTCTGGCTGAGCCCCGAACCGCCCTGTCCGGTGAACGTCGTCTCGGCCGTGCCGACCGGCGGCAACCGCCAGTTCGACACCTTCCTGCGCCTCTACTTCGACCAGCAGCACAACGAGTGTCAGGACAAGTTCCTCGTTGAACAGGCGAAGATCCTGAAGGCCAGCAGCAGTTCTGGTGACGTGCGGCTCAAGGTCTACAACCCGCGCATCGTCAACAACATCCGCAAGATCGCCCTGCCGCGCGGCACCATCCTGCGCGACACGGTGGCCGTGGACACGCTGCCGGCCACGCAGGCCGCCTGCGCCTCGGCCGCCACGTTCAACGCGGCGCTCTGCCGCATCGTGACCGACACGGCACTCGGCGTCATCGACTCGATGCTCGTCTACAAGTCCTGCACGGGCGGCGCCACCTATACGTCGTCCACCGGCACGGCCTGCTTCCCGACTGTCTCCCGCGATGCCGCGGGCGGCGCCACGCGCTATCCGTGGCAGCGCTACTCCACGCTCGTGCGCGGCAGCAACGGCCGCTGGCCGTCGGTGTACAGCGACGGCAGCATCACCGGCGGACTCACCTACACGTATGTCTTCGTCGGGCAGTCGTTCCCGGCGGTCTGGGACATCGTGGAACTCAACGCGCAGGGGCAGTTTGTTCCGGCGAAGTATTCCATCCGCCCGGCCACCTTCAACGGTCTCTCGGCCAACACGGCCAACCGCAATGTGGCGTCGGTCTACATCCCCGTGAGCCGCCAGGCGGGGGCGACGGCGTCGTCCATCACGCTGGCCCCGCTCGCCAACGACACGATCGCGTCGTATTCGATTACCACGCGCGTCGAGAAGACGGTCCGCGGCAAGGACCCGGTTGTCGGCCGCATGGTGCTGTCGGATTCGGCGGAGGTGGAGGCCTTCTATCAGGTCGCCACGGCCGCCGTGCCGACCAAGACGACCGTGCGCCTGTTCCAGCTGGGCGACTCGGGCACGGTGGGCGCCACGCGGCGCTTCGCGGTGCGCAAGGAGGAGTACACGGTCAACGGCAGCGTGGACGTCGCGGGCAACCCCACGGTGACCACGGTGACCAGCGGCACCAGCAAGACGGTTTTCTCGCGCTTCCGCACGCCGGCCACGCGACGCCTGCAGCTGACGTTCATCCAGGGCAGCGTGCCGATGTACGTCTCCGACACGATCTCCGCGGCGGATGACAACACACCGGCGGCGACGCTGGCCAACCCGAACTACGTCGGCATGTTCTTCGCGCTCGACACCACGCGGCAGCGGGCGCTGCGCGGCACGTTCTGGCAGGCCGAGGGCATTCCGGTGCAGCTCAGCGGCACGTCACCGACCATCGGGTGGGTGCCGGGGACACAGCGCGACACCATCGCCTACAACCGCTACCAGATCACGTTCAGCGGCAAGGAGTTCGGCCCGGGATACCCGTTCACGTTCGACCGGAGCAACCAGGCCAAGCTGGCGGCGGATTATGCCGCCTCGCTCGCCGCGCGCACCAACGCTGGCACGACCAACGCCACGGCCGCGGCGGCGGCGGCGCTGAACCTGGCGCTGAGCCGCACCAACATCACCGTGGACTCCTTGGCGTCGCTGGGGATCCCGTTCACGGTGAAGAACTTGTACCTGAACGCGGGCGTCAGCGTGGCGGTGCTCAAGAGCTCGCGGCCGGTCACGGCCCTGCTCGGCACGAATGCCGACACGATGCGGGTGAACGTGCCGACGGATCAGTGGGTCCCGGGTGATCAGCTCTACTTCATCGAGACGTTCAAGGTGGTGCGCCACGACACGGTCACCACTTCGCCGCTGGTGCGGCGCATCCGGCTGGTGAATGGCGTCCCCGACTCCGTGTCGGTCACGCGCGTCACGTGGGGGCCGACCTCGCTCGCCTGCGGCACGCCAAGCACCTGCAACCCGCTCAGCGGCATCGGCGGCACCGGGTACACGGCGACCAACGCCAGCCAGACGCTCAACGTGCTGTACTACCGCCCCATCCGCGGGATGCCCGCTTTCCAGTACAGCATCACCCCGGACATCGCGGGCGAGAACATCACGTCGGTGAAGGACGGCGACCTGTCGCTCGTGAAGGTCGTGCCGAATCCATACATCATGTTCTCGCATTACGAACAGACGGCGGGACTCTCGCGCCTGATGTTCACGCACCTGCCGCCCACCGGGACCCTGCGCATCTACACCGCGTCGGGCCAGCTGGTGCAGCAGATCAAGTGGAACCCGTCGGACCTGCAGCGCAACTGCCGGGCGACGGTCAACACCACGCAGTGCAGCGACGCGGGTGACCTGCTGTGGAACATGCGCACGCGCGAAGACCTCGAGGTCGGACCGGGCTTCTACGTCTTCGTGGTGAGCACCGAGGTCGGCGGCAAGAAGGTCGACAAGCTCGGCAAGTTCGTGATCATCCGCTAACCGGGGCGACGACTATGAGACACCACATCATGCGCCTGGCCACCGCGGCGTTCGCCCTGCTCTCCGGGGCGTCGCTGGCGGCGCAAGGCACCATCATCGTCCCGGAAGCGACCGACCGCACATCACGCGTCGGAACGCGCGGGGCCAACTTTCTCGAGATCGCCGTCGGCGCGCGCGCCACGGCGCTCGGCTCGGCCGTCGTCTCGCAGCTGGACGGCCCGGAGGCCATGTTCTGGAATCCGGCCGGCATCGTGACGAGCCAGGACATCTCGGTGGTCGTGAGCTACATGCAGCTCTACGGCGCCAGCAGCGGCATCACCAACACCGCCGCCGCACTGACGACGCCGCTGGGCCAGGGCGCCATCGGGCTGGCGTTCACGCAGTTCACATCGGGCTCCATCGACCGGACCACGGAAGTCGCGCCGGACGGCGACGATCCCGCCTTCCCCGGGCAGTTCGCGTACACCGGGTCTGCCCTCGCCCTGCAGTACGCGCGCAACATCACCGATCGCCTCGCGGCATCGGCGGGGCTGCGCGTCGTGCAGGAGGGCATCGACTTCGCACAGAACACCTACTTCGGCTTCGATCTCGCGACCCGTTTCCGCACCGGCCTCTACGGGCTGAGCGTGGCCGCCGCCATCACCAACATCGGGCCGAGCAACCGGTTTACCGGCAGCGGCATCACGCGCCGCGTGTCGGCGCCGCGCGAAAACGGGTTCGCCACCGGCGGCAGCATCCCGGTGCAGTTCAACACGCGGCAGGTCCAGCTCCCGACGGGCTTCCGCGTCGGCATCGAGTCCCACCTCCTCGGCGACGCCGAGGCGCTCTTCGGTGCCAGCAAGACGCATGCGTTCGTCGGCGAGCTCGACTTCTTCGACGCCATCGACACGGACGTGCAGCCGTCGCTCGGCTTCGAGTACGGCTACAAATCCAACTACTTCCTCCGCCTGGGCAAGCGCTGGTTCAATGAACAGCACGCCCCCTGGAAGTTCAGCGACGGCCTGTCGTTCGGCGGCGGGGTGAAGCTCCCCGTGCTCGGACGCCGGCTCACGCTGGACTATGCCTACACCACGATGGGCGAGCTGCAGAACAATCAGGTTCTCAGCTTCGTCATCGGCCGCTAACCACCGGGAGACCAACACTCATGCGCAGACTCATCGCGCTCGTCGGTGCCGTGCTCCTGGGCGCGTCATCGCTGGAAGCACAGACCCAGGCCAAGATGTTCGACCTGGGCGTCCAGCTGGGACAGCAGGTCTTCGACAAGGGGACCGCGCTCGAGAACACGCCATTCGTCGGCCTCGACGCGACGTATCAGTTGCCGTGGAATCCGCTGGCCCTCGCCGTCAAGGGCTCGACGTTCGGCATCGGGCTGGCGGTGGATGTATCGCGTCCCGTCACCAGGGGCGACCAGTTCCCGCTCGTCGCCTTCGACTTCGGCGACACCACATTCCTGTACGCCGTCGCGCAGCGCATCACGCTGGTGCAGGCGGGCGTGCAGGCCGTGGCGGGAATCCCCATCGGCAGCGCCCGACTCTTCGGCTTCGTCGGCTCCGGCATCTACTCGATGTTCCTCGATCCTCGCGCCGAGCGCCACAACGAGAAAATCACGAAGCCGATGGCGACGTTCGGCGGCGGCATCAACTACGCGCTGACCTCGACGATCGGCATCCGGGCGCAGGCCCGGGCGATCACCTATACGCAGTTCGACCGCAGCAAGCTCGATGCGACCGTGGGCTATATCCAGGACCGGCGCATCCGCGACGCGCTGCCGCCGCCCGACGCCACGTCGAAGACGCCGACGAACGTGCAGTGGTCGCTCGTCTTCCATTACATCCCGGGAGGGAAGTGAGATGCGCGCTTCTCAACTGACCCTCGCCGCCGCCGTCGGCGCCGCGTTCGTCCTCGCGGCGTGCCAGACCGATCCGATTTCGGGACCGTCCAAGATCGTCGGCGAACCGCTCCTCGACATGGTCTTCGGACCGGCGGGCAACGCCGTCTTCCCCACCGTCACGGGGGCGCGCATCACCGCCGCCGCGGCGCGCGACACCATCGAGTTCACCGTGAACGCCCTCCCGCCGACCGGCGCGGGCAACACCTACCAGATCGTGCTCGTGGACACGGCGTCGGGCGCCACAACGGCGGCCACGGCGCGCATCATCCGCACGGTGCGCAGCCGCCGGCCTGTGAACCGTGACTCGTCGGTCGCGGTCACGAAGGTGGATACGAGCAACGCCGCGCAGTTCAGCATCGCCGATACCGCGACGTCGGTGGCGATCCGCATCGCCAACGTCGCGATCGCCACTCGTACCCACGTCGTGCTGCGTTCAGCGGGCGAGGGCTCGGTGCCGGCCTCGCTGACTACAGCGCGGACGGGCTTTCTCTCGTTCCGATTCAAGTCCGGCACCACGTACGCCGTGCAGAGCGCGATGTTCGGTTCGTTTGCCACCACGACGGCCAACCGACTTCCCTTTGTCGTCTCGGCGTACGTCGTGAATGCCAACTTCTGGGGCGACCAGGTGCGCCTGAACTTCCGCAACCTGATTCGGCCGCCCGCCGGCTTTCGCTATGCCGCGTGGATGCTGGATGAGCGTACCGGCACCGCCACCCGGCTTGGCGGCATCCTCTCGCCCGTGCCGGAGAACGCGCCGCTCGACGACGCCGACCTCGGCACCGGCAAGTGGTACAACAATGTTGGCATCCTCGAGGCGCAGGTGCGGGGCGACATGAAGGCGCTCAACATCGTGCCGCAGGACTACACCTTCATCACGCTCGCGCTCGAGCCCTACGGCGGCACCGCGGTGCCGGCGCGCCCGGGCACGGCCTATGTGCTCTCGGCATCCATTCCGAATTCGGTGGCCAGCCGCTCCGCCACGCCGGGCAAGGTCTTCGGCACCGTGACGAGCGCCTCGGGCAAGAGCCTGCTCAACACGACCGTCTACCTGCAGGGCATCAACATGACGGTGCCGGGCCAGGTGGGATCGGCGTCGGCCACGGGCACGTGGCAGTTCCGCGCCGTCCCGACCGGCGCGTACAAGGTGTATGCCATTCCCTTCGGTGACGCGGTCATCCGCGATTCCGCCACCGTGACCGTTGGCGCCAAGAAGGTCAACAACGTGCTGACGGGCGACTCGCTGTTCGTGACGCTGCGGATCCCGTAGACGCGTCGGGAACCTGAAGGGGCAGCGGCCGCCGAGCGATGCTCGGCGGCCGCTGTCGCTTGCGCGAAGGAGGAGGAGTGCAGCGGCTTGGGAGGAGGGAGGAGTGGAGCGATGAGTGAGCAGGAGGAGGCCCCCGCCCTCCTCTCCCTCCCCGAGAGTGACACCGCGATCCGCACGAGGTACCTTTTCTGCCGCTCCCCCCCGGTCGACGCTCATGCGAGGAACGCATTATGGCAGTGATCGCACTGGACCTCGGGGGAACGAAACTCGCCGGTGCCGTTTTCGATCAGGGTGGCGCCGTACTCGACGAGGAGAGCGTCCTGCTGGACGGCCGAGTCGGTGCGGAGGTCGGCTCGCTCGTCGTTTCCCTCCTGAACCGGTTGATGGGCAAGGCGCCGAACGTGGAGGCCATCGGCATTTCCGTGCCGGGCATCGCACACTCGCGAACCGGTCGCGTCTGGGCGCCCAACATCGCCGGCTGGGACGATTATCCCCTGCGCGACGAGATCCGCGCCTCCCTCTCGTATGAGGACGTCCCGGTGGTCATCGAGGCCGACCGGTCGTGCTGCATCATGGGCGAGGCGTGGCACGGCGCCGCGCGCGGCTGCCGCAACGCCGTGTACCTCACCGTGGGCACGGGGATCGGCGCCGGGATCATGGTGGACGGCCGCATCCTGCACGGCGCGCACGACATCTCCGGCGCGGTCGGGTGGCTGGCGCTCGACCGACCGTGGGACGAGAAGTACCGCGCCTGCGGCTGCTTCGAGTACTACGCGTCGGGCGACGGCATCGCCCGCTCTGCGCGCGAACTGCTGGCGCAACGCCCCGCGTACGACGGCGCGCTGCGCGCCGTCGCCGCCGATGCGCTGACGGCGCACGACGTCTTCCCGCTATGGGACGCGGGTGATGAGGTGGCGGTCGCCTCGCTCACGCGCGCCATCGAGCTGTGGGGCATGGCGACCGCGAATCTGGTGAGCCTGCTCAACCCCGAGCGGATCATCTTCGGCGGCGGCGTCTTCGGACCGGCAACGCGGTTCCTTCCCGATATCGCGCGCGAAGCGAGGCGCTGGGCGCAGCCGATCAGCATCACCCTGGTGGAACTCGCCGCCTCGGCGCTGGGCGGAGCCGCCGCGCTGCACGGCGCCGGCCATTTTGCGCTTCGCGCAGCGTCATCGTCGCAGTCCGGAGACAGCCAGTGACCGCCCGCCAGCCGCTCGTCTTCGCCGCCGCCTGCATTGGCATGCTCTTCTTCGGCGTCGCGCTGCTCTCCATGGGGTCCCTGCTCCCGGCCATCGCCGGCCGCTTCCAGCTCGACAGTCTCGCGAGCGGCGCGCTCGTCTCCATCCTCCCGTTCGGCGTGCTCGCGGGATCGGTGATCTTCGGTCCCATCGTGGACCGGTTCGGTTACAAGCTGCTGCTCGTCGTGAGCGCGCTCGTGATGATCGCCGGCCTCGAGGCACTCGCGTTCGCCCCGTCGCTGGGCGTGTTGCGGCTCGCGATGCTCGCCATCGGCGTCGGCGGCGGCGTGCTCAATGGCGGCACCAACGCGCTCGTCGCCGACATCTCCGCCGGCGAACGCGGCGCGAGGCTGAGCCTGCTCGGCGTCTTCTTCGGCCTTGGGGCGCTCGGCATGCCGGTGCTGCTCGGCGCGCTCGACGGCGTGGCATACGCGGTGATCCTCTCCCGCATCGGCGCCGTCCTTCTGCTGCCGGTGGTCTACTTCGCGGTCATCGCCTTTCCAGTGCCCAAGCAGGCGCAGGGCTTTCCGCTGGCGCAGGGCATCGGGCTGCTGCGCGACGGCGGGTTGCTGCTCATCGCTGCGACGCTGGCGCTGCAGAGCGGGCTCGAGGGCGTGGTGAACAACTGGACCACCACCTACCTCGAGTCGGGGCGCGGACTCGGGGCGTCGCAGGCGCTCTTCGCGCTCTCCGCCTTCGTCGCGGGCATGGTGGTGGCGCGCCTCGCGCTGGCCGGCGTGCTCCGGCGCGTTGCCGGTGACCGCGTGCTCTTCATCAGCATGGAGTTGTCGGGCATCGGCATCGCCCTGATCCTGGCCGCCGGCGCGAATGCGGGACTCGCGACCGCCGGATTCGCCGTCCTCGGCGTCGGGCTCGCCGCCGGGTTCCCATTGCTGCTTGGTTATGTGGCGGACCTCTACCCGTCCATCACCGGGACGGCGTTCAGCGTGGTCCTCGCCATCGCCCTGCTCGGGAACATGGGGATCAACTATCTGGTGGGCGTGCTGTCGGATGTGCTCGGTCCGGGGAACCTGCCCCTCTATCTTGGCGTCTGCCTTGTGCTGCAGTTTGGCGTTGCCGTGGCCGCGCTGAGGTCCTTCAGGAGGCGCATCGCGGCGACGCCGGCCTAGATCAGCGCCACGCGCCGCTTGTACTCGGCGAGCGCTGCGTCGAGGCGTTCGCGTGCGGTCGTGTCGCCCGGCACGTTATGCGACGGGTGGATGTGCAGGTGCACGCCGCGATCGGCGAGCATCTCGGCCACCGTGGCAATCGTCATCCAGACCGTCGTGACGAAGGCCATCGTCGAGAGCGGCCCGATCTTGTCAAAGTGGTTCTTGAGCGGAACCGAGGCGTCGACCGCCGGCACGCAGGTGTCGATGACGATGTCGGCGAGGTCGAAGATCGTCTTCCCACACGAATGCCGCGTCACCTTCCCTTTCGCCTCCGCCGCCGAGCCGCAGACGACAACGGTCATCCCCTGCTGCTTCGCTTCGAGCGCGACGTCGATGTTCACGGCGTTGATGCCGGTGTGCGAGAAGATCCACATCGTGTCCCTGGGGTCGAACGCGTATCCCTTCATGATCGCCGTGCCATAGCCCTCGGCGCGTTCGAGGAAGAGGAACTGCTGGATCCCCATCTGGCCCGTGATGCCGGTGAAGAAGGTCATCGGCAGCTCGACCATCGGATGGAAGCCGACGAAGCCGCCGATGCGCGGGTACATCTCCTCCACGGGAATGGTGGCGTGGCCGCAGCCGAAGGTATGCACCCAGCGCCCGGCCTCGATGGAGTCGGCCATCACACGCGCGGCCGCCTTGATGTTCTCCTGCTGGGTCTGCTCGATGGCGCCCATGACCGAGCGCGTGTTGTCGAGCCACTGGAGTGCGAGCATGTATGGCCTCCGGGCGAGGCGCGCGTCGGCATGCCACGCCCTCTGGTGTGCGAAGCGGTGAGCGGAAGCGGCCAGCGCGGGAAGCAAGCGTCGGCGCCGTAGCAATTCTAGCCGCGGGAATTCCCCCGGCTAGGGCTCGGCAGCACCGCGGACGGCAGTAGTTGCCTTGCCGCTGTCCATGGGGCCCCGTATGTTCGATTCGTTCGTCGAGCTTTTCCGGGTGCGCCAGTCACGCCCGGGGGCGGTGCGTATGCCGCGGAGGAGCTTCGCATGCACCGGATGACGCCAGCGCATGGCCCGCGCATTGCCCGCTGCAACCATGAACCACTCGCTTGCTGGCAGCAGGACTGCTGTCGTGCTCCGGTGACGGCCAGGCGTTTCCGTTCACCGTCAGCTCAACCGGCGTGGCCGTATCCTGGGAAGTGGTCGCTTCCACGCGACTGCGCGGCCGCATGTCTCCAGCCCGAACACTGATGCCCCCGCTCTCGTCGCCACGTCCGCGAGCCGCCCTCACCGTCCTCGTCGCGTTGGGTCTTGTCGCCTGCGGCGGCGGGGGGGGCGGTGGTATCACCGTGCAACCGCAGGCGACGGTGAGTAGTGTCACCGTCACGCCGACCTCGGCCTCCCTCAGTGTCGGAGGCAGTACCACGCTGACGGCAAGCGTCGTCGTATCGGGCGGCGCGAGCAACGCGGTCTCGTGGTCGTCTTCCAATCCGGCGGTCGCCTCGGTGACGGCAGCCGGCACTGTGGCGACAGTGAATGGCGTATCGTCGGGAACGGCCTCGGTGACGGCAACGTCTACCGTGGACGGATCGAAAAGTGGCTCAGCCTCCATCACCGTGACGCCAAGCGTCGCGACGATTGCGATCACCGCCTCCGCATCGAGCGTGCCGATCGGCGGCACCCTGCAGGTCACCGCGGTGGCGCGCGACGCGGCGGGGACTGTCGTCTCGAATTCGGGCCTCACCTGGACGTCGAGCGCGACGAGCGTAGCGAGCGTCAGCACGACCGGACTGGTGACCGGCCTCGCGGCCGGGACGACGAGCATCACGGCGCGCGCGGGCTCGGTCACCTCCAATGCGCTGTCGCTGACCGTCACTCCGCCGACCACGGTCCTGTCGTGGTCGCCGCAGCAGGTCGTGCCGAGCACCTATTGGAAGGGGACGGGCACGGTGTGGGACTTCTACTCGCCGGGTGGCACGACGGTCTACGCCGTCACGTCGTCCGGATATGTCGGCCGCTGGGACGGCGCGTCGTGGAGCAATATTGACCGCGCAGCGGGCCCGCTTTGGAGCATTGGGGGGTCGGGCGCATCCGACATATACGCCGTTGGCGACGATGGGTTGATCCGGCGCTACAATGGCGCGACATGGTCCACCATGACGTCGCCGACCACGAATTTCCTCGGGGACGTCTGGCTCAGCTCGGCGCAGAACGGGTTTGCCGTTGGCGGCAGCGGGACCATCGTGCGGCTCGTCGCCGGCACGTGGTCGACCATGTCCTCCGGCGTCAGCGGCAACCTCTGGGCGGTTCATGGCACGAGCGCCACCAACGTCTTCGCCGTCGGCAGCGGTGGGGTCATCCTGCGGTTCAATGGCGCGACCTGGAGCCAGATGGCGTCACCCACCACGTCGGCGCTGTACAGCGTCTGGGCCTTCAGCGCCACGTCGGCGGTTGCGGTTGGCTCCGGCGGCACGATCCTGCGCTTCGACGGCTACACCTGGTCGACGGTCACGAGCGGAACCACGAACTCGCTGTACGCCGTCACCGGCGACGCGGCGACGGGTTCTATCGTTGCGGTCGGCGACGACGGCATCGCGATGACCAGCTCGGCGACCACGCTCACCACATGGACCCAGACGAATCCCAACTTCGCGGGCGATCCGATGTACGCCGTGTGGAGGAACGACGCGGTCGGAATTTTCGCCGGCTTCAGTCAGGCCGGCGTGCTGCGGCGCAGCCTCGCCGGCGTCTGGTCGGTGCTCACCTTTGCCCCGTCGCTCAACGGCGCGGCGGCCGTTAGCGCGTCCTCGTCGTATGCGGCGGGCAACTACGGTGCCTTCGCCCAGCTGACGGGAGGCATCTGGCAGTCGCAGTTCACGACGGGGGGGAGCTACACCTACTTCGGGCAGATGTACGCGCCCACGGCGTCGGTGCTCTACGCCGTGCGCTATGCCGGTGTGCACTCCTACACCGCCGGCGCCTGGCTGCCCCTCTTCGAGCCCGGCCAGACGGGCTGGAACGGGATCGGCGGGACCGGCGCCACGGACATCTTCGCCGCCGCGGCGTCCGGCGTGTTGGCGCGTTTCGTCTCGTCGTGGTCCATCGCCTCCTCATCTCCGCTCGCCACAACCGACCTGGTGCGCCGCGTCGGTGGGGCCAGTGGCGGCCCCATCTTCCTGGTGGGCACGGACGGCAGTGGGAATGGGTTCATCCAGCGGTACAGCAGCGGTACGTGGACGCGTATGACCCTGCCCACCACGGCCCAGATACGCGACGTCAGCGTCGTTGACGCCAGCACGGCGTTCGCCGTCGGCGCGAATGGCACCATTCTCCGGTACAACGGCACGTCCTGGAGCGCGATGAGTTCCGGAACGTCTGTGCGGCTGGGTGGGATCTGGGCGGCCTCGGCGAACGAGGCCTACGCCGTGGGCGATGGCGGCACTGTGCTCAAGTTCAATGGCACGTCGTGGACCGCCATGAGTTCAGGGACGACGTTCAACCTGTTCGCGGTCACGGGCATCTCCGGCTCGTACGCCATCGCGGTGGGAGAGGGGATGACCATCGTCACGGGCCGTCCGACCGCGACGGCGACCGTCGCGTCCGCCCGCGCCGGCTCGGCGCGGATGCCTGCGCTCGTCAACCGTTTGGAGGGAGCGGCTGTTGCACCGGAGGCCGCGTCGCGGCGCCAGGGCTTCCCCAGCGCTCGCACGAGGCCCGAACGGCCGTAGGCGCGATCCGGCGGTTGGTCGCACGACGAAGGAGGCGCCGACGACGGCGCCCCCTTCGTCGTGCGACGGCTCAAGCGACGGCCGCGGCGCGCTCAGAATCCGAAGCTCACACCGACCTTCGCGACATAGCCGAAGAACGCGTCGAACTTGACGACCGATCCGTTCGACGCCGTCGCGTCGGAAAAACTCTGGTTCACGAACGCCACACCGAGGTCCACGTTCATCTTGGGCGTGGCGCGAATCAGCAGGCCCCCGCCGCCGCCAATCGCGAAGCCGCTCGATTTCGCGTTGGGTGCATTCGTGAGGTCGGAATCCTGGCTGAGCACGGCGAGGCGACCCGCCAGGTACGGCGCAAACCGGTCGCTCCCGATGTCAAGCGCGTACCGCGGCTCGACGAAGAAGCCCGACAGCGACAGTTGTTCGCCGCCGGATTTGTGCGTGGTCGACTGGATACCGATCCCGGCCGACCAGAGGGCGGCCGGCGTGTAACGAAGCTGCGCCTCGATCCCGACGCCGCCCACGAGTTCTCCGCCAAGGTCCACGTTGGCGAGAAGGGCCGATCCCTGCAATGACCACGGCTGTGCACTCTGGGCTCCGGCCGACGCAGGCGACATCAGGATTGCTGCGACCGCGGCGATTCCGACGATGCGAATCCTCATTACTCGGCTCCTCCGAAAAAGTCGATGTCCAATGTGCCACTCCCACAACGACCGGCGCCCGACGCCGCTGGCTACAGGCCTCTCGCGCCGAACAGCCGCTTGAACTGCGGTCCTCCACCCGACACGTCGAACTCGGCTCGCAGCTGCACGGACCGTCGCCGCGGTTGGCCGAAGGCATTCGTCCAATTCAGGTCCAGCGCCATCACCCATTCGCAGTGGTCGCCGACGACTTCCGCGCGCACCGGCCTCGCGTCCACCCGCAACCGCTGGACGTCCCTGACCACGGCCGCAAGCGCCTGCTCCATGGCGCGATCGGCCTCGTCCTGCGGAACGTAGACGTCAAGCAACCGTTGAGCGGGATTGGCCCGCAACGCCGCACTCACCGCGGCGGCGGCCGCCGACCCTTCCCCGCACTGCACCGCACGGCGAACCGGTTCGCTGGTGCCCGGACGGCTCGGTTCCGCGAGCGAAGGTGCCGCGGCCGGCGGCCTGCCTGCCGTGCTGGGCGCGACCCGCGCCGCGCTGTCCGCCACCCGCCCTGGCGTCGAGTCGGTGCGCTGGGGTGGGGCGACCGCTGCCGTCGCTGCGGGCTTGACGTCGCCGCCGGCCACCCCTGCGGCTTGCGTCCTCGCGGAGTCCGTCCGCGCGACCCCCGACGGTGCCGCGGTCACCGGTTCGGTTGCCGTCGCGCGCTCGCTCGCAGCACTGGGCGGCACGCCGCGCCCCACCGGGGCTCCCGACCGCAGGGGTGTGGCCGCAGCAACGCCTCCTGCGGCGTCTCCGCCGCGTGGGACCGTCGGCGTCCTCCCCGGCGCACCCAGGAGCGGAGCAGCGCCCTGCCCCACGCCGCCGCTGGCGGCAGATGCTGCCGGTGTCTCGACGCCGACCCGCGCCGTGTCCCCGACGGCCGGTGGTGCCGTTCCCTCGGCTCCTCCCGCCAGCGGGCCCCGTGGCCGCAGCAGTCCCCAACCCACGGCAAGCGTCGCAACGACAAGCACACTACCTGCGATGACGGGGGCCGAGATGCGGCGCCGAACGGCGGGCGCGCCTCGCTCGGGCTCCACCGGGGGCTCACGCGCTGGCTCGCTGCTGACCGGTGACGCGAGCGCCGATGCCGCCGCGGCGTGATCTCCTTCGAGCGCCGGCGGCGCGGCAGGCGCCGGCACGACCGCCGGCACGCTCAGGGTGGTGGTCGTCCGCACGACGCCACAGGTCGCGGTGATCGTGGCCGTGCCGCTGCGCCGCGCCTCGACCACGCCCTTTCCATCCACGCGCGCCACCGCGTGGTCGCTGCTCGCCCAGCGGACGTCGCGTCCGGTGAGCGTGCCTCCCTCGCTGTCGAGGAGCAGGACATGCAACGCAAGGTGTCCGCCGATCTCCAGCGTCGGTTGATGCGACGCGATGTACATCTGCGCCACCGGGCGCGGCACCACCTCCACCTCGATCGCGGACACCGCACCGTCGGCGCGCGCACGCACCGTGGTCTTGCCGATGGCCGCGCCATGCACCTTGCCGCTCGAGTCAATCAGCACCAGCGCGCTGTCGTCGCTGCGCCATTCCAGCGAGTGGTTCGGCATCGGGCGCCCGCGGCGGTCCTCCGCGACCGCGTGCAGTTGCAGCGAGCGCCCCAACTCGAGCTGCAGGCGGGCGGGCTGGATGCGAACGGCAGCTACCGGTTGGCTTCGCACGGTGACCGAGCAGATGCCCTCCTTTCCTTCGCTGCTGGCGACGATCGCCGCCGTACCCGGTTCGAGGGCCTGCACCAGCCCGCTGGCATCGACGGTCGCGACGGTTGGCGCGGAGGATTTCCACGTGAGCGTGCGGCCCGGCAGGGCCCGGTCCCGCGATCCAAAGACCGTCGCCAACACCTGGCGCTTCTCGTCCACCTCGATTCCCAGCTCTCCGGGCTCCACCACGACGCGTGCCACCGTCGTCGGCCTGACCCGCACCGTTGCGGTGCCGGCCACCTCGCCGAAACGCGCCGTGACCACGGCCTTGCCGGCCGCGACGCCGTGCGCGACCCCCCGCTCCGACACCACGCAGACGGCCACGTCAGACGAGACCCACACGACGTCGGGCGTCGGCATGACATTGCCGCGCGCGTCAAGCGCGGTGACCACCAGTGCCAGCTGATCCTCCGCCTCGAACTCGGCTTTCTGCGGCGTGACGACCAGCGCGTCCACCTCGGCGGCCTTGACCGTCACGGTGGCGCGGCCGAGCGCCGGGCCGGCGGCCGCCGAGATCTTGGCAAGCCCCACGCCCACACCTTTCACATGTCCCTCCGCGTCGACCACGGCCACGGAGGGATCCTCGCTGCGCCAGACGATCTGGATGCCCGCCAGCGATGCACCGCTCGACTCGGAGAGTCGCAGGGTGATCGACGCTCCCACTTCAACCGTGGGATTCGCGGGGGTGATGACCAGCGCCGGGACTGGCGTCGTCACCTGCTCCGTGTCCTGCCGCGTCATGTCGATGGCAATGGCATGCCGATGGCCAGGCTCGGCGCCGGCCGCCTTGGTGCCCGCCATGCGCGACGCGTCGTGTCGCACGTGCGTCATGCCGGCCGTCAGGCCGCTGCCGTGCAGGAAGAGCCGCGACACGTCGCCGAGATGCGGCCAGCGGTCTCGCGGGTTCTTCGACAGCATGCGCATCACGGCGTCGGCAAGTTCCGCGTCGACGTCGGTTCGGAGGAGCGAGAGCGGCGTCGGCGCGTCATCGCAGTGTGCGTGAATCAGTTCGAACAGCGAGCCGGTGAACGGCCGCCGGCGCGCCAGCAACTCGTACGCCAGCACCCCGAGCGAGTACTGGTCGGACAGCACGGTGGCCGGCAATCCGCGGCACTGTTCAGGGCTCATGTAGGCCGGCGTGCCGATGAGCGCGCCGGTCAGGGTGATCGACGGTGACGTCGTGACCTTGGCGATGCCGAAGTCGGTGATCACCGGCCGGCCGCGCGCATCGAGCAGCACGTTGGACGGCTTGACGTCACGGTGGACCACCCCTTCACCGTGCGCGAAATGCAGCGCCTCCGCGAGATGGCCGATCAAACCGGCGGCGACGGCGAGTGGTATCTCGGCGGGGTCGGTCAGCAATGCGTCGAGCGTGCGACCGCCGATGTACTTCATGACGATGAACAGCAGGCCGTCCCGGTGCTTGACCGAGTACACCGTGACGATGCCCGGGTGGTCCAGACGAGCCGCGGCGCGCGCTTCGATCAGGAAGCGGTCGGCGTTCTCCGCAACGGCCTCAAGATCCGGCAGCATGACCTTGATGGCAACGCGCCGGTCAAGCGCCAGGTCTGTGGCGAGGAAGACGGCGGCCATGCCGCCACGCCCGATTTCGGACTCGACGGCGTACTCGCCTTCCGTGGCCTTGCGGACCACGGCCAGAAGCAGATCTGGTCCGCTCGGAAATGGCATCGGGGAGTTTCGGACGGCGACCGGGACCGACGGGTCCGAACTGCGTGGACTCTACCAGAGGCCAAAGTACGCGCCATCCGAGGCGGTGGCAATGCGCGGGCGAGCATCTCACACGCATCGCGTGCGGCGCTGCGAAACAATGCCGGGGCCGGGAATCGAACCCGGTTGGGTTTGCTTCCAAGGACTTCTCGGCGGGTGTACACCCATCTCACCGGTAATTCAGGTGAGGAGGACGAGCGGAAGTTCGATCGTCTGGTGGCATCCGACGAAGCTGCCGAATTGCGGATACCCCGCCTCCACGGGGATCGCGGCGTGGCCGCAGCCGAAGGTGGGCCGCTAGCGCCCGGCTTCGGTGAAGTCGGTCGTCTCGCGCGCCGCCCGCTTTCGGACTCGCCGGCGCGAGTGCTTCGAGGCACGCACACCTTTTGGTTGCGCATGACGAAAGGCAAACGTACGTTGGGATTGCCCCCCTTCGCGTGCGTTACGTCCTCGTCGGCACCCCTCGACTGGAGGTAAGGGCATGAGACCGGAATCCCTGGCTGCATTGCTCGCGTCTCTGCTAGGTCTCGCGTTTTGGGCGGTGGTCATCTACGTCGTATGGCGATTCGCGCGCCTCCGGTTCTCCGGACGGGGCACTGGCCCGCGGGCTCTGCTCTCTCTCCAAGACGACGAGCTGCGATCGCTGGTGACGCCGCGGTTGGCGTCGAACTCGCTCACGGTCGCGAGCGCAGTCCGCGACAAGATCTCGGAGCGCTTTCTTGCGGCCTGTCGCGCGGCGTCCGCCGAGGTGATCGCCTACGCCTCGCCGGCGCTTAGCCCGCCACCGTGGGCACATTTCGAGTTCGTCCTGCCCTCTCAGGATCAACGCCTCTGTCTTCGGGCGTCGTGCCGCATCACGGTCGAATCGCTCGATTTCCACCGCTTCGAGCACTTGCTGACGGTTGAGCTCACGGAGGCAAAGCGCCGGCGCCTCTACACCGGCGTGACCGGCCTCGATGCCGGGCACCTCGAGGCAATCATCGCCTACCTCACGGAACCGGACTCGGTTTCGGCGCCGAAGCTTCCGGTCGTCCGGCAGTTCCCCCTCCAATTCTGGCGGCCGAAGAACAAGATCGAGCGGCTGCATCCCGACTGGACCGAACTTGGCTTTGGGGCGCTGGCGTTTGTGCTCTTCTTCTTCGGCGCGATTGCCGTGCCGGTGGTGGGACAGTTCGTCGCGATTGGGATCATGTTTCTCCTCTGGTTCCGCCGCCGTGCACGCAAGGACTACGTGTTGACGCCGGGGAAGCCGTTGCAGGATCCGCGGCTGCTGCGGCGCTTCGACTCGTGGCAGGCCAACATCTACGGCCTCGGCGCGCGGGCCGA
>Ga0209514_10000802_pt1 | contig 60963 bp, 51 predicted proteins | sample Subgrocontami58m_FD_187452 | JGI IMG/M metagenome (GOLD analysis project Ga0209514, IMG submission 187452) | Subsurface groundwater microbial communities from S. Glens Falls, New York, USA - GMW37 contaminated, 5.8 m (SPAdes) (version 3) | ecosystem: Environmental > Aquatic > Deep subsurface >... | reverse complement strand
TTGCGCCTATGGTAGCGCCTTTTAAGGCGGCATCACCGACGTTTTGGCCGGAGACGATCCCGATGGCAGCACCGATGAGGCCGCCCGCCGCACCGGCCAGCGCCCCATACTTGGCGCCTTCCGGCATTACCTTGCCCAATTCCGTTTTTTTGGTCAGCCGGTCGTAGGCCAGTTTCTGATCGAGGATCGGCCAGAGGTTGTCTTCCACATCGACGAGGAAGGTTTGATTGGACACGATCTCTAAAGAATGGCCCCCTCTGTTGTCAAAGGTCACCTGGACAGGGAGGATCGCGTCTCTGATGTTAAAACCGAAAGCGGCCTTGGCTTCATCCTTGCCATCGAAAGACTGGGCGGCGATGGTCGCATCGGCGGCTTCCGTAGCGTTCGGGAGAGAAGAGGGCATTTTAAAGGGAACAACCTGCCTTTCGTAACGTGTACAAGCCGAAAAGGCCGCCACCAGTAATATAATCGCCATCAGGCGTATGCTTGTCCTGTGTTTCATAAACTTTCTCCTTTTTTACGATCCCATGCTGCCATGGAGGTGCCAAATTTGCCCTAATATACCTGTAGACATGGTCAATGTCAATGTCCCTGGTTCTTTACGAAAGCGGCGGCCTCCTCCCCGGCCACGCGGCCCGTGGAAAAGGCCGCCTGTAAATTGTAACCCCCTGTATCGGCATCGATATCCAGGACCTCGCCGCAGAAAAAAAGCCCGGCGAGCATTCTGGAAGCCATCGTACGGGGATCCACTTCCCTGAGCGATACGCCGCCGGCCGTCACAATGGCCGCGGCCATGGGCAGGGGGCGGAGGATATTGAAAGTCAGGGACTTTAGATGATTGAGCAGTCGTTCACGTTCTAAAGCGGTTATCTGGTGGGCCGGCTTGTCAGGGGGAACGCGGGTCAGGGCGACGAAGGGATCGACCAGTTTGGCGGGCAGTAATCCGGCAAGGATACGACGATAGTGGCGCTTGCTGAAATGGTCGAAATCCCTTTGCAATCTCAAGCGCAGTTCTTCCCGGTCCAGGGCGGGCTTGAGATCGATGGCCACGCTGACGGGGCCGCAGTCCAGGGCATCCACGATGGACAAACTCATGAGCAGGGTGATGGGCCCACCGATGCCAAAATGGGTCATCATCATCTCTCCCTGACGGCTTTCGATGATTGGCGGGGCCGGCCGCCGGGCAAACCCGCGCCCGCTATCCTCGTTTATCCTGAGGGAACTATCGATCTTTACCGCCGGGCATTGGAAAGCCGTCAGACGGACGTTCCGCAGGCTTACCCCCTGCATGGATTTTGCCAACTCACGGTTGTCTACCACCAGCGGCGTCAAGGCAGGCCGCAGTTTAATTATTTTATGCCCGACGGCTTTTGCCATCCGGTAGCCATCGCCGGTGGAACCCGTGGCCGGATAGGTGGCTCCCCCCGCGGCCAGAATGACGGCGGCGCCGGGAACAAAACCTTGTTCCGTCTCTACGCCCGCTACCCGCCCGTTATGACTAATGATACTCCTTACGGCAACATGCCGGTCAAGCTTTACGCCCTGGGTGTCAATAAAGCTCAGGAGTGCTGCTACCACATCCCGGGCATCGTCGGAGACAGGAAAAATTCTGCCGCCCCTTTCAATTTTGGTTTCCACGTTATGTTGCCGAAAAAAAGACAACAGGTCTTCGCGGAAAAAACGATGGAAGGCCTGGCGGAGAAAAAGGCCCTTAGGCCCGTACATGGCGAGAAAGTGCTCCAAATCTTTGGCATTGGTGAGATTGCAGCGGGATTTGCCGCTGATCAGCAGTTTTTCTCCGGGTTGATCCATCTTTTCCAGCAGCTGGACGGAGGCGCCCAGTTCGGCGGCGCGCCCGGCAGCCATCAAGCCGCCGGCGCCTGCTCCGACGACAATCACCCTTCTGTTTGTATGGTCGTGGCTGCGGTTTCTCATTAGGCCTTTTCCCCTTGCTGCGTGCCTACCATGCCCTAACGGCCGCTGGCAAGCAGTTAATCAAACGAAGTGCCTAATTAGGGCAAAAATGAGAGGTGCCAGTTCTTTTGTTGGCCGTTGATGCAAAATTCCCCATTGCCTGGGGAGTTATTCTCCATTTTGACAGCCCTCATGAAAAAAATACCCCGAAAAAACCCTTTTATTATCAGCAGCTTGTTCATTTAACGCTGTTTGGCCGGCGGTATCCGGACTTTGGTATGTAGCTTGCTATAGATAAAACATCAAAAACCTAAAAGGAGGTAGTACAATATGAAACGTTTCATGGTATTGGCAATTGGGTTGGCTTTTCTCTGTTCCTCAGTAGCTTTTGCAGCGGATGAGGCCAAGAAGGAAAAGGGCAAGAAGGGCGCGCCCGCGGTAAGTGAACCGGCGGCTGCTGCAGCACCGGCTGAGAAGAAGGACGAGAAGAAGGACGAGAAGAAGGCCGAGAAGAAGGCTGAGAAGAAGTCCGCCAAAAAGAAAGATAAGAAAGACGACGCAGCTCCGGCGGCTAAATAAATTTCTTTTACGGAAAATTTCTTTAACTTTCAAAAGGGCACGGAGACATCTCCGTGCCCTTCTTCTTTGAGAGGCATCACGACTACTTATTAAGCGGTGTGTTTCAAACCTGCAAATTTTATCCCCACCTGTGCCGATTCAGTTAGTGAAGCCAGCCTTTTACACGTCCAGCTATAAGCAAAAATTCGGCAGCAACGTCAACGGTAACAACAGCTTCCCCTGATCGGCCGGACCCCGGTGCGGGCCCAAGCGGATTCTTCCTTTCGGCCTCCGGTTCCCGCGCCTGGTAGCGTCCGAGGACACCCCATGCCTTCTTTTCTTGACAGCAGATAGTTTTCTCACTATGTAAGTAAGTTGACGGGTGTTGGGAGAACATCCGTTGCACGCTCAATTGAACAGCTTAGAGAGGAGTGGGGTATGTCTGGTCTCGAAAAATTGCATAAATGGGTGAACGATATAGCGGCCTTGTGTCGTCCGGACAACGTTTACTGGTGCGACGGCTCCCGGGAAGAATACGAAAGGCTGGCCGGCGAGGCGGTTCAAAAAGGGATTTTGACCAAGCTTAGCGAACAAAAGCGGCCCGGCAGTTATTATGCCCGGTCGACCCCTGATGATGTAGCCCGCGTTGAGGACAGAACGTTTATTTGCTCCCGGAGCAGGGAAGACGCTGGTCCGACGAACAATTGGCAAGATCCGGCGGCAATGAAAGGCCTGCTTCAGGGACTTTACAATAAGTGCATGCAGGGCCGGACGATGTATGTCATTCCTTACAGCATGGGGCCGCTCGGATCGGACAAATCTCATATCGGTGTAGAATTGACGGATTCCATCTACGTAGTTCTCAATATGCGGATCATGACCAGGATGGGCAAACAGGCCCTGGACCTTCTAGTTCAAGGGGGCGATTTTATTCCCTGCCTCCATTCCGTGGGCAAACCTCTGGCGCCTGGCGAAAAGGATACGTCCTGGCCCTCCAACCCCCAGCATAAATATATCGTTCATTTTCCCGAAGAAAAGGCGATCTGGTCTTTCGGCAGCGGTTATGGCGGCAATGCCCTCCTGGGGAAGAAGTGTTTTTCCTTGCGGATTGCTTCGGTAATGGCGCGCGAGGCGGGCTGGATGGCGGAACATATGTTGATCCTGGGGATAACGTCGCCTGCGGGTGAGAAGAAATATATCGCCGGCGCCTTTCCCAGCGCCTGCGGCAAGACGAACCTGGCCATGCTGATCCCCACGATTCCCGGCTGGAAGGTCGAATGCGTGGGTGATGATATTGCCTGGATGAAATTCGGGGCGGACGGGAGGCTCTATGCAATCAATCCGGAAGCCGGGTTCTTTGGCGTTGCCCCGGGCACTTCCATGCAATCCAACCCCAATGCCATGCTGGCCGCAGCGAGTAATTCCATATTTACCAATGTGGCTTTGACGCCGGACGGCGATGTATGGTGGGAGCAGATGACGGAAGAAAAACCTCCCCACCTAATCAGTTGGCTCGGCGAAGACTGGACGCCGGAAAACGGTAAACTTGCCGCCCACCCTAATGCGCGCTTTACCGCCCCGGCAGCGCAATGTCCGGTTATCGATCCCGATTGGGAAAACCCCGCCGGCGTCCCTATTTCCGCCATCCTCTTCGGCGGCCGGCGTTCTTCGGTAGTGCCCCTGATTCATCAAGCCTTCAACTGGCAGCACGGGGTTTTCCTGGGGGCCACCATGTCCAGCGAAACCACGGCGGCGGCTGCCGGCGCCGTTGGCAACCTGCGGCGTGATCCTTTTGCCATGCTGCCCTTCTGCGGCTATCACATGGGGGATTATTTCCGGCACTGGCTGAGTATCGGTCAGAAGACGGCTCCCGAGAAATTGCCCGCCATCTTTTATGTGAACTGGTTCCGCAAGACACCGGAGGGCGAGTGGCTCTGGCCGGGCTATGGTGAAAACAGCCGTGTCTTGAAGTGGGTTGTCGGGCGGATCTCGGGGAAAGCAAAGGCTCAGGAGACGCCCATCGGCTATGTGCCGTCAGCAGATGACCTGGACCTTTCCGGCCTGAACATCTCCCCTGAGGCGGTGGCAGAGGTGCTGGCGGTGGACCACGAAGAGTGGCGCCGGGAACTGCCGGGCATGAAACAACACCTGGATACCTTCGGCGATAAATTGCCGCGGGAATTGCAGGCGGAATATGAAAATCTCAAAAGCCGGCTTGAATAACTGTTAAGGGTCATGGCATCAGGCCATACTTCTTTAGCTTCATGTGCAAGGTCCGGCGCGTGATGTCGAGCCGGCGCGCCGCTTCGCTCTTGTTGCCCCCGGTCTGTTCCAGGGTCTTCAGGATCGCTTCCTTTTCCACTTTTTCCAGCGGGGAACCGGCAGCCAGGCCCTCCGGCGCCGCCGACAGATCGTCGGGGGCCGCTTTTTCCCGCAGGAGCAATAATTCCTCTTCATCCAGGTATTCCGAGCGGGAAAGGACCACGCCCCGCTCCATGGCGTTGATCAATTCCCGGACGTTTCCGGGCCAGCCGTAGCGCAGCAGTTTGTCCATGGCCCGGGGAGTCAGTCCCCGGATCTGCTTGTGATTTTTTTCCGAAAAAAGCTCCAGGTAGTGCTGGGCGATCAGGGGGATATCCTCTCTCCTTTCCCGGAGGGGCGGTACCTCCAGGTTGACGACGTTCAGGCGATAGTAAAGGTCCTCGCGGAAGTGGTGGGCCTCTACTTCCTTGATCAAATCCCGGTTGGTGGCGGCAATGAGCCGCACATCGATCCTGATCGCTTCGTCCCCGCCCACGCGGGTAATCTCCCGTTCCTGCAGCACCCGGAGGAGTTTGACCTGCATGGCCGGCGACATTTCACTGACCTCGTCCAGGAAGATCGATCCCCCATCGGCTTGCCGGAACTTCCCCTCCTTGCGCCGGTCGGCGCCGGTAAAAGCGCCTTTCTCGTGACCAAAGAGCTCGGATTCGAGCAGGGTCTCGGCGAGGGCGGCGCAATTTATTTTCACGAAGGGGCCTTCTTTCCGGTTACTGTTGAAGTGGAGGGCGCCGGCGATCATCTCCTTGCCGGTTCCGGACTCGCCGGCGATCAATACTGTTGCTTCCGAGGGGGCGACCCGGGCCACGGTATCCAAAAGCTTCTCCATCACTTGGGAGCGGCCGATGATGCTTCCCCGGTCAAAGCGGTTGCCCAGGCTGTCTTTCAGCAGCTCATTTTCTTCTTTCAAGCGCTGGTGCTCCATCGCCCGTTCCAGGGATAAGCGTAATTCGGTGAAATTCAGGGGTTTGGTAAGGTAGTCGTAGGCCCCCTTTTTCAGGGCCTCTACCGCTGTTTCAACGGAGGCATAAGCCGTCATGATAATAATAGGAATTGCCGGATTGAAGGACCTGATGACTGTGAGGGCCTCCAGTCCGGAGACCTTGATCATTCTGATATCCATCAGGATCAGATCGAAAGGGCTTTGATGGACCGCCTGGATGGCCTTCTCGCCGTCATCCACATCAACTACGGTGTAATCCCAGCCCGAGATCAGGGTTTTCAGCATAGTGCGGTGGGCCAGGTCATCGTCGACCACCAGGATAATCTTTTTTGCTTTCATAAACGATCCGCATCCCTCACGATAATTGGCAATATAATTGATACCTTGGTCCCCTCTCCTTTAACACTTTCCACGTTAATCTCCCCATCATGAGCTTCGACGATCTTGTGCACGATGCTCAATCCCAGACCTGTGCCTGAGGGGCTGGTGGTGAAATAGGGATCAAAAATATGGGCCAGGTCCTGGCGGTCAATTCCCGGTCCCTCGTCGGCTACGGTGATGGTGGCGCTACTGCCGGGGACGGAAGTAAGTTTGACCGTCAAAACGCCGCCCTCTTTCATGGCCTTCAAGGCGTTTAAATAGAGATTCAACAGCACCTGTTTGATCTTATCCGGGTCCATCATGACCTCCGGAATATCGCTGGCGAGATCGCTGAAAATGACGATGTTCTTCTCGCGGGCCTGGCCCTCCACTACCTTCAGGGTTTGACGGATCAGCGCCGGGAGGTAAGTGGGTTTCTTTTCGGTGGCCACCGGCCGCGCCAGTTCGAGCAACTGGCTGATGACGCGATTCAAACGTTCCACTTCCTGCACCATGATATCGGCCGTTTCTCCGTCTTCGGGATGTTCCCGGTAGCGCTCCTTGAAATAAGTGGCAAATCCCTTGATGGAACTGAGGGGATTCCTGATCTCATGGGCAACGCCGGCCGCCAGGTTCCCCAGGGAAGCGAGGCGCTGGCTCCGGGCAACTTCCTTCTTCAAATGCCTCATCTCGGTCAAATCCCGAAAAAGGATGACATAACCGAGAAAGCCGACTTTATCTTCCTCCAGCCGGGTAGCGATGATCTCCAGGGGAACTGTTTTTCCTCCTGCCACCTGACAATCGATTTCTCTTTCGATAATCCCTCGCTCTGATGCCAGGTTAGCGATGATCTGCCTGAAGGGTTCTGGCAGAATAACATTGCCTTGCTTGCCGATTACGTCCTCCGGGGTTTGTCGGCAGATCGATTCGGCGGTTTGGTTGAAAGAAATGATGTTGCCCTCGGCGTCCAGAGCGACCAGGCCGATGGGCATGTTTTCCATGAGGTTGTCGGAGAAAGCCTTGGCCCGCGACAGTGCCGTCCGTGCCGAGCGGTAACCCTCGGCAAGAAAAAGCAATATAATCCCGGAGGAGCCAATGAGGAGGAGCAGCACCGCCGTCAGAACGGTCTGGCGCCTGGCTTCCTTGCGCGCCTTTTCTATCGTCCCCATTTTTATGCCGAGAAAAATGACTTGCCGTGACGTTGACTCCGCTTTCCGGCCTCTTGACGAGAAGGAATCTTCCGCAGTTTCCTGGCCCGGGAATCTGTCGCCGTCGTCCAGCAGGGGTGAAAAACGGCGGTAAACTTCAAAAGTATCGACGCCATCGGGATTGGGTACCTGTCGCCATTCGATCTTCCGGGAACGGGAAATACGGTCCAGATCCAGCTCTTGCCCATAATATTCGCCAGTCAGCGAGGGATCACTGTCGGCCAGGATCAGCCCCCGGGTGTCGGTGATGGTAATGAAATCAAGATCCGGTTGCTGCGCCGTTTCGATGAGGAGCTTTTGCAGCCGGAAGAAATCGGGTTGTCCTCCCATCCCCTCCGTCCGCACGCCGGCCTCAAAGGATCTGATCAGCGTGTCTCCTTTTTCGAGAAGAACCTGGATCGTGTGTTCCTTTTGTTTACGCAGGCTGTCCAGCGTCAGGAACATGAATATCGGCAACAGGATCACCAGGGCCCCGACGATCAACCAGGGCGAAACGCCATACCAGGCGCTGCGGCCGGTCCCTTTTTTTCTGCGTTTCAGAATCATGAGGTGAACCAATATCATATTTGCATACTTTTTATCCACTATTTTGCGGTTGCTGGATAATTAGTATTCAAAATTTTGCTCTTCCCGGCCAGCAGAGGAAGGCCACAAAAGTATTTAACGAATAATCGTTAAATATCCGGATGTTATATTTGCAATGGGCCTGGCATGTCACTTGCTTCAGACACATGCAGCACGATGGAAGGGAGGAAAAAATGAAGGGGATGAAGGAATTGCTTTCTCTTTCCGGCTTGTTACTGCTTGCCTTGATTTCCGCGCCCGGAATTTTTGGGTCAGACTATCCTGAGGGCGGCGGCCGCGGCGGGGAAGTGGGACAGCGAGGTTACGATTACCGGGGCCATATGATCCGGGAGCGGGAACACTTCAAGGGCCGGGGCGAGCTGCCCGCCTTGTGGGCTAAACTCAACCTGACCGAGACGCAGAAAAGCAGGCTCAAATCCCTCCGGGAAAGCCACGTAAAAGAAATACGCCCCCTGCAGGAGCAAATCTTCGGCAAGGGCGGAGATTTAAGGTTGCTGTGGCTGCAACCCAATCCGGACAAGGAGAAGATTAGCGCCCTGCAAAAAGAGATCAGGAGCCTGAGGGAGCAGATGCAGGAAAAGGCGACAGCCCAGCGTTTAGATGTCCTGAATATCCTGACGGCGGAGCAGCAGGAAAGGATCAGGTTGTTGTTGCCAGCGCCGGGATCCGGTTTTGACGCCAGGGGCGGGATGAAGCCGCGGCCCGGTTCCGGACCGATGGGACCATGACCGGCCGGGCAGGAAAAAGAAAAGGAGGACAACAATTTTGAGTGCCAAGACACATTCGCTGTTCAAGTCTGTTTTTACCACTGTCTTGTGGGGGATCACGCTGTTTGCGCTGCCGCCTTCGCCCCTCCGGGCGGCGGAGAAGGTGGAGAGCTTCGATCTGAGTACTGCTATCGTCAAAGTGGCCAAACAAAACATCCCGGCGGTGGTGCATATTGAAGTGACGGAACGCCGGGAGGCAACAATTCCGTTATTGCCTTTTGGCAATGATCCTTTCCTGCGCCGTTTTTTTGATACTCCCGAGACGTCGAGAAAGTTCAAACGGGAAGTCAAGGGTCTGGGAACCGGTATGATAATTGATGCGGCGGGGCACATCCTGACCAATCATCACGTGGTGGGAGGGGCAACCAAAATCGAAGTTTTACTTTCCAGCGGGCAGCGTTATCCCGCCGGCCTCATCGGCACTGATCCCAAGACAGACCTGGCGGTGATCAAGATTGAATCCGGGGAGACGCTGCCCCACGTGACTTTTGGTGATTCCGATAAGGTGGAAGTGGGAGAATGGGTCGTGGCGATCGGTCACCCGCGCGGGCTGGACCAGACCGTTACCCAGGGCATCATCAGCGCCAAACACCGGCGGGGGATTACGGACCCGGGCAGCTACCAGGATTTCTTGCAGACCGATGCGGCCATCAATCCCGGCAACAGCGGCGGCCCGCTTCTAAATCTGAAAGGCGAGGCGATCGGGGTCAATGCGGCGATCGTCTCTCAATCCGGCGGTTCGGAAGGGATCGGCTTTACCATCCCGAGCAATATGGCCCTCGCTGTAGCCAGGGCCTTGATTGACCATGGCAAGGTGGAACGCGGCTGGCTGGGTGTAAGCATTCAGGATCTGACGCCGGAACTGGCATCGTCCCTTCACCTGGAAAATCGAAAGGGGGCGCTGATTGCCGAGGTAGTGAAGGGTGGACCTGCGGAAAGGGCCGGTCTGAAGAAGAATGATCTGGTAATCGCTTACGGCAGCAAAGAGATTCCCAGTTCCCTGGCGTTGCGCAATGAAGTGGCGGCAACGGCCGCCGGCAGGGAAGTTAAGATCGTTGTGCTCCGGGAAGGTAAAAAACAGGAATTGACTGCTAAAATCGATAGTCTGGAATCATCGGCCAGGATTTTGGCTGCCAATCTCAGGGAACGACTGGGCGCGGAGGTGCGAGCCGTTATGCCCGTGGAAATCGAGAAATTTAAACTCCGGAAGAATCAGGGGGTTGCCATTGAGTGGTTGGCTGAGAAAGGTCCTCTGAGAGAGGCTGGTTTCGAGGTTGGTGATCTGATCCTGGCTGTCGACAACCAACCTGTTGAAGGCCTGGAAGGTTTTGTCAGCCGGATGAGTTCCTTAAAAGCCGATCAAAGCATCACTTTGACGGCCCTTGATCACCGGACGGGCAACATGGCCTCTGTTCAAGTGAATCTCAAGTGAGATAACAAATAAAACTTAGGAAGGTGGAAAATGAGAAAAGCAATGTTGACAGTATGTTTTATGCTCCTTTCCCTGATGCTGACGACTAATCTGCAGGCGTTCAATCGTGGTGAATGGGGAAGAGGGCCGGGGATGAGGGATGATTTCCGGCGGCCCGGGCAAGGCCGCAATGAATTACGGGCCAATCTTAACTTGTCTGATGAGCAGAAGGCGAAGATCAAGGCCCTCCGGCTCACCCTCCTGCAGGAAATTAAGCCCCTGCAGGATCAGCGTTTCAGCAAGGCCGGCGACTTGAGATTGTCTTGGCTGCAGCCTGCCCCGGACAAAGACAAGATAGTGGCCCTCCGGAAGGAGATGAGGCAAATCAGGGATCAAATAGCAGACAAGAAGACAGCCATGCGGGTTGAATTCTTCAACATTCTGACGCCGGAACAGCAGGAAAAGGTCAGATCATCCTTTGCCGGGCAGCGTTTTGGTCGGGGGATGCGGGGAGGAATGATGATGGGGCCGCACCGGGAAGGCATGATGGGTCATGGCCCCAGGCCTGGCATGATCTGCAACTGAAAGACCACCTTTAGCGCGCCGGTGGTCCTGTTGCGGGGGGCAGGCAGCCCTGACCCCCGCAACAGGGCAATGGAGGGATTTATCTTCCCGGTTTTATCCCCTTTTCCTTATAGAATTTCAGGGCGCCGGGATGGAAGAGTTCCGGAGGGACGGCGATGCCGGCCATTACCTTCTTGGTCATCAATTTACCGTCTCCGTGGTAGTCTTTGAACTTTTCCGCATTATCGTAGATGGCCTTGGTGAATTCATAGACCACCTCGTCACTCATCTCGGCATCCGCCCACCAGCCGTTAGTCTGGCCGTATCCCTGCAGGGCCGCAGGCTGTTTTTTGCTTAAGGCCAAGGCCGGGATGGTGCTGGGGGTAACCTGTATCTTGCTCTTTTTTACCAGGGCTTCGACGTCCGCCGCGGGGACGTTGACGAAGTAGACGTCTTTAGTCGTTAACAGTTCGGCGAGCGGCGGGATGGGGAAGTACCCTACTTCCGGATTATCATTGACCGCCAGGCTTCCCACGTCCGCCAGGCCGTCCTGGAGCGCATCCTTGATATTATCGAAGGTCCCGTTGCTGATCTTCATTTTGAGCCCCCAGATATCCGCCAGCAACATCTCATGCAGCTGGGCGCTGGGGTTGCCTTTAGTCAGAATCATTGCCCGCTTGCCGTCTAAATCGGCCTTGCTCTTGATATTTTTGTCGAGCGTGACCAAAAGCACCGTCGTTTCGGCAAAAGCGGCAACGGCCCGGGCGCCGGTATAAGGCGCCTTGAAAGGAGGCAGCCCCTGCCGGGCCAGGGAATTCGAGCTTTCTTGGGTGAAGAAAAAAGTGTTTTTTCGCAGGGCCGGTTCATTGGCCATCGTAACCAGGTTGGGTACGGGGCCGCGTGTTTCTGCGGCGCTGATGCGGAGCCAGGGATGACTCTTGTTGACGATTTCCCCCAGGGCAAAGGAAAGGACGTACGCGGCGCCTCCCAGGGTCATGGAAAGAAGCCGGGTCTCAAAGGGGGGACGTGCCGGAGCTTTCGCAGCCGGGGCCTTGGTGGCGGCAACCGCCTGAGCCGATAAGGCAGCCAGAAAGAATAGGGAAAATAAAAGGGCTGATACTTTTTTCATAGACGTTTCTCCTCTTTTCAAGTAGTTATCGTCTATCTCTTATAGGGGGCAAAAGGAAGAAAGTCAAGACCAATAATTCAGAAGTCCCGGAATTCCTCATCCTCCAAAGGTATTATCTGATCGGGGCGGGTGATCTTCAGCGATTTTTGGCTGCGCAAAGCCGGCTGTCGGACGGCGTCTTTCAGCTCTGGCAGTTCCCGCACTTTATGCGCAAGGCGCTGTAATTGCGGCAAGCCGCTGTTTCCTTTTAAGCCGCCGTAACCATTGGTGTTGCCGACCACTTTGACCAAGTCTGCCACGAAATTTTTCATCCGTATTGCCTGGCCGCTCAATTCTTCCGCCGCGGCGGCCGATTCTTCTGCATTGGCCGCAGTGGCCTGAGTTATTTGGTCCATCTCGGTGACCGCCTTGCCTACCTGGTTGATACCATGGGCCTGTTCATCAGATGCCGTTGCTATCTCATCCACCAGCTGGCCGATCTTTCGTGAAATCGACGCATTTTCCCTGAAAGCCTCCTGCGTGGCATTCGTCAGTTGATTGCCCTGGTGGATGTCTCTGATGGTGTTCTCAATCAGGCTGCTCGTATTCTTGGCTGCTTCGGCGGCACGCATGGCCAGGTTTCGCACCTCGTCAGCCACTACGGCAAATCCGGCCCCGGCCTCGCCGGCCCGCGCCGCCTCTACAGCTGCATTCAGTGCCAGCAGGTTGGTCTGAAAAGCGATTTCGTCGATGGTTTTGATAATTTTCCCCGTCTCTTCACTGGAACGGGTGATCTTCGTCACGGCGCCGGCCATGTCTTCCATGTGGCGGTTAACTTTGTCGACAATGCCATTGGCCTCCGCCATCATTGCCCGGGCCTGGTTGGCATGGTCGGCATTCTGTTTCGTCATCGAGGACATCTCTTCGATGGAAGAGGAAGTTTCTTCCAGTGAAGACGCCTGGGCGGATGTCCCTTCCGCCAGTTGCTGGCTGGATGAAGATACTTGAGCCGCCGCTGCCGACACCTGCTCTGATCCCTCCGTCAGGCCGGCAATGACTTTATTCAGGGGACTGACGATGCTGCGGGTGATGAAGAAAGCGATTAGCCCGGCCGACAGGATAGAGATGAGCCCTAAGACCAATACAGATAGGCTGGTGAGGAAGAAGGTCGCCTGCGATTCCTCATAATTCTTCTTGTTCAGTTCCATCTGATATTGCTGGAGCTGATCAATGGAGGCTCGCAGTTTTTCCGCTGCCGGTTGGGATTTGGCGACTAACAGATTGGTCGCCTCCATTTCTTTGTTGCCGAGCGCCAGCTCCGTCACCTGGTTTTGTATCTCCGAGGCGGCGGTATGATCGGAGCTGACCAGGGCGATGATTTCCTGTCCCTTGGCATCGTTTTTGGCGGTCATTGCTGCCAGTTTTTGCAGGGATTCAGTAATTTTGCCCCTGATATCGCTGATATGATTCTTGTTTTTCTGTTTCTCGCTATCGTCAAAGGCGGAATGGATGAGATTCTGTAAATTCATTTCCGAGTCTCTAACCAGCACTTCCATATGATAGGCTAATTCGCTGCCGGCGTCATTCACCGTCACGACCCGTTCCAGATTGCCCTGAATGGTACGCAGGCCGGACATGCAAATCGTTATGACGATGACCATCATTGCCACGGTCATGCCAAAGCCCAAGTATAACTTCGTAGAGAACTTCATACCGGCGATCTTCATCATTTTTCCCCCTGCAGCATTATTAGTAAGTTAGAAATTATTTACTGAAAGTAGATAATTTCGTTAACGCACTTATCCCGTTTACCGGGATTCGGACATACAAGCTATTGCAAGGATGTTATCGGAAAAAACGCGATCACTCTTTAGTAACTCAGAAATTATTTTTAGCATTTCTCTGCCGAGGAATGATTTCATAAACGCACATATCCCGTTTTCGGGGATCGTAATTTAGCAATTATTTTCCCCTTGACAAACAGAGGTTGGTGCTATCATTTACCACTGTTACTATCTCGCGGGCAAAAGAAAGGTCGGAAAAGATTGAAAAAAGGGACGGCAGGCGGGAGCGGGTTGTTCTACGGATGGATCAACGTCGGGTTGTTTTTCATCATGGCCCTTTTCACCTGGGGGCCGCAATACAGCTTCGGAGTGTTCTTCAAACCCCTGGCGGCGGAGTTTAGCTGGACCCGTGCCGAAACGTCGGGGGCCATGACCCTGAACATGATCATCGGCGGGGCGCTGGGCATGTTGGGTGGGTTGATGAGCGACCGGTATGGACCGCGGAAGGTGATGATGGCTTCGGCAATGCTGATCGGCATTGGCTATCTCTTCCTTTCCCGTCTCGACGCCATCTGGCATCTATATCTGTGGTACGGGTTGTTTGTGGGCATGGGGATGTCTTGCGCCTACATCGTGCCGGCTGCCACCATCTCCCGCTGGTTCATTGCCCGGAGGGGATTGGGTCTGGGTATCACCCTGATGGGCATGAGCTGCGCCCAGATTCTGGTCCCGCCGGTTGCGGCCTTCGTGATCGCTGGTTCTGGGTGGCGAAATGCTTATCTCTTCATAGGGATAACGGTGCTGGTCCTGGTAAATCTCCTCGCTGCCTTTATCAGAAAATCCCCCGAAGATTATGGGATGTATCCGGACGGAATACCGCAAAGTGCGGCAACCGGCGGGCCGGGAAATAATGGCCCCCTGGAGGGCTTTACCATTGGGCAATGCATCAAACTTCCCGTCTTCTGGCTGGTATTCATGGTCTGGATTCTGATGGCACTGCCGGCGTTTCTTACCCTGGTGCACGTGGTCCCCCTGGCCTCCGACGCGGGCATCGGGATGGTGGCGGCGGCCATGATCCTCAGCATCATCGGTATTGCCGGCATCGGCGGGAGGTTCCTCTTCGGTTATGCCTGCGACCGCTGGGGATGCCGCGCCAGCGCCGCCATCGGCATTGGCATAACCGCGGCGGCCATGATCGCCATGGCCCTGGCAGGCCGGGCCGGTGTTTTCTATACGGCGGCCGTGTTTTTCGGGCTTGGCTACACCGGCTCCGATACGGCGATGGTAAAGTTGAGCGGGGATTTCTTCGGCCGGCGCTTCATCGGGGTGATCATGGGACTCCTGGGCTTGGGATGGCGCATCGGGGCTTCCCTCGGGGCGCTGGCGGGCGGTGTGATTTTTGATTTAACGGGGAAATATCAGGCGTCCTTTCTGATGGGAGCCTTTTCCGCGCTGGCAGCCGTCGCTCTGATATTCGTCATCTTCCGGCATAAACCGCAATTGGCTTAGCTCCTGTTGTCACTTTATCAGCTCGCGAAATATCTCTCCGGCGAGTTTCATCATCTCGTTCTTGCCTAGCTGGTAGTCTTCACCCAGGATCGTAGCGTTCGGTCCGGGCACCACAATAGGTTCTATCCAGTCGGTGGGCACGTCCGTACGGGCAGAGGCATAACCGGAAGCCTTGGAATAGACCGTGGAGCCCTCTTTGCTCAACAGCCAGTTGACAAATAACTTCGTAACATTGGGATGGGGTGCTTTATCGAAGACCATAATATTGCCAGGTCCTGAGCCGGTGGGCATGGGGTCCTTAAGCTGCGGGAAAGAAAGGGGAGCGCCGGCCCGGATGAACTCTTCCGTTGTGGCTTTTTGGGGAGCCAGGGCTATCGCATACTTCCCCCTGGCGACCCACTCCGTGAGCAAACGCTGATCCCGGGAGATGACTGCACCCTGTTTAACCAGTTGTTTCATGAAAGCCGTCCCCTTCTCCACTCCCATCATCTCCCGGAGTAAAAATGTGAACCACTCGTTGCCGGCGCCGGAAACGGAAGGGTCGTTGATGACGATCTTGCCGAGCCACTTGGGGTCCAGAAGATCCGTATGGGTCGTAATCTCGCCCGGCTTCACCATTTGATTGTTGACAAGCATATGGGGGAGGGAATTGATGCCGAGTACCACGAGATGCCCTTCCTTGTCGCCGGCCGGAAATTTCCGCTGTCTCCACTTGGACGGGTCTACGACCTCCGGCAGCATCAGCAGAGGTTTGATGGGCACAGTCATACCTCTCGGCTTGATGGAATTGAAAAACGTGGTCATGCCATGGATTCCCATATCCGCGCTATAGATACCCGCTTTTCTTTCGTTAGTCATCTTGGCCACAATTTCCTCTCCCCGGCCAACAATAATATCGAGCGAAATGCCATACTTCTGTCGGAAGGCATCCATCACTGCTGTGCGTGCGGCGCCCATGGGTCCGGCGTAAATGACTGCGGTACCCTCCTTTTTTGCCTGTTCCACCAGACTGTTCCAGGCGCCCTCGGAAAATACTGCTGTTCCGGCAGCGGACTTTTCGGTTGTTTTAGCGGTGGCTGCCGGCTGCGCTGCCGCGGCCGGAGTTGTGAAAAGCACAAAAGAGAACAGAGCTAAAATCCATACGGAAAGAGACCATATTCCTATCTTTTTCATTCTATCCTCCTGGCAGCGAATGTTGCCCGCAACTTCGAAATATCGCGGGGAAAGATTTGACTACGGAACTTGCGGTCAGGTTTCTCGCTCATGGGACCTGCCTCACCGTTGCACCGAGGGATGAAGCCCATTTTGTGTTTTAAACTTGCTTAAAATATTGACCAATGGGAAGATTTTTTTACAAAATGTTGACCAAGTAATAAAAAAAGGGGTTAACGAATTTCCTGCCGGTTTCGCTAACCCCTTGCTTCTTTTGGTGCCGAAGCCCGGACTTGAACCGGGATGGGCGTACACCCACTAGACCCTGAATATAAAAATCCATCCACTCTAAGTAAATCCATGTAAGAGGAATAATAATTATATAATATGTAAAATCTTGCAGTTACTATTATATCGTCACGGCAAGTAAAACCATGAATAAGAAGGAAAAGGAGTAGATATATCCTGCCATTTAGTGACTAAACAGTGACTATGTTTTCAATTGGCTTTTCAGACATGACCTTCATCTGATTAATGGCTGCACGAAGGTCGTCTTCGTCAACAGTATTGTACCGGTCGAACATCGCTCTTGTGGAATGTCCTGTAATTTTCATGATAACCGACTCCTGAACCCCAGCCTTTCTCATATTTGTGTTGAAGGTATGACGTAGGTCATGGAAAACAAAACCAATCCTCTTGCCTCTCCCGTAAGTGACACCAGCCTCTTTGCATGCTTCCCTTAGTCCTGACCTAATGTCTTTAATAGGCTTCCCCTTATATAGGAGAACATGGTCATCATCAGAGGCTTTGGGGATGCCTTGAAGTGTGCTCAGCAGTTCATCGGAAATGGGAACCGAACGCTTTTCTTTGTCTTTTGTGTCGCGCGCTTCTAGGTAAATAAAGCGTGCCGTGAGGTCAACCTTATCCCAAGTGAGGTTCAGGATCTCTCCTTTACGCATCCCGGTATAGTAAGCAATCATCAGAATGGGCCGGAGGTGCAGCGGGGAGCCTTTAATCAGACCAGAGAACTCCTCAGGAGTAATAATCCGGCTCCTCGCATTAGCATTGCCCTTATTGAGTTTCTTAATTTTCTTAAATTTTTTTATGGTATCACCGCCGACTTTATCGTTGTCGAAGGCTTTGGATATCATTGTCCTTGCGGCACCGATCTCATGATCAATGGTAGCGTCTGCACAGCCCTCTTTTTTTCTCTTTTCTATAAGGTTTTCCAACTCTTCCGGTGTGATCTTGGCAATGACCATATCACCAAATTGAGAATTGAATTTATTCAGATAAACTTGAATTATCGAATAGGAGGCAAGTGATTTCACTTTTTCAAGGTCTAAATACCAGGTCGTAAGCTCCCTGAATGTCATCTTGCTTTCGGGCAGAATATCAAAGAGACGGTTTTCTTTTTTCTGACTCTTCCTTTTCCCTTCCGCAGCCTGAGCGTCTTTGATGGAAAAGCCGACGGACTCCCGCTTTCTCTTTCCGCCCGGCAGGTAATAGTCAATGCAGTATCGAACCCGCTCGGACCTTTTCGCCTGGTCGAGATTTTCACCGCATGAGCACACCTTGTTCTTTACAGATTGCTTTTTACGGCAGGTCGGGCATTCGGCGAAAATACTCATTATATTATCTCCTTTTCAGTGCTTGTCAGCTTTTTCTTGTTTATCACTTTTTGAAGCAAAAAAAAACCGGACGCTTTCCGCCGTTTTATGGCTGGAAGCCCTAACCAAAGGAAGAATCATTCCTCATTTGAATGTGCCTATTAGTAAGGATACTTTTTGCAAATCTTAGGCAGCTTTCTGGAATCAAAAATGCTCATACACTAAGGGGCGGTCAGTCTTATTGATCGGATGGAAAAAATCTGTGAACGGACCCGGGGGGAGGGCATCGCAGATAAACAGATAAAATGAAAACTACGGTGCATTCTCTTTTCAACTGCTATTGCTGGCTATCGTCTATTTGTTTATACAGGCGGCCTTTCAATTATCTCCCACTGCCTTTTAACCAGACTCTCTATTTCGCTCTTGTCAACAGATTTAATGATCCGACTTTCTGGGTGCATGATAACTTCGCGGTTCTCTGGAACGCCTATCGTGAACATCTGATTTAACTCCTTCATTTCTTCAGGTGTAAAGACAATTTGCCCTGAAGACGAAGGACTAGACTGCTTAGAATCTGTACCTTCAGAGGAGAGCTTAAAATATCCCACTTCTCGACCACAGTAACGGCAAACAATTGCATCGCCTCTTATAATTTCGGAACAGAAAGGGCACTTCTTCATCCCATTTGCAAGCTGCTGGCGTTCAAGAAACACTTTATTCGGCTTCATGATTAGGGCAATCGGAAGAGCAATAATAAATAATGCAGTACCGTAAAACCACCATAGTCCAAACGAACGACCTTTTGTTTTTGCGATATATGCTGGAATTATACCGATACATAACGCAGTTAATAGAAACTCTATAATTATTACATTTTCCATTTCTTCCTCCTTTGCATCGAATTTATGCAGGCTGGAAATCAAATTCTTCTGTAAATTACAGATCAATAAGTCTTTGCAAATCAAAACGAATAATCTTTTGGAGGTATAGAGGTTTCTTTAAGCTACTTTTAGTACGTGAACAGTATTAAAGTATAATCATTTTCAATATTATTTCAAATTAATTATTATCTTATCAATTCCAGAGACCTTTTATTTGATTGCCGATTGTTTCTTCGCTCACATCTGCATAGAGAAGCGTTGACTGAATGCTGACATGCCGTAGCTGCTTTTGTACGGAGCGCAGGTCTTTACTCCGGGCATAAAGTTCAACAGCGTAGCTATGCCGCAAGGCATGAACAGACTTTCCCATTTCATAAAGCCCAAGCTCTCGAAGGTACTTTTTTACAATTTGCTGAATAGCCTGACTTGTCCAGGGGCCGCGCTGTCCGATAAACAAGAAATCATCTGTGCCGATGTCTTCTCCTTGCTGCTCTTTCCAACTCTTAAATCCCCTGAGATGTGTTTTAAGCGCGTCATTGATGATAATATGCGCCGATATGTGTCCTTTTCCATCCCTGATAAATATCTTGCTCTGAGAATGGCCAATTTCAAGGTCGCCGCATCGTAAATTTGCAGCTTCAGAAACACGAAGACCTGTTGACGTCAAAAGGTCGATCACGAGCCATTCCTTTATAGCAGTGACGTTTCCTTTCTGCTGATCCAGTTCCGCTTTGTCTCTGACCCGCCGCCGGAGCATCTTAATTTGCTGCGCACTGAAATACTTGATGCCGTCAACATTCTTTATCCTGCTCTTATCTCTCCTTGGGCGTGGTTCTTTTCTCGTTTCTGCGGGGAAGGTAAGAACGTTTGCCTCAAATCTCTTTTCCATCATGAATGTCTCCTTTCTGTGATAAAATTTTCTATTGAGTTTTCCCCCTATCTTGAAACGATAATTGCAGCGTTTTTTCCGTCTCAAAGGGCTGAACTCAATAGAATCTGATTATTATCTGTTGAGTTGATCATGATACCATGATGGTAAGCTGTCAACCGGAATGATCCATTATATTAGATAGATGGATAAACAATTTAAGAAGTTGGAAATTCAAGAGGTCGGGAGATGATGGAATGGTGCATTAGCTTATGTTCCCAAAGGAAATAGAGCGATACTTTTCCTTATATGGTAGATTTCGGCTGATAATCGTGATAGTAAACTTAAGAAATGGAAACAATGAGTGAGTTCTATGGCAGATAATAGCCGGAGGAGGCATGATTAAGCTGACATAACCCCATTTTTGCAAAAGAGAGCTAAGGAGACCAAGGATATGGCAATAACCACGATACAGGCTCGAAAGCAAAGTGCACTCGTCTCATTAGTAATTATGCTATTCCTAGTGGTCGGCTGTGCCACCACCAAAGCAGAATTAATGAGTAACACGGACAATATGCAAGTCTGGGATGTAGGCGCAACCATAGACGAGGTATTTCGGACCTACAAAGATTGCGCTGAAGAAAAGCTGAGTGGTGGTGATATCTTGTGGAGCGGTGGCCGCAGGGTAAGGGGGTACTTTTACGGTCCCAATGCAGAACTTTCCATAAAAATGGAAGGTAATCCATTAGCACAAATAACCTACTTACACTTTGAGTTCGACAAAAGCCTCGAAAATACAGTAGTTAAGGTATGGTATTACGATGGAGGTTGGCAAGTTATCGCAGAGACGTTCAAGACACTTTTTCCTACTAAGGAAGTGAGTTCCCCTTAACGAATCGTTGGAGATAGCGCCGTCAAAATTGCCGAAAAAAGCAGGTCAGAATAGGGGGGACATTCTATCGTCTATGACAAGAAAACCGATTCTTGGCGGCAAAATGCCCTGCTAACCACCCCTTTGTCGGATTTCTTTCTTAGGACTATGCCCCTTAATTTGCTTCCCTGCCTTGCGGGATTAATCCCCATTCGGTATGGGAAACATTCACATCCTTTCGTCGGGCATTCTTTGACTGATTCACTCCCGCCATTCATACAATCAATGCAGAAGGCACGAAAAACTTTTACTGACGGTCTCTTTCCAAGACGATGAGGGAAAAAGGGGCAGCCGATGGCATCACCTTGACAGCCCCTTACAGCTTCAGCCTCATATTTTTTCATCCCTATACGTTGTGAACAATATGCCCTAACAGCCTCCGATGGGGCTAATTTGGTGATGATAGATTCATTCTTTTGCGTCAATACATTGCCTCCAAGTATCGTAATATTAAATACTTGGGATTATTTTAGCAAAAGATGCGCGAGAAGCTACCTACTTTCAGCAGAAACCTGTCAAAGGTGCAAAAATTCATCACTGAATATTTTCTTTTTATAGTGTAATTTTTTGCCAATTCATTCATGCAACCTTGTTCCATACTTTTTCTATTTGTCCCGTTTTCGTGGCAGCTTCCAAAAGGAGTTGTCGCCGCTGATTCTTGGGCTTAAGAAAACTTTGGGATTTTACCTCACTCAAGAATCTGTCATTGAAGCTTTCGCAGGGATTGAAAAACCGATTATAGTTTTTTATGCTTTGTTTCATCTGCCGAAGCTGTCCCATGAATACTGGTTCATAGACAGTGACAGGGGCAAACCGTCGAGGTTTTTGCTGTATTATACGAAGGCATTTAATGCGGGGCTCATAAATGACACAGTCTACGTACCTTTGAATTTGTTCCTCCTGGAGACTGTCATAAATCTTTCGCGCAGGATTATTCCGTTCAAAATCAATCTGATGCTTTGCCAGCAGATATTTTCTTAGTCCCGGGAAGTCAATCGTTTGGAACGAGAAGATAGAAGGAAGGTCTATCCCATCTATAGACAGAAGAGGAAGCTCTAAACCGAGTTCATATATTTTTTTTCTTTTGAGAGTCAGCTCCATCCTCACGAATTTGTAGGCAGAACCATGATAATATTCAGAAAGGGGCTTGATGTAAACCTTCATGCCACCATACTTAGACTTTCTGATATCGTTGAGATAGGATGTATCCTCAATATAGAAAGGTGCCTTCCGCTGACCCATAAGGTACAAATGGGTATCGAGGAACCTCCTTAACAGGTAAGGTTCTGGTGTGAAAAAATCGAAGGATAGCTCAAGCTCAGTGTCTATTGGAGCATTACCATTATATACAAGGGCAGAATGGAGTGAAGATAATAATTCCCCATTAGGGTCTTGAATGATGATCTTGAGACTCCACTTGCCCTTGTAACTTGCCCTGAACCCATGGAAAATTTCAATGACAGAATCATCTTGTTCACTTTTATAGATTGCAATCCTTTCGTATGTATCGTCCTTTATCTTAAAGTCAGATACACACCTAAACTGCTGTGAGGTGAGAAATTTACCAATTAAATCATACTGACGAAAGTCAATGCCCCATATAGTTATTTTATCTATCCCTGTTACGAGGGTAATATCTTTATAAGATAAAAGATCAGAATAAGAATAAAGATAGATGTAATCTATATTATTATTGCGTCTCTTCCCCCGCGAAGATTCCTGAGTGACATTATTTACCATTGTGCTATTGCCCCATAGTGATAATTATTGGAAAATACATAATAATCTGGCGAACGCCGATGACAATTATTTCCATCATCGGCGTTCATCAGCGAAATCTTTCCTCGGATCAAAAGATTACTTTTTCTCATTTTTCATGTCCTTTGAGGGACATTAACCAAGTCCCAAGAAAAATTAAATAATTTGTCATGGGACTAATTCACCGACCCCACAGTTAGTCAGAAATCATTTTGTTCTCCTCAAACTTTCTCCAGGTCGCGGATATCGAACAGAATCTTTCTATTAATGCGCCTGAATGGGATAGAAAGGGGTTTTTTGGATTTGCGCGAAGTTCCGTTGTAGATAAATTGTACTGATACCCCCAGATAATTAGCCGCATCGGGTACTGAATAAAAACGGCGTTCCAGTGACGGTTTCTCATTCTGAAGCTTTACCACCTTCTTCTCCTTACCAATTTTTTCTGAGCAGGAAGCACCTAAAAGCACCGCCAGCTCTGTCTTCTTTTTTGACCAATGTTCAGTGTCCTTTCATAGCTTTGGAAATTCTGAGCGAAATCTTGTTAACACCTCCGAAAAATTTGACTGCATCCTACACCTCCCCAATTTTTTCTCTTTCAGTAGCTGGTACATTCTGTATCCATTATGCGTACCCGGAAAAACCTGTCAAGTCCTTGTAGCGATTTTTTTTTGGGAGGGGTATTTTTCGGAAATAGTGACTAAAATAGTGACTATGACAAATAATAAAAAACAGGTGGTTAACCGATTAATCAGCTAACCACCTGTTTTTCTTTTGGTGCCGAAGCCCGGACTTGAACCGGGATGGGCGTACACCCACTAGACCCTGAACCTAGCGCGTCTACCAATTCCGCCACTTCGGCATATATATCCGGCGGTCGAAACAGGCTTATCTATACTGATGTTCCGGATGTTGTCAAGTGAAATTGACCTTCAAAAAAAATGAACATCGTGATATATCATGCGGCTAATGAGAGAAGGATATCAAAGTATTAATGAAGGTAATTAAGGCTGGCGCCAAAATACCTGCCGACGTGCAGGGGGCATTCATCACTGTAGGGAATTTCGACGGCGTCCATCTGGGGCACCGGCAGATATTGCAGGAACTCATTCGGGAAGCGGCCCGAGCGGGACGCAAGGCTTTGCTCGTTACTTTCGACCCCCATCCGAAAATGATCCTGCATCCGGAACGGAGGCCCTTCTATCTGCTTACAACCCTGGAAGAAAAGCTGATCCTGCTCGAGGAACTGGGGCTGGACGCGGTTATCCTCATTTCCTTCAGCCTGGACTATGCCGGTACGACCGCCGAATCTTTTATCGTCGACTTCCTTTGGCGCGATCTGCAAGTGCGAAAGCTCTTTATTGGCCACGACTATAAGTTTGGGAGAAAGAAAGAAGGCAACGCAGACGTGCTGACGGCTTATGGCAAGCGACTGGGCTTCGAGGTATCGGTTATCGACGCCGTAGCCGCGGGCGATAACATCGTCAGCAGTACTAAAATACGCGAGTCGATCCTTGCCGGAGACGTAAGAAAGGCCACAGCGCTCTTAGGACGGCCTTACAATGTCAGTGGTGCCGTGGTTAAGGGCAAGGGACGCGGCGCTTCCTTGGGATTTCCTACGGCCAACATAGAACCGGAAAAGGAATTGCTTCCCGCGCGGGGTGTCTATGCGGCCCTGGTGAAACTGGCAGGGGCCAGTTACCGAGCTGTGTTGAATATTGGAATCAATCCGACCTTCGGAGAATCTTCGCTTACCCTGGAAGTGCATCTGCTGAATTTTCACGGCGATCTCTACGGCAAGCTGCTGGATGTCCAGTTTATCGAAAGATTGAGGGAAGAGCGTAAATTCTCCGGTCCGGAGGAATTGATCGGGCAAATGATCAAGGACCGGGAAGCGGCGCAAGAAATTCTAGTGTCCCTTTCCGCCTGACCTTGGCAGGCCAAGAAAACCATGAAAATAAAATACCTGCATCCCTTTGATGTAACCTACCGGGAGGCGGCGGCACTCCAAGAAGCGCTGCGGGAAAAGTTGATCCTCTGCGATGCCTCTCCCCGGGCGATGAACAGCGTTGCCGGCGCCGATGTTTCCTATGCGCGAAATTCCGATCTCTTCTTTGCCGCTGTTATTGTGTTGAGTTATCCCGAAATGGAGATCATTGAAGAGGCCTACGCTACCAGGAAGACAAGCTTCCCTTACATTCCCGGACTGCTCAGCTTCCGGGAGGGACCGGCCCTCTTGGAGGCCTTTGCCCAGTTGCGCCAGGTCCCTGATGTGGTCCTCTTCGACGGGCAAGGTATCGCCCATCCCCGGGGAATGGGGTTGGCGGCGCACCTGGGGTTGTTCCTGAATATACCGGCCATCGGCTGTGCAAAAAGTCGTCTCTGGGGGCTTCATTCTGACGTGGGAGAAAGGGTGGGGGATTGCGTTCCTTTGACCAATGCGGGAGAGCCCATCGGTGCCGTAGTGAGAACCAAGACCAAGGTGAAGCCGGTTTTTGTCTCACCGGGAAATTGCATCAGCCTGGAAAGGGCGGTGGAAGTGGTGCTTTCCTGCGGTCGCGGTTACCGGTTGCCGGAACCGGTGAGAAAAGCCCATCTGGCCGTCAACCGGTTCCGTCAGGCCCAAGCAGGATCATTGACGGCTTAAATAGATATTGCCGATGCAACTTTCCGCCGAACTGCGGGTATGCTGGGAGTTTATATACAGGGAGATTCCCTGAATGGGGCCGGCGGGTTCTCCTCCCTGCGTATCTTTGAACATTTTCTGATAGTCACGGTAGAGATTGCGCTTCTCGGTATACCACTCGCCGAGTTTATCGGTCTTGTTCCTGATCACGATATAGCGGAACTTCCCCGCGCCAAACTGAGGGGATCTTCCCGTCCAGTCTTTGGGCACCTCGTTGTCCCAGATATAGCCCAGCACCGGCGTGTTCCATCTTGCCGGAAGTCCGGTGGCGGCAAAAGCCACATAAACTTGCGCCGCCTGGTCATCCTTTTCCGCCCTCCGGATGTCCGCCCCCAGGGGTAGTTTGGCGGCCTTCCATTTCCAGTTTAAAAAGGGATATTCTTTAATGTTGACCTTTACGGGCCTGTTGATCCCAAAGGAAGATTGATCATCGCTGATCATGGTCAGGCAAAGGCCGGTTTCATCTTTCTCGGGTTGCAATACGGGCTTGCCCGACTTCCTGTCCAGTTCCCAGCCGAAAGGCACGCCTTTTTTGACATCGAAATGTGAAAAACCCAGGGGAATAATGCTTTCCCGGGCAATGGCTTGAGTCTCCGCCTGTCCCGGAGAAGGCATGAGGAAAACTGTCAGAGCGATTACCAATAGCGATAAGTTCTTAGCTGCCATTGTCCCCCCGGTAAAGGGACATGATCTCGCTTCTCGTAAAAACCGCTTCGATCCGCGGCGCGAACTTGATAATGTTTTCCCGTCCCCCTTCTTCCCGATCGATCAGGGCAATGACCCGGTCGATGACCAGGCCGGCGGCGGCTGCCCGTTCGATCGCCGTGATGGTAGAGCCGCCGGTGGTTATGACATCGTCTATAATCACTACCTTTTCTCCCGGTCTCACATCTCCCTCCACGGCGCTTTTTGTCCCGTGATCCTTGATGTCTTTTCTGATCGTGAAGGATTTGATCGGTTTTCCTTGCTGGTAAGAGATCAGGGAAAGGGCGTTGGCGATGGGATCGGCTCCCAGGGTGAGGCCGCCGGCGGCGGTAATCCCGGCATCGCGCAGCATTTCGAAGAGCAGGGAGCCGATCAGATTCATGCCCTCAGGATCCATGGTCGTCGGTTTGCAGTTAAAATAATAATTGCTGGTGCGTCCGGAAGCGAGTGTGAAGGGCGGATTATCGCTGTACCGGAAGGATTTGGCCAGGATTATTTCCGCCAGTCTTTTTTTCAGCGCTGCCAAATTACTGCTCATATTGCCTGCCTTTCTGCCTCACCCGGTTCGCTCCGGGATTGCCGCCGGAGTTTATGCCCGTGGGTACGGGAACGATATTAAGGGGAGAGAGTCGGTTTTTCCCTGGTTCACCAGGATTCGCCCTTTACCGCTTCCGGGCAATATGCTCCATCAGCCCACCGTCATTGATCAATTCCTGCATAAACGGCGGAATGGGGTTGACGGAAAGCGTTTTCTCCTCGCCGTCGAAAATTGTAATCTTGCCCAAATCGCCGTCCACCTCGATTTCCTGGCCCTCGGCTACCAGATCCCACAAGGTGGCCGACTCGAAAATCGGCAGCCCCATGTTGAAGGCATTCCGGTAAAAGATCCGGGCAAAACCCCGGGCGATAACGCAGGAAATTCCGGCGGCTTTGATGGCGATTGGCGCATGTTCCCGGGAAGAACCGCAGCCGAAATTGTTGCCGGCGACGATTATGTCACCGGGCTTGATTTTCTTTACGAACTCCGGGTCGGCATCCTCCATGCAGTGAGATGCCAGGACCTGCGGATCAGACGTATTTAAGTAACGGGCCGGAATGATCGCGTCGGTGTCCACATTGTCTCCGAATTTCCAGACTTTACCGCGAAATTTCATCGCTTTCACCTCTTCCTTCTACAGTTCATCCGGGCCGGCAACCTTGCCCAGAACGGCCGATGCGGCTGCCACGGCAGGATTGGCCAGGTAGATCTCGCTGCCCGTATGGCCCATGCGTCCCACGAAGTTGCGGTTCGTGGTGGCTACCGCCCGCTCACCCTTGGCCAGGATGCCCATATGGCCCCCCAGGCAGGGGCCGCAGGTGGGGGTGCTGACGGCCGCTTTCGCCTCGATAAAAATCTCCAGCAGCCCCTCTCGCAGTGCCTCGCGGTATATCTGCTGTGTCGCCGGGATGACGATCAGGCGGACGTGAGGTGCGGCCTTACGGCCCTTGAGGATTTCCGCCGCCACCCGCAGATCTTCAATCCTCCCGTTGGTGCACGAGCCGATCACGACTTGATCGATCCGGACCTCTCCCGCCTGGCTGATGCCCCGGGTATTGGAGGGCAGGTGGGGAAAGGCCACCTGCGGTTCGATCTTGGCGACGTCGATGTCGATCACCCGGCAATATTGGGCATCCGGATCGGAGGCGTAAAAGGTGTAGGGCCGCTCGGCCCTTTTTTCCACATAAGCCCGGGTTACTTCGTCGGGCGCAAAAATACCGTTTTTGGCCCCCGCTTCAATGGCCATATTGGCAATCGTCAACCGGTCCGCCATGGTGAGTGACGCCACCGTATCGCCGGTAAACTCCAGGGCCTGGTAAAGGGCCCCGTCCACGCCGATCAGGCCGATGAGGTAGAGGATCAGGTCCTTGCCGGAGACCCATTTCTGCAGGGGGCCATGAAAAACGACCTTGATTGTTTCGGGCACTTTAAACCAGGCCTCGCCTGTCAGCATGGCGGCGGCAAAATCCGTACTGCCCACGCCCGTGGCAAAGGCGCCCAAGGCGCCGTAGGTGCAGGTGTGGCTGTCCGCTCCGATCACCACGTCTCCGGGGACCACTACTCCCTGCTCCGGGAGCAGGGCGTGTTCCACCCCCACCTCGCCCACTTCATAGTAATGGGTCAGGGACTGTTCCCGGGCGAAATCTCTCAGGATCTTACACTGCTCGGCGGAACTGATGTCCTTATTGGGGGTGAAGTGGTCCGGTACAAGGACCACCTTGTCTTTGTCAAATACGTGCTTGGCCCCGGTTTTTCTGAATTCGGCGATGGCGATGGGCGCCGTGATGTCGTTTCCCAGCGCAATATCCACCCGGGCATTGATCAACAGGCCCGGGCGGACTTCCTTTAAGTCCGTGTGGGCACAGAGGATCTTTTCCGTTATGGTCATTCCCATTTTCTGCTTTCTCCTGTTTATTCTTCTTCGTCTAATCGTGTCCCACCCGGACTTTCGGGATGGACACTATAATAGAATTCCTTATAATTCAATGCTATCTTTCTTTACGTCCCCTTTCAGACGGTCCAGGCGGTTGAGGGCGTTGATGTAGGCCTTGGCCGAGGCCACCAGCACATCGGGATGGGCGCCCCGCCCGACCACCGTGTGGTTGCCGTACTTAAGCTGCACTGTCACCTCGCCCTGGGCATCGGTCCCGCCCGTGATGGCGTTGACGGCATACTGCTGCAGGAAGTCGTTGGTTTTCGTGATCTTCCGGATGGCGGCAAAGGTGGCGTCCACCGGCCCGATGCCGAAACCGGCGTCGTGGATGACTTCCTTATCCACCTCCATTTCCATGGTGGCTGTCGGAATGGCCACATTGCCGCTCACCACGGTGAGCGATACCAGCTTGTATTTGTCCTCGATGCGGAACATCTCTTCGGAGATAATCGCCTCCAGATCTTCGTCGAAGATCTCTTTCTTCACATCCGCCAGGTCCTTGAAGCGGGTAAAGATCCTGGTTACCTCTTCCCTGGACAGGTTATGGCCCATTTTTTTCAGATGGTCGGCGATGGCGTGGCGCCCCGAATGCTTGCCCAGCACCAGGTTGCTGTCCGCGATCCCCACCGATTGGGGGGTCATGATCTCGTAGGTGATCTTTTCCTTGATCAGCCCGTCCTGGTGGATTCCCGACTCGTGAGCGAAGGCATTGGCGCCCACCACGGCTTTGTTCGGCTGGACATGGATGCCCGTGATGGCGGTCAGCAGGCGTGAACTCTGATAGATGCGCTCCGTTTTAATCTTCGTGGTGTGGTGAAGAAAATCCCTCCGCGTGGCCAGGGCCATGACCACCTCCTCCAGGGCGGCATTTCCCGCCCGTTCACCGATGCCGTTAATTGTGCATTCCACCTGCCTGGCCCCGCTCCTGACGGCCGCCAGGGAATTGGCCACGGCCAGTCCCAGATCATTGTGGCAGTGGGCGGACAGGACGGCCCGGCCTTTGATCTTCTTGAAGAGAAAGGCCATCAGGTCACCGTATTCCTCCGGCATGGCATAACCTACCGTATCGGGGATGTTGATCGTGGTCGCCCCGGCTTCGAGAACCGCTTCCACCACCTCGCCCAGGAACTTGCGGTCCGTACGGGTGGAATCCATGGGGGAAAACTCCACATTCTTCGTGAAGGCGGCTGCATGCTTAACGGCGGCATAGGCGTCTTTCAGCATCTTTTCCCGGCTGATGTTCAGCTGGTATTGAAGATGGATGTCCGACGCCGACAGAAAGGTATGGATCCGCGGATTGGCGGCCTCAGAAACGGCCTCCCAGGTACGGTCGATGTCTGCCAGGTTGGCCCGCGTCAGGCCGCAGACCTGCAGCCCCCTGATTTCCCGGGCAATTTGACGGACGGCCTGGAAATCACCCTCCGAGGCCACGGGAAAGCCGGCTTCGAGGATGTCCACCCCCAGTCTTTCCAGTTGGCGGGCCAGACGCATTTTTTCATCCAGGTTCATGCTGTTGCCGGGCGACTGTTCGCCGTCCCGCAACGTCGTATCGAATATAAAGATTTTTTCTCCTTTGGCATCCATCTTATCCTCTTATCCTCCTTGTCGGCATGTGGGTGAAAATAAAAAGAGGCCATGTGCTGATCCGCCCATGGCCTCTTTTAGGTATCCTTTAATATGTATCCGGTAAGCGATTACCTAAAACGACGGGCGGTGGTCATAAGACGCAGGAGGGCAAGGCCCAAAAGGGATAATCGGTTATTCCTGGCCAGCTCTCGTTGCACACCGGACGTCATTTCTTTGCCTACCTGTCAGCAGAATATTAACTGTATTGGTTACTTAAAGCAAAGGGATGGGCATGTCAAGCTTTTTCTTGGGAGGGTTTTCCGGAGCGCAGCCTGCTTCACTCGATCGGTGATCCGCCACGTCCAAAACAAGAAATGGCTTAAGTTTTACTGGAGTCTTGCCGATAAATATTATAATCTCTGGTTTGTTTGACTACGGAAAGCTAATTTAGCCATGCATTTTGATGACCTGGAAGTGAATTCTGCGGGTGGCCTGATCGAGCAGCTGAAAAGTGCCCGGCAACTGACCCGGGAGTATGATGAGCTACTCGATGTTCTGCCGGACATCGTCTACAAGCTCGATCCCGAGGGCCATTTCTTCTATCTCAGCAAGGCAGTTGCGAGTCTGGGCTATACGCCCCAGGAACTGATCGGCAAGCATTTCAGTTTGATTGTGCACCCCGATGACTTGCCGAATGTCAGCCGTAAGGAGGTGCTTCCGCGTTTAAGGGGTAAGGCGACGGATGCCGATCATGCGCCGAAGCTTTTCGATGAGCGCCGCACCGGTGAACGCATGACCAGGAACCTGATAGTGCGCTTACTCCCCAAGAATGTCGTTGCAAATAAGGAGGGGCCGGATCGGAAAATCTTTGCGGGCGAAGTGAACGCCACAGGTCAATACCGTGACGCTCCTGACGCAGGGGGCGGCCTGGGAGGAGAAAGCGCTGATGACACCTTGCACCGGCTGAAAAGGCAACGACAAAGTGGGGAAATGCTCTACGCCGAAATCGCTACTTTCGGCGAGTACGCAGACGAGGGGAAGAAGGGCCGGCAAATATTTGTAGGCACCATCGGTGTGATCCGGGACATCAGCCAGTGTATTCGGCTGGAACAGCAGCTTTTCCATTCCCGCAAGATGGAGGCGATCGGTGAACTGGCCGGAGGTATTGCCCATGATTTCAACAACCTGCTGGGTGTAATATTGGGCTATACGGATATGATCCGGCGTGAATTCAGCGTTATGGACCCGAGGCTGGAGAAATACACCAGAATTAACCTCGCCGCCATCGATCAGGCAGCCGACCTGACCGGCAAGTTGCTGGCTTTCGCCCATAAAGGCAAATACGAAAGTGTTCCCCTTGATATGCACGAACTGGTGAACGATACGACCCAGTTGCTTAAACATACGATCGATCGCAAGATCAATATCAGGCAGGCTCTGAGTGCGCCCCGAACCTGTATTGCCGGCGACTTGAACCAACTCAAGAGCATGCTGATGAATGTTGCCCTTAATGCCCGTGATGCCATGCCCGAGGGGGGCGAAATGGTCTTTTCCTCAGAAAACATATCCCTTTTGGAGAGTGACGGTTTGCTCAAGCGCCAGGGTTTAAAGGCGGGCGACTATCTCTTACTGGCGATCCGCGATACGGGCACCGGTATGGATAGCGAGGTAAAGGAACGTGTTTTCGAGCCCTTTTTCACGACTAAAGGCATGGGTAAAGGTACGGGGCTCGGTCTGGCCAGCGTTTACGGTATTGTCTCGGGACACAATGGGATGATCACTGTGGAGAGTGAAAGAGGTGTGGGCACGGTCTTCAAAATCTATTTCCCCACTGTTCAGGATGCCGCACCTGTTCGGAGCGCCGGGGCCAATGCGGCAAATCATAATACCGGCTGTCATGGCAGCATATTGCTCGTCGATGATGAGAAAATGATCCTCGATCTGAGTGCCGAGATGCTCACATCGGCAGGCTACTCAGTAATTACTTTTGAGGAGGGAGGCCGGGCGATTGCGTACTACCGGGAGCATTTTCAAGAAATCGACCTGGTCATCCTGGACATGATCATGCCGTATCTCAATGGTAAAGAGTGCTTCCAGGCGCTGAGAGAGATCAACCGGGACATCGTCGCCATTATTTCCACCGGCTACGGTATCGCGAAAGACGCCCGGGACCTGGCCCGGGAAGGTGTCGCCGGATTTCTGCAAAAACCCTTCCGCAGCGATGAACTTTTCCGCTATGTCGACAGAGCCCTGCGGGGCAAGGGGCGAACCGCTCCTCTTCCTGCCTTGCCAATTGTCTAAACGCTGATTATTTTCAGATAAACAGATCACCTGACTTTTTTGCCTTGAAAAGGGCCGCCTTTTCGAGGGTAAAAAGGAACCGACACGGGAGGGAATATGGATTTTCTCATGAAGTTGGGCATCGAGAAGCTCAATCCCGGGGCCTCAACAGGCAGGTGGTGGGATACCGACACGAGCGGCCCGCTGCTGAATGTCCTTTCCCCGGTGGACGGCAAAATAATCGCTTCCGTCAACCAGGCGTCCGTGCGGTCTTATGAACAGGTGGTCAAGACTGCCGAGGCCGCCTTTGCCCGCTGGCGGTTGGTTCCTGCGCCGCAGCGGGGCGAGATCATCCGGCAGATCGGCTTGAAATTCCGGGCCGGGAAAGATTCCCTGGGCGCCCTGATTTCCTATGAGATGGGCAAGTCCCTTCAGGAAGGGCGGGGGGAGGTGCAGGAGCTTATCGACATTTGCGACTTTGCGGCGGGTCAGTCGCGGATGCTCTATGGCTTCACCACGCACTCCGAACGGGAGCGTCATCGTCTGTACGAGCAGTACCATCCGCTCGGGATCGTCGGCATTGTGACGGCTTTTAATTTTCCCGTGTCCGTGTGGTCATGGAACGCCATGCTGGCGGCAGTATGCGGCGACGTGGCCATCTGGAAGCCCTCATCCAAGGTGCCGCTCTCGGCCATTGCCGTGCAGAAGATCGTAGCCGAAGTCCTGAAGGAAAACGATCTCCCGGAGGGGATCTTTTCTCTGGTCATTGGTCCCGGCGCTACCATCGGCGAGACCCTCCTCGCTGACCGGCGCCTGCCGCTTATTTCCTTTACCGGTTCGGTGGCCGCAGGCCGCCATGCCGCGGAGGTGGTGGCGCGACGGCTGGGAAAGACCATCCTGGAGTTGGGCGGCAATAACGCCGTTATCCTGACCGAGCACTCCGAGCTGCCGCTGGCGCTCCGGGCCGTCGCCTTCGGGGCTGTGGGTACGGCCGGGCAGCGCTGCACCACCACCCGGCGCCTGATCATTCACGAGGCCATTTATGACCAGGTCCGCGCGGCGCTCGTGAAGGTCTACGAGGGCCTGAGGATCGGCGACCCCCTGGATGAAAAGAATATCGTCGGCCCGCTGATCGACCAGGAGGCGGTTGCCGCTTTCCTGGCCGCCCTGGATGCCTGCCGGGAGCAGGGGGGGCGCCTGCTCTACGGCGGGACGGTGCTCACCGGCAAGGGGTATGAATCCGGCTGCTACGTGGTTCCCGCCCTGGTGGAGGCGGAGAATCATTTACCCATTGTCCAGGAAGAGACCTTCGGCCCGCTCCTCTATCTCATTCGCTATGCGGGCGATGTGTCCCGGGCGATCGCCCTTCAGAACGGTGTACGACAAGGCCTTTCGTCGGCCATCTTCACCACGGACCTGCGGGAAGCGGAGGATTTTCTTGCCGCCACAGGTTCCGACTGCGGCATCGCCAACGTCAACCTCGGCACTTCAGGCGCCGAGATCGGCGGCGCCTTCGGCGGTGAGAAGGAGACGGGCGGCGGGCGGGAATCGGGTTCCGATGCCTGGAAGGCTTACATGCGCCGTCAAACCGTGACTATCAATTACGGGACCGCGCTGCCCCTGGCGCAGGGCATCAAGTTCGAGATCTGAGGAGGGGTCGATGATTCAGCCGCAGGATGTGAAAAAGAACATTGCCCGGCATCTTTTGGCCGAGGGGTTTGATATCATCTTCGATGCCGAGAAATCCAGCGGCTCCCGGATCGTGGACCAGCGAACCGGCGATCGCTATCTCGACTTTTTCTCCATGTATGCCTCCATGGCGGTGGGTTACAACCATCCCCGCCTGGTAGAGGTCCAGGACCGGCTGGGACGGATCGCGATCAACAAGCTGACCAATTCCGATGTTTATACCGGCGCCATGGCAGAATTTGTCGCCACCTTTTCAAAAATCGCCATCCCTCAGCACCTGCCCCACGCTTTCTTTATCGAAGGCGGTGCGCTGGCGGTGGAAAATGCCCTCAAAACCGCTTTTGACTGGAATTACCGGAAAAATATCGCCGCGGGCGCCGGGCGCGAGCCCAGGAACCTGGTCATCCACTTCCGCCAAGCCTTTCACGGCCGCAGCGGCTATACTCTTTCCCTGACCAACACCTTCGATCCCCGCAAGACCCAGTATTTCCCGCAATTTTCCTGGCCCCGCATCGTCAATCCAAAAATCAGCTTTCCCCTGACCGCGGAAAACCTGGCGCTGGTTAAAGAGAACGAGGCGGAGGCCCTCCGGGATATCGACCGGGTCGTCGCCCGGGAAGGTCAGGACATCGCCGCGCTGATCATCGAGCCGATCCAGGGCGAAGGCGGGGACAACCATTTTCGCGGAGATTTTCTTCTGGCCCTGCGCCACATCTGTGACCAAGAGGATATCATGCTCATCTTTGACGAAATCCAGACCGGCGTGGGGCTGACAGGCCGTTTCTGGGCCTATGAGCATTTCGCTGTCCTGCCGGACATCCTGGTCTTCGGCAAGAAGACCCAGGTCTGCGGGATCCTCGCCTCGCGCCGCGTGGACGAGGTTTCCTGCAACGTGTTTACCGAACGGAGCCGCATCAATTCCACCTTCGGCGGCAATATCGTCGACATGGTCCGCTTTACCCATATCCTCACCATCATTGATGAAGAAGGCCTCGTCGAAAATGCCCGCGTCCAGGGGGATTTGCTGCTTACGGAACTCCGGAAGCTGGGCGAAGAATTCCCCACAGCAATCTCCAATGTCCGGGGGCGGGGCCTGATGTGCGCCTGCGATGCCCCGGACAATCAGACGCGGCTTCAACTGGTGAAGGCCTGCCTGCAGGAAAAATTCCTCCTCGTCGGCAGCGGCGAGAGGAGCATCCGTTTCCGCCCCCATCTCATCGTTACCGCCGATGAGATTCAAGAGGGGGTTGCCATCCTCCGGAGGATACTGGCGAAGGGTGACTATACCCGGCTGGAGATCGTTGCCGATACCTGCCCTGGAGGCGGCACCTGAAGATGGCTGCGAGGAAGGCGTTGGTGAAAAAGCTGCGGGAGCTGGCGCGGGGACAAGTCATTACCGGCGGGAAGGCGCTGGCGCAGTATTCCCGCGACCAGAGCATTTATGAGCTCCAACCGCTGGTTGTCGTTCTTCCCGAGGATGTCGAAGATGTGGGCAGGGTCGTCACCCTGGCTCTTCAGGAGAGCGTACCGGTTACAGTGCGCGGCGGCGGATCGGGTACAGCGGGGGGCGCCCTGGGCCAGGGCATTGTTATCGCACTGCCGAAAAATGAAATCTGGGGCCGGATCGGCGGTTTCTCAGCGAACGCCGGTCTGGCGCGGGTCTCCTGCGGGGCTGGTGTCTATCATAATGACTTGCAGAAGTATCTCCAGGCACAGGGCTTTTTTCTGCCCGCCGATGTTACGAGCGCGGAAATCAGCCGCATCGGCGGCAATATCGCCACCAGGGCGAGCGGGCCCCATGCGCTGAAGTACGGCTCCATCGACGATTTTCTGGAATCCCTGGAATTCGTCACTGCGAGGGGGGAACTCGTCAATACGGCGGACGAGGCCACGATACCGGGATATTTAAAGAATAAATTAAGCGAGTTGGAGCGCAGGATCAGGGGGGATGAGAAGGCGGGGGGAATTCTGGAAGCGCGGAAAGGACTGAAAACTGCCAGCGGCTATAACCTCCGCGCGTTTATGCGCCCCCTTGACATCGGGCAGCGGATCGCGCAAATGCTTGTCGGGAGCGTGGGCACCCTCGGCATCATCACCGGTGCTATCCTGCGGGCCGAGGTCTTTGAGCGGGAAAGGGCAGCTGTCCTGGTCTATTTTGATGACCTGGTTGAGGCGGGCAGGGCGGTGAACGCCCTGCGGGAACTGGACGCGGCGGCGATTGAGCTCATCAGCCGGGAAACGCTGCGCGTCATCGGCGAGCGCACTTCGGTGACCGGCGCCCTGGCCAGGGATGCCCACCTGCTTTTTGTGGAGCTGACGGGACCGCAAAGGCGAGAACAGGCCGAAAACGCCATTGCCCTGCTGTCACGAAAGGGCAGCAGAATGTGCGCATTGCCGGTTGTTGCCACCGGCGCGGACGAGATCGAGAAGCTGTGGAAGATGCGCAAGCAGATCCTTTGGCTGATCGAGCACCCGAAGCCTGGCTTCCGGGCCCTGCCCGTGGTCAATGACGTGGGTGTTCCTCCCGAACACCTCGCCGGATTCATTGCCGATGTGGAGAAGGTTTTCCGGAGACACAATGTTATCGCCCCTGTTTACGGCCATGCCGGCAATGGCAACCTCCATCTGCGACCACTTTTCGATGTTACCCAGCCCGATCTCCGGGAGCGCATCCAGCGGCTGGCAGACGATGTCTATGCCGCGGTGTTTCGCCACGGTGGTACCGTGACCGCCGAGCATGGCATGGGGAGGCTGCGGGCGCCCTATCTTAAGAAGGAATGGGGAGAAGTTTTGTACACTTATATGCAGGAGGTCAAGGCGATCTTTGATCCCGGGGGGCTCCTCAATCCGGGCGTCATGTTTAGCTCGGCGCCGATCACCGACAATATGCGTTCCGATCTGCTGCAACCTTGACGATTATTTGAAGCTTCAACTTCTTACGAGTTCATCAACTTTAATCAACAGGAGGGTGTTCTATGGAAAAGGAGGAAGGTTTCTACTGGGAACGGCACGCTGCTGCGGAAAAGATCTGCCTCGATCTTCTCGCTGACTGTCAAAGACAGAATTCCCTGTTGGCCCGCTTCGAACAGAAACTTCTCCATCGGACCAGCACCCGAATGCTCGACTGGGTGGACCACTTCTATCTGCGTGCCTCAAATGAGATCCGGGAAAAAATTACCGGCCTGGGTTTCGTCAGGCAACCTGAAAGCAGGCAGGAGGCTTTTTTCCATCCCGGCGCTCTCCTGCCGGGGGTCGTGCTGGCCACGCCTGCTTCCGGGCCGGAAACAGGCGTGGCCCTGCGGGTGGAAAACATCGCCGACTTCCTCCAGGCGAACGGTTTCCGCGCCGAGATCGACGGCGGACTCTTCGGGCCCTTTCGCCGCTGCTTAGTGGGAGTGGAAAACGGGGTCGCTTTCACGGTTGTGGAACGGAGAGGAACCAGGGATTACGAACCAGTCTATCCTGATGAATCCTATTTGCGGCGCTATTTTGAGGCCTGGGAGATGTGGCAGAATCGGCCGCGTACGGGCGATAACGAGGAGGCGGCTTTTGCAGCGCTTTCGCGAATTGCGGATCAGCTCGTAGAACAACTGGGTCCCGATCTGGCCGCCCATATTGTCTGCCGGGGTGAGCGGGGCTACTGGCTCTCCCGGAACTTCGCCGCGCGCCTGCAGCAGAGCCGCCAGGAAGCCCTGGGGTTGGGATGGCTCAACCACGACCACTATACTTTTCGCAGTTCGCGCTGCAACTTCTCCCGGTTGGTAGCGCTCTTTTCCCGGCTGGGCTTCCGGAACCGCGAGCGTTTCTATGCCGGGGCGGAAGCGGGGTGGGGTGCCCAAATCATGGAAAATGCGACGGCCGGGCTGATACTCTTTCTCGATGTTGACCTCGCTCCGGAGGAAGTGGAGACGGACTTTGCCCGCGATGAACTGAAGCCCCGGGAGCAGCTGGGCACGGTGGGGCTGTGGTGCGCCCTGCACGGCGATTCCATCCTCGGTGCCGGCCTGCACCACCTGGCAGCGCGTTTTGAATTCGAGAGCCTGATCGGGGATCTGGCCCGTTACGGCGTGGAGTACATGGCACCCTTCAGCAATTTTATCTATCTAAAGCAGGCCTTCAGTGTGGCCGAAAGCTGGGAGGTCGATCAGGTACGGGTGGAGAAACTGCTCCGGGAGCAGACCATCACCGGCGCTCAGGGGGAGCGGTTCCTCTCGCAGGGGGCCATCGGCAGCCACCTGGAAAACATCCAGCGACGCGAGGGGTACCGGGGATTCAACAGGAAGAATGTGAGCGCCATCATCCGGGAAACAGATCCAAGAAAATTTGCGGCATAAAGATACAAAAAAATCTGAAGCTGACCAGCCGGTAAAGAAAAAATGAAACAAAAAAGGTGATCATAATGACAGAAGTATGGTATTCAGGCTGTGCCAGGGCATAACTTTATTCAATTGCATAATTATTCTCAAGGGGGGGGAAGATGAAAGAATTGTGGACTTTACGGGTAGTATCAGTGGTCGTGCTGTTTGGGCTGGGCGCTGCCTGCCAGCTATTGGCTGTATCTAACGCCCTTGCGGCGCCTCAGCAGCCGGTTAAAGCGCCGTCGCAACAGGAGTCGGGATCATATGGGGAGATGGAATGGGATAAAACAGTGCAAGCGGCCAAGAAGGAAGGCAAAGTCGTGATCTATACCACCTTGGCCACTGATGCCAGAATGGCCCTCAGTAAGGCTTTCAAGAATAAATACGGTATTGACGCGGAGTGGGTGGCTGGCAGGGGAGCCGAAACAACGGAAAAGTTTTTCGCGGAGCGGCGGGGCGGGATCTATTCGGGGGACCTGTTTATTATCGGCGGCGTTACGCCGATCGTCTCACTGAAGCCGGCGGGGGTATTAGAGCCCTTAAAGCCGCTTCTTGTCTTGCCTGAGGTGACCAACCCCAAAGTATGGTGGGGCGGCGGCCTCTGGTTTGCCGATAACGCCAGAAGTCATGTTTCTTCCCCCATCCTGACAACGGCCCAATATCTGATTGCCAATACCACCATGGTAAAAAAGGGCGAAATAACCTCTTATCGTGACCTGCTCCAGCCGAAATGGAAGGGTAAGATTGCCATGAACGATCCATCGACGGTAGGGGCCGGCGCCAGATGGTTCGCCTGTGTATCCGAGAAGATTATGGGAGTCGACTATATGCGGGAACTTGCCAAACAGGATATCGTCGTAACCCGCGACCAGCGGCTGCAAATGGAGTGGATATCAAAGGGAAAATATCCGATCCTTATCGGTCCGCAGCCGACCATCGCGGCTGAATTCATCACGGCTGGCGCTCCCCTGATGTCGATAGAAGTATCGGAAGGCAGTTGGCTGGGGGGGGGAGCCGGACTGGCTGCATATGTAAATAAAGCGCCCCATCCCAACGCCGCAAAAGTATTTCTTAACTGGTTTCATACAAAAGAGGGGCAGACCGTTTACGGTCGGATTTCCCTTGCCGAGAGCGCCCGTCTGGATGTCCCGAACGATTATCTGGATCCGTCGGCCAGACGCAAACCTAACGTGAAGTATTTTATCAGTGAGGACGAGGACTTTATGTTGAAGTTCGGTGAGCTGATGAAATCGGCCCGGCAAATCTTTTCCGTCGGCAAGTAACGCGGCCTTCTTATAACCTTGTTATTCCCGCAAAGGCGGGAATAACAAGGAGCAGGTTTTTACAAAACCATCTTATGGGGCGATGGTGCCCTCGCTGTCTATCGTGTAAGTAACATCGCCCTGAGAGTTGGCGGACGTCATTGCCAAGCTTGCTATGGTGCCGTTGGTGATCGCCACTGTAACATTAGACGTACCGATAAACCCGAAGTTGGTCAGGTCGGCTGTCGTGACAGTGGCCGCAGGGGAATTGCTGAAGAAGGCCTGGGCAGCAGTGTAGGCGTTCCTTACATCGGTTTTGGCCGAGGTGTTAAATCCCCTTTTTTTGTACTGGATGAATTGCGGAACGGCGATCGCCGCCAGGACGCCGATAATGGCAATAACGATCATCAGTTCCAGCAAGGTAAAACCTTTTTCGCCGTTTTTCTTGTAAAACTTGCTGATCATAGTAATTGCTCCTTAAGTTTATAAACGCCTATATGAGCAATGGCTGTGCCGAAGAGAGCTCGCCGGCCGGCCGGTTTATATTCCTATCGGGGGATTTATCCTTTAATATTCGTATCTTGATGTGGACTTTCTGCATATTTTATTTTTCCGGCCACCTATTGCCAGAGAGAAAAAGGTGTTATTTTCACAATCTTCGCGTTTTTTTCACCGTTTTTAATCTTGAATTACATCACGCTTAGGCGCCATGCCAGGGAATAAAATGGAAATTCTGACACTGGGGCCGCTCCGGCAGGACGATGGAGCGGACGTTTTATGAATGAGGTTATCGGATACTCTTGGTAGGTCAGAAATTATTTTCAGCGTTTTTGGGGCAGCAACTTGTTTTAGTTAGTTTTCATCCGGAGTTTCCGGATGGACACTAGTTAACGCTTAGTAAGTTAGAATTTGCCTGCTGCCAGAAAGTAAATTCAGAAACTTACTTATCCCGCTGACCGGGGTTAGGGAGGGTGAAATAAAACGTGGCCCCCTTATTTATTTTACCTTCCGCCCAGATGCGGCCGCCATGGCGTTCAATGATCCGCTTCACAAAGGAAAGCCCTACGCCTATCCCCTCATATTCTTCCTGGCTGTGCAGCCGTTGAAAGATCTTGAATAGTTTATCGGCAAAGCGCATGTCAAAACCGACACCATTGTCTTTCACATAATACACATGTTCCTCCGCTATTGCATAACCCCCTACTTCAATCGTTGCCGTCTCTTTGTCTTTGGTAAATTTGAGGGCATTGGATAACAAATTAGCTAAAACCTGGCGGATCATATTATAGTCGCCTCGACAGGGGGTCATTGCAGAAATCTCAATTATCACGTTTCGCTGCGGGGAATGCTCCCGTAATTCATTCCAGACTTCCGTCGCCAGCTTCTCCAAATCAAGGGAATTTAAGGTCAACGATTGGCGGCCCAGCCGGGAAAAAGTGAGGACATTTTCGATCAATTGGCCCATCTGCTCGGCCTTTGTCTGAATGACGGCAATCTTGTGCCGTATGGCTTCATCATCCTTGTCCTGCCAATCCTTAAGCAGCATCCGGGAAAAACCATGGATGGCGCGCAGCGGCTCACGGAGATCATGGGAGATTGAATAACTGAAACTTTCCAATTCCTTGTTGGCCTGTTCGAGTTGTAAAGCTTGCTTTTTTAGCGCTGTTTCAACCTGCCTCAGCGGCGTTATATCCAGCATGGCGCCATAGATCTTTATTGCTTTTCCGGCCGAGTCGCGTTCTATATGGGCCCGGTTTATGACCTGGGCATAGGTGCCGTCGGGGCGAAGGAAGCGATATTCCTGATTCCAGGCAGCGCTTGTGCCTTTGAGCGCTCCCGTGAAGCCGGCAATTGTCCTGTCGGAGTCTTCGGGATGAATGCGATCAAGCCACCACTGCCAGGACAGTCTGGTATCGGGCAGATCGCCGAACTGGTCGCTAAAGGTTTTGTTCCATCTGACCATGTTGTTAATCAGGTCCATATCCCAGATACCTTCGTGGGCGGCATCGGTTGCCAGCCGATAGCGATTCTTGCTTGCGCACAATTCTTCCTCTGCCTGTTGGCGCTCATGAATTTCGGCCAGGAGAAGCGCATTGATCCTAAGGAGTGCCGCATGGCGTTCCACTACCCGCCTTTCGAGTTGTGAATTCATTTCCTGCAGCTTTTCTTCGGCTTGCCGCCGCTGCGCAAAATTTTCCCGTTCTCGGAGAACCCGCTTCAACCTGCTAACCAATTCGGTGGGCCTGATGGGTTTTTCAATGAAGTCACTCGCGCCGTGTTCTATGGCATACTCATAGAAAAAATCTTCCTGATAACCGGTAATGACGATAATGTCAGCCTGGTATTTGTCTTTTATATGCCTCGTTAATTCCAACCCATTCATGCCCGGCATTTTTATATCCGTAATCACCACATCAACAACGGTCTCTTCCAGGATCTGCATGGCTGCGTTTGCGTCCCTGGCGTAGGAGCAATTATAGCCGGTTAGCCTGACTATTGCCTTCTCCAGCATGCTCCCAAACGACTCATCGTCGTCCACAATCAAAATATTGGGGAAGCGGGATTTATCTTTATCTGGGCCGTCATTGCCCTCTGCCGCGCCTTTCGCTCTGCCCGCACCCTCCTGCATCAAGGCCCATGCCGCCCACTGGCGTCGGGAGGGCTCCAGACCGCAATTACTTGTTCTTCGCTCCCATCCCCCGGATATTGTCTGTGTAATCATAAAAGGTCCTCCTCAACATACCAGAAATACAAAAAGTATTTCGCTTGAAGCATTGCGGGAAAAAACGTAAACTCAAGGCTTGCCTGGCAACTTAATTCTTTAATGCGGGGCAGTAAGCCTAAATGCGATAGACGGGATAAGTGCGTTAACGAAATCATCTCCTCTGCAGAACACGATTTCTAACTCACTAAAAAAGCGCAGAAAATAATTTATCACTGCCCAATGACAATAACCTCTTTGGTTACGGGGCCACTGGGCCAAGGGCCCTTGTCATCTTGCACGGGAGTTGTGAAAATAACTCCGCTGTATTGACCGCAGAAGAAACCGGTGTTACGCAGGTGGTGTAAAAATATCACAGGGCCGGGATAATTGCCAAAAATAAATTTAGTGCGGGCAAGTAAAAAAAGTAAAGGCCCCTTTCCCGATTAAGGGGCCAGGGCCTTGACTTTTTATCCAACCTTCCCGGACCGATTTTACTTAATCAGCGAACCGAAAATCTCCTTTGCCAATTTCCTCGTTTCCACCTTCTTGATGACGTAGGCCTCGTCGGGATAAATATCGGTTGCCAGGGGGATGATTTCCGGCAGGAAGCCTTTTGTTGGGACATCAAGCCTTGTTGAGGGGTAGCCGTAAGACTGCGACCAGACAGTGCCGCCTTCTTTACTCGCCAGCCAGTTGATGAACAACTGGGCTGCGGCCGGGTGCGGCGCATAATTGGTTGCCATGACGATACCGATGCCGGTGGTCAAGACAATTCCATCCCTGACTCTGACCATGCGGATGGGGGCCCCCTGCTTGATAAAGGAAATGGAAATCCCCGCAGTGGCGCCGACGGCGATGGGATACTTGCCACGGGCCACCCACTCGATCATCTGACGGTTGTCCCGGCTGATAATTGGTTCCTGTTTCACCAGGTCGCGCATGAACTGCGCTCCTTTTTCCTCGCCCAGGGCCTTCACCACGACGAAAGTAAACCAGGCGCTGCCGTTGCCGCTGATCGAAGGGTCGTTAATTACAATTTTCCCTTTCCAGGCAGGTTTCAGAAGATCGGTTACCGTCGTCAAATCCCCCTCTTTCACCATCTCCTGATTCACCGTATAGTACTGGCTGGCAATGGTGGCAATGGCGAGCGCCTGGTGCGTCTCATCCATCATCGGGACTTTGCCGCTGCGCCATTTGGTCGGGTCCCTGACTTCGGGCAGGATGAGCAGCGGGTCGAGGGGAGCGGTGATCTTCATGGGGCGGACATCGCCAAACCAGTTGGTATCGCCGAGGATAATGGCATCCGCCACATGCAGTCCGGCGGTTTTTTCCGCCTGGAGACGGGCGGTTACTTCCGCCGCCCGGCCGGCCAGAAAGTCGACGGTTATTCCATATTTATCCTTAAAAGCCTTCGTAACTTCAGCCCGGACTTCCGGTGGCGACTCTCCCACGTAGACCGTCACCTTCCCTTCCTTTTTGGCAGCGGCGACCAGGGCATCCCATTTTTTCTGCCACTCCGGGACAGTTTCCGGGGCCGGGGCGGCAGCAGGCTTCCTGGAAGGGGCGGTGGCTGAACTGGCCTGGTCGGGCCCGGGAAACAAGCCGACTACGAACAAGATGATCATCACCGGTAAGAATAACCTTTTCATTAGTGCTCTCCTTAAATTGTCATTGTATAGCCGTTATCGATAATCAGCCGGCAGCATCGGGACAGTGCGCCGACTCTTTATCTCAGGCCGAAAATTTCCCGGGACAGAGGATAAAAGCTGCTTTCCTTCAAGAGTTGTTCCTCATCCATCCAGTATACTTTGTCCCCCGATTTCGGCACACTGTCCTCCAGGCCGGGCTTCAGCGGGATGTCATGCCGCACGGGTGGGAGACCGATGGACTCGCTGGCGATTTGCTGCCCCTCCTTGCTGAGCAGGAAGTTCAGCATCACTGCGGCCGCTGCGGGATGGGCCGGTTTGTCGGGCAGGGCTGCCACAAAGGCGCCGGAAAGCATGCTGCCACCTTCTTTGAGGCGCAACCAGACAATGGGAGCGCCGGCGCGGGCCAGGTCCTGGGCCACCTGAATGGTGGTCCCGATGCCGATGGCATACTTGCCCCGGGCTACCGTTTCACCTTGCATGCGGGCATCCCTGGTAATCACCGGATCCTGGAGGGCCAATTGCCGCAGGTATTTCTCCCCGGCTTCCCGCCCCAGGGCGTTCATGAGAAAATTGGCCCAGGCGCCGCCGTTGCCCGGAAAAGAGGGATCAAGCATGGTGATCTTGCCTTTCCACTTGGGATGCAGGATATCGGCATAGGAAGCGATTTCCCCTTCCTTGACCAGCTCTTTATTGATGGTTACAAAGGTCATGAAGCCGGCAACCATGCGCAGCACCAGTTGGTCTTTGTCCAGGAAGGGCAGCACGCCCTGGGGCCAGGCTTTGCTGTCCAACACTTCCGGCAACAGCAAGTGCGGCCTGGGCGAAGCCAGCACCTTCTTGGGTTTCAAGAGTGCCAGCGTGGTGGTCTGTCCCGTAATCAGGATATCGGCCAGGTAGAGGTTGGCGGCCCTTTCCGTGAGAAATTTGTTGGCTACTTCGGGCGCCTTGCCCGCTACGGCATCCACTTCGATACCGTATTTCCGTTTGACGGCTTCGCTGATCTTGCTTTTGAAGACAGGGCCAACTTCACCGTAAAGAACCACTTTCCCCTCGTGCTTAGCTTCTTGAACCAGTTGGTTCCATTTGGTCTGCCAGTCGGAGGCCGCGGGCGCCGGTGCGCCTTTGGCGCCCGGTTGAGAGCCGAAAGCGCAGTAGGGGGAAATAAAAATGCAGGTGACCAATAACAGGATCAAGGAACTTTTCTTCATCTTTCTCCCTCCTTGGTACGAAAAATAGTTGAGCAATTTACAGCTTCATGATCCTTCCCCATTTTTCTTTCACCTTGGCCACCACCTCGGGGGCCATCCTGATGTCCGGGGGGAAATCGTCTATCCACTCGAAAGGCTTGCAGGCCGAGATAATGGCCCGGGAACTCAGGAACCCGGTGCCCTTTACCGTCCCCGGCTGAACGATGGGGTCGAGCGATGCCGTGCGGGTCCGGGAAATGAGTTCGATATGCTTGTCCGGGTCGCAGCGGGTGCAAAGGGCCCAGATGACTTCCTGGAAATTGCTGGGGTCGATGTCATCGTCCACGATGATGACGAAGCGGCCCATAGGCGTTGCCGTCCTTTTCGAGCAGATGAAGAGGCCGACATCCTTATCGTGTCCTGCATACATCTGTTTGATGGAGGCGACGACAAACAGTTGTCCCATGCCCACGTGGAACCAGATGCGCTTGATGCCGGGAAGTCCGACCCGTTCGGCGTCGGCCTGGAGGATCGAGCTGCCCATCAGGGCCGACCAATAGGAATCCTCACTGTGGCCGCGGTGGTTCGGCATGCCGAGAATGATCGGATCGTGACGGTGGTAAACACGCTCTACTTCTATGACCGGGGCCAGCCGTTCATGCATGGCGTAGTAGCCGTGCCATTCCCCGAAGGGGCCTTCCAGCTGCCTATTGTCCGGGCGCGACCAGCCGGCAATCACGATTTCACTGTCGGCGGGGATGGGCAGGCCGGTGATTTCCTCCCGGATTACCCGGAAGGGTCGCTTTTGCATCGCCCCGGCAAAGTTATATTCCGAGCCTAAAGGGAGATTGACGCAGGAGACCATAAAAAGCAGCGGGTCATGACCGAAGGAGATGGCAACGGGGCTGGCCTCGCCCTGATTATGATAGCTTTCATATTGAAAACGGCCATGCTTGCCCGGCAGGATGTTCATGGTGACGCTTTTTTCATCCTTGACCATGGTCCGGTAGGTGCCCAGGTTCACCTGCCCCGAATCACGATCACGGGTGATCACCGTGCCTCCCGTGCCGATATACCGGCCGCCGTCTTTTTGGCACCACTTCGGTGCGGGCAAGGAGAAGAGATTCACCCGATCTTTCTCGATGATGTTTTCCATGACGGGGCCCGATTCAACCAATTCCGGGGGATAATCCGGCCAGGTTTTGTGCCATTCCGGCAGTGCCTCGCGCAGGGCGTCCTGCAACTCGGTGGCCGAGCAATCCGTAGGGAAGCCGAGCGTCAGCGCTACGCGGCTGGGTTTCGTCAGGGATGAGGTGAGCACCCGATAGCCCGGGGGGTAATCACGGATCTTATCGAAAAGCAGGGCTGAGGGCTCTTTGGTCTGGGCATTCAGGGCGGCAGCGCAACCGATTTCCTGATCCCAGTCCGCCCCCTCGATAACTGTCAGCTCCCCCAGCCTGTCCACCGCCGTGAGCCAGCTTCTCAGATCCCCGATCTCTCTCATGCGAACTTCCTTTCATTTTTTCATCAGTGGGTTGAAAATTTCCGCGGCCACCTTCGTCATTTCCCCCTTCTTCACAATATATGACTCATCGGGATAAAGATCGGTCGCCGCCGGAATGACTTCCGGCAGGAAGCCTTTGGTCGGGACATCGAGCCGTGTGGAGGGATAGCCGTAAGCCTGCGACCACACGGTGCCGCCTTCCCTGCTTAAAAGCCAGTTGACGAACAACTGGGCCGCCGCCGGGTGAGGTGCGTAATTAGTGACCATCGCCACGCCGACGCCGGTGGTGAGCACCGTGCCGTCCTTGACTTTTACCAGGCGAATGGGGGCCCCCTGCTTGATAAACGAAATGGGAATCCCCGCGCTGGCGCCGACGGCCAGCGGATACTTGCCATGGGACACCCATTCGATCATCTGACGGTTATCCCGGCTGATAATGGGCTCTTGCTTAATCAGGTCCTGCATGAACTGCCTGCCTTTGTCCTCGCCCAGGGCCTTAACCATGACAAAGGTGAACCAGGCATTGCCGTTGCCGATCATCGAGGGATCGTTAATGACGATTTTCCCTTTCCAGGCGGGTTTCAACAAATCGGTCACGGTGGTCAGATCCCCCTCCTTGACCAGATCATTATTTACACAATAGAACTGGCTGGCAATGGTGGCGAAGGCCGCCGCCTGATGCGAATCGTCCATCATGGGGATCCGGCCGCTGCGCCATTTGGCCGGGTCCTTAACCTCAGGGAGGATCAGCAGGGGATCGAGGGGAGAAGCGATTTTCATCGGGCGGAGATCTTGAAACCAGTTGATATCCGAGAGGATGACGATATCGGCTACGTTCAGGCCGCCGATCTTTTCGGCCTTCAAACGGGCGGCCACTTCCGTTGACCGGCCGGTCAGGAAGTCAACCGTAATGCCATAAGCGTCTTTAAACGCCTTGGTGACTTCGGTTTTCACTTCGGGCGGTGATTCTCCCAGGTAGACCATCACCTTCCCTTCCTTCTTGGCATTGGCGACCAGGGTGTCCCACTTTTTCTGCCAGTCCTGGGCCGGTGCCGCGGCCGGCCTCTTCGCCGCGGAGGGCAAAGCAGCTGCCCGAACAGGTACGGCAAACAAGCCACCGGCCAACATGACGACCGTTAGCGCTAATAGAAGCCTTTTCATCGTTCCCCCTCCTCAACCATGTGATCCTTCCCCCGAAGATCAATAATACTTTAAAACTGAGCCATGCCGGGAGCAACCGGAATGGCTCAGTCCCCCGTGCCGCGACGATTTAGACCTTAATGCCCGCCTTGTGGTATTCCCGGTCCGCCAACTTGTACTCGTCCTCCACTTTGACGATTTCGATCCCCGACACTTCTTTTTCCCCCCAGAAGTGCCGCCCCAGGGGGTCTAAGACCAGAAGCTCATCCATCCCCGCACGCCAGACCTTATACACTTTGGCGATTACCGGCCGCTGGACGAACTGTTCCGTATCCCTGATAATCAGCTTTATTTCCTCCCCCTCTTTGTCCAGGATATCCTCTTGGGGATACCTGATAAACGTTTCCCATTTTGCCATCTTTATCACCTCCGACACACAAATGAAATATAATTCTATTTTAAAAACCGTATTCCTTCCACTTCCCCAGTATCTTCTCCTGTAAATCCTTTGGATACATCGTGGGATTCGTGAATCTTGATTCGATGGGCGGGAAGGGCCAATCCATGGGCGCCGTACAATCGATGATGGCCCCGACGCCAAACATGTAGTGCCTTTCATAGGCCGTCAGGTACGGAAGCAGGGGCGAGCCGGGACCCTGTTCGAAGCGCCTGATCCCCCTGACGGGGTGGCAGCGGAAAATGATTTCGTGCAGCACCTCCATGGGGCTGTAGAGGTTGGCCGTCTCTTCCAGGAAGATGACATAATTGACCTGCCGGCCGCATTGCGTAGACCAGATGATGGCGGCTATTTCGTGAATAATCGCCGGATAAGGTTTCTTTTTGATGGAGACAATGGCCGAAGCCCAGGGGCCGTAAGGAGGCACGTATAAACCTTTCACATCGATCCCTTTTTTCCTCACTTCCTGCAGGATAGCCGCACTCTGCGTCAGGGAGGCGGCGGAATGGCCGTCATCAACGGGCATCCCCATGCAAGAACTGGCGAGGATCGGATTGTTCCGGTGGGTGATGGCATCCACCCGGACAAACAACCGCTCCCGGTCCGAGCGCTCGGAAACCCGGTAGCCGGTGTACTCCCCATGAGGACCTTCTTCAGCCCTCTCTCCCGGCATCACCGTGCCCTCGATGATGATCTCGGCGGAAGCCGGCACATAGAGATCGCTGGTCTCGCATTTGACCAGCTCCACGGGTGCCCCCCTCAGCCCCCCGGCGACGTCCACCTCGCTCACCCCGACCGGCGCATCGGTGCAGGCGGCAATCGCGCAGAGCGGATCAGGCCCGATGGCGATGGCCACGGACATGGGCTTGTTTCTCGGTTCGTATTTCTCGTAAAACAGGACGCCTTCATGCCGGAAAGCTTCGACCTGGGAGGCCAGGGTCCGCTTGCCCAGGATGTGCAGTCGATACATGCCCCAGTTTACCCAGTCGCTGTCGGGGTCCTTGACGATCTGTGCATGCCATGTGCATATATACCGGCCGCCGTCCCCCTTGTGGATCATGGGGGCGGGAAATTTCGTCAAATCCACGTCATCCCCTTTCAGGATGTTTTCCTTGCAGGGCCCGGTCTTGACGATGACGGGTTTAATGGGGTTATTCATCCTTCTGATGAATTCGTCGATGATGACGGATTCGTGCGTATCCGGGTCCAGGCCCATGGCAATTGCCGGCCGCCGGTAAACACCCTTGGCGCTCCCGCCCATTTGCCCGCCCATCATCCGGTTGAAGCCTTCCGGATAGCCTTTAATTTTTTGAAAAAAAGGCGCCGGGGCCCCGATCTCGTTGGTCCTGCGGATAATGGCGCTGGCCTCGAGATTCCAGTCCACTTCCGTATTGACCCGCACGAGTTCCCCCGCCGCCTCCAACGCCTCCATAAACTCCCTCATGTCGTAAAATGGATAGCCGCTCATTCTTACCTCCTCTTCTCGTCTTTGTTTACCGAAGCATCATCTGATACGATTTGAGTTTGAACCTATGCCCTTAATCTGCTTCCCGTCAATAGGGGTAAACCTCATTCTGCTAGGGGAAACCCCCAAAGCCGGATTGACGCCGCTGAAGTTAGCCGAAGCCGCCTGCTTTCAATGATTTGTGTATAAAACATCTTTTCTTATCGGCCCAGCTATGATACGCACAACCAAAACTACCCCTTTTTCCAGGAATTGTGGATCGTAACTAATTAAAATGAAGAATAGAATTCGTACCGGGACAATCCTTCTCCTAGCTGCCATTTTCCTGACGCCAGGTTTAGCTCCAGGTTCTCCGGCGGAATATGGGGGAAGGTCAGGGCCGCTTGCCTCCATCACTATCGGCACGACAACCAGCGAAGTAAACTCGCTAATCTTCCTTGCCCAGGACCAGGGCTATTTCACCCGCAATGGTCTTTCTGTAACCCATAAAATTTACTCCTCAGGCCTGGCGGCCGTCGAGGGAATGCTGAAATATGAAGTCGACATAGCTACAGGGTCCGAATTTGCCTTTGCGGGTAAAGCTTTTTCCCGCAAAGACATCCGCACCTTTGGTGTCATCAATAGGTCATCCGTTGAATATCTTGTGGGTAGAGCTGACAGGAAAATCAAGACCGTTGCCGACCTTAAGGGGAAAAGGATCGGAGTGCCCCTGCTGTCGAGACCAGAATTTTCGCTGGACAGATTTCTGAATCAGCGCGGCATAGCTGATTCCGACGTAACTTTGGTAAACGTTCCGGTTCATCAGTCAGTGGATGCCCTGGCAAGCGGGAAGGTTGATGCCGTCACTGCCTGGCAGCCCTATGTCAACAAGATGAGAGAACAGTTGGGTCAGGGGATAGTTGTCTGGAAAACGCAAGATCACCAACCGTCCTACACGCTCCTGATCTGCACAGACAGGTTCGCCTCTCCTCAGAAGCCGGAACGGATTACAGGACTCTTAAAAGCCCTGCTTCAAGCGGAAAGCTATTTCATTAATCATCCCGAGGCGGCAAAAGCTATCATTCAGAAAAAATTGCTTTATGATCAAGCCTACATGGCGACTGTCTGGCCAGATTACAATTTTGCGGTTTTGCTTGACCAGTCGCTCATTGTCGCTATGGAAGATGAGGCGAGGTGGATGATAGGTCACAAACTTACCCAGGAAAAGCAGGTACCGAACTTTTCAGACTACCTTTACGAGAATGCTCTCAAGGCCCTAAAACCCGAGGCGGTCAGAATCATTCGCTGAAGGGCACTTTTTTCTTGACACACCGCCGCAATCTCCATATACTCGGCCGGCTCAAAAAAAGCGAGCGCTTTAATCTATTAAGGTAGAACATTTGGACTTCTACTTCTTTCCGCTTCTCCTTCTGTCTTTTGGCTGATTCACTTCACTTGTTGTGCGATATTGACGATTCAGGTGGCAGGCAAAGCAGGTCTCAACAAAAGTTCTTCACCCCGATAAAAGGGATAATTGCCTTAACTGATTTGAATACTGCCAGCAAACAAGTTTTAACTTACTAACCCCGATCAATTTCTAACTTACTAACCCCGATAAGCGGGATAAGCAATTTCTAACTTACTAAAGGAGGTGATCCCCGGCAGTTGGCGCTGTGATGATAGCTTCTTAAGCTGATGGTTTCTTTCAAAACTTGTACCGCGCGATAGATTCGTTTGTTCTCAACTGTGGCAATGTCAGGCGAAGGAGGAACGTGCATATGGCGATAAGAGATGTCAGGGAATTTGTTGATCGACTGGAAGAGGCAGGTGAGCTTGTCAAGGTCAAGAAGGAGGTGGACTGGAATTTAGAGGCGGGCGCCATTCTGAGGAAGTGTAATGAGCAAGGTCTCCCGGCCCCTTTTTTCGAGAAGGTGAAGGGCTATCCCGCCGGCTACCGGTTGGCAGGGGGTTTGATGGGGGGCAGCGGCCGTGAACATCCCTTTCGGCGGGTGGCCGTGGCCATGGAGATGGACCCGGATACCCCGACCGAGGCGCTGGTCGAAGAGATCGTCAGCCGGACCAAGACGCCCATCAAACCCAATGTCGTGCGAACCGGGCCTTGCAAGGAGAACATTCTGCGGGGCAAAGATGTGGATCTGCTGAAATTTCCCATCCCCATGATCCATCTGGGCGACGGGGGGAGATTCATGGCCACGTGGCATATCACCGTGACGAAAGATCCCGATTCGGGCTGGGTCAACTGGGGGATGTATCGTGCCGAGATGATAACGCCGACGAAACTGGCGGGCATGCTGCTCTTTTTCCGGCACGGCGGCTATGCGTATTATCAGAAACACGAACCGAGAAATGAACCGATGCCCATCGCGATCGTTATCGGCCCCCCTCCGCTTTGCGACTTCTCCAGTGTCATGTGCTGTCCCACCTTCGTTAATGAAGTCGACATGGCCGGCGCCCTGCGGAAGGAACCGGTTAACCTGGTTAAGTGCGAAACGAGCGACCTCTATGTCCCGGCGGAATCCGAAATCGTCATTGAAGCGACCATCATGCCTAATGAGAGGCTGGAGGAGGGGCCCTTTGGCGAATACACGGGCTACCGGGTTTCCGAGAGGACTCCCCGGGAGCGGATTCTCTACCGGGTCGACGCGATTACCTTCAGGAACGACCCCATCCTCACCTTCTCCAATATGGGGATGCCCATCGATGAGTCGGCAGTGTGCGGTTCCTTAACCTATAGTGCCATTTATACCGCCGATTTCCGGGCCAGAGGGTACCCGATCAGAGGCGCCTTTGTGCCTCCCTGGTCGTGGAACTCCATCATCATTGCCACGAAAAAGCCTTTTGGCCAGTATGTCAATGAGCTGGCTTCGGCGGTCTGGTGCAATCCTCCGGGGCGGGAAATCCATGTGGTGATTGTGGTTGAGGATACGGTCAACCCCTATGACCTCTACGAAGTATATCACGATTTAGTCTTCCGGTGCCATCCGATAAAGGGGATCCATAAGGTGGAGGGAGGTCCCGTTTCACCTCTTAGCCCTTATCTTTCGGCTTACGAAAGATACCACGGCATGGGGGCAGGGGTGATCTATGACTGCACCGCTCCCAATGACTGGCCATTTCCGCCGATGGAAGTAAGATTCACCAATCCTTTGATCTACCCCGAAGAGGTACAGAAAAAGGTCACGGACAACTGGCTGGATTATGGATACAAGAAGTGATGATCAATCGTCAATGCGCTTGTCCCGCTTATCGGGGTTAGGAAAGGAGGACTCTCATGGCCAGAGAATATGACTGCTACATCAGACACCTGCACGAAGATATCGAAAACATGGAGGGGCAGGAGATAAAGGTTTTAGTCCGGGATTATGATAACTATGTTTTCCATCCGGTGATCGCCAAAATCTATCGTTCCTGGGACAATAATCAGGATAAACTCTATATCAGGGATCCGCTGGGGAAGACTTACAAAAAAGACCCCTGGGGCCTCCAGATCGTTAAAGAAGAAGACGAGGAGAAGATCCTGGACCCTGATTATCACAAGTGCGGCCTTTAAACCTATAACCGGGGCAGGAAATCATTGCCCGACAAAAGGAGGCAACCATGTCAAAGAAAGGGTCATTTCAAGTATTTTTCCTGGTTCCGTTGGTTCTGGTTTTGGCTCTGACAGCTCCCGGCTACGGCGCGGAAAAGGCGCCTTTCCTCATCGGTTTTATCGAGTCCTTAACGGGGTCTTATGCCCCTCTCGGGGTTGATGCGAAAAAAGCGGAAGAACTGGCCATCGAGGAAATTAATGCCGCCGGCGGGGCCAATGGACGCCAGTTCAAGGGAATCTTTTATGACGATGAATCACAGCCGCCGCGGTCCGCCGACCTGGTGAGAAAACTGAAGGACCAGGGTGCCCTGGTTGTTATCGGCGGCATGGGCCTGCCGTTGGGGATAGCAGGCAGCAAGGCGGCCAATGATGAGAAAATACCTTTCTTTCCCAAGGGCCCGGCACCGCTCCCCCTGGAACTGGGACAGCCCGGAAGTTACGTTTTCGGTCCGCCGCTTTATGATTTCAATGCCCTCGTCGATTCCCTGGTGCGCTTTCTCGCTAAAAACGGCCCCAGGATCGCCGTGCTGCTGACCTCCGATCCGATGGGGGAGATGTACGGCAAGATGCTGGCCGGGATGAAAGAGAAGAATCCCAAGCTCTTTGAGGTGGTGGGGACCGAATGGATGTTGACGACGGATGTGGATATAACGCCGCAGCTGACCAAGCTTAAGGCCCTGAAGCCCGACGCCTTATTGGTCGGGCCCAGCGGCCGGCCCGCCACGGTGGCGTTCAAAAACCTCGACCTCATGGATTGGAAGATTCCGGCCGTCGCCTTCAGTTCCAACAGCACGCTCGCCTTTATTAACTCGGTCAAGGGTTTCTCCGACCGTGTCCGGCTCACCATGCCCGCGGTAGGCCTCCGCCCCGATACCATCCCGGACGACGATCCGGGAAACGTTCCCGCCTTGCGGAGGATAGCGACGCGCTTCAAGAAAGAAACGGGCCGGATACTCTTTGACGGCGCCCTGTCGCCCTATGACACGTTGCACGGCCTGGCGGACGTCATTAATAAGCTGAAACTGGACCCAGATAAACAGGGGGTCCAGGACATGAGGGACAAGATCAGGCTGGCCTTGGAAACCCAGTCCTACAAGGGCACGCTGGTCAGAATCCAGCGGACACCCGCGAACCACAGGGGGGCCAGCAGGTATAGGATGTACGAGGCCAAGATCGAAGGCGATTGGTTTGTTCCCCTGAGGTGGATCGAATACCCGACGATGGAACAGGGTGAGATAAAGAAGAAATAATCAGGAGCGATATCCATGGTAACTCTATCACTGACCGCTCAGTGTCTGGTGTCCGGCCTGATTATGGGAAGTATTTATTCTTTGGTCGCCCTGGGCTTTTCCCTGGTCTACAATGTGAGCGGGATACTCAATATTGCCCAGGGGGAGTCGGTCATGCTGGCCGGATTGATGGCTATCTGGCTTCAGCTCATGGGCTTGCCCCTTCCGGTGGTCTTCCTCGGCGCTATACTCACGGGCATTGTGAGTGCTCTTATGGTCGAGAGGCTGCTGGTTATTCCCCGCAAGCGCAAGGCGCCCTTCGGGACCCTTCTTTGTTTGACGATGGCCGTGGGTGTGGCCTTCAAGGGAATCGCCAGGATTCTCTGGGGAGTGGAACCAATAAAACTGGATGCCGTCCTGCCGGGAGCGATAAAATGGGGGGAAGTCGTCTTCCCCAAACACTCTTTGCTCATCTTAGGGGCAGTTGTATTGCTGGTTCTTCTGCTCTGGTTTTTTCTTTCGCGAACGCTGACGGGAAAAGCCCTGAGAGGAGTCAGGGATACGCCGGCCGGGGCCATGCTGGTCGGCATTGAGCCGGCACGGATGGTGATTCTCGCTTTTGGCGTCAGCGGCGCCGTGGGCGCTCTGGGAGGTTTCCTCGTGGGTCCCATAACCATGATGGGTTATGCCCACGGGGAGCTTTTCCTCGCCAACGGCATTGCCGCGGCCATCGTGGGGGGGATGGGAAGCGTTTTTGGCGCCTTTGCCGGGGGGTACATCATCGGAATCTGCGAACAGCTCTCGGCAGGCCTCATCTCACCCCTCTTCAAGGGGGCCGTTGCCCTCATTATCATCATCATTGTCCTGGCGATGAAGCCCTATGGTTTATTCGGCAAGCCGCGTTCGGAATAACGGAGGAGTCTCACCCGATGAAAAATAAGCACCTTGGGGTCCTCATTCTCATGATAGTCATGTTCCTCCTGCCCCAGCTGCTGCCTAAATTGGGCATGCAATACCTGATCAGCATGTTCACCCTGGTCGGCATCTATACCATTGCCATGGTGTCCCTGGACCTGGCCCTGGGATATGGAGGGCAAATAAATTTGGGCCTCCAGGGCTTTATGGCGGTCGGGGCCTATACCGTGGCGGTCCTGACAACCAGGGCAGGCATTCCCCCGCTCCTGGCCCAGCCCGTCGTGGCCATGCTGATCGGGATACTGCTCTCGCTGATCGTTGCCCTCATCGTCTCGGTGCCCATCCTGAAAACCACCGAAATGATGCCCTTTTCCATCGTTACCCTGGCCTTCGGTCTCACCGTCTATATGGTGATCAGCGGCGCCACTTTTCTGGGCAGTACCCTCGGCATTACGGGGATACCTCCGTTCTCCCTCGGTCCTTGGAAACTGGACGGAGCGGTGGGCATGTATTATTTTTCCTGGACCGTGACCTTCCTCGTGATTTTCTTTTGCCTATATATGAGCAAATCCCCCTGGGGGCTGGCTGTTCGTTCCGTCTGCAGCGATGTGCAGACCGCGGAGGTGGTCGGCATCAATATCCGCAAATACCGGCTGGAAGTCTTCTTGTTGTCGGCAACTTTATGCGGTGTTTCGGGTGCTCTTTTTGCTTTTCATTTGAAGGGGATAGATCCGACTAATTTCAGTCTCTGGAAAATGCTGTTATTTCTTTTGGGACTGAGCTTCGGGGGCGAGAGGAGCATCTGGGGAGCGCTGATCGGGGCAACGATCATCTTTTTTGTGATCCCCGAAGCCATCGGTAAACTCTCCAACTACTTTTCGTGGATTGACGCCACCATCGATCTCATCTACGGGGTGATTTTTATCCTGATCCTCTACTTCCTGCCGCAGGGCTTGATGGGTCTGGCAAAAACGGCGCCGCGGATGGGGGCGAGGATTAATTGACGTAGAAAATTATGATTCATCCGGTTGATGCTTACTTCCTCGATAGGGGCATCACTATCATGCTACGCCTGACTGCAAATACAAGTCTTGATAATGCATCTCCGAAGCGTTATAAGAAATACCAGACGAAATGATCGCGTTCTGGCTTTTACGTCAGCGTAGCTAATATGTTGTATAACCTAATGAACCACCACAGTAGCTGGAGACTACAGAACACAATGGGAAACCAAACCGATCCTCGCAAGAGCACTGAGCAATGCGATGATGTCCTACGTAAAAAGACGTTCGCGGAGTTTTTTGCAGGCATCGGTCTGATGCGGATGGGTCTTGAGAAGGAAGGATGGGCGATTGCCTTTGCCAACGACATCGCCGCCGACAAATATGAGATGTATTCTGAGCATTTCCAGGATGCGAAGTCTCATTTTGTTATCGGCGACATACACAAATTGAGCGTCGACAGTGTTCCAACGGTTGCTTTGGCAACGGCATCCTTTCCGTGCAACGATCTTTCCCTGGCCGGTATGCGCAAGGGCCTGGCCGGCAAAGAATCTTCCGCCTATTGGGGATTTGTGCGCATCCTTGACGAAATGGGCGACAGACGACCTCCGTTCGTGCTCCTGGAAAACGTTGCTGGATTCCTGACGTCCCACGAGGGCCGCGATTTTCAGTCGGCTTTGCTGGCGCTCAATCGCTTGGGCTATGCCGTGGATCCCATGATCATCGATGCCGCCCGATTTGTCCCGCAGAGCCGGGTCAGGCTTTTTGTGGTCGGCTGCTTGCGGGAAGGGCATGGGATGTGGAAGGTCAAAGAAACTCCCAGTTTCTACGAAAGCGATGTCCGGCCGAAACCGCTTGCGGAATTCATCTTATGCCACCCGGAAATAGTATGGAACATCAGAGATATGCCGTCTTTGCCCACCAATGTGCCGGCGCTCCCGGACATTTTGGAGGATCTGCCTGATGATTCGTCGTTTTGGTGGAATGACGCGCGGCGGGATTATCTGATCAACCAAATGAGCGAAAGACATGCGACGCAGCTCAAGACAATGATGGACGGCGCCGAGTTGTCGTTTGGCACGGTGTTCCGGCGCATCAGAAAAGGCCGTTCTATGGCGGAGTTGCGCACCGACTCGGTGGCGGGATGCCTGCGCACCCCCCGCGGCGGCAGCGCCCGTCAAATATTGATTCAAGCTGGGCGGGGACGGGTTAAGGTCCGGTTCCTAACGCCGCGCGAATGTGCCAGACTGATGGGCGCAGACGATTTTGTCATCCGGGCGGATTTTAACAAGGCGCTGTTCGGGTTCGGCGATGCGGTGTGCGTCCCGGTAGTTGCCTGGATCGCTAGGAACTATTTAAATCCGCTGGCAGCAGAAATGCTGCAGCATATCGAGAGCGCAACCAGGCAGGTCGCGATCGGTGCTTAGCCTTTTTTTGTTTTCTACCCCTGTTCTCCTGTGATCAGCAGGGATGCGCATATGTGGAGGTTGAGCATGAACAAATTGGAATCGCGACTTGAGGTGTTTGCATCTCAGCACAAGATCCGAGGCAAAGGTCCTCTTTCTCTCGTTCTCGTATTGTCCCGAAAGGCAAGCGAGCAGAAACCACTTTTTTCTGCAGATGATTTCCTCACCCCGCAAGGCGGCCAGGTCGCTGGTCTTGGAAGAGGCGCAGTACAAGCGATACTTGCCGATTATGGAATTGATCGCGTCCTTGCTGAGGAAGGTGGCAGGACAAGCCGAGGAAGCATTCAAAATATGCGGGCTTACGTGGATTTCCTGAACGAACTTGCCGGAGATAAGCTTCTCGATTTTCCCACCATCGAAAAATGGTGGATCAGCCGCGTCAGGGAGTTTTTCAGATCGAAGCCCTTCAGCCTCAAAGCTGATTCTTCCAAATCCATCAGAAGCATCGTGTCAGACCTGCTTGACGCGGCTTTCGCCCGGCAGCGGGAATGTCCGGGCGTCATGGTTGCCGGCGCCGTTATGCAGCACTTGGTAGGGGCAAAAATAGAGACGGCCCTGCCGGAGACAAAAATCAAGCATGAAGGATTCTCCGTTGCCGATGCGCCGGCGGGAAGAAAAGGAGACTTCCTCATCGGCGACACGGCCATCCATGTAACGACAGCGCCCACCGAAGCGCTGATCAGGAAATGCTGCGACAACCTGGCGCAAAATCTCAGACCATTGATTATTACCACTCAGAGCGGCGTCGGCGGTGCCATAGCGCTAGCAAAGAACGCCGATGTTGCCGAACGAATCGACATTCTGGAAATCGAGCAATTCGTCGCCACCAACATCTACGAATGGAGCGCCTTCCAACAGGCAAAACGCACCTTAAACGTCCGCCAACTGATCGATGCCTACAATCGCATTATCGATCAGTGCGAGACCGATCCCAGCTTGAAGATTTCGATGGGATAGGGCGGTGGACACGTTCTCCCCCGAAAAACGAAGCGATATTATGCGCCGCGTGCGCTCAATCGATACCACCCCTGAAAAGAAGGTTCGCTCCATCCTCCATAGCCTTGGCTTCCGGTTTCGCCTGCATAGAAGCGACCTGCCAGGGAAGCCAGACATCGTCCTCCCGAAACGCCGCACTGTGGTTTTTGTGCACGGATGTTTTTGGCACAGGCATCAGGGGTGCCGACGTGCAACAACGCCTGCCAGCCGTCAAGAATACTGGCTGCCCAAATTCAAAAGGACCGTTGAGCGGGACGAGAAAAATCAAGAAGAGCTACGCCAAGAAGGGTGGAATGTTATCGTCGTCTGGGAATGCGAAATGAAGGACATGGCCAATCTTGCTGCAAATCTATTCGAGCTTGTGGCCCATGATAAATCACTTGCGTGGCATGAGCAGGAATCGTCGGTACCAATGGCTGCGGAAAGGCAAGAAGAATATCTTCCATGAAACAAATGCAGCATTACCAATCGACATCTGGCACAAAAAGGTATCAGCCGCAGTTATTGACTTCAATAAATAACCGCCAAATAGCTGATAAAGTAAAAGTGGAGTTGCATGCTACCACCAGACTTTGATCGCATCTGTTTTCACGGAGGAGTTCCGGGGACAGGATACTTAATTATTTGAAATATAGAGTGGAGACAAGGAGTTAGCCATTGACATCGGATAAAAAAGATTGCCCAACCAGTTACGTAAGCCGACCGCGGGAACGTTCGGCGGTTTTCATCAAAGCCATCGGCGTGGCTTAGCTTTACGTTGGGCAGGGGAACGAAATGACAATACAGGGAACACGATATCCTTGTCTATTTGGTCGACGTGTCATTATACTCCATGCCTTCATAAAGAAAACTCAAGGCATCCCACAGAAGGAATTGGAGATAGCCAGAAAAAGGATGAAGGAGGTACTACATGGCTGAATTGAAATACGAACCTATTCCTCATGATCACGAGGCGTTTCTTAAAAAAGCCAATGAGCGAGAAGGGTTCCGTAAGGCATACGAAAATCTGGAAGAAGAATATACCCTTGTTTGGGAGATGCTATCGGCGCGTTCAAAGTCTGGTCTCACTCAAGAGGCGGTTGCGGAATTGATGGGAACGACAAAAAGTGCGGTTTCACGCTTGGAAGCAGCGGGAAAGCATGCCCCGTCCCTGACCACCCTCAAGAAATATGCTCAGGCTGTGGGCTGCCATCTGGAAATCAAATTAGTTCCAAAATCTTGCCCAACCAGCCGCTCAACCGGACGCGCGAAAAAGCTGCGTGCCGGTTAGCTTTTCGTCAGCCCCGCGATTGTGCATGAATAATTACGGTATAATCAAAGGCAAATTGAAGAAACGGGTTTTAAAGAACCTTGATGCTGATTAAGTGAGCGAAAATAATTTCTAACTTGCCAAAGCTACCCCAGGTAGGACCGCTTCACGTCCTCGTTTTCCAGGAGTTCTTTTCCCGGGCCCTGCAAGATCACCCGTCCCCGTTCCAGGACGTAGGCCCGGTCAGCCATTCTTAACCCGGCGGCGGCGTTTTGCTCCGAGAGTAAGACGGTAATGCCCTGGCAATGTAATTCGATGATGCTCTTAAAGAGGATCTTCGTTACCACCGGCGCCAACCCCAAAGAGGGTTCGTCCAGGATCAATAATTTTGGTTTGCTCATCAACCCGCGGCCGACGGCCAGCATCTGTGCCTCTCCCCCGCTGAGGGATTCCGCCTTCTGGTTTTGCCTGTCCTTGAGGATCGGGAAAAGCTCGAAAACATATTCCCGGTCTCTGACGATTTCTTTGGCAGTGGATTTAGTATTATAACGCCGGTAGGCGCCCAGTTCCAGGTTTTCCAGGACCGTGAGCGACGGGAAGAGCAAGCGCCCTTCCGGAACGAGGCAAAGACCGAGCCGGGCAATCTGGGCGGCCCCCAGCCCGCTGATTTCTTTCCCGTCGAAGAGCACCTTCCCCTGAGGCGAGCTGCATAAACCGGCGATCGTCTTTAAGAGGGTCGATTTGCCCGAGCCGTTCGCCCCGATGAGGCTGACAAAATCACCCTCCGCAACATGCAGATCAATATCCCACAAGACCTGAAGTAAACCGTAGGAGAAGTTCAAATGTTCTACCCTAAGCACAGCTCTCCTCCTCGCCGAAATAAACCCTGATGATCTCCTCGTTGTTCTTTATCGCCTCCGGGGACCCTTCCGCCAACCTTTCCCCATAATTCATGACCAGGATCTCATCGGCGGTGTCCATGACCAGCTTGACGTGGTGTTCGATCAGGCAAATAGTTTTCTTCAATTCGCGGTTTATCTGAAGGATTTTTTTCGATAATTCCTGAGCCTCCGTTTCGATGAGACCGGCCGCCGGCTCATCCAGTAATATTAACTCCGCTTCGGACGCCAAGGCCCGGGCCAGTTCCAGCCTTCTGCGCTCGGCAAAG
>Ga0209514_10000797_pt1 | contig 61076 bp, 57 predicted proteins | sample Subgrocontami58m_FD_187452 | JGI IMG/M metagenome (GOLD analysis project Ga0209514, IMG submission 187452) | Subsurface groundwater microbial communities from S. Glens Falls, New York, USA - GMW37 contaminated, 5.8 m (SPAdes) (version 3) | ecosystem: Environmental > Aquatic > Deep subsurface >... | reverse complement strand
CGGGGGTAGGTGCTAGATTCTGGACTATTCCCACGGGCTTACGACTGGCCTGGCCGCTGTTGGCCCGCCAGTACTGGCGCAATCCTCAAGAGGGGGTAGCCGATGCAGACAAGTCCGGCAGTACAACCGGGGCAGGCCGATGACGTGTGGGTGCCCACCAGTTGCCGGGTATGCCCCAACTCGTGTGGGTTGGTGGTCCACAGGAAAAACGGCGTCATCGTTAAGATCGAGGGCAATCCCCAGAACCCCCACAACTTCGGGCGCCTTTGTCCCAAGGGCCTATCCCGGCTCATGGACCTCTATGACCCCAAACGTGTGGTGACTCCCCTGCGCCGGACCAACCCCAAGAAGGGCATTGGCGTGGACCCCGGCTGGAAGGAGATCACCTGGGAAGAAGCACTGTCGGAGGTCACCAGCAGGGTCAAGAAGGTCCTGGCCGAGGACCCCCGCAAGCTGGTGATCTACCAGGGTACCGGCGAGACGGAGTGGGCCAATAGCTGTTTCCGTGCCTTTGCGGATGTGACGGGCACACCCAACTACAGCCAGGGAGGTATCGGGGGGGCACATGCCACCGCCGGCTACCTCAACACCGGCTCCATGCACACCGAGCCGGACTGGGCGCGCTGCCGGCTACTCATCCTCTTTGGCTGCCAGAAAGGGTCGGCCTCCGGCCACGACCTGGTGAAGGCGGCGCAGCGCATGGCTGATGCCCGGGCCAGGGGGATGAAGGTGGTAGTGGTAGACCCGGTGTGCACCCCTATCGCTTCTCAGGCCCAACAGTGGATACCTATTAGGCCAGCCACGGATGCGGCGCTGGCGATGTCTATGCTCCATGTCCTCATCAACGAGACGGGCCTCTATGACAGGGCATTCCTCCAGACGGACAGCAACGCCCCGTACTTGGTGGATGCGTCTGGGCACTACGTGCGGGATGCGTCTTCTGGCAAGCCCCTGGTATGGAGCCTCGACCGGGCTGCGGCCTTTCCCTTCGATGATCCACAGGCCGCCAACCCAGCGCTGGACGGGGAGTTCCAGGTGGCTGGCAAGTCTTGCCAGCCGGCCTTTCAGCGGCTCCAGGACCATGTCAAGGCCTACGCCCCGGAGCGGGCCGCCGAGATTACCACCGTACCCGCCGAGGTCATTCGGAAGCTCGCCACTGAGTTCGGGCAGACGGCGGCCATCGGCAGCACCATCACCCTGGAAGACCACACCATGCCCTTCCGTCCGGTCTGTGCCTTCCCGGACACCCAGGGACCGACGGCCAACAAGTACGGCCTCTGGGCGGGCACCACCATACACTTGCTGGATGTAGTCGTGGGCTGCGTGGATGTACCCGGCGGCATCATCAGCACCAACATCGTTGGCCCCCACGGCCAGATGCGGGTAAAGTCCAGCGAGGACGGTATCATCATTGCTGGGCTGGCGGAGCAGCCCTCTTCGGACAACCCATACCCGGCCCGCCGGGTGTCCGCACCGCAGAGCGTCCACCTGAAGGAGCTATTCCCCACCGGCCATGCCAACACGGCCACGATGCTGGCGCTGACGCTGGGGCCGCTGGCCCGCCTCGTGCCCTACAAGCCAGAGGTGTTCATAGTCAACCACACCAATACGCTCATGGTGGGCAGCAACCCTGCCCCCGTGGCAGAGGCATTGGCCCGAGTCCCCTTTATGGTGTTCATGGGGGACAAGCTACACGAGACGGCGGAGTTCGCGGACATCTTCCTGCCCCTGCGTCATTTCCTGGAGCGCTTGGACTTTCCCATGAACTCCCTGCGGGGCTGGGTCACCGGCGATGACTGGTACTACACCCTGGGCCAGCCGGTGGTAGACCCCGTGCCCGGTCCGAAGCATGTGGTGGAGCTGTTCCTGGAGCTTTCCGAAAGGCTGGGGTTCCTGGACAAGGTGCAGGGGGAGCTCAGCAAGCGCCTGGGACTGAAGGAGCCGCACCGGCTCAAGGCGGGGACCCGGTATGGGGTGGAGGACATCCTGGACCGCTACAGCAAGTCCATGCTGGGTGAGGAGCATGGGCTGGACTGGTTAAAGGAGCATGGCCTGTTCACGTTCCCGCGCAACCTGGAGGAGCGCTTCCCGCGCGCCCTGCTGACGATGCCCCGACTGCCTGTTTACTTCGAGTACCTTATTGCCGCAGGCCAGGAGCTGGGGAGCATGGCCCAGGAGCTGAAGCTGGACCTGGACCTCTCGGGGTTTGCCCCTTTGCCCGTGTGGGGCCCATCTTCTGCCCACAAAGAGACCCGCCCCGACTACGACCTGTATGCTGTCAACTACAAGCTGGCCTTCCACGCCTACTCCATAACCCAGGCCAACCCGTGGCTGGAGGACGTGTCCAGCCATCATCCCTATGCCTATAAGGTCTGGCTTAACGAGGAGACGGCGCGGCGGAAAGGCGTCCGCCAAGGTGATCCGGTGGTAGTGGAGTCCACGTCCGGAACGAAGGTGGTGGCGGAGGCCAAGGTCTCTCAGTGCATCCACCCGGAGGTAGTGGGCATCGCCTCTTGCTTTGGCCACTGGGCCAAGGGGTTGCCCACGGCGCGTGGCAAGGGGCCCCACTTCGGCACCCTGGTTACCTTCGGCCTCGACCACATGGACATGGTGTCCAGCCGCTCCGACAACTGCACCCGGGTCAAGGTGTCGCGGGCGACCTCCATGCCGCGACAAGCTCAACATGAGCGGGCTTCAGCCGGATGAATCGCGTCCTGCAGACAGCTTCCCTGAGGTGGCGCTCGGCCAGTGTTCCAGGCAAGAGGAGGGGTTGAGACATGGGAAAAGGAATGAGGTCCATCATTGCCTTGCTCTTGGTCGTGCTAGTGGTGGCGCCTCCGCTGACGGCTTGTGATGGCCTGGCCGCGAGGCAGAAACCGCTGAAGATCGGGATGATCACACCGTCTACAGGCCCGGCGGCAGAGAAAGGCCTGCCCATGGAGCACGCCAATCTCGATGCCATCGAGTACATTAACAACGAACTTGGGGGAGTGGGTAATGAAGTGAAGCTTGAAGCCGTCTGGGCGGACAGCGCGTATGACGCGTCCAAGACGGCAGCAATAGTCAACCAGTTTATGAAAGATCGCGTACTGCTGTTCACAGTGGCCTCCTCCAAGGAGATGTCCGCTGTGCGGGAAACCGCCAACCGGGCAGGATTCCCCGGCATTGCCGCCTTCGCGGCGCCCTCTCTATATCGGCCACCGCAGCATGTCTATGGGCAGATGCCCGACTACGGGGACGATGCTCTGGCCTTTGCCGATTACTTCATGAAGAACATATGGAAGGGAAAGGGCAAGCCGAGGTTTGCGCTGCTCTTGTTGAACAACCCCACCGGCTACGGCGCCAGGGATGCTTTCAAGGCCAAAGCTGATGAGCTGGGCATCGAAGTTGTGGCGATCGAGGAACATATTGCCACAACCAGCTCCGAGATAGAAACATTGCTTCGCGTGAACTCCGAAAGAGAGACACTCATTCGGATAAAGTCCAAGAACCCTGATGTCATCTATATCTCGAGTACCCCGGCCCCCGCGGCCAATATCGTTAAGAACGCCTACGAGCTCAGGATGTACCCTGGCGTTACCATCGGCCTGGGGCATGCCAGCCTGACCAAGGCGTTCATAGACCTTGCCGGACCGAACATCGCCGAAGGCGTGTACGGCGTCTACCCCACCGTTAGCTGGGGCGAGGCCGCGCCCGGCATGGCCAAGATGACCGAATACGTGCGCAAGCTGCATCCGGCGGACGAAGGCAACATGGACTACATTTCCTCTTGGGCGCAGACCCTTATCGTCGCCGAGATCGTCAGAACAGCCCTGAAGAACGTGGGCTATGACGTCCTGGCCAAAGGTGGTCCCGACGCATGGAAAGCCGTTGAGACGCAGGGTATTCAGAAGCTCCAAGACTATCAGGTGGAGGGCCTTCACGGTCCGGTGACGTATTCTCCGGGTGACAACCGCCTTTCCAAGGCCGTTCGCGTCTTTCAGGTCAGGAATGGGCGATTGGCCCGGCTCACCGACTGGACAGACGCTCCGATGGTCAAGTACGAGGAATTCCCCTGGTGGAAACCGTAGCTGGAGGGGGTACACCTTGATTCCCTGCCAGCCCGGCGCCCCCGGGGGACGTTCATAGTAGTTCCCTCATAAGGAGGTAAACCGTGGTAAGGATGGCATCCAAGCTGACCTTCGGTCCGGCCATTGCCGATTGGCAGGAGCGCATCAACACGGAGCGCTTGCGTGAGTACCGCGTCGGCCGCGTCCGCAAGCTCATGCGACAGCGGGGCATCCCCACCCTGCTGGACGCGTTTAGCAAGAACATTCGCTATCTCACGGGGCTCAAGGGTGCGCTGCCGCTGCCCATGACCCGCTACGTCCTTTTCTTTGTGGACCACGACTCGGTGATGTTCGAGCACGCAGGCTCCTATCACCAGTTGCCGGACCAGGCGCCATGGGTCAAACACTGGCGCATCGCCCGGTGCGCCCTGGGCGGCATAGGTGGCCCGGAGACCGTCCAGGACGAAATGAAGCTGTTTGGCGCCGAGATCTACCAGGAGCTGAAAGACAGAGGACTGGCCAAGGAGCCGCTGGCGGTCAGTGGCCTCGACGGCGCCTCTCGCGAGGTCTTGCGTCAGCAAGGGCTGAACCTGGTGGACGGCTCCGCTCTCATGATGGAGGCCCAGGCCATCAAGAACGTGGACGAAATCAACTGCCTGAAGATGGTGGCTGCCATCACCGACTCCTGTTGGTACGCTGCCTGGGAGCACATGCGTCCCGGCGTTAAGGACATCGAGCTGTCGTCCATTGTCCAGGGGGCCGCCTTCGCTAACGGCGCTGAGGAAGCCGGCCCCGGCGGCTGGTTCACCGGCCCGCTCACCTTCGACCGTGGCTTCTCCCGCAGTGGCCGGGTGCTTCAGGTGGGCGACCTGGTATATGCGTCGCTATGTGCGAACTCCTACATCGGCTATCGGAGCTGTTCCTACCGGACATTTGTGGTGGGCCGCCCGCCCAACGAGCAGGAGAAGGACTGGTACAAGCGCCTGCTGGAGCGTCTGAACAACGTCATCGAGGCTATCAGACCCGGCGCCACCACTGCCGACGCGGCCAAGCACTTCCCTCCCGCCAGCACCTGGGGCTACAAGGAGGAAGAAGAGCTGCTCTCCATGGAGATCGGCCACGGCATTGGCCTTATCGGTTCCTACGACATCCCCGTGGTCAACCGGCAGTGGTCGCTGGCGCACCCCCAGGTATTCGAGGAGGGGATGTGTCTGGCTGTGGAGGGACGAGAAGGGTTGCCCCGAGTAGGCGGCGTCCGCTTTGAGGACATGTTGGTGGTAACAAAGAACGGTGCCGAGATCATGGACTACTTCCCCCGGGATGAGATAACGGTGGCACCCCGCTAGTCCCCAACGGCCGGCGCCATGCCGGCGAGGCAACGTCGGAGGAGGGTCATCATGCGGAAGCTAGCATACCTGTTGGCAACAGGGGCCATTGTTCTGGCTGCCTGCGGCCCGGCGGCCACAGCCACCGTGCCCCCCACGCGCCCAACGGGCGCCACACCCCAGAGCACTGCGGCGCCCACACCGGCACTGCCGGGGGGAGCTCCCACAGCCACTCCGGCGCCTAAACCTACAGCCACGCCATCGGTGGGCCAGGCAGCGGGGCCTAAGTACGGCGGCATGTTCAGGTTCGCCACCAAGGCCACCATCCCCGGCTGGGACGGTATCGCCATCACAGGGGGGAGCGTACACAACGTCGTCGGTTTCCTCTACGACCGTCCCATGAGATACAGTCCAGGCCCGCCTGCCTGTGAGTTCCTGCCCCGCGTGCCCTCCGCCGTGGAGAGTTGGAAGTGGGTCAACGACACCACGTTCGACATGACCGTGCGCCAGGGCATGCGGTTCCACAACAAGCCGCCCCTCAACGGACGCGAGGCAACGGCCGAGGACCTGGTTTTCAGCATGGTGCGGGTCGGCGCCAAGTCCGGCCCAAGCATCCAAGACGTGGCCGCCGCGGTGGACCGGGCCGAAGCTCCCAGCAAGTATGTCGCCCGCCTTTATCTGAAACAGCCCTACACGGTGTTGCCGGAGCGGCTGCCCCAGGACGCCGCCTACCTGTATGCCCCCGAGGCTGTGGGTGACGACCTGGCGATAACGCGGCCAGAGGAACACATCGGCACTGGCCCCTTTGTCTTCAAGGACGAGAAGCCCGGCGTCAGCGTTACCCTGGAGAAGAACCCCGACTACTGGATGAAGGGCTTCCCCTTCGTAGACAAGATCGAGTTCAAGATCGTGCCCGACATCTCTACGCGTGCAGCCATGTTCCGTACCGGGCAGGTGGACGTCGCCTGGCGGGAGCCCATCGCGGCCACGGAGGCCCTATCCAAGGTGCCCGGGGTAACCGTCCAGAGGTGCAGCGACTTGCCTGCTACGTCGGTGACCCTGACCCCGGACCGGGCGCCCTTCAACGACGTTAGAGTCCGCCGCGCAGTCTCCATGGCCATTGATCGGGATGCGGTGGTCAAGGTTGTCTTCCGGGGGAACGGCGAGAAGGCGTGGGTCGCTGTGCCTCACATTGCCGAGACCACCTACCTCCAGAGGGACGACTACCCGCCGGAGGTGCGGAAGTACCTGGAGTACAACCCCACTGAGGCTAAGAAGCTTCTGGCTGAGGCTGGCTACGCCCAGGGCCTGACCGTAGACCTGAACTATACGGCCCGCTACACCAACAGCGCTGAGATTGCTGAGGCCCTTAATGACCAGCTAGCCAAAGTAGGCATCAACGCCAAGATCCGGGTATGGGTGGACCCGGCCTGGAGCGCTGAGCGGGACGCCGAACAGATGCCTGGCATCATCCTGTCCCTTACCACGGGCTTTCCGGGCAGTTTCCAGTTTGTGCGAGCCTACCACTCCGTAAAGGGGCAGGGACTCAAGAAACACGGCATCAGGGACCCTAATCTGGATGAATGGTCGGACAAGCTTGTCCGCACCCGGGACCCGGACGAGCAGAAGTCCCTTCAAAGGCAGCTTCAGGTCCGACTGGTTGACCAGGCCTATGAGCCGGCGGTGTTCGTGGACAAGCCAGCCCTCATCCTAAACCCCTGGGTCAAGAACCTGTATTTCCAGCCCCTGTCCCTGATCCAGGCAGTGGACGTGTTCTGGACGGTACAGATAGACCGATAGGTCTTGCTGGGGGTTTCTGTGCGGCTGCCCGCGAGGCAGGAAAGGTGGCATCCATGCCCAAAGTGCGAATTGACAACACCCTGGAAATGCACTACGAGGTGGACGATTTCACGGACCCGTGGACCAAGGCAGAGACCTTCTTGCTGGTTCACGGCATTGGCCGCAACTGTAAGGTGTGGTACGCCTGGGTACCTAAGCTGGCCCGCAGGTTCCGGGTGATACGGCCCGACCTTCGAGGCTTCGGCCAGTCCACCCTAGTGTCTCGCGACTTCCCGTGGTCCATTCAGGGCATTGCCCGCGAGCTCAAGTCGCTCCTGGATCTTCTCGGAGTGGACAAAGTCCACTATGTGGGCAGCATGGGTGCGGCCACCTTCGGCCTTCAGTTTGCCCATGACTATCCCGAGCGGCTGAGCAGCCTGGTGTGCTGCACCGGGCCTGCCAAGCTGGCCACCGCTGATCCCTCGGCTAGCCGGGGTGTGGAGCTATTGGACAAGGAGGGGATGGGGCCCTGGGTCCGGGGCCAGATGGACCGCCGTCTAGGGGACCAGGCGTCGCCGGGCATGAAGCAGTGGTTTACCGAGCACCTGTCCAGCGCATCGCTCGCTGCCGTGTCCGGGCTGGAGGCCTACTTCAGCACCATAGACCTGCGGCCCGTGTTGCCTCAGATCAAGACGCCCACGCTGGCTATCTTCGCCCAGCACCACCTTATGCCGTTGGAGGCCGCGCTGGCCCAGTACCGCGCCATTCCCAATGTGCGTCTGCTGGTCCTGCCCAGCACCGGCTACGATGTGTCGGTGGCCATGGCCGACCGTTGCGCCGATGCCGTGGTGGACTTCGTGGACAGCCTGCCTCGCTAGCAGAGCCTGTCGTTGCGAGCCCTTCCGCAGAAGGGCGAAGTCCCGACCCGTCGGGACATCTCGGCGCATAGCCAGGGGGTCCCGACGGGTCGGGACTTCGTCGCTGCGCTTCTCGCAACTGTGCATGGCTGCTGATGCGGCCACCACGCCGCATGAAAAACGGGGGCTTTTTCATAGGAACGACAAAGGGCACATACGCCCCCACGGTTTACACTGTCGTTGCGGGTTGGGTAGGCTGGGCATGTGCCACACCTTGGTTAATGTTTCGTTAGAACCTCGCGGCGTGAGATGCCGCCATAGGGGGGACAGTGGGTGCTGAGCCTTGACACCTGGCTGGGTTTGAAGGAATGTCAAGGGAGGGCATTTTACGAGGAGGTGGGACAGTTTGGGGACGACTAAGGGGTCCCGCTTGGCGCTGGCGGTCGCGGTGGCTTCGGTAGTTGGTCTGGCGTCCTGCTCGGGGGCGACTCCGGCGCCACCTACGGCGGCGCCGGCGCCCACAGACACACGGGCCGCGCCCTTGCCCACCAACACGGCGGTGGCGCCGCTCCAGTCCAGCGCCACCCCGTTACCGACGGCTGCTATTACTCCACCACCTACGCCCACGGCCACGATTGCGCCTACGCTTACCCCGTTGCCCTCGCCAACCCCTCGGCCGGCCCCCACGGCCACGGCGTTGCCTACTCCCACCAACACGGCGGTCCCCGTTCCGACAGCCACACGTGTGCCTACTCCGACGGTGGCATCCGTCCCCACCTCGTCGTCCGTGCCTGTGGTCAACGTCGAGATAGTGGCCAAAGGCCTGGTGGCGCCCTGGGCGCTGGACTTCGCCCCGGATGGCCGCATCTTCATCACCGAGCGGCCGGGGCGCGTGCGCATAGTCCGGAATGGCAGCCTGGAAGCTGACCCGTGGATAACGCTACCTGTAGCAGAGGTCAGTGAGGCAGGGCTGCTGGGCCTGGCCTTGGACCCGCAGTTCGCCCAGAACCGGTTTGTGTATGTGGCGTACACCTACCGCGCCCCCGACGGCAGGTTGCAGAACCGCCTCGTCCGCCTGCGCGATGACCCCGTTACCGGGAAAGGCGTGGTGGACAAGGTGCTGATTGACGGTGTACGTGGCGGCAACAACCACGACGGCGGGCGGGTCAAGTTTGGGCCGGATGGCAAGCTCTACTGGACCATGGGCGAATCGCAGGACCCACCACTTGCCCAGGACCAGGCGTTGCTCAGTGGCAAAGTCCTTCGGCTCAACTCGGATGGCAGCATCCCGCCAGACAACCCCTTTACTGGCTCGTACGTTTACTCCTACGGCCATCGCAACCCGCAGGGCCTGGCCTGGCAGCCGGGTACGGGCAGGCTCTACGAGACCGAGCATGGCCCCAGTGGCGAGAAAGGCTGCTGCAAGGACGAAGTGAACTTCATCGAGCCGGGCAAGAACTATGGCTGGCCCGTCATTGCCGGCAACGAGACCAGGGAAGGCATGGTCTCCCCCATCGTCCACAGCGGCGACACAGACACCTGGGCGCCCTCGGGCGCGGCATTTGCCAGCAAGGGGCCGTGGTCCGGCTCGCTCCTGTTTGTGGGGCTACGGGGGCAATCACTCTTCCGGCTCACGCTGGACCGGAACGATCCCCGTAAGGTAGTGACCTCTGAGCGGCTGTTCGAGCGGCGGTTCGGCCGCTTGCGCGATGTGGTGGAAGGACCCGACGGCGCCTTGTACATACTCACCAGCAACCGGGACGGACGGGGCGTCCCCGTGCCGGAAGATGACCGGCTGCTCCGTGTTGCCGTACAATAACCCCAGGAGCGGGTGGGCACAGGGGAAGATGCGCCTGTCTCGCAGTCAATGAAGGGAGACAACCAGTGCCACCGGCTACTCAGTTGTCCGTAGAGGTGCTAGACCAGACCAGAGACGTGTTCCGGAGCATCGTACGTGAGAGCCGCGCTCTGCCCGACCTGAAGTACTGCGACGTGCGGGCCGAGGTGGTCGAGTTCAAGGCCGCCATGGTCCAGAATGGCCAGCCCAAGATGACCTCGGAGGAACATCGCCTCGGCATCGGGATACGAGTGATTGCTGGCGACCCGGTGGCCGCGCCTGGGTACTACGGTGTCCGCTTGGGCTCTGTCCAGGGCCTGGCCCGGGCGCTGCGCGACGGTCTGAAGGCTGCCCATGCCCGTGCTTTGTCCAGCGCCAACCGCAAGGCCGAGGCGCGGCGGGCCTACGCCTCCCTGGGCCAATCCTTGGATGGGGCGCGGCTGGCGCCCGTTCCGGTGGTGGAAGAGCGGGTGCTGCCGTCCATGGTACGGGACCCACGTTCCGTCTCGCTAGCGGAGATGTTCCATTACCTGGTGCCAGTGTCACGGCAGGTGGCAGGTCTGGACCGCAGCATCGTGTTCAACGACGCCGTCATACACGGACAGCTCCGGCGCCACCTGTTCTGTAGCTCGGAGGGGGCCTGCATTGACCAGAGCTACGCCATGACCGAGGGTAGCATGATGGTGGTTGCCCAGGGGCAGGATGGCGCCGCCCCCTTGGAGATAGGCGATACGTGTGCCCACCAGTGTGGCTGGGAGGTCATTGAGGAGGGGGTACGGAACGACACCATTCAGCTCCCAGACTTCGCGAGCTTCTGCCTGGCGCTGGCCCGTACTGCGCTGGAGGTGGCCTCCGCCCCGCCGATAAGGCCCCCCGATGGGGAGGTAGTGGTGGTCACCGACCCGCATTTCAATGCCTTGGTGGTGCACGAGGTGGTGGGCCACCCCTCCGAGCTGGACCGGGCACTCAAGATGGAGACTGCCTATGCCGGGCGGAGCTGGCTATTGACGGACCTCAACGAGACCCAGGTGGGGAAGATGGTAGCCTCACCCCACCTCTCCGCCTTTAGCGACCCCACCCTGGTGGGCTATGGACACTATCTGTACGATGACGAGGGCACCCCGGCGCGGAGGGCAATGCACATTGACAAGGGTGTCTACCGGGAGTTCATGAACAGCCGTCAGACGGCCGCCGTCGCCGGAGTCCCGCCCAACGGGTCGTACAGGGCTACCGAGGCGGACTTCGTTCCCCTCATCCGCATGTCCAACACGGTTTTCAGTCCGGGAGACCGCGACTCGCGAGACATCGTCAAAGAGGTGGACCGGGGGTTCTATGTTCAGGGCCATCGTATTCCCTCGGTGGCCGAGTCACGAGAGAACTTCTGCATCTCGGCTGTCAAGGTCTACGAGATAAGCCACGGTGAGCTGGGCCGCCTGTACCGGGATGGCGCGGTGCTGGCCGACAGTCGGGACTATTTCATGCATGTGGATGCCGTGGGTACGGACTTCCGCATGTTCCCTATCCCCAACTGCGGCAAGGGTCAGCCCATGCAAGCCAAACGGATGAGCAATGGAGGGCCCACCATGCGCAGTGTGGCTCGCATAGTGGGCACCCAGAAGGCATGAGGCCCAGGGAGCAACGGAGCGAATGATGAAGTCCCTTCGATCTCTGAAGAAGGTGGCTGGAGAGGGTCTAGCCTGGGTGCAGGCGCAACCCGGCATCCGTGAGGCTGAGGTGTTCGTGGCCAGCAATGACCAACTGTACGCCCGCCTGAACTACACGTCGGGGATAGCCTGCAATGGGGTGGAGGAGCCGAAGTCGCTGAGCAGCTTTGGTGTTGGTCTCCGAGTAGCCCTCCAGGATGGCGACGGAGTGAAGACCGGGTTTGGGAGTGAGCTGGGACGCCTCTCCCTCGACGGCGTGGAGCGGGCGCTGGACCGGGCGAGGCAGGGGGCGGTGGCGGACCCGGAGTTCGTGTCACTGCCCAAGCCGTCCCAGGCAAGGCCCGTCCGTTCCCGGCTGCATGACCCCCTGCTCATGAGCTTGGACGACGAAGCATTCGTCAGCGCGGGCTGGAGGGTAGTGGAAGGGGCATTGGAGACGTTCGCCGCCTCCGAGGAGCTTGTGATGGAGGCCGGGGGGCGTGAGAAGCTTGGGCGTCTGGGGATTGTCCTGGGCGGCGATGTCACCCTCCTCCGGGAGCGGATTGCGGTGGCCAGCACCCATTTCCCGCAAGTGCAGGCCGACGAGTCCACGGTGCTGTTGTCGGGGGCGACGGCCATGGTGGAGCGAAGCTGTGCTAAGGGCAGCGGTTGGTCGGCCCACGCCCGCTGGCAGGACTTCACTGCGCAGGCGGGTGTCGAGGCTGCCCGTAATGCCATTCGGTCCATGGGGGGTCAGCGGGTTACCGATGGGGAATTCCGGGTAGTGCTGGGGCCGCAGCCGGTGACCGACCTGCTCCACAACCTGGTGCTGCCCTCGCTACGGTCTGATGTGGTCTACGCGATGGCCTCGGCCTTCTCGGGCAAACTGGGCAAGGCGGTGGCCTGGGACAAGCTGTCCATCTATGACCACGGTGCGCTGCCGGGGTTCGTGGGCAGCAAACGGATCACCTGCGAGGGCTTGCCCACGGGTCGCACCGACCTCATCACACGTGGACAGTTGGTGGGCCTCCTCTCCAACCACTACGAGAGCCAGCGCCTGCTGACGGACCCCAAGGCCCGGGAAAAACTCGGGGCCGACCCGCATGACTACGCCGATTGTCTGACGCCGCGCAACGGCTTCCGCTTCATGGAGGGTGGGGGCCGTCATTTCCAGGTCACGCCCCAGATAGCGGCTACCAACGTGTTTGTGGAGTCCGCTGAGGGTGGCCTGTCCCGTGATGAGCTGCTGCGTCGGGTGGGGAACGGCCTGTACATTGGGAGGATTTGGTATACCTACCCCATCAACGGCCTGGCCCGAGGCGATTTCACCTGTACCGTCGTGGGTGACTCCTACGTAATCAAGGACGGTAGGCTAGGTCCGCCTCTGAGACCCAACACGGTGCGCATCAACGACAACATACATCGGGTGCTGAATGGCATACTGGGAGTCGGCAGTGCGGCCCGGCCCACCATAGTATGGGCCGCCGACCAGATCGTCCACGCTCCCGAGATGGCGGTCTCGGTCTTGACAGTGCGGCAGATTGCTGCTTCGGGATACGTGGTGTAGTGTCTGTGTCGTTGCGAGCCGAAGCGAAGCAATCCGCCCCCTGGTCGTACGCGGACATACACTGTCGTCCTATGAAAAAGCCCCCGTTTTTCATCCGGCGTGGTGGCCGGACCAGCGGCCATGCACAGTTGCGAGGAGCGCAGCGACGAAGCAATCTGTACCCCTGGTCAGGTGTGGAGAGAATCCCGACAGGTCGGGACTTCGGCCTTCTGCTGAAGGCCTGGCAACGATAAGACGTATCCCTCCGGGGCTTGGCAACGATAAACGGCTACCGCCCGTACCTCATCTTGGCGTAAAGGAGCGCCAGGCCGAGGCCCACCGATATGGCGTTCCACAGGATGACCGGCGGTAATTCCAGCCAGACGCCATAGCCCAGCCACCCCGTGACTCCCATGAGGAAAAGCAGGGTGTAGGCGAGGCTTATCTCCCGGGCGCTCCGCAGTCGCCAGACTCGGATGACTTGGGGGACAAGGCTGAGGGTGGTCATGGCCCCCGCCACGAAACCCAGGAGCTCTGGCGCGCTCAACTGGCAGGGACCAAAGCTAGCCGGTGGCCTTCACCTTTGGAATCCCTGACTCGCAGGGCACCTTGGTCTGGCACAGCCCGCAGGCGGCGTACCTGCCCATGTAGCCAGGCTTGCCCAGCAGTGTCTTGTGCAGGGACTGTAGCCAGTCCCTGCACTTGAGCTTGTCATGGCCCTGGGCGGTAATGGCGCCCGCTGGACAGCGCTGGATACAAGCCCCGCAGGAGCCGTTGACCAGGAACGGGCAGTTGGCCGTGTGGCTGGAATACTTGCGTGGCGATGCCGGGAGCTTGAGGTCCGTGACCACGCTATTGAGGCGCAGGGCGATGCCCTTGGTGGTGATGAGACCGTCGCTCAGGCTGAAGGTGCCCAGCCCCGCGGCATAGGCCACGTGTCGCTGCGACCAGTTGGAGGCGCTGCCGTTGGCCAACTGGCGCACCTCGAAGTACGGCGCCTGGTCTGGGACCATCGCCTGGTAGCCTTTTTCCTGTAGCAGGCCGACGACGTGCTTGCCCAGGCTATCGTTAAGGGCCTGCCCCAGCCAGCGGACCTGGTTCCAGTGCACGGATGGGCCGGTGGTCTCCTTGCGGTTGGCCAGCTTGGTGGGCTTGGCAATGGGCAGCACCCAACTGATGACGGAGACGCTCCCGGGCGACTTGCCCGCTGTCCCGCTCCGTTCCAGGGCCTCGCGTGGGGTGAGATGGAACTCCCCGATGATGCGCCTGTAGTCCTGGAAAAGGGGGTCTTCCCCTTCGGCAAAGGCTACCAGCGGCTCCTCGAACAGGGGGCTGCCGTCCAGGTCCTTCAGTCGGTTGCCAGGGTTGTCCACGACAAACGCCTGGACTTGTTCAACAATGAAACGGGCTGGGTCCTGCTCGAAGCTATATCTCGTCGGTGTCACATCATGCCTCCTGCCGTGTTTGTCTCCGTTCTGTGGGCTACTACGCCCCGTCTTGCCTCTGCACCACACCATGGTCCAGGAATCCCTTGATGTCCTCCTCGCCATAGCCTAGCTCCCGAAGGACCTCTTGCGAGTGCTGGCCCAGTCCCGGCCCAACCCCGCTCACTTCGCCTGGGGTACGCTCCAGGGAGAACGGCAACCCCAGCAGGGTGACATCCCCCAGCACGGGATGTGACCGGGTCACCACGAAGTCGTTGGCCAGCACCTGTGGGTCTGAGAAGACCTCGTCCTTCTCCTGTACCACGCCGGCGGGCACCTCTTCAGCGGTTAGTCGGACGACCCACTCCGCGGCGGGACGGGTGACAAAGACGGCTTCCAGAATGGGGAAGAGCTCGTTGGCGTGGTCCATGCGGTCCGTCGCCGTGGCGAAGGCGGGGTCGCCCACCAGGTGCTCCAGTTGCAGCGCTCTGCACAGGCCCTGCCACTGCTTGTCGGTGATGGCGGAGAGTATCACGTACCGCCCGTCCTGGCAGCGGTAGGGGAGACCCAGGGGGTGGGAGGTCGGCTGCGCGGTGATGGCGTCATCATCCAGCGTTACCAGTTGCGGGGCATACACCGCCAGGGCTGAGCCGAGCAGGGAGACCTGGACCCTTTGACCCAGCCCGCTCTTCTGCCGCTCCAGCAGGCACATGGTAACGGCATAGGCCAGCAGCACACCGCAGGTCATATCAGCAGTGTATGTGCTGGGCACCACGGGGGTGCCGTCCTCGTAGCGGCGGCCAGCCATTATGCCGGAGCGGGCCTGGGCTATGGCGTCGAAAGTCCGCCGGCCGGCATCAGGGCCTAGTGGGCCAAGGCCGGAGATGGAGGCATAGACCAGCCGCGGGTTTACCTGCTGCAATGTCTCGTAGCCCAGGCCGAGCTTGCCCATGTCTCCCACGGGCAGGTTCTCGATAAGGACGTCTGACCGGCGTACCAGGCGCAGCATGATGTCATGGCCTTGGGGCTGGCGGAGGTCCAAGGCAATGCTACGCTTGTTGCGGTTGAGCACGATGAAGGTGCGGCTCATGCGGGCCTTGGCCAGCTTGCTGGTAGGTGGCACATAGGGATACCGGCGCCACAGGTCTCCCTCCAGGGGCTCCACCTTTAGCACGTCTGCCCCGTAGTCGGCCAAGTGCATGCCCCCGCTGGGTCCAGCCAGGGCATGGGCCAACTCCAGGACTCGTACACCTTCCAGGGGTCTAGACATATGCGCTTCCTTGCCTACAGATAGCGGGCGGGACTTGGCCGTCCCGTGCGAACGAAGCGGCTACTTCGCTTTAGTCTCCGGAGTCAGCAGACGGTAAAGCCCGCGGCCGGTTACCTTAAGGAGAGAGGAGTGGTGCCCTTGCTCGTGCCAGCGGGTGATGTTCTGCCGGAGGGCCGCCATGGTAGCGTCAATATCGTCGGACTCGATGTCATAGGCAGCCACGAACTTGCCTTCGCCCGGCGCGGGCGCAGTATTCTCGTAGCGCCACGCCCGTCGGAAGCCCGGGGTAGTCAGCACATCGGGTAGATGCACGTTGTCGTACCACTTATTGAGCTCGGCCTCCCGAGTGGGGTCAGCGGAGTTGCAGTACACCAGATACAACCACCGGCCCATGGCAAAGCCTCCTTCTCGATAATGCCCTCAGTATATGCATCGGACTGGCCGCTGTCGAATGCCGCTTGTGGCCCAAGAATAGCGATTGCGCATGCACCTCTCCCGGCTAATCTGTCATTGCCACGAAAACGGGGCGGCGCCGACTCCCCCTCTCCCTCGACGGGAGACCCCCCTAGTGTCCCCCTTGGCAAGGGGGACTATAGGGGGTGAGGCACGCCTTTGGCTACGTCGAGCCTCCCCCTCACTCCTTCGTTGCTCTCAGGACGGCGTCTCGCTCTCTCCCGCCAGGTCCCGATTCTCGGGACAGGGGAGAGAGGGGTTGTTTTCATCCCCGGTGGCGACCCCGACCTGCCGGGGCCATGACTGATTCTGAGGGAGCCCTTCGCTACGCTCGAGGGTGAACTCCGCGACCGAAGATCCGTGCTCCCCCGTTCTGCTACTGTCCAGGGTCTGGTCGTGGGTTACGGATTCTTCATCCTTCTGCGGAAGGCCTCAGAATGACAAGGGCCCCATGCTGTTTCACCCGGCGGATGAACATGCCACAGCGCAATCGCTACTATCGGGTTGTTGATAACACTTGCAACTGCGAATGATGTCTGGTAGAATCAGTTATCAAGAAGATGAGGGTGCGCAAAGGGGCTGCCCCGAAGGGCAGTGGTGCGGAAACGCGTACAGCCGACTATTTGCGTCAGCTGGGCTACAGGCTGACTCCGCAGCGTTTGATGGTGCTCTCCTCGCTGGCGAGCACGCCATCCCACGTATCCGCAGAGGAAGTCCATGCCCATGTCTGCCAGCGGTACCCGGATATGCCACTGTCTACCGTGTACCGGGTGCTGGAGCTGCTGGACCACCTGAACCTAGTCACCCGTACCGACCTGGGGGATGGCAGAGTGCGCTATCACCTCATGGAGGGGCGCCGTCACCACCACCTGGTGTGCAAGGGGTGCGGCTCCATCGTGGAGATGGATGCGTCTCTGCTGGCGCCACTACAGGCGGCGCTACAGGAACGCTACGGGTTTAGGGCGAGTCTCAATCATTTCGCCATATTCGGTCGCTGCCAGCGGTGTCAGACTACAGAGGCCCAGGAACCCCGACGCAAGGAGGCCTGACGGTGGAAAACACGCCTTGGATGGCCCTGTTTCTCGGTCTCTTGCTTGGCGTAAGGCATGCCTTTGATGCCGACCATCTGGTGGCGGTAAGCACCATCGTGAGTGAGTACCGCAATGCCCTGCGGGCAGTGTGGGTGGGGGTCTCCTGGGGCCTGGGGCACACCACCACTCTTTTCTTGGCTGGTGTGGCGATACTGGTGGCCCGCATATCACTGCCCGAGGGTGTTGCCTTGACCTTCGAGTTCCTTGTTGGGGTAATGCTGGTTATCCTCGGACTACAAATATTCTGGAACTTCAGGAAGGGCAAGGTGCACCTGCACCAGCACGAGTACGACCGCGAAAGCCATCAGCACTTCCATTCCCACCAGGAAACCACCGAACATGCCCACCACCGAAGGGTGAACTGGAGCAACTTTGCCTATTTCTTGATCGCGGGGATTGCCCCTGGGGAGCACGGCTCGCGCCGGGTGATTGGCCCGGGCAGGCCTTTCTTCCGATTGAAGTCGTATGTGGTGGGCACCGTGCATGGGATGGCCGGTAGCGCCGCGTTGCTGCTCTTGGTCCTGGCGAGCCTGGACTCGGCGTGGATGGGTGCCCTGTACATCCTTCTCTTTGGCTTGGGCTCCATAGTGAGCATGGGCATAATCACGGTGTTCATCAGCCTGCCCTTCGCTGCCTCAGCCCGTTTGCCCCGCCTGAACAGGGTCGTGCAGACGGCAGCGGCGGCCCTGAGCATCGTGTTCGGGCTGCTGCTGATGTACGAGATTGGGATTGTGGAAGGGCTTTTCCGGGCAAGCTAGCCTACAGCCCCTCGAGCTCCAGGCTCAGGTCCAGGGCTGCCACAGAGTGGGTTAGGGCGCCCACCGATATGATGTCCACTCCCGTTTCGGCCACGGCCTTTACGTTGGTGAGCCGTATGCCTCCCGAGGCCTCCACCACCGCCCTACCCGCCACCCGGCGGACTGCCTCGCGCATCAGGTCGGTGCCCATGTTGTCCAGCAGCACGGCGTCAGCTCCGGCCTCCAGTGCAGCATTGAGCTGCTCCAGGTTGGTCACCTCCACCTCTACCTTGAGGGTGTGAGGCAACCGGCTGCGGATGTGTCGCAGGCCATCCACCATATTGGTCCCTGCCTTGGCCAGGGCCGCCAGGTGGTTGTCCTTGACCAGTATGCCGTCGCCCAAGTGGGTGCGGTGGTTGTGGCCACCCCCCACGCGGACGGCATACTTCTCCAGCGTCCTCAGGCCGGGGGTGGTCTTGCGGGTGTCCACGATCCGCGCCCGGCTCCCCGCTACCGCTTGCACGTAGCGAGAGGTCTCGGTGGCGATCCCGCTTAGACGCTGGAGGAAGTTCAGCGCGGTGCGTTCGGCGGCCAGGATGCCGGCTACCGGCCCTTCGACCCTGGCAGCCACTGTGCCGGGCCCAAGTGGGGCGCCGTCAGCCAGCACGGCGTGGAAATGGATGGACGGGTCCCGCAGCTCGAAAGCGAGGGCAGCCACCTCAATCCCGGCCAGGATGCCAGTCGCTTTGGCTACGATATCTCCTCTGCCTTGCCATTCGGGAGGTATGGTGGCCCGGGTGGTGACGTCGTCCCAGGCGCTATCTTCCTCCAAGGTGTCGGCCACCAGCCGGCGGACTCGCGGGTCTGTGATGCTCATATCGCACTCCCCCTAGCGTTAGCCCCAGGTTATTACGCTACGCAGCGCAGGTCAACTGCCGCCCGAGGCAGGCTGTGGGCTACAGTAGTTGGGTTGTGCAATGCACAGGAACGGTCTGGACACTGAAGCAGTCGTTCTGGACGCCGCGTGCATATTGACAGCGGTGGCATCACGTTGTATGTTGAAAGTGGCAAGGCTCGACCGAGGTCGACGGTCGTAACAGACGCCGGGCCAAGCCAAGGGGGGCAGACCATGTTGACGCCGTTAGAGAGCTTGCTAGTAGGGATGGAGCACCATGCTTGTCCAATGGGGCTCTCATACTATCTCTATCGATTGGAGGCTCATCGCATTATTCATGATTCTGATTCTTAGTTAAACCCGTAACCCGAGACTTTGTGCTTGGGTGGGTTTGCTGAATTAATGACCTGGGTAACACCAGGTTTTTTATTGGTCAAAATCCTGTCCTCGCTATGCTATGATGTATGAAGCCTAGTGAAGATTGGCCTGATCTCCGATACACACGTCCCGAGGGGTGTCCCTATCTTGCCCCCGCGGGTGCTCAAGCTGCTCGACGGCGTGGACCTGATACTACATGCGGGGGACGTGTATGCGCCGCAGGTGCTGGACGAGCTCGAACAACTGGCGCCGGTGCTGGCTGCGCTGGGCAACGGGGACCTTGGCTTGGAGCAGGACCGGCGCGTCCAGCGGACCCACATCCTGTCGCTGGGCGGTCTCACCATTGGGCTGGTGCATGGCCTGGCATACCCCTTCCGCCCCATCTCCTTCACGTTTGGCAGAGAGGTAGACGTGGTGGTCTTCGGGGACACCCACGTAGCCACCATCGAACGGGCCAACGGCACCCTACTGGTGAACCCTGGTAGCCCCACCCTCCCCAACAACCTGGTGGGGGTGCTTGGCACGGTGGGCTTTCTAGAGATCTCTGACGGTCAGGCCCAGGCCAAGATAGTCCAACTATAGGCAGCCGCGGGGCATAGGGTCAACACGCAGGGCTGCCCCATGTAGATATGCTATACTAGGGCACCGGGTTCAAACATGAAGGCTACTGCGACCAAAGACCTCCTATCCATAGCTGACCTCGACGCTGGGGAAGTGTCCCTTCTCCTGGACTTGGCCCTGTCCATGAAGCGTGGAGGCAGTGAGCCGCGCCTTGCTGGCAAAGTGCTGGGGATGCTTTTCGAGAAGCCCTCTTTGCGCACGCGGGTTAGCTTCGAGGTGGCCATGTACCAGCTCGGGGGGCACGCGCTGTCCCTCAACCAGAGTGAGGTGGGGTTGGGCAAGCGTGAAGCGGTGTCGGACGTAGCCCAGGTGCTGAGTCGCTTGGTGCAAGGCATCATGGTCCGTACCTTCGCCCAGGACACCGTCCAGGAGCTGGCGAAGCACGCTACTGTCCCGGTCATCAATGGCCTCACCGACCACGAGCACCCCTGCCAGGCCCTATCCGACCTGCTGACGGTGTACGAGCGAAGGGGCCAGGTCAAGGGCCTCTCTCTGGCCTATGTGGGCGATGCCAACAATGTAGCCCGGAGCCTGATGTTCGCTTGCGCCCTGACGGGCATGGAGTTCCGCATCGCCGCACCGCCCAGGTATGCCTTTCCCACGGCTGATATCGAGCACGCCCGCGAACTGGCGGGCGTCGCACGGGCGGGGATCATGCTGGGCCATGACCCGGCGGCTGCCGTTCGGGGCGCCGATGTGGTCTATACCGACGTGTGGACGAGCATGGGGCAGGAGGCGGAGGCAGAGGTCCGCCGCCGCGACTTCCAGGGGTTCCAGGTTACACCTGCGCTGCTGGAGATCGCTGGCCCGCAGGCCATATTCCTGCATCCCTTGCCCGCGCACTACGGCGAGGAGATAGCCCCCGGCCTGTTGGAGCACCCCCAGTCCGCCGTCTTCGACCAGGCGGAGAACCGGCTCCATATGCAGAAGGCGGTCTTGGTGTACCTGATGGGGAGTGGGCGGGGCATCGCAATATGAGTGCCCTCTCTGCAAGACCAGAGTACGCGGAAGCGTGGTTGGACAAAGGGCGGGCGTTGGTGGTGCGGGGCCGCTATAGGGAGGCCGAGGAGAGCCTGGCCGGCGCCTTTAGGTTGAGGTACGGGCTACCTTCGCAATCTCAGCGAGAACTGTACAAGACCTATGCGCAGTTGCTGTTGCGCATAGGGGCGGGGAAACTCAGTGAGCACGATGAGGAGGGTGCCTGGACTGCGATGGCGGTTCTCAGGCGCATACAAATTCAGGCGAGAATCGAGGGGAGAGCACGTGCGGTGAAGGCGGGCCTTGCTGAAGCTAGCGAAGCATTTGCAGTCGCGGATCCAGATACGCTAAGAGTTCTCCTGGAAATGCTGGAAGACCCGTGGGTGGGTTGGACGGCGGCTAGCTATATAATAGGCGAGCAGTGGCCTCGGGGACTTTCTGTCGTGGACGCAGTGAGATCTGCTAGGGAATGAGCACAAACGAGGTTGCGGTGGACACCACGGTGTTGGTGGCCTCCCTTGTACCACAGGACGAGCACCATGCCAAAGCTGAACCGCTCGTGAGAGGGTTAAGGTCGGGGCAGGTGAGATTCCACTGCCCTACCTTTGGGGTGGTGGAAACGTGTGGTGTGCTCACGACCAAGGAGTTTGGAAAGCGCCAACTCAGATTACCGCAGGCCGTCCTCGAAACAGCGTGGGGCAGCCTGAACAAATGGATTGAGCAGGGCAAGGTAATGGTCTACCCCTTGACAGAAGAGAGGATGCGCCTGGACTCTCTGGTGGCTATCGGTCAGCGGCTGAAGGGACCCGACGCTGTAATAGTTCAGACTGCCCTCGAATTGAACGTTCCTCTTGAAACGTATGACCAACGCCAGGTGCGGGCCTGGGAACGGGCGAAGGGGTCATAGGCCATGGCGCAGCCGATTGTGGCGCTGGTAGGGCGGCCCAATGTGGGCAAGTCCAGCCTGTTCAACAGGCTCCTGGGACGGCGGTTGGCCATTGTCCACGAGGTGGCGGGGACCACGCGGGACCGCGCCTACAGCGATGTGACCTGGGGTGACCGCCCCTACACACTGGTGGACACGGGAGGACTTGATCCCGGCGCCACCTCGTCGCTCGCACAAAGGGTCCGTGAGCAGGCGTTGATGGCTATCGGGGAAGCGGACATTGTCCTGTTCCTGGTGGACGGGGTAGATGGTGTGACTCCCGTAGACCAGGACATCGCCAACCAGCTCCGCCGGTCCCATAAGCCTGTGGTGCTGGTGGTGTCCAAGGTGGACAACGAGATGCGCCAGCAGTCGGCCGTCGAGTTCTACTCTTTGGGGCTGGGCGACCCATTACCGGTGAGCGCCTACCACGGCCTAGGCATCACAGACCTGGTGGAGGCAGTCCTCGACCGGCTGCCCGAAGGACCCGTGGAGCCAGAGCCAGCCGATCGGCTGAAGCTGGCCCTGGTGGGACGGCCCAACGTGGGCAAGTCCATGCTGCTCAATGCCATTCTGGGGCAGCCCAGGGCCATCGTCCACGAAGAGCCAGGGACCACCCGGGACTCCACCGACAGCCCTTTCGTCCATGAAGGCACCCCGTTGACCCTCATAGATACGGCGGGCATCAGGCGCCGGGGCCGGGTAGAGCCGGGTGTGGAGCGGTACAGCGTGTTGCGGGCGCTCCGCGCCATTCACCGCTGCGACGTCGCAATGCTGGTGATGGATGCCACCGAGCCACTGGTGGCCCAGGACGCCCATGTCGCCAGCTACGTTGTGGAGGCGTACAAGGGGCTGGTGCTGGTGCTTAACAAGTGCGACCTGGTAACCGAGGCGCGGGCCGAGGAAATCGCCCAAGAGACCAGGCAGCGCATGCGCTTCCTGGCCTATGTCCCTCTGGTGTATGCTTCGGCCAAGCTCGGGCAGGGGGTGAAAGAGCTGTTGTCTCTCGCTGTTCAGACTGGCCGGGAAAGGGAGAAGCTCCCCTCTCAGCCGGAGGTTAGCCGGCTGATCAGCGAGGCCGTTGTCGGTCGGCCCACCCCCAGCAAGGGGAACCGCCACTTGCGTGTGTATGGGGCGGTGCCTGAGCAGGCCCCGCCGCCCACCTTCGTCTTTACCGTCAATGACCGCGAGCTGATGCATTTTTCCTATCAACGCTACCTGGAGAACCGTCTGCGGGATGCCTTTGGCTACCAGGGAGTGCCCCTGCGCCTCATATTCAAAGAGAAGACCAAGCGGAAAGCGACCAAGGAGCCGGTCCAGGGGGTCGCGTGATGGTCTTTGCCCTAGTGGCGTTTGGCTACCTCTGGGGTTCCATACCCTGGGGCGTGCTCATCGGACGCTGGCGGCAAGGCATTGATCTGCGCCAGCACGGCAGCGGCAACATCGGGGTCACCAATGCCTTACGTGTTCTCGGCTGGAAAGGCTCCGCGCTGGTCTTTGCGGGGGATGCCCTCAAGGCGGTGGTGCCCATTCTGGTGGCCCGCTGGCTCGTAGGGACAGATGTTGCCCAGGTCGTCGTCGCTCTGGCCGCCATTGCCGGCCACGATTTCTCGGTCTTCCTGCGCTTCAAGGGTGGGCGTGGTGTGACCACCTCAGTGACCGCGCTAGCTACGTTTTTCCCCGAGGTGGCTGCTCTGGCGGTGGCCCTCTTCTTGGTCGTGGTGCTGGTTACCAGGTATGTGTCCCTCGGCTCCATGCTGGGGTCCGGGCTGGCCCTGGGCTTGGTGATAGCCTACTACGTTTGGGGTTGGGCCCCGGCCCCGTACGCCTGGTTTGTGGCTGTTGGGGTGCCCCTGATATGGTTCCAGCACCGGGCGAACATCGGACGCCTGGTCCAGGGTAGAGAAAACCGCATTGGCGGGCGGCTGAAGGCCGCGCCGGAATAGGTGGCGCGCTTGACGTCGGTAGCTGTCATTGGCACCACCCGCTGGGGTACTACCCTGGCCATGCTGCTCGGACGCACGGGCGCGCCGGTACGCTTGTGGGCCCGTACCGAGAGCGAGGCGTGCGCCATCAACAGCGCCCGCGAGAACCCGGTGCTGTCTGGCCACCGGCTGCCCGACAGTGTGACGGCCACGGCATCGGTGGCGGAGTGCGTGGGCGGGGCCTCTGTGGTCATCTTCGCTGTGCCCAGCCAGACTGTGCGGGCCAATGCCCAGGTGGTAAGGCCGCATCTGACCACGGGACAGACCATAGTGAGTGCGACCAAGGGGTTGGAGGAGGGGCCAGCCTGCCGCATGTCGCAGGTCCTGGCCGAGGAGTTGGGATGCGACAACCAGAGCATTGCCGTCCTGTCTGGGCCGAACCTTTCGGGTGAGATCGTGCACGGCTTGCCCGCGGCCACCGTGATTGCCGCCGAGGACATCACCGTCGCTGAGGGCGTCCGCCAAGCGTTTGGCGATGGCCTCTTCCGGGTCGAGGTTAGCGACGATGTGGTTGGAGTGGAGATGGGTGGCGCCCTGAAGAACATCGTGGCCATTGGCGCTGGGCTATCTGATGGTCTGGGCTGTGGGGAGAATGGCAAGGCCGTCCTGATGGTGCGCGGGTTGGCCGACATGGTCCGCTTGGCAGGGGCTGTGGGTGGTCGGCGGGAGACCCTGTTGGGCCTGGCCGGTCTGGGCGACCTGCTGGCCACGTGCTCCAGCACCCAAAGCCGAAATCACCACGTGGGGGAGCAGCTCGCCAGGGGCCGCTCCCTCTCGCAGGCAATGGCTGGAAGGCGCGGTGTGTGTGAGGGCGTGCCTGCGGCGCGAGGGGCCTGGAAGCTCAGCCGAGAGGTTGGTGTGGAAGTCCCCGTATTCGAGTCCATCTACCGCGTGCTGTACGAGGCCTTGCCCGCCCAAGAGGCCGCGGCCAGCCTGTTCGGGACCTACCTGGAGTTGGCCTCTAGCCGATGACTGATTCCCCGGCCCTCGTCACCATTCTGTCCACATCTTTCGTGGTGGGGCTGTCTGGTGCGGCGGCGCCGGGGCCCCTGCTGGCCTACACGGTGGCCCGCACCATGCGGCAGGGTGTGTGGGTTGGGCCTCTGATCAGCGTAGGGCATTCGGTCATAGAGTTCGCCATTGTCATGGCGCTCGCCGTGGGCCTGGGCGCCCTGCTTCAGCGCCCGACTGTGGGGGGAGCAGTAGGCGTAGTGGGGGGAGCCTTTCTCCTGTGGATGGGCTACTCCATGCTGCGGATGCGGGCCTCCGAAACGGTGACGGCCACCCCGGAGGCGGGAGCCGCTCCGATATTCGCCGCAGCGGCGGTGACCCTGTCCAACCCCTTCTGGTTCGTCTGGTGGGTAACCATCGGCAGCACCTTCCTGGCCTGGTCCTTGAGCAAGGGCACTGCGGGACTGGCTACGTTCTACACCGGCCACATCTTCGCCGATTTCGCGTGGTACACCCTCGTGGCGCTCCTGGTAAGCCGGGGGCGGAGCCTGTTGGCCCAGCGGTGGTACTGGGGACTGCTTCGAGTATGTGGTATATTCCTGTTGGCATTGGGCGTGTGGTTTGTGGTCTGGGGAGTACAGCGCCTTACCTAGCACCAGGAAGGCGCTTAGCGGGAGGTTGTAGAGCGTGAGTCCAACCCAGGATACCTACGGATTCCTACCAGGCTGGGCACTCCTCTGGGTCCTATTGCTGGTGGCCCTGGTCTTCTTCAGCCGGGCGGCCTACCAGCGGTACCGGTTGGTACGGCTGGGCAAGCCCGAAGACCGCTTTGACCAGCTCCCCCGCCGGTTTGTGGGCATGTTGGGCATCGTGTTGGCCCAGTGGTGCTCCCTGCGCAGCGTCACCGGGAAAGATAGGGCCGGCCTGGGGCACTTCTTCGTGTTCTGGGGCTTCATGTTCTTCAGCCTCAGCTACCTGATGTTCATCTTTGGCGACGCCCTGTGGCCGGAGTTCATGTTCCGCCGGGCGCCCGGGCTGGCCAAGGGCTACTCGGTTGCTCTGGACGTAGTCGCGGTGCTGGTGTTGGCTGCCTTGACCTGGGCCGCCACTCGCCGCTGGATCATCCGCCCGCGCCGTCTAGAGGCCCATCTGGAGGACTCCATCATACTGCTGTTCATTGGCACCCTGATGGTGACCTTCCTGCTGTCAGAGGGCTTTGGCCTTGCCATTGGGCGGGAGGAGCGCGCGGCCTCGGCGCCGGTGGGTAACGCGTTGTCCAGCGTCTTCGGCGGCATGCCGGAGGGCGGCAGCGAGGTAATGTATGCCCTGTTCTGGTGGGTGCACACTGTCCTCATCCTCGGTTTCCTGGTCTACATCCCTATCTCCAAGCACATGCATATCATTGTCTCGCCCCTCAACGTGTTCTTCCGCACGCTCAAACCCAAGGGCGAGCTGGCGTCCATCAACATCGAGAAAGAGGAGTTTGGGCTGGGCAAGGTGACTGACCTCACCTGGCGGGGCATGCTCGATCTGTATACCTGCACCAAGTGCGGGCGCTGCCAGGTGAACTGCCCGGCCTGGAACGCGGGCACGTCCCTGAACCCCAAGATGGTCATTCTGGACCTGAGCCACCACCTGTTGGACCGGGCGCCCCAGCTCCTGGCTGCGCCAGCCAAGGCCGTCGCGTCGCCTGCCGATGCCCCGGCGGCCCCGGCCGCTGCCGAGGGCGATGGGCTGGTGCCCGGGCCGGTTATCAAGGAAGAGGCCGTCTGGGCGTGCACCACCTGCCGGGCGTGCATGCAGCAGTGCCCGGTGTGGATCGAGCATGTGCCCAAGCTCATGGACATGCGCCGTTACCTGGTCCTCTCCGAAGGCAAGGGGCCGGAGTCGGCCCTGGGCGCGCTGCGTAGCCTGGAGACGCGAGGCCACCCCTGGCGGGGCACTCGCCTGACCCGCACCAACTGGTATGACGGGCTGGATGTCCCCGTCCTTGGAGACGGGGCCAAGGCGGACGTGCTCTACTGGGTAGGCTGCACCGCCGCCCTGGATGAACGCAATACCAAAGTGGCCCAGTCCTTTGTCAAGCTGCTCAAGGCGGCAGGCGTGAGCTTCGCCGTTCTTGGTCCCGAGGAGACATGCTGTGGGGACTCCGCACGGCGGCTGGGCAACGAGTATGTCTTCCAGTTGCAGGCCCAGGCCAACATCGAGGCTTTCAAGAAGTACGGCGTTCAGCGCATTGTCACCGCCTGCCCGCACTGCTTCAACAGCCTGAAGAACGAGTACCCACAGCTTGGCGGGCGCTACGAGGTCTACCACCATTCCCAGTTCCTGTCCCGGCTACTGGCCGAGGGCAAGCTGAAGCCCAAACAGTCTATTCAGGCCAAGGTCACGTACCACGACTCCTGCTACCTTGGGCGTTACAACGACATCTTCGCCGAGCCACGGGGCCTGCTGGCGGCTGTCCCCGGTATCAGCCAGGTAGAGATGGAACGCCAGAAGCTCAGCGGCTTCTGCTGTGGCGGCGGCGGCGGCCACGTGTGGATGGAGGAGGCCGGTGAGACGCGGGTCAACTACATCCGCACTCAGGAGGCGCTGGAGACGGGGGCCAGCATGGTGGCTACGGCCTGTCCCTACTGTCTCATCATGTTTGAGGACGGCCTGCGCTTCAAGGACGCCGTAGAGAAGGTCCAGGCGCGGGACATCTCGGAGATACTGGCGCAGAGCGCACTGTAGACCAGGGACACAGTTGAAATGTCTGGCTGGGGCTGTCCCCACGAGCTGAACGAGCAGTGCAAACGCCTGAAGCGGCCTTGCCGGCCTGGGTTGAAGGGCTGCATCCTGTACGGCAAGGTGACCCTCCGGGAGGAAGAGCCTGCGCCTGAGAAGGCAGGTCCCCACGGGGAGAGGGTGGGGCGGCCTCAAACCTAGCGCCTGCTGCCTGGGCAGCCTACCCTCACGCAGCCGTTGAGGGGTCTAGGAGGCAACCGCTCTCGCCCAGGACAGGTCTCCCAACCCTTCGTCGGCCCTGATTCACCATCCAGCAAAGTCAAACCGTAGGGGCGCAGCATTGCTGCGCCCCTACTGCACGACCTGGGTGAAAAAACCGCCTGTTCCACCGAACATAACAGGTGGTGGATTCTGGCCGGCCAAGCGCCTTGCATTGCTGCCCCGGCTTGGGTACAATATGGCCCTCACGCTTGTCAACGCTTCGAGTGCACACCCAGAGCGATGGCCCAGGCGTTGGCGTTTCCCCTGGTGGCGGGGACGGGGGTAGGCGATGGCTCCAGACCTCAGGGTGGCGACTATAGGGGGCGGGCCAGGCGGTAGCTTCTTTGCCCTCTTCTTGCTCAAGTATGCCAGCGAACGAGGACTCTCGGTACACGTAGATATCTACGAGCCCAGGGACTTCTCCAACGCCGGCCCCTTCGGGTGCAACCGGTGTGCCGGCATACTCTCCGGGCGGCTACTGCGGAGCATCGGCGATCTGGGCCTGAGCATCCCGAAGCGGGTTATCCAGAGCGAGGTAGGTGCCTACAGTGTTTTTAGTCCCTATGGCGCCATCGAGGTGACCAGTCCCGAGCCTGGGGGCAAGACCTACAGCATTTACCGGGGTGGCGGCCCGCTGCGGGCGCCACTGGAGCCGGACCAGGGCTTCGATCGTTTCCTCCTTGACGAGGCATTGCTGCGTGGTGCCCAGTGGCGACGCTTGCGGGTGAAGGCGGCGCGGCTCCGGCCGCGGCCCGCCGTGCTGGCGGGGGACCAGTGGCAGGAGTACGATCTGCTGGCGCTGTGCACGGGCCTGAACTTCGGGCGCCTGCCGGTGGAGGGCGTGGGCTACCGCCCCCCTCGGGGCCTGCGCATGTCCCAGGACGAGCTTCTGGCGCGCTCTGAGGATGTGGAGAGGGCCTTTGGCGACCACGTCAAGGTGTTCATCCTCCCTGCGTCAGCGAGGGTATTCGGGACCCTGGTGCCCAAAGGTAGCCGGATTAACGTGTCACTTCTTGGCCTGGCTGGCCCTCCCTCCGTGAGCGCTTTCCTGAGCCATCCACTGGTGGCCAGGGAGCTTCCCTTTCCCTACCAGCGGGTGTGTGGCTGCAAGCCCTTGATTGCGGTGGATCGGGCAACTGAGCCGTTTGCTGACGGGTTTGTGGCGGTGGGCGATGCCAGCGTTACGCGTCTGTACAAGGACGGGATAGGCTCGGCACTGCTCACCGCCCGACAGGCAGCGCACGCTGCGGTGCACCATGGGGTGTCCGCAGAGAGCTTCCGTCGCCACTACTCACCGCTCCTTTCGAGCCTGGCCCGGGACAACATCTACGGCCACTTGCTGTTCGGGATGCACCGGCGGCTGAAGCGCACCCCAGCGCTGTTCCTGGCTCACGGCGAGCTAGCACGCAAGGAAAGAGAAACGGCCGCACCAGCACGCCCCTTCAACCAGGTGCTCTGGGACCTGTTTACCGGTAGCCACAGCTACGGGCACATTCTGCGGACCGCCCTCGACCCCCGTTTCTTGGTGCGCTTCGCGGCTGAGGCCGCCCGTCAGCGCTGGAGGCCGTCCCGACAGGCCAGGCCGTTGCGCGTGGTTGTCGCGGGGGGGGGCTTCGCTGGTGTCTACACCACGCTGAAGCTGGAAAAGGCACTGAGGCGGTGGCCAGGGGTGGAGGTCACACTCATCAGCGAGGAGAACTTCTTCCTGTTCGCTCCGCTGTTGCACGAGGTGGCTACGGGTGGCATCGAGACCAGACATATCGCCCTGCCCATACGCGCGCTGCGAGGTAGTCGCCGGTTCCGGTTCATCAATGCCGAGGTCCAGTCTGTAGACCTGGAGGGAAAGCGATTGGTTACTGGACAGGGCGACCTGAGCTACGACTACCTGGTCCTGGCGCTGGGCGCTGCGCCTGGCAGCGGGTCGGGTGACCATTCGTCCGCTTTCACGTTGAAGACACTGTACGACGGGATCTACTTGCGGAACCACATCATCCAGCTCTTCGAGACAGCCGACAGTTGCCCTGACCACGAGGCCGAGACGCTCACCTTCGTCGTGGTGGGTGGAGGGCCGGTGGGTGTGCAAACGGTGGCGGAGATGCGGGACTTCATGTTGCGGCACCTACGGGCCAAGTACGAGAACGCGGGGCGCAGCCGGGTCCGATTGATGCTGGTAAGCCCTGACCCCAGGCTGTTGCCGGACATGGACGAGCACATCGCTAGCTATTCTCTGGCGCTGTTGCGCCGGAAGGGGATTGAAGTGAGGTTGGGCAGCCGAGTGACCAAGGTGTGGGACCAGGGTATGGAGTTGGATGGGGGGGAGGTAGTCCCGACCCAAACGGTAGTGTGGTGCGCGGGTACGCGGACCTGCGATGTGGTCCGCTCGTTGCCTGTGGCCAAGGACGGGGAAGGCAGAATACTGGTGAACGAAGGCCTGGGAGTGCCAGGGTTCCCGGGTGTCTACGCTCTGGGGGACAATGCCCACTTTGCCGATCCCGCTACCGGGCAACCGCTGCCACCGAGGGCGCACATCGCTGTGCGCCAGCCGGGGACCGTGGCCCACAACATTGTGGCGGACCTGGCGGGAGGACGTCGGAAGGCTTTCAAGGTCCCGTGGATGGCGGACATGGTCTCTCTTGGCTCCTACTCCGCCGCCATGAAGGTGGGTGGGGTGCGGGTCTACGGGTTTCCGGCCCGTGTGCTGTGGCTGGGGGGGTACCTCGCGCTGCTGCCTCGCAACTACAATCGTATTCGGGTGGCGGCAGACTGGTTCCTGTCACTGTTCTTTGGTCGGGACACCACTCTCCTGCGCCTGCCCTTTCATCGCCACGACAGGGGGAACGTCGGGGACCGAAAGAGCGAAAGAGACACCTAGGGATGTCTGGCCCTCGCCCTGCATGGCCTCTACCCTGTGGGGACGAAGGCCGCCCAGGCTCCTCAGCAGGCCCTGCCCTCAAAAGGCGCTGGCGTCCCATGCCCTTGGGCATGGTGTAGCCTGCAACGCTCCGCGACTACACGCCGAGATGGACTTTAGCCTCTTTCCAGGGTATGGCCTTGCCCTCCTTCACCTCCCGGATACTGCGGCGCAGTTGCTCCACAGCTTCATCGTCGCTGAGAACCCCCAGTGTCTCCATGATTGACTCGTAGTCCTCCCAGGTCATGATGGCAAGGACGGGCTTGCCCCTGCGGGTGACGGCCACCGTAGCTGGACGTGCCTCCAGCTTCTCGGGCAGCTTCGTTAGCCCCCGCCGGGCGTCTACCATGGTGATTCGCTCCGTCTTCCTAGGTGTAGTCATGTCCGCTCCTCCTACAGCAGCCCCCGCCGTACGAGCCACTGGGCCAGGGCGTACACGTCGCCCCGGTTGCCTTTCTTTAGGATGCCCGCCGCTCGCACTGGTAGGGGCATGCGGAGCGCTAGCGGAGCGTCTTCAAGTAGGCGATCACCTCGGCCAGGTCGTCGGCCGACATGTGCCAGCGGGGCATGGCGGTGTCCAGCGGTTTGCCCTGTTCGTCCAGCCCCGAGGTGATGGCGCGGGCAATGAGGCCGTCGTCCATGCCCATCTCGGTCAGGGCGGAGTAGCGGATGTCCGGCGCGAGCACGTTCAGCATCATGGGACGACCGCCGCGCCCGTCGGCGCCGTGGCAGGTGGCACAGCCACCGCCGTGCATGCGCAACCAGAAGGCGCCGTCGTCGAAGGGAATGGGCCCCTCGCTCCCTACGCCGGTGAAGAATACGCGTTGGCCGCTGCTGGAGTAGACTTCAAGGTCGCCGCGAAATGTCCCCGACGGGGCTGGCCGACCTAGCAGCATCAGCCCGGCTACGCCGACAATAATGAGGGCCAGCCCAATGAGCGGGTACCAGCGGGAGCGAGACAAGGCCGGCTACCCCAGGTCCCGCTTGCGCTCGTCGAACTCGGCCTTGGTGATCTCGCCCCGGGCGTAGCGCTTCTTGAGGATGTCCAGGGCAGAGTCCGCCCGGCCGGCGCCTCCGGGCTGACCCCCTGGCTGGCCCACCGTCCACAGCCAGCGGACCAGTAGCACGATCCCGGCGATGATTAGCCCCCAGAAGACGATCATCAACAGTGCACCCAGTGGCCATAGCCATCCGCCGGTGCCCCAATTACCCCACATCATGTTGGGCCTCCTTTTTGGTCCTCTTACCAGTAGCTATTATAGGCTGCGGCTGCGAACATGTGGTGTCCACAATGTGAAGAATGTGAAGGCTGGCGCTCCGTTCTCCGCCGCGCCGCCCGGCGTCCCAGAGGACCACTCGCAGCCGCTCCGCGCCGGGGTGTGGCGCTTGTGGTTGGCGGCCTAGATGTGTTGGACCGAGCTAGCGAGCCGCTGGAAGATAGCGACGAAAAGACCCCCATAGGGGCCGCTCGCGGAGATGTGGAAGCTATGCTGGCTGAGAGCAACGCGCAGGGCCTCTTCCCAACCATCATCGCCGGTCCAGAAGGGAAAAAGGACGAAGCACGCTGCGGGCCTGAGCACCCGGGCAAGGCCGGCGACACTGCTGGCCATGTGGCTCATGCCAAAGGTCGTGGCGGTGGGCCTGTCCCCGACGACGAAGGAGTCGGCACGGGAAGGGAAGGTCACGTGGGCCAGATCGAATGACCCGTCGCGGAAGGGCAAGCGTCGGCAATCGGCGCGAAGGTAGGTGTAGTGTGGTGGGGTCGAAGGTCGGGGAGGCGCCTCGGCCAGGTCCACCGAGACGTAGAGAGAGACGCTATCCCCCAGACGTTGGGCAGGGTGGGGCGTCCCCTCCAGCTTGAGGTAGCCCTCTAGCTCCAGGACTCTCGCCTGGGGCGGCGCCAGGCGCCGGAGCAAGGGGCAGTACCACTCGTAGAGCGCCAGCCTGGGGTGACGGTGGGGCGCGTCCGGTGTCGTCGTGGCTACAGCCCGTGCATAGGGAATACCTGCTTTCGGATAGCGGCCACGCTGTCTTCAGCGAACTTCCGCGCCTGTGCCTGGCTAGCTGGGGTTAGCTGCGGGCCCCGCTCGTCTCGCAGCCGCTTCAGGCCGTACCGCTCCTGGTAGCTCTGGGGGACCTCATCGGGCCAGTCGTGTCCGGCCATTACACCGTAGGCGAGCGTCCAGCAGCGGGCCACGGCGGCCACATCGTAGCCGCCCCCACCCAGGGCCACCCAGCGGGGGCACAGGTGGGAGATGTCCTCCACCACCTGGGTATAGCCTTGGGTGGACAGCTTCATATGGGTGATGGGGTCATCGAAGTGGGTGTCAACACCGAGCTGGCTCACCAGCACGTCGGGCCGGAAATGCTCGATGAGTGGCGGCGCCACGGCCCGGAAGGCCCACAGGTAGCTCTCGTCATCGGTATTGGGGGCCAGCGGGACGTTCACGGCATAGCCGCGCCCCTTGCCTGCGCCCATCTCCGAGACCTCGCCCGTGCCGGGGAACAGGTAGCGCCCGGACTCGTGCAGGGAGATGGTGAGGACAGCGTCGGTGTCGTAGAAGGCCAACTGCACCCCGTCGCCGTGGTGGGCGTCAATGTCCACGTACGCTACCTTGTGGTCCAGGGCTGTCAGCCGTTTGATGGCGATCACCGGGTCGTTGAACACACAGAAGCCGGACGCCGCCGCAGGGATGGCGTGGTGCAGGCCGCCGCCGGTGTTGAAGGCAACGTCCACCTCGCCGCTGGCGACCAGCTCCGCTGCGACCAGTGAAGCGCCCACCGAGAGCAGGGAAGCCTCGTACATGCCGGGGAACACCGGGTTGTCACCCCAGTCGCTAAAGTTGTACCTGGCGGGGTTGACCAGGAGTTGGCCGTTGCTGAGACTGCGCACGGCGGCTACGTAGTCCGGCGTATGGAAGGTGAGCACTTCTTCGTCGGTGGCCAGGCGCGGTGACACCAGTCGGGAGTTAGGGAGCTGAAAGGCGCCATAGGCGTCCAACAGCTCGTAGGTGTACCGCAGGCGGCTGGGCCGCATGACGTGGTCCTCCCGTAGCACGTGGCGGGACAGGCTTTCGTCGTAGATGTAGGCGGCGTGTCTCATTGTCTGGTCTTGGCCAGGGACTCCACCTTTTGGCGCATGCGCTGCCAGTGGGTGCCCTGCCAGTAGACCCTATGACACAGCGGGCACTGCGCAAACTCCCGTTGGGTAAGGTAGACGTAGGGGGGGACCTGGTCGGCCACAGCCGCTTTGTCCCTTGTTTCCAGGGGCTGGTTGCACTCGATGCACCGGCTGAACGCCCGACCGTTGGTATCGAGGCCGAGTGTGGTCACCACCTGGCGGAGCTGGCTTTCCACGTCGTCGTCCTGAATGAACATGGTGGGGACCACCCCCTCCGTGACGATGCGGCGGCGCAGAATATGGGTGTCCTTGGTGAGGATTACCCGCCCCTGCTCGTAGGCCAGGCGCACCAGTTGGTTGTCATCGCTGTGGGTATCCAGCAGCAAGGTATCGTAGCCCAGGACGCGCAGCCACTTGCCCAGGCGACCTACGTTGGCGTCGGCGATGAATTTGAACTCTGGCATGGTCTAGAGCCTGCGCTCCCGAAGGCGCTTTTGATCCTCTGCGAAGATGTGCCGTGGCGGATTATTCCAGTTGAACTGTTCGAAGATTTCCACTATTGCGTCTAAAGCAAGTTCATCCGTCCTTGAGACGAGGTCCTGAAGAGAGAACTCTTTCCCTACAACAATCGGTTGGTCGTGTTTCACTACAAATTCCGCAGAATGCAAACGGTTGAAGCCAAAGCTGACTAACTGGTGGCCAGCCACATTATGCAGGCTGATGGAAACAAACGCCGAGGGCTGGAGAACTTCCTTGCGAGCCAGCCTGGCCGCAAACTCGAAAATTTCTGTAACGGTATAAATTGTGGATACGAAGTCTAAATACCCAGCGTTTCCATGTTCTTCGTAGACGGCAAAGAGATGGACAAACTGCCCGCTGCGGTAGAACCTCCAGTATTCGATAAACTCTTGCCAATCTACACTGCATTCAACCCAATCGCTAACGTTCCGTGCTTCGTCAGGGCGCTGATAGGGATAAGGCCACCCTCGCCAGGAAACCACGCAGGATTGGACTAATTGTCGAACATCAGAGAGGTTCGGTATTAGGTCTGCCTTAAAACGAGTGGGCCGGATGACCACCCGCCAGTAGCCTTTGGACTTTATCGTGGTAAGCATCTCTTCGGAGTTCATAGCCCACCTAATTGCTCTTCAAAACGGGCCTTGTCAGTCGGACCGGCGGATATGCCTCCTGACAAAGAAACCAGCCCCCGCCTTTTTAAGGTTATCAGTTGGATGTCCATTGCTCGGTCGAGTATCTCCCGCATCTCGCTTTCACTGGACACGGCCGCGGTTTCGTACTTTCTCCGCGACCGAGTGTAAATGGTGCCTCTTTTCAACTCCTGACCATCCTTCCTGCACACGACAGGAAGTTGGTCGAATGCCTTGACCTGAATCACCACAAACCGCTTGCCGTCATTGTCAACTTGAGTGACGGTCAATTCCACACATGGGTCGGCATACTCGTTTACCTTCGCCATTACGTCGTCCTGAGCGAAAGAATCGGCATCTTCGGGATTCATGCCTTGAGGGGTGAACGTTTCGCCATTCTGTTCGACACCGAAGACAATAGCGCCCCCGTCAGGGATGTTCGCCATCGCCATAGCCGACTTTATGACTTTGGCCTTCGTGTTTGACTCTTTCCAGTTCATTGAACACTTGTATTCTCGGTTTCGGTCCTCGCGTCCGTGAAGAATGACTTCTACCAACGCCTGGTTAGCCATGTCTCACGCCTCTCGCTGGTGAACTCTTGTGCTCGTCACACCGTCACCCTCATATCACGGTAGCCTGTCCTGATGTTGGCGCGCAACTCCCGGGCGATGCGGGCCAGGGCCTGCCCGATCTCGTGCTCCAGGGGTGGGCTCATATGTATCACCACCACAGGCGGCAGGTAGCCCCAGCTCGCCTGAAGCGCGGCCAGCTCGGCCTTGAACAATGACGGAGTAAGGTGGCCGGAGCGCAAGGCGTCTTCGAGCCGAGCGTCGGTCAGCGTGACCTCGGTGATCAGGAGGCGAGGGGCTAGCCCAGCGCAGGCGTTGGCGAGGCCGGGGCCGGTGTCGCCGGTGTAAAGCAGGCTGCTGCCGCTCTTGTCGGAGAGCAGGTAGCCGGTGCAGGGCACGCTGTGGGCCATGGGCACGGGGGTCACCGAGTATCCGGCAACCTGGCTGGTCTTGTCTGGCTCCAGGGGCACCAGGCGTAGCGACGGTCTATCCGGAGAGGGGCGCTTGGTGAAGTCGGGGTAGATGGTGCCATCCATGAGGTGGCTGGCTACCACGTCCAGCACGCCTTGGGGCGCACAGACCTCTGTGGTGCCTGAGGACCAGGTGCCCAGGCCCAGCGTGGCCAGGTCGCGCACGTGGTCGAAGTGGTAGTGGGTAAGGAGCACCGCCTGGAGTCGGCCCTGCTCCTCCAGGGTCAGGCCGGAGGTGAGGCTGCCGGCGTCCAAGGCCAGCACTCCGTCCACTACCAGGGATGACAGACGGCTGGTGGTGGACTCCAGGTTGTGAGCGCCGAGGATGTGCACTTCCATGACAACCTCACCGCGAGGACAGGCGTAGGGGCGCAGCATGCTGCGCCCCTACGATGTTATTCCTCACGGGGCAGGTTCCCAAGCTCGTTGTCTCTCCCTGCTGGGTAAGCCCGCTCTGACCAGGTAGATGAGAGGTATGCTCACCACAGTCACCACCATCTTCACAATGTACTGCCCTCTAATGAGGGGCAGCACCGGCATGACTCCTGCAAAGGCCAGAGTGATGAACACCACGCTGTCAATCAGCGTGGATACGGCGTTGGAGGCCAGCACCCGCGCCCAGCGGTGACGGCCTATCCGCTGGCGCCACCAGGCGAAGACCTCGGTGTCAATAATGGAGGAAACCAGGTATGCAGTCAGGGAGGCGAACACAATGCGGGGGGTAGAACCCAGCACGCGGCTGAAGGCCTCTTGGCCTTCGTAGAAGGAGGCCGCGGGCAGGGCCACGGCCAGTTGCACGTAGCCGGCGAGCAACAGGTTGGCGGCTAGTGCGGCGTAGATGACTTGCCGCGCCTTCGCCTTGCCCAGTCGCTCGTTTATCAGGTCCAGCAGCGTGAACGTGAGGGCGTAGATGAAGACGGCGGCAGGCACCACCAGCCCGGCCACAGCCACAGGCTTGGACGCGGTGACGTTGGCGATAAGCTCGGCGGCCACGTAGAGGCTGATGAGGAGTATGGTCACGGCGCTATATCCACCGCTTGCGACGGAAGTAGTAGACCAGGCTGCCCGTGATGGCCAGCATCACGCCGAGGATGAGGCCGAAGCCCCACCAGCTCCCGGGAGGCTGCACTCCCAGGGGCAGGGGGACGTTCATGCCATAGAAGCCGGTAATCACCATGAGCGGGGTCATTATGGTGAGCACCAGGGTGAGCACCCGCATGGTCTCCTGCATGCGGTGGGAGATGAGCCAGTTCCCCGTGTCGCTCAGGCCCTCGATGACCTCCTTGGCGTCCTCCAGACCGTCCCAGATGCGTCGGATGTGGTCGGCGATGTCGCCGAAGTAGATGTCTTGCTCTCCCTGGAAGATGGGGCGAGGCAAGCGCTCCAGGTTCTCGATGACGGCGATCTGAGGGTGGACCACTCTTCGGAAGGAGATGATATCCCGTCGCACCATGGACAGCTCCTGTATTATCTGGAGCTGTGGGTTGACAAAGAGCAGGTCCTCCACCTTCTCCACGTTTTCCAGGACCTTGTTCAATATGGGGAAGCAATAGTCCACCAGGCGGTCCAGCACCTGGTAGAACAGGTAGGGGGCCCCCCGGGACATGACCTGCGCACGCACGTCCTCGGACAGGGTGCAGTCCTTGAACAGGGTGGCCAGCGGCTTGAGGTCCCCGGAACAGTGTACGGTGACCACATAGTCCGGGCCGATGAAAATGTCCACCTCGCTGGGGTTGGTCACCCGGTGTTGTTTGTCGAAGACAGGGAAATGGAACACGACGAACATATGGTCCCTGTATTCGTCAATCTTAGGACGCTGGATGCGGCTCAGGCAGTCCTCCAGGTTAAGGGGGTGGAAGCTCGGGTAGCGCCGAGCTAGCTCCTCGATGTCCCGGGCCGTGGGCCGCTCGACGTAGGTCCAGGTGATGTTCCCGTACCGGACGCTCTGGAGGTTGATTCCCTCGCCTTCTGGGAAGAGGCTGGCCTGCACCGGGGTCTGGGTAGCCGGTGCGCTGCCCGCGCGCAGGGGCCGCCCCACCAGCCAATCGAGCCCGTCTAGGACTGAACGTCGCTTAGGCTTGTCTGGGTAAAGCTGACTGCTCATGGCAGGCTTATTCTAGCACTAGCAACGGGGCCTGTCGCTCTGGGCGGGTTATCCCGCCAGAGTATTCGTCAACGGCGCCAAGCGGCTACGGCGCAGGCGCGTAACCAACGTAGGAAACAGCGATTCAGGTCGGTGGCGAGGTTGGCCGTTGCGGAGGGCTTTGCTCTTGGCTTCGTCTACAGTAGTCGGACCCGAGTCGTAGGTTAGGCACCTTATCGGCTGCATGGCGAGCAAAACGCTGTGGCGGTGTGGCGCAGCGGTGGGGTAGTGCGACAACGCGCACCAAGTCCGTTTGGCTGTCCGGCGCTCCTCTCGCAAGTACACAACGCTGCAACCTCCATTGGGCGGTACACGGTGCGGTGGACCGGTTGTTTAGACAGGGATCCGGGCTGGCTAAGAGAGACTACTGCCTCGTCAGCGGGAATCAGCTATTGTGCTTCTGGCTTCCTCAAGCTGCTTGCTGATCCTCTCCGCCTCCAGGGACAAACGCTCCCACTCATCGAAAAGGAGGGCGATTTCTACCTTCAAGAGGCGGTATTTCTCGCTGGAGGCAACCACTTGAGCAGCATCACCATACTGGTCCGGATTGGCGAACAGCCTTTCCATTTCCGCTAGCTGTGACTCATGACCCGGAAGCGCAACATCTATCTCAGCGATTCGCTTTGCGAGCTTTCGGCTCTCACGATTCAGCGTCTTCCGACGTTCCTCCTCTGCTCGGAGCAACTGTCGAGGGCTTTCCCCCAGAGGCCTATTGCCCCTGGGGCCCTCCTTCTGAGTCTTGTTACCGTTCTTCGGAGGTTGAGCCAGTGCCGCCAACAGTTTTGCCTTCGTTTCCTTCCTGTACAAATAGCCGTCATAATCGCCCAGGAAGACCTCAGGTTCTCCGCTCTCTATTTCAATGATCTTGTTAGCAACCTGCCCTATCAGTGTACGGTCATGGGTTATCAGGCAAATCGTGCCCTGATAGTTGTTGAGGGCGTCGGCCAGGATCTCCCGTGAAGCCATATCCAAATGGTTGGTTGGCTCGTCCATGAGCAGCAGGTTGCTCGGCTGGAACAGTATTCTGGCCAGCGCCACACGAGCCTTCTCTCCCCCGGACAGGACCGATATTGGCTTGTGGACATCATCACCACTGAACATGAAGCCACCCAGGGTCCGCCTCAGGCTCTGTTCAGGTTCTTCAGGATTTGCCTGATGCAGCTCCTCGATGATCGTGTTGTTGGGGTTGAGGAGCTCAAGCACATATTGAGCGTAATAGGCCATCACCACATTGTGGCCCAGCATGCGTTCACCCTCTTCAAAGGGCAAGACTCCGGCCAGAATCTTGAGCATTGTTGTCTTGCCGGCGCCGTTGGGGCCGACCAGAGCGACCCTATCCCCGCGGCTCAGCACCAGATTCAGATCGTGGTATACGGTGTGCGTACCGTATGACTTCCCGACGTGTTTCAGCGCTATGACCTCGTCGCCACTCCGGGGCGGCTTCGGGAAGGAAAAGTGAATCTTCTTTGTGGCTCTCGGCAGCACGATCCGCCGCACCTTTTCAAGCTGCTTTATCCGGCTTTGCACCTGGCCTGCCTTTGTGGCCTTGGCCCGAAAGCGCTCGACGAATCGCATCTGTTTCTGGAGAGCCCGCTCTTGCCGCATTGCCGCGCCCTGCTTAATCTCAAGCGATTGCTCCCGCGCAATCAGATAATCATCGTAGTTGCCGTGATGAAGAATGACTTCACCAGGCTCGATAGACAGTACTTTGCTCACAACGTGATTCAGAAAGGTCCGGTCATGGGAGGTGACAATGACCCCTCCCCGAAATGCAGCCAGGTACTTTTCAAACCAGATACAGGCTTCAAGGTCCAGGTGATTGGTCGGCTCGTCCAGAAGCAGCATATCGGGCTTCATGAACAGAAGCCTGGCCAGCGCGGCGCGCATCAGCCATCCACCGCTGAATTCACTTAACGGGCGGTTGAAGCCATCCTGCTTGAACCCTAGTCCCGAAAGGATGATCTTTGCCTCGTGTTCCGGATTGTAGCCGCCGGCTGCTTCCAGGGCAGTGTGCAATTCGCCAAGCTCACGCAGTAGTTGGTCGCAGTTGTCGGTGCCCGTCTCTGCTGCCAACGCTTCCTGGGTTATGGCGATCCGGTGCTCCAGTTCGGTCTTCGTTGAGGAGTCGTTCATCACTTCCTGAAGCAACTGCCTCTCAGAAGACGGGCGGATGTCCTGTTTCAAGTAGCCAATGGAGATATTGTTCTGTCTAGATATCTGGCCCGAGTCAGGGGAGGATTCACCCGCAAGGATATCCAACAAGGTCGTTTTCCCTGAGCCGTTTGCGCCAATCAATGCGATACGGTCCCTGACATCTACATTGAAACTAACATCCTCGAACAGGACTCGGTCTGCATAGGTCTTGCTGATATTCGATACGCTTAGCATTTCACCCCACGTTACCAGTCATTATACCTTCTATGGGCACACCCATGGGGCAAGTGCGTATCTGTCCACCTCAGAGCTCCTCAGCCCTTAAGCTATTTGCGTGCAAGTGGTTTCGACCATTCCGGTCTAGGTCCAATCTCGTCCTGCCTAGAATCTGAAATGTACAAAAACCCTGCCAGAATTCTTATCGTCCTTCTCCAGGCGATGGTAAAGCCCTCTTATCTCCGGCTGAGCCAGAAATCGCAATACACGCTTCTTCAGTTGTCCTGACCCCTTGCCAGGTATGATTTCCACTAATGTAACCTTCTTCCGCACGGCTTCCGCAATAACCCGGTTGAGTTCGGCGTCGATTGCCGTGCCCTTGTCAAAGATGTCATGCAAATCCAATACAATCTTTGCCACAGGCTGATGTTCCTTTGCAGGTATCTTCTATGCGCTAGCCGGAGACGGGCCACTGACCACTGGCCACGGCCGCCAATTTATCTCCGAAGCTTCAGGTCATGCCCCAAGTGCCCCCCTACTTCTTGCGGTAGACATTCAGGCCCACCACTTCCGCGCGCTCAGGCAAGGGGAAATTCCCCTCGGTAGAAGCGATGATGATGGTCTTGCCAGAAGATGACGGCCCAAAGTCCTTAGTCAGATCCACCGTGATGGTTAGGGTGTTGCCTTTCACTGAAAGCTCTACGTTTTTCACACATGACCTCCATATGTCAGATAGTATTACCTAGCTCGAAGTTACCCGGCGTTTTGCAGCTAGACCGTGTCTGGACAACGTGCAAGATGTAGCCGATAAGCCTCTGGACAACCGCGGCGTCCCGGCGACAAAACGGTCGAAACCTCATAGGGCTCGGAACCTCATGCAGCCAGAAGAATGCGTTTTGGAGTGAATCTGGCTGCGGCTATTTCGTGTTTGCCTTTTCCTTCTGGCCGGGGGTATCTTCGGCCCAACTGGCCCTGTCCGCATTCTATAGCGTCGAGATCGGGAAAGCGAGACCGGCCCTACGGCAGGGACGCAGCACGACGACCTTGCACAGCGACACCTGGATTGGGCCGGATCTCTGTCCTGTTAGGACAGTCCGGCCAAAGGGGGGCAGAACCCGCTTTTTTGTCTCACGGGTGCGGCTGCAGCAAGCTGGACTAGAGCAGACGGCGTCCTAGCGCCGCACGAGGTGGCTGAGGCGGGTCCACCAGGCCGGGGCGTCTCTACGCCCCGGGGGGATCACCTGGCAGCCAGCTGGAGGAGAGGGGAGCGCCTGGGCTAGTAGGGACACAGCAAGGACCGGCACCCGCGTGTGACCAACGTGGGAGACGCTGATTCAAGTGGCCAGACAGGCATGCTGCCGCAGAAGATCGCCATCTGAACCGGCGTGGACTATGAAGCCAGACTCGTTGGCAAACAAGAGCTTACTGTACTGCTGTTGTTCCAGGTTCCTCGTTAGCAACCATTCCTGGCCTTGCAACTCGTCATGACGAGCCTGGCGGCGTTGCGTGGGGTTCTCCTTGAGCCGCACGTGGGATATGACTAGTTGCGCTACGAGACCCTCTGAAGTCTCCTTTCCTAAGGAGTTCGAATTCGTAGTGACGAGAGATGCTGCTCGCATGTCGTTACAAGTGCCGGTGCCAGTGCCTCGAAGTACAAAACGTACGCTCTGATTGACGAGGGGCCAAGAGTCTGGTAGCCATACCCTCGATGAGCGATGTTGTTTCGGTCCGACATGAATTCCTTCAGCTTGGCTTCTGCTTTCGCACGGGTGTCATTGGGCGTCCTAGCTTGACCCCATTCGTTTATGGTCTCACATGAGCTAATTCGATTCCACAGGTCCTTCAAACCCAGCCTCTCTCCCAGGTACTCTTGCAGCACCGTGGGACCCGGATTCCGATCCAGGAGGCTAAGGGCTTGGGAGTTGAGCCTGTAGGGTGTTCCGCCAGCGAAACAGGAATTGAGGTTTGCCACCAAATGGGCGGGGTCCAGATGCTGGTACCGCGTCGCGTGTGTCAACACTTCTCCCGTGTACTTTACGTTGGCGTCCGAAATGCCGACTGGAAGATCCTCGTAACGAGCAATCACTCCGGGCAGCATGTCCAAACAACGTTCGGCCAGCGTCGTCACGAACTCCTCGAAGCTCGCGGCCAGACTCAGCACGGCTCCGTCGAAACTGATTTGGAATACCTGCGATCCCGTGTTTCGAACGGCTGTGGCCAACTGAGCGGCATCGGGGTCTGCAATGGCCGTCGGGTCTCCGCGACCGAACGCGACAATCCTTTCTGTCAGAGCCAAGTGGATCTGCAAATGAGCGAGGGAGCTCTGAAACGCCAAGAGAGCTGTCCTCATGGCTTGATACCTCAATCGGCTGATGAAAGGACGGACTGGATGATCTGAGCCATATGGGAGGACCTGTCGATTGTGGCTTTGCGAGTATTCGGCCTGCCGACGACGACAGCGTAGAATTCCGAAGCCGGATTCAGTGCATCCAAGGTGGCTTTCACAATTTGGCTGGAGCGCGCTCGAATGGCAGCAGATTGATGGAGGTTTCGGTACATCGCCACCATCACAGCGTCGTAGAGCGATTTGGACAGTGCCCCAACCTTTTGGTTCCTCTTGGGTGGCAGGCGGAAAGTCGTTGGCCCGTAGACCTCATAGCACAGGTTCAGGGAATCGGTGAAGGCCGACCTGAACTGCCCTAGCTGAGCAGGAGTAGCTTTCTTTTTGCGTATCATGCACTTGTCCAACGTCGCCTTCATGCCCCCTTTGATGTGTTCCTTCTCAAGCAGTGCGAAGAAACGAAGCACTAGCTCGTTGTCGCCCATCTGCATATAGTGCTTGTTCTTCGCCAGCGGTCCCGAAGGAGGTGCTTTCTCACGGGCCTCATGGGGTGGGATGCCCCAGATGGCCGTGAATCGTGGAATGCTAGCCAACTCATGCAGGAGGTCGTTGAAGGGTGACGCTTGCAGGCAATTCCTAACCTCCTGCGCGTTGAGTTGCACTCCGCCGGTGTTAAGGCGTTCGAACACTGCTTGGCGAAGGATGAACGAGCGCTCTTCATCAGGTGTGCTTTCTTTCAAGAGAACGATGGCCGAGAGGCTACGCCGTTCGAGGCCCGCCCGTATGACTGGCGGCAGCTCGCTTAGTCGCAGTCCATTTAGTTTGGGCAGCATCTCAAGCCCTTGCAGGGCGAATTCATTATTGAAGAACTCATGTATTGTTGACAGACGCTGCTGTCCATCCATCACTTCATAGATTGCGAACTCAGTTTCGTACAGGAAGACGGGTGGTACTGGAATATTCACCAAGAACGATTCGATCAGGCGTGATTTCTTCTTTAGTTCCCAACGACCACGACGCTGGTATAGCGGGGACAGGTTGATGGACTTGCGCACGGTAAGCATGTCCATGAGGTTTGGCAACAACAAATCGTTCCGTTGAACTACTATGCGCAGTGCGATGTCGCGGAACTCATTCTCCAAGGACACCCCAGCCGGAGCGCTAGTCCGCCCTTGTATGGTGTCCTCATCCGTTGTTTGGGTTCTCATATGCGTTCCTTCCTTAGCACGAGCGGTCACGAGAGAAATCGGCCCTTGGCAAATCCAACTAGGACGTGGTTCGCATGATTTGTGCCAAGCGCGCTTATGGTCAAGAGGGCAACCTTAGCTCAGGTTCTGTCTCTGGTGCAGTGGCATTCACCCCTCTTTCGCACCAGTGGAAACACGAGACCCTGCGGATGCCACAGATTGTGCATCATTTTCCTGTTGTCTGCAAGCCGTTGTCTCCCTTGGCAAATCTAGCCGCTCATTCGTGCGCCTAGCAGCGCCTTCAGCAGCAGGACGGCGGCAGCCTTGTCCAAGGGTTGGTTGTTGTTGCCACACTTGGGGGACTGGACGCACGATGGGCAGCCCACCTCACAGGGACAGGCCTCGATGGTCTCCAGGGTTGCCTGCCATAGCTCTCGTGCCAGCTCGAAGCCTTTCTCGCTGATACCTACACCCCCGGGGTGTCCGTCGTAGATGAATATCTGGGGCTTGCCGGTGTCGGGGTGGAGGGGGGTGGACAGGCCCCCGATGTCCAAACGATCGCACATGGCGAACAAGGGGAGCAGGCCGATGCAGGCGTGCTCGGCGGCATGCAGCGCTCCAGCAAAGTCCAGACCTGATGTGGCGATTTCCGCCTCCGTGGCTGGGGGTATGTCCCACCAGAAGGCGACGGTGGAGAAGTGCTGGGGCTCCAGGTCCAGGGGCTCCTCTCCCAGCACCTCCTCGGTGTACGGGCGCTTCTTGACGAAGCTCACCACCCAGGATGTCACCTCGACTGTGCCCAGATAGAGGCGCGTGGCGCCCATATCGGCCTCTCGCAGGATACTGGTCACACGAAGCTCTTCGGTCTCCCTGGCCTGGGTGTAGTAAGGTACATCGGTAGCCTCAACATATGCGGTGCGCCCGGCAATGTCCAGCTTGGTGACCAGGTATGTCTCGCCCTGGTGCAGGTACACAGCCCCTTCGTGTACCTGGGAGAAGGCCCTGGCGTCCTCGATGGACTCGATTAGCCGCCCGCCGGGCTGCTGGACGATGGTGTAGGTGTCCGCCGAGCCGCTGCGTATGTTCACGGCCTCGGCGGGGTATCTGGCCTGGGCAGACACGAACCACCGCCGGTTCCGGACATGGAGCCAGCCCTGCTCCTGTAGCTGGGCCAGACCCTCGGCAAACCGGGGACCGAACAGGTCGCGGTCGGTCTGGGTAAGGGGCAGCTCATAGGCCGCGCACAGCAGGTGCGGCAGCAGGATGTGGGGGTTGTTGGGATTGGTGAGGGCGCGCTCCTGGGGCTTGCCGAACAGGGCGGTGGGATGGACCATGAAATACTGGTCCAAGGGGTTGTCCTGTGCTGTCAGGATGCTCAGGGACCGCTCGCCCCGGCGCCCGCTGCGTCCCGCCTGTTGCCACGTGCTGGCTATGCTACCGGGATAGCCGCAGAGCACGGTTGCGTCCAGGCTGCCCACGTCTATGCCCAGCTCCAGGGCGCTGGTCGTGGCTACACCCAGCAGGTCCCCTCGGAAGAGGGCCTGCTCGATCCGTCTTCGGTCCTCGGGCAAATAGCCGGCCCGGTACGGCTGTATGCGCTCGGCCAAGTCCGAGTCCCCCTTGCCCCGGCCTAGGGTCTCTCGCGCGTAGCGGTACACCAGCTCGGCCAGGCGCCGGGTGCGGACAAAGGCCAGCGTGCGCACCCCCCGGCGGACCAGCTCTATGAACAGGGTAGTTGCCTCGCTAGTGGTGCTGCGCCGGATGCCTACGGCCTTGTCCAGCAGGGGCGGATTCCAGAGCACGAAGTCCTTGCCGCCGTACGGGGCCCCGTCGTCGGCCACCAGCTCGAAAGGAAGGCCGGTGAGCCGCTCCAGGTGCTCCTGGGGGTTGGCGATGGTTGCCGAGGCGGCTATGAACTGAGGGGTGCTGCCATAGTAGCGGCAAAGCCGCCGGAGGCGGCGCAGCACCAGGGCCAGGTGGGAACCGAAGACCCCTCGGTAGAGGTGGACCTCGTCCACCACCACGAATCGCAGGTGACGCAGGAGCTGGGACCAGGACTTGTGGTTGGGCATGATTCCCAGGTGAAGCATGTCGGGATTGGTGATAAGCACCTGGGCGGAGCGCCGGATGGCAGCCCGCTCCGAAGCTGGGGTATCGCCATCGAAGGTCGCCGCGACTACCCACGGGGCTAAGTCCCGCAGGGCGCGGAGCTGGTCCTGGGCCAGGGCCTTGGTGGGGAAAAGGTACAGGGCGCGGGAGCCAGGCTCCCGCAGCAAAGCGTCCACCACGGGCAGGTTGTAGCACAGGGTCTTACCGCTGGCGGTGCCCGTGGACACCACCACGTTCTTGCCCTGGGACAGGGCGTCCACGGCGGTCGCCTGGTGAGTGAACAGAGGCCACCAACCCTTATCCCGTAGGGCAGACGTGAGACGTGGATGGAGGCCGTAGTCTGGCTGGGCGTGGCGCGCTTCCCGTGCGGGGATGGCCTCCACGTGGGCAATCTGGCCCCGATATGTGGGCAGCGAGCGCAGGTACTGGAGGAAGGCGAGCGTATCCACGCTAAAAGGCCGGCACGATCTCCATCTCGATGTCCAGCACCTCCCCGTCTCCGGGGTTCTGGTCTATGAAGTGGGCCACGCGGGACAGTACCTGGTTGATGGTAGCCGCATCGCTGCCTACACAGCTCACCGCCAGGCAGGCCGTCTGCCACAGGTCCTGGTCGTCCACCTCGGCGATGGCCACGTTGAACCGGCCGCGGACCTTGTCTATGATAGGCCGCACCACCTGTCGCTTGCCCTTGAGGGACTGGTTGCCCGGGATGCGCAGGGTTATCCGCAGCACGCCTACCTGCATGGCCTAGTCCGCCAATACCAGGACGATTCCAGCCACGGTGAGCAAGGTGCCGGCCATGATGGTGCGAGTCACCTTCTCCTTCAGGAAAAGGATGGACAGGGGCAGCGCGAACAGGGGCGCCACGCTGGACAGCAGGGCGGCCCTGGCGGCGCCTGTGTTCTGAACGGCGGCCAAGAAAAGCAGCGCTCCCACTCCGTAGCCCAGGACTCCTGCCGCGAGCATGAGCACCCACACCGAGCGTCCGTAGCGGCGTAACCTCAGGCTGCCTGGGTCTACCTGCGATGTAAGGCCCAGCATGAGCACCGCCGCCACGGGCAGGCGGACGGCATTCGCCGCGAGGACGTTGCTTTGCCCGATGCTCAGCTTGATTATGGAGACCGATACCACCCAGCACAACGCCGCGCCCAGCACGAAGGCCAGACCTCTCCACCTCGATCGTGGTGCGCCTGGCAATGCGCCCTTCTGCTTACTCGAAGAAGTGATAAAGTAGATGCCGGCCAGCGTCAGCGGCAGACCTAGCACCAGGTAGGCGCCAATCGGCTCTCCCAGGAAGGCAATGGCGACCAGGAAGGTGGTGAGCAGGTAGGCTGACACCGACACCGGGAAGGCGACGGCCATGGGCAGATAATTGAGGCTAGAGGTGAATAGGATGTCGCCGCCCCCTATGCCTATGATGGCGGAGAGACCCAGGCCCAGGGCTGCCGGCGCGGGCATGGCGCTAAGGGCACCAAGCTGATTGGACAACGATAGCACCACGAAGATGAAGACGGCGCCCACGCTGACCCGTAGCGCGGTTGAGGTAACGGGGGCGAAGTACGGGGTCAGGGCCTTGATCAGCATGCTGCTGGCGGCCCAGCATAGGGCCGTCGTCAGGCCGGCGACTTCGCCTAGAGTTGTCAAGCTAGGGACCGGGCCGCAGACTGGCGGCGCAGCGAGGGTACATCCACTACGGGTGCGTGGCGCACAGCTTGGGAGTGCATACTACGCATAGTCTATCATGCCCATGTTGGCTAAAGGTGTCCCGTCAGCGGTTCGCTATGATGTATTGAGCTACGGTTTGAAGGGCATGGTAGGTCCCCTGGAGGGGTAAGGCGGCTATGAAGCACGTGTGGGAATGGAGTCTGGGGTGCAGGGTGCTGACCTGGGCGCGTTGGGTCGGGCATGGTGCTCGCGCTCCGTGGCTCAGCACACAGAAGTGGCCGCCTGCCATCTATGCGTTAAGGGTCCATGCCCGGACCAGCTCGCACCGCATGGCGGAGCAGGCCGCAGCCATATCCTTCTGGGCGCTCTTCAGTGTGTTCCCCCTCCTGCTGTTCATATTCAGTGTGCTCGGTCTTGTGGTGGGCGCAGAGGCCCTGGAAACCTACGTCGTGGACTACGCGGCCAGGGTGTTGCCTCGCCAGGTGGACCTACTCCGGACATTCATTCACAGCATCCCTGGCTCGGCCCTTGGCGTAGGGCTGGGCACACTGGGTTTCCTTTGGAGCGGCGCGAGGCTTTTCTCCGCACTCATGACGGGGCTGAACCGGGCGCACGATGCCAGTGATGCCGGCTTCCTGAAACAGAGAGCGGTGAGCCTGCTTTTGGCCGCAACTGCCACGGTGCTGGCAGGCGCGACCTTCTTGATCAGCTATCTGTCCTCGCTGCTGCTAAGCGCGCCTGCCACAGTTTTGTCCGACGCGTGGTTTGCCGTCCTGTCCGGGGCACTCAGCTATCTCTGGATGGCCCTCCTGCTCTTCTGTGCTATTCTGTTTACCTACCGGTTTGCTCCCAACCTACGATTGGCATGGAGGGATGTGTGGGTGGGGGCTGTTGTCACTACGGTGTTGTTGGTGCTGTTCCGTTTCGCGTTTGGGTTCTATGTGGCTACCCAGGACCTTAGCGTTTACGGCGCCCTCGGGGCGGTGATTATCCTCTTGACGTTCATCTACTTCGGTACGCAAATCTACCTGCTGGGGGCTGAGATCAACGCCGACCTGGTGACCAGGCGTCAGAGTGCCCAGAAACGGTGAGCGCCACCGGCCCTCTGGAGCCTCCGAACAGGCCCATGCGATCAGCCGTGCCTCAAGAGCACTCTCAAAGTCCACTCGCGCGGCGGTTTGTCGGGTTGCCTGCGCTCCAGTGCTGCTGCCAGCCCTTCTTCTACAAAACGCTTTTTTCAGTGCTCGTTCGTGCAAGGCGTCAGTCCCATGGCCTCGGCCGCATCCGCCACAGTCCAGGGAGATCCCTCCAGACCTGCATCACATAGGAGCAAAGCCCTTGCGTAGAGAAATCGTCTCCCATTGGCCTTGGCCGTCTTCGTCATGGCATCGAGCTCCCGGCGTTCTTGCCCCGTCAATGTCACCAGGTAGCGTGGGGTCATGGCAAAACCCTCCTTCGAGGTTTACCATGACTATGCCACGCTATACGGAATACCAGATGTTGGAGGAGACTCCAGCTAATACAAACGTCTTAAATAAGGTTGCATTGCCTGTGTTTTTCGTATCGGTGAGTTAGGGTCAGATGCATCGAACACCTAGTGCGTTCGTATTACTAATGGTCTTATAATTGTATGGTCTCACCGCATAGCGCAACAAGCGCTTACGGGCATTTCAAACTATTATGAGGAGCTTCCCGCGAAACGCGGTAGTTGGCCTGTTCGGACCGCGAGTGCCGGGGCAGGGCGAGGTGCCAAGAGCGGGTCTTTGGTCAGCTTTTGGGCCTCGTTAGACGCTGCAGGGGGGTCTAGGAGGCTGGACAAGGGTTGTGCCCAGATTCTGGGCACACTGACCCAGGGTGTGGTCGCTCACCCCTTCGCCCGGCTGCGGCCAAGTCAGGCCGCTAGGCTGCGTAGCTCCGCCAATCGGTGACGTTGGGCCATGCCTACGGCAACTCCCAGCATGGCTAGCAGGCTGAGCAGCGCTCTCGTAGTAACCTTGGCTATCCCTCTCAGCGTTATCTGTCGCAGACCCAGGTGCTCCTTCAAGCGGCTGTTTACCCTCTCGATGCCGCTGCGTAGCCGGTACAGTCTGCCCCACTTCTTGGTCTCTCTGGGCACAGGCGGGTGCCGCCGGGGGTCTTGGCTTATGGGCAGCTTCAGCACATAGCCATACGCCGAGGTCGTACAGGGGGAGGTCGAAGGGCACTTGTCTTTGCCCAGAGCTTGGGGACAGCGGTACTTTAGGTACTTGCCATCTCTCCCCCAGTACACCATAGGTAGTCCGCCACTACATGTAGGCGTGCCTTTGGCATTGCAGATGTCGGGCAGTTGCATGCCCTCGCGCTCCCGGATGGGTATGATGGGTGCTGCTCCATATTCCTCCCATACCAGCCGGCAGTTGTCACAGCTATCGTAGCCCTTGTCTGCAATCACCGCCTCCGGCTTGGCTTTGGAGTCCGCCACAGCCTTCTTTAGCAGCACCTTCATCTGCTCTGTATCAGACTTGTTGGCAGGCGTCAGGGCAAAGGAGACCGGCAGCTCGTACGTGGCCTCTACCACTAAGTGCAGCTTGTAGCCAAACCAATAGTAGATGTCCCGCTTCTTCCCTTTGGAGTCGGTGCCCCCTTTGCCTTTAGCTCCCCAACTCGCATCCGGGTCCGCAGGACGGCTCCGGTGGCCGTTGGCATAGGCCCTTATGTCTGTGCTGTCCACCGCCAGCTTAGAGCCAAACCCCGGTAGAAGTTCACGCAGCCGCCGCACCAGGCCAGTGAAGCACTCCTCCAGCAACTCCTGGTGCTTCACCAGTTTTTTCACAAACCTACCCAGAGCATCCTCTCTGGGCAAGCTGTCTCGGCTGAAGCCACATACTATCCTCACTTCTTTGTCCCGCTCTAGAAGCCGCACCACCTCTGCTAGAGAATAGCACCCCCGCAGTAGGCCAGCCACCAGCGCTGACCACATCCCCCTCACCGAATATCCCTTCCTCCCCGTCCAATGCTCCCTTTCCAGAACCCCCAAGAGCTTCTCCGCAGGCAGGACCTCCAGCACCGTCACCAAACGATCACTGCTCTTGTCAGCAATAAAGGCCTCAAAGTCGAAGAGCGGAGCTTGTATAATGTGCATGGGGTACTTATCTCCTCCCTCTGGCAGCTTGTCTTTTGGTCAAAGCTAGTCTACCAGAATAGGTTGGGGTAAGTACCCTTTTTGTACCCTCCCCCTACGTATCTAAAAGACCCTTTCGCGGGAAGCTCCACGCCTCAGTCCCGATTTCGGCGCAAGTCCTGGGAGGCGTTGGCGCCAGATGATATAATGGGAAATTGCATCAAGCTACTGCTAAGGGAGGCCTCGGTGATAGTAACTGAACAGAAGCCCTTTGAGGAAGTCCTCCGGTCCCTCCAGGGCCACCAGAAAGTCTTCATAGTAGGCTGTGGCTCCTGCGCCACGGCATGGCATACCGGCGGTGAGCGGGAAGTCAAGGAGATGGCCGCCAAGCTCACGGAGCAGGGCAAGGCCATTACCGGCTGGATGGTGGTGGAGGAGACCTGCGACGAGCGCAAGACGAAGCGCGACTCCCGCGCCCACACTGCCGAGATCGCCGAGGCCGACGCCATCCTCAGCATGGCTTGTGGAGCCGGCAGCCAGGTAGTCGCCCTGACCCACGACAGCAAGCCGTTGCTGCCCGCCCTCAACGCCATGTTCCTGGCTCGGCTCCAGCGTCTCAATCTGGCCGATGAGCGCTGTGTCCTCTGCGGAGATTGCATCCTGGCCCAGACCGGCGGCATCTGCCCCGTGGCCACCTGCCCCAAGGAGCTTCTCAACGGCCCCTGTGGCGGTTACCGCGACGGCAAGTGCGAGGTGGACCCTGCCCGAGACTGCACCTGGGTCCTCATCTACCAGCGCATGCAGCGCCTGGGCCAGGTGGAGAACATCCAGGCCATCCACAGCCCCAAGGACCAGTCCAAGCGCAAGCACCCGCGCAACGTGGCCAAGGCTTTGCCCACGCCCGACGCCTCGCCCTCACCAGTGCATCAACACTGAGCACTTTGGCTTCGCCGGCCCTGATTGCGGGCCGGGGTATTGACAGGGCGTGACCCAGCGAGCTACATTGGCGGTGCCGGGTTGACCCCGCAGGGAATAGCAGGGTACTGAGGATGGAAGCCCTGCAGCCCACCTTGCCGCTTCGCGGCTTCATAGTGGCCTCCTCATTTGGGGCAGCCCGGCTTTCTTCATGTCTCGCCCTCGGTAAGCCGGGGCGGGCAGGGCCGACCGTTCCAGGTGGTGAACGCAGACGCAGCTTGACCCCCGTTGTCGCAAGCTGCTACAATTCCAAGGTAGCCACAAGGTGGTGAGCGTAGCCCAGCGGTCAAGGCGCCTGGCTGTGGCCCAGGATACCGAGGGTTCGAATCCCTCCGCTCACCCCAATTCTTTTTTTGTGTGTAGATAATGGCGGCGAGGGAACTGGAGACGGTCCTCCCCGGCGACCATTCTGGTGCAGGCATGGTGGCCCGCGTCAGGACGTCCCGGGGCATGGACATATACGCCTTGGGCGTGCCTCAGTCGTGGGACAGCCAGACCGGGCCTACCTGGTGCTACCTGTGCGAGGCCGATACTCTCACCCTGGTGGACACCGGCAAGTACGGGTCACTACCACATCTGGAGAAGGCGCTTGGCGCCATCGGCTACCGCCCCCAGGACATCGGGCGCATCATCATCACCCACGGCCACGCCGACCACGACGGCAATACCTACCCCCTCCAGCAGACCAGTGGCGCCGAGCTTTGGTGCCACGAGGTCTATGCCTCCACCCTGGGGATTGACCCCTACGTGACCCCCAAAGACATAGGGCAGCCTGAGCTCTCACCAATGCGGGACTCCCCGTGGGAGTGGGAGGACGCCCATAAGACCTATCACCAGGACAGGATCAAGCTCCGTATCTCCCGTGCCCTCACGGATGGGGAAAGCGTCGGGCCTTTCACTTTCCTGTATACGCCCGGGCACGCCATGGACGAGCTGTGCACCCTCACGGACGGTGTGATGTTCAGCGGCGACCACATCCTCCCCGACATCACACCACACCCCTCTTGCTGCTCCTACTTCGACCACTTCCGCTCCACGCTACCCCTCACCTATCGAAAGGAAAACCGGTACTTCGGCCTACGTACCTACCTGGAGTCGGTACGAAAGGTGGGACTCGTGGACCACGACTTCCTGGTGCTGCCCGCCCACCGGCTGTTCAACAAGGGCCGATGGTGGCTGGAGGGCAAGGAGCGCACGGGACAGATCCTGGACCACCACCTCCGTCGCCTCGGGCGCATAGCCCGCCTGGCTGATGCGCCCGATTCGCTGCTGGGCCTCACACGCCGTCTTTTCCGCCCCTCGCTGCTGGAAGGCTGGGGATTCTTCTCGGGCTACACCGAGCTGCTCAGCCACGTAGAGCTTCTCACGGAGACCGGAGACGTGGAGTACGTTGACACAGACAAGGTGCGCTGGCGAGGTAGCACCAACTACAGCGACTTCATCCACCGCCTCGCAGTCTCATCAGACCACAGCCTGCCCTACTGACACCAACAGTAGCGGTATTCCTCTGCCAGCCTCGCGATGCGATAATAGCGTAGGTGTCTTCGCGCCCGTAGCTCAGCGGACAGAGCGCCGGTCTTCGGAATCTATGCCCTGACTGCCTACTCATGTAGAATGAGACGGCAAGGAGCATGTTGTGACCACCAAACAAAAGGCGAGGGAGGAGTTGCACCGCCTGGTGAATGATCTCCCTGACAGCGAGTTGCACGCAGTCCGGCGGTTTCTAGAGTTCTTGCGCTTCCAGGATGATCCCCTACTCCGCAAGCTGCTGCTATCTCCAGAGGATGACGAGCCTACCAGTCCCGAGGAGGATGCCGCCTCCGAAGAGGCCTGGCAGGAGTACCTACGGGGTGAGTTCGTTTCCGCCGAAGAGGCCAAGCGACACCTGCTGACGTGAGGCAGCCTTGGCAGTACGTTCTGACGGCCCATGCTGAGCGCGACATGGAGCGTCTGAGCGAGGCTATCCGGCGCCGGGTGTTTGCTGCACTGGACAGGGTGTCTGCCGAGCAGGCCGGGAATACGCAGAAGCTTCACGGCATGGGTGACGAGTACCGGCTTCGTGTGGGTGACTGGCGGGTCCGCTTTCGCTTCGACACACCCGCGCGGACCATTGTCGTCCTGCAAGTCTTGCCCCGGGGCCGGGCCTACCGCCGCTAGCCCACGGCGAGCTTGAACGCTGCGCCAATGCCCAACGCCGTAGGTTGGGCGACAGACCCGCAGTTCCCCAGATAGAGCAGACGTGCGATAATAGCCCTGGTGTCATTGCGCCCGTAGCTCAGTGGATAGAGCACCGGTCTTCGGAATCGGTGGCCGTGGGTTCAAATCCCACCGGGCGCATTTTTATCATCCGGGGTCTCCGCCGGCAATTCCCCGACAGTTCTCAAAAACACCCTGCCGGCTACCCATTATTCGCCGCCTGGGCAAACAGCGTGCCAAGCCCACGGCAAAAACTTCCCGCCTCGGCGAATCTCGGCCAGGATAAGCTGGCCCGCCGGATCAACAGGTTTGGCCCACCAGTCCTTGCTAGGGCCTTTGTAGGCCCGCCATCTCGCCGCGGTCCACTCAGCTTGCCATTAGCGCCCCGCCCTGCGCTTCCAACCCACAGTGATCATCTTGTACTTCCAGCCCAATTTGGCGCAGTACTCCTCAGCGCTTTGTCTTTTCAACTTCGTAGACGCCCAGAACATTAGAGGCAAGCCTTTAGTCTCGTGGAGCGCCTGCGACCCATCGTTATAGGTGACCAAGAAGTCAGGGAGGTACTTCCTCGGAATTCCGAAGAATCGGTACGGGACCGTTATCCCGTGCCGCTTCGTCCATTCCTTCACGGCCGGGTCGTGTTCAAGCTCCACCATGTAGTCGCGTTCGAGCGCTGAATCGTACAGCTCAGACCCGTGAGGCGACTTACGCAGGTTGGAGAGAGTTCCCCGCTTGGCTTGCATATTCCTCGGTCACTGGCGGCGCCGCCAAGATGCTGGCTATCAGTCTTGGGTTATAGAAGTTGGATTTAACCTGGTCAAAGAGGTGCCAGACCAGTTGCAGCCGATGAACGTCGTTGAGATCGTGAACTCGGATGCCCCCAGTGAGGCGTCTTGCAATATGCTCGTGGACCACGCGGAGAATGATTTCCTGCCTTGTGTCGGCCTGTCCGTCAAACTCTAGTAGGGCTGTCCTAGCGAGGTCTCTAATACGTTGCACGAGCTTCCTTTTGATTTCCCCTTCACCATTGGGGGCATCCACCGCCAACAGCGCCGGGTCAATCTTCAAGAGTTCGGCCTTTTCCAGAGTATCGTGCCCCGAATCAAGGTTCCGTGAGAGCACTTGCGAGATCGTTTGGCTGATCCTTTGGCCTCGGAAGTCGTATTGGCAGTCGTCCAGGTAGGCGCGCCAGTCGGTGATGGGTTCTAGAATCTCTGGTTCGGGGATCGGCGGCAGGCCAGAGAGGTCAAATGCCTCCATTTTCGGCTTAGAGGCCTCATCAACATCTAGAGACCCTTGCACCGCTGGCTCCGGAATCTTTGCTTCGTCAATGACGTCACCTGGGTTCAGCGCACCCTGATATCGCTCGGCTGCGATCATCTCCCACAGCCAATCGTGCTTGAAGATGGGGTGATCAATGACGTGGCATTGCTCCCATTGCTGGCCCCGTGCGTTCACCCGCCGCAGGCCCCGCCCTATGATTTGCGGACCATAGACCGAGAACTTCCTATCGCCAACTTCGGTGTAGCTGAACTTGCGGAAGAGCAGGATTGCCGAGATGTTCTTCACGTCCCACCCCTCCCGAAGCATCATGACCGACACAATGGCATCGTACTGGCAGTTGCGGATGTCCTTGTTTATGGACATCGCCTCTACCTTGCGCTCGTCGTCAACCTCGTTGTGGAGCAGAAGCACCCGTAGATTCTCACCCTTGATTTGCTGCTCCTCAATAGTATGCGCTATGGTCTTGGCGTCTTCGATGTTCAAGGCCACGACGAACAACAGGGGCTTGTACGCCGGTCTGCCATCGCCAGCGATGGGCACGGTGAGCCGTTGGTGGCGGAGGCACTCCAGGGCAATCGCGATTTGTTGGGCCATAGGCTCGGGACTCATCGTGTAACGGACCGCCGGGACCTTCCTCTGGTCAATTGCATCCCAAGGCACTTCTTCGGCGCTGATTTCCTTCTTGGTCTCCCAGTCGTAGAATGTGAACTTCACCTTGGTGATCTCAGGTTCGAAGACCACCACGCGCTTTACCACCCTGTCGCGCATCGCCTCCTGGATGCCGTAGACGTAGATCATCTCGCTGTCCGGGTGCAGCCCATCGAGCCGGTCGGGGGTGGCGGTGGTGTCAAGGCGGAAGAAGCGCTTCGGCTTTATCTTGTTGATCAGGTCGTTGTACAACTCAGCACGCGTGTTATGAGCCTCGTCGTTGTAGATGCACAACCTGTCGCAGTTCTGAGCAATGACCCTCCAGTTGTCTTTGCCCTCATAAAGCTGCTGCACGTTGCCGATGATGATGTTTGCGCCGCGAATGCCAGCCGCAGGCTTGCCCACTTCCATGACGTGAGTCGAGATTCGCCGGGGTGTGTCTGCGTCTGCGCCGAAGAAGAATGGGAACTGCCGGAACACGTAGTCCCCGTCCTTGGCCCCAGGATCGAACCCATCAAGGAGCCGAGCACGGACGACCGTGTTGGGCACAAGTATCAAGTGCTGGTTGATTCCGTGGACCTGCATCATGTAGGCCACGACCCCGCCGATGATGACCGTCTTGCCGCCGCCGGTCACAACGTTCGTGAGAAGGTCTTTCTTGCCGAGAATCTCAAACGAATAGATGCATCGTCGGACCGATTCCAGTTGGTGCCGCCACAGCGGAGGCGTGAACGTTGGCGCGGACAGATTGCGCAGGAAGTCGCGGCCCTTCTCGGGTATCCCCTGGAAGCCTGAGTTGCACCAATCGCGGAAGTTCGTTTCATGTGCTGCAAAGGCGTAGTTCATTACGAAACCTCCAGGGTCAGTGTGCGGATCGCCTCGGCCCCGAAGTTGTCTTGCACACGGCATGCGATGGTGCGCGCTCCGGATTCGGTAAACGTATGCTCGGCGGCAAGCACCGCCTCAAACTTGTGGCCCGCGGCATTCGCCTCCGCACCTTTCAGCTCGCGCCGCCCCAGCACGTATGCCGAGTCTGCCCCGAAGTGCCCTCGTTGATAGTCGAAGTCCCACTGGCAGTTTACCAGGTAACCGCCCGCGTTCGTGCTATCGGCGTCTCGCGCCTCAAATTTGTACGTCCGTGGCCCTGAGCGCGTGGCGGCTATCTCGCCAACTACGGGTTCCTTTGTGAACCGCAAGAGGAACTCGTTGTCGTCGGCGTCGGGGTATTTCTGCCGGATTCGCTCGCGGAACTCCTCGCTGTCAATCAACAGAAAATCAAAGTCCAGGTCGGCTCCACGTGGCTGGATATTGCGGCGCACATACTCGGTAAGGCGTCGTTTGTACGCCGTGAGCTCCGGGGATGTCCGCCAGCAAACATACCGGGCGACCGTTCGGACGTTCGGCTGAAGGTGCTTCTTTACAACCGCTTCAAAGAACGCTTGAACATCCTTGGCGTCGGGCGCTCTGTCGGGGTCGGCTGGCCCGACGCGCAGAGGTTCACGAGCCGAACGCCAGCCGCTAATCGGGTCCTCAGAGTTGTCGAGTTGCGCTGCCAGACATGCAACGATGAAGCGCTCGAACTCCGCCTGCTCTACAGCCTTGAACCGGTCTATGGGGTACACCCCGACGTAGTTGACCCTGATATCGGGTATGGCCGCTTTGGTCTCAGGAAGGTCCAGGCGGTGTTGCACCGTGCCCGTAGCGCCGTAGTTTGACTTGACGCCTGACAGCTCTTCGCCCAGGTTCACAAGCCGATTTAGAGTCACCGACACCGCTACCCGCGAAGAGTCGCAGGCTATCCAGCGGCGAGGTACACCAGCCAGAACCAGTCTTTTTCTCCCTTGGTCGTCTCGCGTCGCGCGAAGCCCTTGAGCCGCAGCGACGGCTGCGCCGCCTCCGCAAAAGAAGTCAGCTACAACATCACCAGGTTCCGTGGCTGCCTCAATGATTCGCTGTACAACTTCCAACGGCTTTTGCGTTGGATATCCTATGCGTTCAATTTTGTCGGCTGGCATGAGATACGGCAGTCGCCAGACATCATCAACCACGCGATCTGTCACCATGTAGTATTCGAGATTGCCTTCGTCGTCTCTCTTCTGCTTCAGACTAGCGGTTTCAGCATCCCATACTCGTCGTTGCTGTTTCTTAGGTTCCGCTCGACCTTCGCGCACGATTTTGAACTTGAAGGAGCCACTCTTTGAATAGCACAGAATGATATCGTGGTTCGATGGGAAGCGACCAATATTGCCTTGCAATTTATTGTAGTACCACCATACGATTTCATTCACGAAGTTCTCATACCCAAAAATCTTGTCCATTTCGGTCTTGATGTAATGGCTGGCGTGCCAATCGCAGTGGACGTAAATCGAGCCTGTCTCCTTCAGGACACGTCTCATCTCCCATAGCCTCGCGTTGAGCCATACGAGATACGTGGGAAGCCCTCCATCCCAGATGTCGCTGAACGTACGGACTTCGTTCGTGTCGCCCCAGATGACGTTGTACTCAGCCCCAGAGAAGAACGGCGGGTCAATGTAGATAAGGTCTATTGAATTACTGGGAATGGTTCGCAAAACCTGAAGGTTGTCGCCATAGTACAAGCGGTTCGGCTCTAAGTCTGGGCTTCCGAACTGCACCCAGTCTCCGTTGAGGTTCGGAGCCAGGTGCGGGAGCTTGATAAAGGGGAAAACGGTGTCGTAACCCCTGCCGGGGACAAACCCAAGCGGCGGGTTCGTAGGATCAGGCAGGTTATGGAGCTTTGCCCTCACCCGCGGCGCTACGCGGAAGACCTTTTCCTGTTGGGGCAGGGCCTGTTGCTGGGACTCAGCCTGGATAGTCTCTAGGTCAACTCGGCCTGGCGTCAGCGGCTCTGGCATGTATCGCCCCTTTCATTCATCAGCCGCGCCAATTCAACCACGCTCCCAAGTCTCCGTCAAGGGCAGCACGTTGCGCAACCCCCTGGTCCCGAGGCCTCGGGACTCGGCTGGCGCTCCTGTGCACGAGGGTAACACGATGGTGAGCACGCAAACGCCACAAGTGACCAGACGCGTCGGTGACTGCTCAGAACCCTCACCGCCACATGGCAAGTTCCCGTTCCCGTAAACGCATAGGTCGCCTCCCACTTTCGGGACCACTGCATCAGCCATGAATCCCCACCTGTCGGGACTGGAACCAAAGGCGCCTACCACGGCACTAGCTAGGAAGAAACCCTAAGCCGCTAGTCTAGCCCGTACCGGCTCCATGTCAACTCCCCGCAGTGGCGTGCGGCTGGGCATTGCACTTTGTCCACAACGCCCTACCCGGCACGCCGACTGCCGGCAGGAGGGGTCCTTTGGCCACAAGCACAGCCACGCGCCAAGGATTGGCTAACCACACCCTTACGAAGGTTGCTGCCATGCGTACAGGGGAGCATGAGCAGGCTGGCATCTCGAATCCGATACGCAGGGTAACAAGCTGGGGGCACCTTTCAGGTGCCCCCAGCTTCCAATGCGATGGCGTTCTAGCCCCTACTGGGCCATCCATAACTGCTCAAAGAGCGGGGTTATGTACTGCCCCTGACCGTCCCCGTTGTCGAAGTTCCTAAGCCGGGGCTGCCCTACAAGATAGTAGAAGGGGGCAGGCAGGGAATAGAAGTAGGCCTGGTCCACCCAGCGGACCATGAGCAGCCGGATTATCTCCTTGACGCGTGTTTCATCGGTGGCGAGGTTGAACTCCTTTAGCAGCTTGTCGGTGACCTCCCGGTCGCACACCCGGCTGCGGTTGATGCCGGGCTCCTGGTCACAGGGGTAGCTTACCAACCTGTGCCAGGGCTCGGGGGCGGAGGCGCTACTGATGAGGAGGGCATCCTGGTTTCCCCGTTGGGCGTTGTAGCGGCCTCGTTCCAGCCATACCAGCTTGGCCCGGATGCCTGCGTTGTTGAGCATTGACTGGACGGCTTCCGCCGCCTCGTTCCAGGGGGAGCCGTAGTAGCGGGTGAACTCCAGGGTGGTATCGAAGCCGTTGGGGAAACCCGCCTCCGCCAGCAGCTTCTTGGCCTCTGTCGGGTTGGCATAGAGGTACTTGCGCACCTCGGGCGGGTAGTCCTCCCGGCTGGTCAGCCCCAGGATCATGGTATGCAGGATGGCCCCGGAGGGGAAGCCCTCCCCCTGGAGCACCGACTTGATGATGGCATCCTGGTCAATGGCCAGGAAGAGTGCCCGGCGCACTCGGACATCGGTCCACGGTGGCAGGTCGTTGCGTATCTGGATAGTCCCAATGCCATCGGTCGCCGGGCACTTAGACACCCGGATGTCCGGGTTGGTGGCCTGGATGGCTTGCACCGTGACCGCGCTCTTCTTGTACGTATCCAGCTCAAGCACCCCTGAGCGGAGGAGGGCCATACGGGTGGCCCCGTCTGGTAGGACCAACATCTCCACCCCGCTGAGATAGGGGAGACCAGGCTTGAAGTAGCTGGGGTTGCGTTCCAGGGTTATCTTCACCCCTGGGCGCCACGCCTTGAACATGAAGGGGCCTGTGCCGATCCAGGAACGGTCAGGGTCATCCCAGCCGCCGTCCTTCCCAGCCGATTCCTTGGCGGTGGGAGTGGAGCCGTAGTAGGAGGCGAGCACCCCGTAGAGGAGGGCCAGGGTGGGCGCCTGGGAAACCATGTTGAGGGTATACCTGTCCACCGCTTTGATCTCCGAAACGGAGTCCAGGTATTCGGAGAAGCGTGCCTGCTCCGCCTTGGCCCGGTTCAGGGACCAGGCAGCATCCTCGGCGGTGAGCTCCCGGCCGTTCACCGGAGCCTTGGGATGGAACTTGATCCCAGGGCGTAGCTTTATCTCCAGGGTGTTGCCCTTCCACTGCCAGCTCTCCGCCGCATGGGCAAAGAGGGGGCGGGAACATGAGGCGTCTCCCTTCTTGGGCCATTCGAACTCTATGAACTTGCTGAAGACCAGGTCCCAGGCGTCCCGCACGGCGGTGTCCCCGGTGATGTTCCTTAGCCGGTCGAAGCGGTCCGGGTCGGCGGGCGTGCTAAACTTGAGCACTCCCCCGTAGCGTGGTTGGGGGGTCCCTGGGACTGCTGGGGCAGCGGTTGGGGTGGGTTTGGGGGTAGCTGCTGGGGTGGCCC
>Ga0209514_10000790_pt1 | contig 61249 bp, 61 predicted proteins | sample Subgrocontami58m_FD_187452 | JGI IMG/M metagenome (GOLD analysis project Ga0209514, IMG submission 187452) | Subsurface groundwater microbial communities from S. Glens Falls, New York, USA - GMW37 contaminated, 5.8 m (SPAdes) (version 3) | ecosystem: Environmental > Aquatic > Deep subsurface >... | reverse complement strand
TCCCGTCCGCACTCTCTGGCTGCGGACGGGCCGGTACGGGGGCACTCTACCACCTTTGCGAAGGTGGTTCTATTAAACGACCACGATCGGCAGCGGGCTATGCAGCGAGGGTCTGCGTGATGGCGAACTGGAGCTGTTCACTGAGCCTGTCGAAGTGACCAGCGGGCGTTAGCGGATGTGACGCGGCTGCGCCCGCAGGGTCCTAGCCGCCGAGCTGGGGCGGGCCGTCCAGCAGGTAGCGGCCGAAGGGGTCCCACAGCATCCAGCCACTGGCCCCCGCCTCCTCCGCCCCGCGGATCTGGTCGGCGATCTGCTGGTTGCGATAGGGCAGCCGCTGGCGCTGGTAGTCGTCGAAGGCCTGCAGCCACGGCCGCACCACGGCGTTGCTGTCGGCCAGGCGCTTGACGGCGCTGGCCACGCTGCCGCGCACCACGGCATACGGGTTGGCGGGCGGGTAGTCTACGTTGAACGCCCCGTCCGCCCAGGTGGAGGGGTGCACCACCGGGCAGATGTAGTCGGCGTACTGCGCCAAATCCTCCAGCCGTTGCCCCACGCCCATGTCGTCGTCGGTAGCCACCATGCCAAACACCGACACCGCGATGGCGACGCCCTTGGGCCGCAGCCGCTCCATCGCCCGTTTCATGAAACCGTTGATGGCGGTGCGCTTGGCGTCGTCGCTGACGGGCTGGCTGTAGGCCAGCGGGCCGGGCACGCAGTCGGAGGGGAAGCGGGCGTACTCGAACTGGATCTCGTTGAACCCCAGGTCAGCGGCCTTCTCAGCCTGCTCCAGCCGGTAGTCCCAGCCCTCCTCGCGGAAGGGGTCGAGCCAGCGCTGGCCCTGACAATCGGTGTAGGGCGCGCCGTTGGCCGCCACCCGCACCGCCCACTCGGGGTGCGCCTGGGCCGCCGCGGCCGCCTGGAACACGGGCATGCGCGCGACCACGTACAGGTTGCGGGCCCGCAGGTCCTTCAGCACGGTCGCCAGGTCATCGCCACTGTCCACCACGGCGTCCATCTTGCGGTCGATGCCGGTCTCGACGCCGGCGTACACCGAACCGCGGTCGCTGGTGATGTCGAGTACCGCGGTGTTCAGCGCCAGCCGCTCCACGTTACGGAGGAAGCTCTGCCGCACGTCGCGGGCGCTTACTGCCGCGAAGGGGATGTAGAGGCCCTTGGGCGTGAACGGGTCGAGCGTCACCGTGAGTTGCCGCCGGGCGCCGGCCCGCACCGTCACCGTCTTGAAGCCGGGGGCCACCACGCGTAGCGCCGGGTTCTGCGCCACGCCCTTCAGCGTGAAGCCGCCCTTGGCATCGGTGACGGCGGTAACGTTGCCGGCGCTGATGCGGGCGCGGGCGATGGGCGTGCGGTGGTTGTCGGTCACCAGGCCGGTCACGGTGTCGGGCATCAGCGCCACCACCAGGCCCGACGGCCCCAGCGGGATGCGCTGCGTCTCATAGTCGCCACCGCCGACCACTACGGGGTCATCCTGCGCTTTGCGATCCACGCCCTGTAGCGAGAACCGGCCCTGCGCATCGGTCGTCACCGTGAGGTCGCGCCAGCGGACCTCGGTTTGGGCCAGCGGCTGCTGGGACACCGCATCCACGACGGTGCCCGAGAGTGTGCTGACGGCGTTCTGGTACCACGCCGCACCACCGGCCGCCAGCAACGCGGCGAACGCCAGTACCGCAAGCATGCGAGGGCCTCGTCGGGTGCGGCGGCGGAAGTTCATCTACGTGTCTGCGCTTTCGCTAAGTCACTCGTAAAGCGATGATCACGTCACGCTGGTCGTAGCTGCGGGTGGTGCGGTCGAACGCGCCGCCGCAGGTGATGAGCGTGAGCCTGCTGTCGGTGGTGGGCTGCAGCACCCGCACCGCGCCGGGGTCATTGTCGCGGAAACGGTACTTTTCGGCCACCTGGTACACCACCTCGGTTGCGCCATTGGTGAAGGTGATCCTGTTGCCGGGGTTCAGTTGGCGCAGGCGGAAGAACGCTGCGCCGCGCGGGATACCCGTGGTACGGTCCGTCCAGTCGACGTGGCCGCCGATGAGCGCATTGCCGGCGCCGCCCGGCTGCCCGCCGTAGCGGTACCACCCCAGCACGTCCGGATCGGGCGGCGCGGCCATGGCGCCGTCAGGATCCAGCCCTACGTCCACTATTGGGGAGTTCACCCCAATCTCGGGGATCAGCAGCCGCCACCCGGCGGGCGCGCCGCCCCCGGTAGGCGCGGGCGCATTTGCCGCGGGCGCCGCGGCCGCTGGTGGCGATGCGGCGGCAGGGGCAGCCACCGTTGGCCCAGCCGGCCGGCTGGCCGCCGCGGCCGAAGCGGGCGCCGGCGACGCCGCGTTAGCGAGTACTGCCGGCGGGTCGGCCGCTGCCGCCGCCGGGGGCGCTACGGCTATGGTCGGAGCGGCGGGAGCGACCGCTTGCGGTGCTGCGTTGGACGGCGCCGGTGGCGTAACCGAGGCCGGCCCAACCGGTGCACTGGCCGGGCCGGGCGTGGCGCAGGCCAAGCCGGCCACCGTGAGGACCACCATGAGGACGACGGATAGTCTTGGGCCGTGCCCAAGTCCCGGGAACTCAGCGAGCACCATCAGTTCCCGGACGTGGTTCGACAGGCTCACCACGAGCGGGAATCTGAATGGCGCGGGGTATTGACCGTGGCACTTCATTGACGCAAGGCCTTTCGGGCGAGAGCGGCCACCACGCGGTCCAGGATCTGGTGGGCCAGGTCGGTCTTGGGCATCTGGGGCAGGTCGTCGACGCTGCCTGATGCGTCGAGGATGGTCACCTTGTTGAGGTCGCTGCCGAACACCGGCTCGGGGCCGGTCACGTCATTGGCCACAATGAAGTCGAGGCCCTTGGCGGCGAGCTTGGTGCGGGCGTTCTGCAGCAGGTCGCGGCTTTCGGCGGCGAACCCCACCTTCACAGCATAGCCCCGCACCGAGGCCAGAATGTCGGGGTTCTTGGTCAGCGTAATGCTCAGGGTGTCTTCCGGCCCCTTCTTTAGCTTATCCGCCGCAACCTGCGCCGCGCGGAAGTCGCCGGGCGCGGCCGCCATGATTAGCGCGTCGGCTCCGGCCACGTGCTGCACGCACGCCAGCATCTCGGCGGTGGTGGCGATGCGCCGCACGTCCACCCCGTAGGGCGGGGGCAGGTTGGTGGGCCCGGTCACCAGCACGGCGTGGGCGCCGCGGTCGCGCGCCGCCTCAGCAATCGCATACCCCATCTTGCCCGACGAGCGGTTGGTGATGACTCGCACCGGGTCCAGCGGCTCCTCGGTGGGGCCGGCGCTCACCACCACGGTGCGGCCCGCCAGGTCGCCGCCGCGGCCGAGCGCCATGGCCACTGCGCCCAAGATGGCCTCGGTGGTGGCCAGCCGCCCCAGACCCACCAGGCCCGAGGCCAGCCGCCCAGGGTCGGGGCCGACAAAGATGGCGCCGCGTTCCCGCAGCGTGGCCACGTTCGCCTGGGTGGCGGGGTGCTCGAACATGTGGGCATCCATGGCGGGGGCCAGCACCAGCGGGGCTTGCGTCGCCAGCGCCGTGCCGGTCAGCGGGTCGCCGGCCAGGCCATGGGCCAGCTTCGCGATGATGTCGGCGGTGGCCGGGGCGACCAGCAGCACGTCGGCGGTCTCGGCCAGCGACACGTGCTGGATGCTCAGCTCGCTGCCGGCGTCGAACCAGTCGGTGACCACCGGCTGGTGGGTGATGCTGCGGAAGGTGAGCGGGGTCACAAACTGCTGCGCGGCCGCGGTCATGATGACGCTGACGCGCGCGCCCGCCTGCACCAGCTTGCTGGCCACATCGGCCGCCTTGTACGCGGCAATGCTGCCCGAAACGCCGAGCACCACGTGCTTCATACGCAGGCTGTGGGTGGTCATCAGTCGCGGTTCAGTTCGTAGATCAGGCGCAGGCCCTCCAGCGTCAGGTCGGGCTCCAGCACGTCGAACACCGCCGACTCCCGTTGGATGATGCCCGCCAGCCCGCCGGTGCCGATGACTTTGGGGTCGCCGCCCAGTTCGGCGCGGAAGCGGGACAGCAGTTCTTTGATGAGGCCGACGTAGCCGAAGATGAGGCCCGACTGCATGCTGTGCACCGTGTTGCGGCCAATGGCCGTCTTCGGCCCCGTCAACTCGATGCGCCGCAGCATGGCGGTGTGGGTCACCAGCGCGTCGTGCGCCACCTGGATTCCGGGGGCGATGGCCCCGCCCAGGTATTCACCGTCCTTGGTCACGGCGTCGAACACGGTGGCGGTGCCACAGTCTACGATGATGGCCGGCCCGCCGTACTTGCGGAAGGCGGCGGCGGCATCGGCCACCCGGTCGGCGCCCACCTCGCGGGGGTTCTCGTACAGCACCCGAATGCCCGTCTTGACGCCGGCGCCCACCACCAGCGGCGTGATGCCGTAGTAGCGGCTGCACAACTCCTCGAAGGCGCCCACCAGCGGCGGCACGCTGCTGCAGAGCACGGCGGCGGTCACGTCGGACTTCTGCACGCCGGCCTGCGGCAGCAGGTTCATCAGGGTGACAGCGTACTCGTCGGGCATGCGGGCGGCGTCGGAGGCCAGACGCCACGACGCCCGCAGCGTCTCGCCGTCGAAGACGCCCAGCGTGACATTCGTGTTGCCGATGTCGATGGTCAGGAGCATAGCGTGCGCTATTGTCGCATTGGGCGACATAACTGGCAACGAGCCCTTCCAGCTTCGCGGTGGGCAGCAGGCCCGATCCCGTCAGTCGTATCCCACCCCATCCGCCCTCAGAAACTCCTAAGTAACTATCTCAAAACGGTCTGGTTGTTCACTTCTACAGGGGCATGAGCGGTAAGGCTCACCCCCAAACCCCCTCAAGGGGGTTCAAGGAACCCCTGCGGGGTGAGTGAAAATGGGGGACACCCCCCAAACCCCCTGCCAGAGGGGACGGCCGTCCCCTCTGGACTCCCCTGCCGAACCTCCACAACGCCGCTATGCTTAGTTCTGAGATAGGTACTTACCGACGCGCCAATGCCACGCAACGCAGGCGGGCAACAACAACCCCCTCCGGTTGGGAGGGGGTGTCGGTTCGCTAGTGGTCAGCCTAGGGGCTAGGTCTTGACGCCAGCCTTCTCGCCCGCGGTGATGTAGGCCTCGCCCAGAGACTTGTACATCTCTTTGGCGTTGCCAAACCGCACTTCATACTCGAAGCGCTGCCCGCCGCCGGCGAACTGCTGCGGGATTTCGTAGATCTCCGCTTTACCGTGAGGACCTTCGACGGCCGTCACCAGTGTCTCGTCTGCCATGGCTGTTGCTCCTTTCCCTGAGTCGTCGCGGAAAGAGTGTACCGCTCCTACGTAAAAGCGCAAGCCCTCAAGCACTGCTTCGGGAGGGTTCCTTAGCGCGAGTCGGTGAGGTGGCCGTGCTCCACCAGATACTTGGCGAACTCGAGCTGCTCGCGGTTGAGCACCGGCATGGCCGACCGTAGCGGAGCCCGCGGCACGGGGATGTCGTCGCCCTTCTGATACATCTCGATAATCCGCCGCACCCGCAATTCTTCCAGCTTGTCGATGACGTCGACCGCCCAGAAGCCCTCCACGGTGCACTCAGGCAGCTCCGGGTAGGACGCGCGCCGGAACCACTCGCCATCCGGACCTTCGTACGACTCCACGGCCATCACGAACGGAATGGCCAGGTACTCTTCAAGTGTCACGTCGTGCCTCCTCATAAACGTTGGCATCGTCTGGGCACTAATGGTACTCACGTCGCCGCACGCGCGCAATCGCGGCTGCTGACGAAAGCGCATGAAATGGCGTGCCCGTGCCCGTATTCGCCGCTGTCGCCAGGGGGTAGCGAACAGCGAGTAGCCGGGGGCAGAACCTCAACCGAAGTGTTAGCCGCGTCACAGACAGGCCGGTGTGTGCTGTCGCACACTGGCGCGAGCCCAGCAGCATGTATGACGCAGGTCACAGTTCAGGAGGGTGGGAGGATCATGGTGAAGCCAGACTGGATGGGAGCGTTGACCTTGTGGCGGACGCATACGCTCGGCGCGGTTCCGTTGGTTGCCGCGGCTGCGCTGGTGGGTGCTGTGCTGCTGGCCAGCCCCGTACCGGCTGACGCTGCGCCCGGTGGCAACGGCCACCCGCTGCAGTGGACAGCGGTGGAGAAGGGTGGAGCGTCGGTGGTAGGTGGGGCGCGGCGCATCGCCATCACCATTCCCGCACAGCCTAGCGGCCAAGACGTGGAAGGCGCTTACGAGAGCGGGTGCCGGCTCAAAGGCGACTTCGACGTCCAGGTAGATTTCGCGCTCGCGAAATGGCCGGCGAAGAGCGGCGTGCGCGCCGGCCTGATTTTTGGCGACATGTTCAACGCGGTCGAGCGGGCAAGCTATGCCCCCAACGACGGCAGCGCCACGTTTTCCCTCGATGGCCCGACGGAGCTGTATCTCACGGATCTCAACCGAGTGAGCATTCCCACCGACCAGCGGATTGGCAGGCTGCGGCAAACGCGCTCCGGAAACGTGGTGACCAGTTACTACGCGTCCGGTTCGAAGTGGGCCGTGATCTCTACCGGGCCTTACACCACCGATGACGTCTGGTTCGGGGTGGCCGTCTGGACCAACGCTGCGTTCTTCAGTGGGCAGGAGGCAAGGGTGGTGTTCTCCGACCCGCAGGTCAACCGCGGGACGCTTGCGTGCCCGGAGCGGGTGCGGCCGAAGCGGCCATCGCTGCGCTGGCGTTAGGTCCTGCCCGCCCTCAGCCGATACGAACGATGTGCTGTTGCACCGGCGAGGTGATTTCCACCTCGCCTTCGTGCATGTAAAGGTTGATCTCTGACCTGACGCCGAAGGACGGTAGATAGACGCCGGGCTCGATGGTGAAGGCCAAGCCGGGCACAAGGCGGCGGGTGTCTTGGGTCTCGTAGCCATCGAGGTTGGCGCCGTAGCCGTGCACCACGGGGCCCAGGCTGTGGCCCAGCCGGTGCGTGAACGCCGGCCCATAGCCACGCCCGGTAATGAACGCACGCGCGACGCGGTCGGCCTGCCAGCCCTCGGGATAGCGGCCTGCCGCCACCTCGGCCCGCAGGAAATCGACCGCGGCGTCGCGGGCGCCGGTTACCACGTCGAACACCCGCTGGTGCTCGGTGCTGGGCGTGGGGTCGGTGTACGCCGTCCAGGTCAGGTCGCCATAGATGCCGTTGGGTTCCACGGCCCACAGGTCGATGAGCACCCAGGCGCCGGGCCCGATGACCGCCGGCCGGCCGGGTTCAGGCGCGTAGTGGGGGTCGCCGGCGTGGCCGTTCACCGCCACGATGGGGGGATCGTCGGTGCGGAGGCCGGCGGCGGCAAAGCGCTCCAGCAGGAACGCCTGTGCCTCGTGCTCGGTGACGCGACCGAGCCGCTCACCGATGTAGGCGAATGCGTCCTGCACCGCATGGCCCAGGAACTGTGCCGCCCGCCGGTGGGACGCCAGCTCGCCGGGCGTGAGCCGGCAGAGCGCCGCCTGCGCCAGTTCAGCGGATGACACCACCGTCACGCCGAGGCTGCGCACCAACTCGAAGGTGCCCGCGTCGACATAGGACACCGCCGGCAACGCCCCCAGCGGCGAGTACTCCATGGCGACGGTGTGAATGCCGGCCAGCAGCTCGCGGAGCTGGGCCAGCAGGTCCTCCCGGTGCTGATAGGGCCGGATGGTGAGGCCTTCCGACGGGAAGTGGCCGGCGTCCACCTGGTGCACCAGCATGGTGGCGCCGCCGTCGCGCGCCAGCAGCAGGAACACCCGGCGCGTGGAGTGCGTGGCGGCGCCGAGCAGTTGCCACAGCAGCGGGTTGCTGCGGCGGAAGTCGTAGAGCAGCCAGCCGTCCAGGCCGCTCTTACGGAGCGCCTGGAGGGCATGGGGCAGCTTGCTGGTGGGGTTCATTGGCGGGGTGGTGCGTTCTTTCCCCCTACAAGGGGGAAGAACGGCAGCCTACACCCCCAGCGACTCGAAGGTCTGCTTGGCGATCTGGACCGCCTGCACGCTGGTGGGCCAACCGGCGTAGAAGCCGATGTGGGTCATGGCCTCCACAATCTCCTCTTTGGTGAGGCCGTTGGCAAGGCCGCGCTGCACATGGCCGCTGATCTGCCCGGTGCGGTAGAGGGCGGTGAGCACCGAGATGGTGATAAGGCTGCGGTCGCGCTTGGACAGGCCGGGATGCTCCCACACCTCGCCGAACAGCACCCGTCCGGTGAGGTCGGCAAGGTAGGGGGCGATATCGGCGGTGGCGCTGGTGGATGACTGTGGGGCGGAGACGTTCTCGGCCATGGTGGAACTCCTGTGTGCTGTGTTCGCCGTCTTCGGCACGCGACAGGCTAGACGCTGGCGGGCTGGGCGTCAACGTACGCGGGTGGACAGTGGTGGACGGTCAGGGCGCGCATTCTCGCTGAGGCCTAAGGTTCTGCTCGTGGTGAGCCCTTCGTCAAGCTCAGGACGGTGCTTGTCGAACCACCCAACCTGGGTGGAGAGACGGCGCTCTCTCCTGCCGGTGGCCTCGTCCGGTCCTTCGACCAGCTCAGGATGAGCGGTTATTGATGGCGGGCGAGAGAATGCGATAGCTCTGGGTGGACGGCGAGATCAACGAGGAGGCCCCTTCCCACAACGGGAAGGGGCCTCTTGATGCCGGGCTTGTGCGACGGTGGGCGGCTACTTCGCTCCGGTCGCCCGCACCCGCGGTTCGCTCTCTTCCACAAACGAGGCGCCGACGGGGGCAATGAAACCGGCCGAGCGCACGGTCAGGAGTTCGCCGTGCTGCGCCGCGTAGGGCGGTTTGCCCTGCTCCAGCTCACGGGCCAGCCGCATGAGCAGCCGCCGCATCATGATGATGGCGGTGTCGGCGCTGCCCAGGTGCTCGGCGGTGCGATCGTAAATCGCGCCCATCGTCTCCTGGATGCCGCGGTCCTGGATCGAGACGTGCTCGATGCCCGAGTAGCTCACGGTGCGCTGCGCCTCGCGGTCGAGTTCGTAGTCGTTGTCGCGGCTCTGGCGGGGCTTGCGGGTACCGGGCTGCATCGGCACCCAGTGGGCGCCGTGCCCCGGCTTCTCGCCGAAGTCGCTCATGGGGCGGGTGGGGTGCCAGGAGTAGCTGAACAGCCAGGTGTTCTCGTCGTCCATCGGTACCCAGCCGTGGCCGCTGAAGGGCGTATCGCGCTCGGGCAGGCCGGGGATCACCGTGTAGAACGGCAGCGAGAAGGGCGTGACGCGCCAGTAGTCTTTGGTGTCGTCCACCTTGCGGCGGGCGCCGATCATCAGGCCGAAGTCGGTGACGGCCACCCGGAACTCCGGCGCCTTGTCGATGGCCATCAGGCCGCTGCGCTCCAGCCGGGACGGGTCGCCAACCGCCTTGTGCGATTCGACCGAGCTGTGCAGGAACGAGACGTGGCTGCTATCGATGCCACCCTCGGCGCCCTGCACCCAGCTATTCTCCTGCCAGTAGTGCGAGACCACCCGGTTCTCGGGCGGCACCAGCGTCCACTCCGGCCGGGGCAGCACCGGCTTGGTTTCCGGCGGGCCCATGTAGACCCATACCACGCCGCCGGCCTCTTCGGTGGCGTAGGCGGCCGCCTTGATCTTGTGCTTGAAGTTGGACTCGGCGGGCTCGTTCGGCATATCGGTGCAGGCGCCGGTCACGTCGAACTTCCAGCCGTGGTACACGCAGCGCAGGCCGTTCTCTTCGTTGCGGCCGAAGAACATGGAGGCGCCGCGGTGCGGGCAGGCATTCTGCATAACGCCCACGCTGCCGTCGGTGTTGCGCCACGCTACCAGGTCCTCGCCCAGCAGCCGTAGCCGTAGCGGTGCGCAGTCAGGCTCCGGCAGCTCGCCGGGCATGATGGCGGGCATCCAGAACCGCCGCAGCAGGTTGCCCATGGGTGTGCCTGGGCCAACTCTGCACAGGTAGTCGTTGTCCTTGGTGGTCAACATAGCGGTCTCCCTCTGCTTTCCCGGCCCGTCCGCCACAGGCGCTCAGGCCTCGGTTGTGTGAGTCTGCGGAAATCTTACGCCAGCTCCTGAGTGTTGTACATGGAGTGACCGGAGGCGGCGCCCAAAGCGCATCTAAAATCCCGCAGGCGTGCCGGTCCCCAAAAAGGGGCACGGTTCGCCAGTCCCACCCCCAACCCCCTCAAGGGGCCCTTCGACGTGGCCAGGAGGGCGTTCAAGGTATCCCTGCGGGATGATTGGAAGCTTCGGGGGACACCCCCAGAGGAGTGGGCAGGATTGGGAAACCGCTCGTGGTGAGCCCTTCGTCAAGCTCAGGACGGCGCTTGTCGAACCACGCCTGGGTAGCGCGATGGAACCATCGCCTCCGGCAGGTTAGGACCGTCCTTCGACTGGCTCAGGACGAGCGGTTCATGATCCTCTCAGGCACAAACCGCAAAACCTGCACCCTCCCGCAACTGCTGCTGTGGCCGCTACTCCGGCGGGGCGAACAGGCCGTAGAGTTGGGCGGCGTTGGCGACCGTCATCGCATAGCGGTCGGCGTCGGGCACGCCGGTGAAGATGTCGTCGAGCACCTTCTGGGAGTTGGGCCAGATGGAGTCATGGTGCGGGTAGTCGTTGCCCCACATGAGGGTGGGCACGCCGATGTGGCTGCGCGTCTGCACGCCGATGGCGTCGTCCTCGAAGGTGGCGTAGAACTGGCGCGCCCAGTACTGGGTGGGCTTCATGGTCACTTCCGGCGCAGCCACCTGGCGGTTGCGATAGTAGGCGTGGTCCAGCCGTTCGAGCCAGTGGCCGAGCCAGCCGATCTCCCACTCTGCGCACACGAACTTGAGGCGGGGAAAGCGGGCCGCCACCCCATGGCAGATGAGGTCCTCCACCGTGAACTGGATGATGGTGGCCGAGCTGGCGTAGCTCAGGATGGGGTCGGCCCCCGCCATGCCGGTCACGCCTTCCGCCGCGCTGGTGAAGATGTGCATGCCCAGCGGGCAGTTGGCCTCCTCGGCCAGGGCCCACACCTTGTCGTAGGCGGGGTCGTGGTACGGCAGTTTGCCGGGAGCGGTGCACGGGATGCAGACGCTGCGGTACCCGGCCTTGAGCGAGCGGTCCAACTCGGCCAGCGCAGCGTCGGGGTCGGCCATGGGCAGCAGCGCCAGGCCCATCAGGCGGTCGGGCGCGCGGTTGGCGTAGTCCAGCAGCCAGTCGTTGTACTCCTGAAAGGCGGCCACCAGTACCTCGGTGTCGGGCAGCGCGAACACCCGGAAGTACAGGCTGGGGTACAGCACCTCGAACCGGACACCATCCACTGCCTGGTCGGCGTTGCGTTCCGCCGGGTTGAGGATGCCCTTGTTCATGCCGGCGTAGCCCTGGCGGATCTTGGCCTGGGTCTCGGGCCGGTCGAGGCTGGCGCCTGCGATGGCAAGGCGGCCTACCGGCACGCCGGGATAGCGCTCGCTGAAGCGGTCGCGGCCGCCAGCGCCGGGCGTCACCAGGAAGTCGCCCCACTCCGGGTCCTGCACGATGCGGGGGGCGCGCTCGCCAAAGCGCCGCTCCAGGGCGTTGAACACCTCGGGTGGCTCGACGATGTGGGAGTCGGCGGAATAGGCGAAGCGTTCCATGTCGGGGCTCCTTTGCGGCCGCGGCGTTGGCCGGCCGGCGGGTCTGGTCTGGTCTGGAGACCATGATACCTGGCGCGTCGAGGGGTTTGGGCCTCGCGGTGCTGCACCCGGCTGCACCCTCACCCGGCCCTCTCCCTTCGACAGGCTCAGGACAGCGCCCAGGGGGAGAGGGAGGCCGGAGGTGCATGGTACGATGCGGCCAATCGAGGCCGGGGAACGCCGGCCCGCCCATTTGTTCGATTAGGAGGCCCGCAATGCCCGTGTTCCAGAAGTCACCGGATTTCGCCATGCACTACGTGGTGGATGACTTCACCGACCCGTGGCGCACGCCCGAAACGGTGCTGCTGCTGCACGGCAACTTCGAGAGCGGGCTGGCCTGGTATGCCTGGTCACCGGCGCTGGCCCGCCACTACCGGGTGGTGCGGCCCGACATGCGGGGCTTTGGCGGGTCCACCACGATGCTACGGGACTTCGCGTGGTCGCTGGACTTGGTCATCGACGACTTCACCGGCCTGATGGACACGCTGGGTGTGGCGCGGTTTCACCTGGTGGGGGCCAAGATCGGCGGGACGGTGGCGCGGGCGTTTGCCGCCCGCCGGCCCGAGCGGGTGCAGACGCTGACGGTGGTGGGCTCGCCGCCGCCGGTGCGCACCGATCCCGAGGTGCTGGCTGCCCGTCTGCGCGACCTGGATCAGCGCGGCGACGCTGCCATTCCAGAGTGGGCGGCGGGGACCATGGGCAGCCGCCTGGGGAGCGCCTTCCCGGCCGATGCTACGGCGTGGTGGACGCAGTACATGAGCCGCACCTCGGCCGAGAGCGAGATCGGCTTCTTCCGCGGTGTCAACACCGCCGACATCACGGCCGACCTACCGCGCATCGCCTGCCCCACGTTGGTCATCACCACCGAGGGCAGCGGCCTGGCCAGCGTCGACGAAACGCGGGCGTGGCAGCAACGCATCCCCGGCGCGCGGTTGGTGGTGCTGCCGGGCGACTCGTTTCACGTGGCCGTCTCCGACCCGGACCGCTGCGCTGCCGTCACCCTGGACTTTCTGGCGCAGCACCCGATTGGGTAGTGGTGGTTGCCGCGCCGCCGTAGCGGTACAGCATTCCAGCGGGCAGCCCGGCGGCGGTGGATACGTCGGTCCACGTGCTGCGCACCGACTGCGCGATGGGCGAGCCGGCGGCGCGGGCGAACCCGGGTGGGAACGCGCCGGTGGTGGGTGCGCCGTTGGGGGCCGGCGGCCGCAGGTTGGGATTGGCACGGGCGTTGGGATTGGGCGCGCCGCCCAGCGGGCCGCTCAGGAAGAAATAGCGCACCTTGCCATGTTCGGCCAGCGCATTGAACGAGTCGGGGGTGAGCACCGGGTCGGAGCCGCTGAACCCGCCGACCGCCAGCGCCGGCACGCCGTCCAGGATGAAGGGGGCAGCGTCCATGGAGCGCACGGTCGCCAGCGCGAACACTGAGCCGCCGTCGCCCTGGGCCTTGATATAGTCGGCCACCTTCACGCTGGCGGGCTCCTCGGCCCGCAGCAGGGCGCGCCCGCGGCCTAGGAACTGGCCGGGAAAGCGGGTGCGGCCCTCGATGGCTTGTGCAGCGGGCACCAGCAGCACGCCCGCCAGGCAGGCTGCCCCGCCGATCCGTAGCACCGCACGGGGCGCTCGCCGCAATACTGCAACGCCCAGCACGAGCACACCCAGCAGCGTGGCCGCCAGCGCGAGGTCGCGCACCGGTACCTGCACCGCAGTGGCGGCCACGGTGGCAAAGGCGGCGGCGCCGAAGGGGAGCGCCAGCAGCAGCAGGCCCAACCGGTACTCACCGCTCACCAGGCGCCAGGTGTGCGCTGCGCCAATACCCAACACCGCTGCCAGCGGCACGCCGAGCGCCGACAAGTAGTACGGGTGGGCGCCCGTGGCGCGCGCCATGCCGAACACCGCCACCGCGGTCAGCAGCCAGCTCCCCCACAGCACCGTCTCGTTCACGGCCGGTTCCGACAACGCCGCGAGCACCCGGCTCGGCCGTCGCGTCCGCCCCAGCCAGAGGCCCGTGAAGAGGACCACGCCGCTCAGCGCGGGCGCGAGCAGGAAGCCAAGCTCGCCGCCCAGTTCACCGGTGAGCATGGCGGCCTGTTGCTGCGCACCGCCGGCGCCACCCGCGCGGAACCCGTTGGGCTGGTTGCCGCCCTGGGCGCCTTGCGCACCCGGCCCCGCCCCGGCGTTCGGGGTGCGCTGCCCGCCGTTGCGCTGGCTGCCTGCCGCGTTTGGGTCTTGTTGGCGGCGTTGGCGGGCGTCCGGCGCGTTCGGCGCCTGGGCATTCGGGTCTGGGGTGTCTGGGGTAGCGTTGGTAGTGGCATCGTTGGGCGTGGCCTGGCCAGCTGTGGGCAGGTTGCCGGGCGGGCGGGCCTGGCCGTTTGCCGCCGCGCCGCCGGGGCGGAGGCCTCCGCCGATCTGTGAGGTGAAACGGTCGAGACCGTTGTGGTCGAAGATGAGCGACCAGATGGAGTTGTCGGTGGTGGAGCCCACGAAGGGGCGCTGGCCGGGCGGGGTCACCGTGTAGAGCCCGGCCCACCAGAAGGCCGCGATGGGCAGCACCACCGCGCCCACGGCCACGCGCGCGGCCAGCCGCCGCCACGGTTGCCAGCTTGCCACCAGCGTGTAGAGGGCGAAGGCGGGCAGGGGCACGAACCCCACCAGCATCTTGATGTTGAAGGCGGTACCCACCAGTACGGCGGCGGCGGCCGTCCAGCGCAGGCTGTGTTTGCGGGCGGCCTGCAGCACGCACAGTGCGGCGAGCAGCAGCGCAAAGGACAGCAGCCCGTCCGGTTCGTTGCGGGCGTCCACGGCCACGTTGACGGGCAGCACCGCGAGGGCGAGCGCTGCCACCGAGGCGGCCAGCGGCCCGAAGGTGGGACGTAGCAGCGCGAACAGGATGGGGATGGCCGCCACGCCCGCGATAACCTGCGGCAGCGCCACGGCGAAGTCGGTGGGGCCCAGCAGCGCCACCGGCAGGGCCTGCACCCACAGCGCCACCGGCGGCTTGTCCACCATCACATACCCGCCGGGGTCGAACGACCCGAACAGGAAGTTGTGGGCGTTCTGCAGCATGGAGACGACGGTGGCGGCGTAGTAGGGGCTTTCCTGCGCGCCCAGGTGGAGCGCCCGCAGCACCGTCCCCACGGCGACGGCCAGCAGCAGCACGGCGGTGTCTGCCCGTGGCACGGTCAGTGCCGGCGCCAGCCGCCGTGGCAGCGCCCGCAGGGTATCGGCTCCAAGCATCACCACGCCTCCGTATTGTGCTGCCCTTCCCTACCGTGGCCGCATGCGAAGGTTTCGCTGCTCCAGTGCTCGGAGACTCGTGATGTAAGGTCACCCCACCCGTTCGCCCTGAGCTTGTCGAAGGGCCTCCGAAGTGGTTGTCCTTAGGAACGAGGGGACACCCCTCGTTGCTCCCTGCCAAAGGGGCTCGCAGCCCCTCTGGACTCCCCACCGGACGGCGGCTCGGCCTGCTTGTGGTGGCGCAAGTGGGATTAACCGGGAACGCCCCGAGTCCCTACTTGCTGAAGAGGATATTCATGATGTCGCCATCCTGCACCTGGTAGGTGCGGCCTTCGGTGCGGAGATGGCCGCCCTTGCGGGCCTCGTTCCAGCCGCCGTCGGCCACCAGGTGCTCGTAGGACACGGTCTCGGCGCGGATGAAGCCCTTCTCGAGGTCGGTGTGGATCTTGCCGGCCGCCTGGGGGGCCAACTCACCGAGCGTAATGGTCCAGGCGCGGTTTTCGTCGGGCCCCACGGTGAAGAAGGAGATGAGGCCAAGCAACGCGTAGGAGGCGCGGATCACCCGGTCGCGGCCCGCCTCGGCGATGCCCAGGCCCTCGCGTAGCTCAGCGGCCTCGGCGGGGTCCATCTGCGCCAGTTCCATATCGAGGCGTCCGCATACGGCCAGTAGGTCGACGCGGGGGCGGCGGAAGCCGCCGTATTCGTTCTCGTAGGCTTCGGCGCGGTCGGCATCGTCATCGCTCATGTTCACCAGAATGAGCAGCGGCTTCTGCGTGAGCAGCGAGAACGAGGAGAGCATGAGGCGCTGCTGCTCGTCCATGGCGATCTCGCGCACCGGCGTGCCCGCCTCCAGGATGGCCTGTACCTGCTTCAGCCACTCCTGCTCGCGGGCGGCGGACTCGCGCTCGGTCACCCGGGCCGACTTCATCTGCGCGGCCAGGCGCTCCAGGCGGCGCTCGATGACCCCGGCGTCGGAATAGGCCAACTCCAGGTTCATGGTCTCGATGTCGCGGGCCACGTTGACGCTGCCCATGGGGTGCGTCAACGCCGGGTCGTCGAACGCCCGCACCACGTGGATCAGCGCGTCGACGGTGCCCACGGCGTTCAGCAGTTGCCCGCCCAGGCCGGCGCCCTTGCCGAACTCGGTGGGGAAGCCACCGAAGTCGCGGTAGTGCACCTCGGCGGGCGTGATCTTCTTGGGGTTGGTCAGGGTGTTCAGGCGGTCGAGCCGGGGGTCGGGCACCTTCACCACCGCCACGTTGTGCTCCAGGCCGGTGCGGCCAAACGACGTGGTTTCGGCGTGCCCGCCGGTGACGGCGTTGAAAATGGTGGTCTTGCCCGAGCTGGAGAAGCCGATGATGCCTAGTTCCACGGTACGTCCTATGGGGTGAGTGGTTGGCGGTTGGCCCGCGCCAGGTGCGCATACACCCGGAAGCGGTACCACGCCATGACGAACGCCAGCAGCAGGCCCAAGCGGCCCTCTTTGTAGCCCTTCAACTGCACGTAGCGGCGCAAAAACTCCCGCACCGGCTGCGTGACGAAGCGGTGGGGCAGGGCCCGGACGCCCTGTCGGGACAGCGTCTGCGCCTCACGCCGGGCGTAGCGGTCCTGCTTCTCGAAGAGTTGGCCCACCGAGGTGTAGTTCAGGTGGGTCAGCGTCTGCGTCAAGCGGGACGCTGCGCCGTCCAGCACCACCACTTCGTGCGGGTCCTGCGTCTCATCATAGCGGGCGCGGCCCCGGCGCAGCACCCGCAATTGCTGGTCGGGCCACCAGCCGGCGTGCTGTACCCAGCGGCCCAGGATGATGTTGCGGCGCGGCACCCAGAACCCGGCGGCGCTAACGCAGGCCAACGTCACCGCCTGCCGCACCTCGGCCCCCAGTTCCGGCGACACGCGCTCGTCGGCGTCTACAAACACCACCCAGTCGCCGGTGGCGGCGTCGAGGGTGGCGTTACGCTGGCGGGCGTAGGTGTCGAACGGCCGCTGCACCACCCGTGCGCCCGCGGCCTGCGCCAGCGCCACCGTGGTGTCGGTGCTCAGCGAGTCCATCACCAGGCGGTCGTCGGCCCAGGCCAGCGATGCGAGGCAGTCCTGGATGTTGGCGGCCTCGTTGCGGGCGATGACGGCGGCGGTGATGGTGGGAGCGGCCATGGTCACCGACCGGAAGTTCTTCTGGTGGCTGTCCGCTGACCCCCCGTGGCGGAGCTACAGGTATAGACACCATCGCGGCGTATCCCACCCGCCCGCCCTCCAAAACTCCTTCCCGAGGGGACACCCCTCGGACTCCCTGGCAAGGAGGGCTGGCCGCCCTCCCTGCACTCACCGGCCGCCGGTGTTCCGTGACCAGACCATGCTACAGAGCGCGGTTTCATCACAGCCGTTCAGGAGGTGCGGACGAGCAGCGCAGCGATTTGTAGCAGCGCCGCCTGCCGTTCGCGCAGCCGTGGGCCGGTCACCTGGCCCCGTAGGTTGGCGCCCACCCAGGCTGCGTACTCCCACCACAGGCCGGCGGCGATGATGAGCTTGGCGGTCACCTGGAAGAAGGGACTGTAGTGTCTGCGCATCAGCGTCATGCGGCTGCGGAACAACTCCACGTACATGCGGTCGGCCATCTGCTTGGTGCTCTGCCCGCCCAGGTGCACGATCTCGGCGGACGGCACGCAATAAATGCGCCAGCCGTCCTGCTTGATGCGGAAGGCCCAATCTATCTCCTCGCAGTAGATGAAGTACTCCTCGCTGAGGCTGCCGACGCGCTGCAGTACGTCGCGCCGCACCATCATGCAGGCGCCCAGCGGGTGGTCGATCTCGAACGGCCGCCGATAGCTGCTTTCGGGGTAACGCCCGTTCAGCTTCGACTCGAGCAACCGGCCGTGCAGCGGGAAGAAGTCGAGGAAGGTCATCCACAGCGTAGGGAAGTGGAAGGCGCCATGCTGCATGGAGCCGTCGGGGTTCAGCAGTTTGCCGGTGGCCATGCCGCAGCGAGGGAAGCGTTCCATGAACCGCACCAGCTCCGGAATGGCGCCCTCGTGCACCAGCGTGTCGGGGTTGAGCAGCAGCAGGTAGCGGCCCTGCGCTATCGCCACCCCCTGGTTGTTGGCGGCCGCGAAGCCACGGTTGAACTCGTTTTCGATGAGGCGGACCGGCGGGAACCGCTCCTGCACGGCGGCGGTGCTGCCGTCGGACGAGGCGTTATCGACCACGATCACCTCGTACCCGCGGCTCAGCGTGCGGGAGTCGGCGGCCATGAGCGCTCCCTGGGTTGCCGCTTCCAGGGTGTCGAATACGGAGGCGAGGCAGTCCAGCAGGATGTCACGCGTGTTGTAGCTGACGATGATGACCGAGACGTCTACCATGCCTTGGCCTTGGCCGGGCCGCGGTACCCCGGTGTCAGCGAGGCGGGCCGAACGATGCCTGGGTACCCACCCTGCCGGTCGGAAAGGGATGCTTCGTCGTCGGACTTCTCAGTATGACATAAACAATGGGGGTGGCTCACCTCATAGGAGGTATACCCCCAAGGAGTAACGAAGGTCGATTCCGCCGTGCGAGCAAGCATGGGCATTGCATTAATAGCTGATGGTGATGCGTTTGTGGCCGACGGGGTCGTTGGGGAAGCCGACACCCTCGCGGATGATGTTCACCCAGAAGGTCACCCGGTTCACCTGGTTGATGAGCACCTTGATGGTGCCGGTGATGGTGACCTCCTCGCCCGGCCGCAACGGCTTGTCGCCCCAGCCCCATCGCACCGGGTAGGCGCTGGCCGCCTGCTCCCACTGCACGCCAATGCGCCAGAAGCCGGGCCGCTCGAAATAGAGCGGCTGGCCGTCCTCGCCCTTGAACTGCAGGAAGTTGTTGGTGGTGTCGTAGGGCGTGCCGGGATTGGGGCCCAGGCTGCGCAGCGTGGTGTCGCCGGTGTTCTTCAGCGTCACCGTCACGGTGAGCACGCCGTTGATGGGCACGGCGGGCGGCTCGATGCGGGCCTCGGTGATCTCAAGCCGGGGCGTGCCGGAGCCCTCGACGGTGATCGGCGCGGTGGTGTCGGTGACGTTGCCGGCCTTATCGGCGGCGTGAAGGTGGAGGGCGTAGCTGCCCTCGGCCGCCAGTGTACCGCCGGTCAGGCCATTCCAGCGCACCGAGTGGAAGGCCGCCGTCTGCAGTTTCTCCGGCTCCACCAAATAGCGCACGCCCTTGCTATCGATAGCCGCAATCTCGATCTTGGCGTCCTTATTCTGCTTCCAAGAGATCACCGTCTCGTCGTCCTGCGCATCGCCGTTGGGCGAGAACGGATTGGGCAGCACCTGGATCTCGGTGAGCTGCGGCGCCACGGTATCGGCGTCGCGCACCTCGATGGCGCCGGTACCCTGCACCGTCTGCTCGCCGGCGGTGGCCACCATGGTGACGGTGTACTTGCCGGAGGGGAGCACCCGCCGGTCGGCCTTCTCGGTGTCGGGCGCGTAGGAGCCGTAGAAGGTGGCGCCGTAGCTGCCGGCGGGCCGGGGCAGGCCGTCGCTGCGGAAGTCGTAGCGCTTGCCCGCGGCGTCCTGCAGGTAGATGGCGACCTTGGCGGGCTGCCCCAGCCGGTAGTGAAAGGTGGCCACGTCGTCCACGTCATCGCCATTGGGCGAGATCACGGCGGGCTCCACCGCGACCTCGGACAGCAGCGACGGAGCGCTGCACGCCGCGAGGGCGGGCGCCAGCAGTGCGAACAGCAGAAGAGGCAACCAGATCAGGCGCATAAGCGCCGCGATCGTATCATAGTGGGCTTCAGGTTTGGCCGTAGTTCAATGGCAGCTCGGTCTGCAGGCTAATGTCGCCGCGATATCTCGCTGACGTGGCCCGGCCAGTGGCCTTGAACGGCACTCTTATGGCTCAGCACCACCGACACCCTGTCATTCTCAGCCTCCGAGGCGAAGAATCCCTTCACCCGTCGAACTTGTGCACTGCCCGGCCCTGTATGAGAGGGATGCTTCGTCGTCGGACTCCTCAGCATGAGATCCCGACTGGGGCAGCTTCGGACCGCGACGACGACGGCCCGCTGGGCCAAGAGGCGGACTTAGGGGTCACAGAGAGCCTTCGCGGTAGCGAGATGTTCCCGGGCGAAGCGAAGCGCACGCGGGCCGCGGCCCACAGGCTGGACTCGCTCATAAAGACAAAAGGGCAAACCTTAAGGCCGCCTACCGCGGCACGCCAGCGCCGGCGCCGGTCTTGGCCATCGCCATGGCCTTGGCTTGGGCGGCCGCCTGCTCGGCCGGCATGTCGGCGGGCAGGGCGAGGTTGGCGCTGTGGTAGCCGAAGGCCTCCGGGTGGAACGGCTCCTGCGGGTCCGTGCCCTCCATCATGGCGCGGGCGGCGCGGATGAGCCGGCGGCGCACCCGGATGATGGCCTCGTCGGACGATGCCAGGTGCTCGCGGGTGCGGTCCATCAGCGGTCCCCGCTGGTCCTCCATCATGGCGATGTCTTGCAGCGGGAAGGTCTTGATGCCGCTGTAACTGTAATTGCGCTGGGCCACCCGGTCTACGTTGTAGTCGTTGGCCTTGCGGTCCACCGGCACGAAGGTACCGGGGAGGAGCTTGGGGTAGATGTACTCGCCCTGCTCGTAGGAGTAGATCTCCTTCTGAGGGATCGGCTCGTAGCTCCAGCGCAGGCGGTAGAACATCAGCGCGTCGTCGTCGATGGGAATGCGCATGTTGCTGGAATAGATGCCCGGGCCGGCAATACCCGCCGTGCAGAAGATGGGCATCATCCACGGTCCGGCGTTGTACTGCAACTTCTCGTCCATGCGTTTGGACACCGCCACCATCATCAAACCGGAGTCGGTGTCCTCGATGGACACGTAGTGCGCCATCTTATCGGCCAGTTGGATGCGCCCGCCGCTGGCTGCCAGCGCCGGGTTGTTGCTTTGGCCCTGGTCCAGCGTGCTGTGCAGGAAGGTGGCGTGGCTGGGGTCGTAGTCGCCCTCCATGGCCTGCAGGTAGTTGCACTCCAGCCGGAACTTCTTGACGTAGGTGTGGCCCTTCGGCATCTCCAGCCAGTCGAAGCCGGGCAGCGGGGGCTGCTTCTCGGCGGGACCCATGTAGGCCCAGATCATGCCGGCCTTCTCCACGCAGGGGTAGGCGGTGATGGTCACCTTGTGCTTGAACGTCTCGCCCTCGGGTGCGTTCGGCAGGTCGGTGCAGGCGCCCTCCACGTCGAACTTCCAGCCGTGGTACACGCAGCGCAGGCCGTCCGCCTCGTTGCGGCCGAAGAACATTGGCGCGCCGCGGTGGGGACAGTAGGCGTCCATCAGGCCGGGCCGGCCGCTGGAGTCGCGGAACAGGATAAGGTCCTCGCTCAGCACCTTGACCCGCGCGGGATCGCAGTCGGGGCCGGGGATCTCGCCGGCCAGCGCCACCGGGAGCCAGAAGCGGCGGAACACCTCACCCATTGGGGTGCCGGGGCCGGTGCGACAGACCAGTTCGTTCTCTTCACGCGTCAGCATGGGCGCCTCCGTTGTTTCCGACCGGTTGGCCGGGATATCGCCCCCTAGGGTACTCCTAACAGCGGCTGCTATCCACAAATCCCAGACACAAGCCGCGGCACACGCGAGCGGCGCTCCATGGGCAGCGCCGCGATTGAGCCGGCAGACATTGACACTATGTCAACCACAAATGCTATGATCCGCGGTATCTCGATATGACATGCTAAACCTAAAACCCTAACTGTTTACAGAAAGTGAGACTTGTTCACATGGATAGCCCCGTAGTGTGGGTGCTTCTCACCCTGGTGGGTCTTGTGGGTGGAGCGGCGGGCGGCTACTTCCTGGTCCAGTTCAATGCCAAGCAGAAGGTTCAGACCGCCGAGCAGGCAGTGGCGCAACTGCGGGCCCGCGCCGAGGCCGAACAGCGGGAGTTGATGCTGCAGGCCACCCAGGAAGCCGTGAAGGTACGCAACAGCGCGGAGGATGAACTGCGCGAGCGCCGGCAGGAGTTGGGCCGGCAGGAACGGCGGCTACAGCAGAAGGAAGAGCAACTCGACCGCAAGATCGAAGTCAGCGAACGCCGGGAACGCCAGCTCACCGACAAAGAGCAGGAACACGCTGCGATCAAAGCCCGCATCGAAGAGGTGCGGGACCAGTCGCTGAAGGAACTGGAGCGGGTGTCATCGCTGACCACGGTCGAGGCGAAGGACATGCTGCTGAAGGCGGTGGAGGACGAGGTGCGGGAGGACGCCAACCGGCGGCTGCTGCTGCTGGAGAAGGCGTATAAGGAAGAGTCGGACCGGCGGGCCCGCGACATTCTGATGCAGGCGATGCAGCGCCTGAACGCCGACGTCATCGCCGAGAGCACCACCTCTGTCGTGCCCATCCCCAACGAGGAGATGAAGGGCCGCATCATCGGCCGTGAGGGCCGCAACATCCGGGCGCTCGAGCACGCCACCGGCGTCGACATCATCATCGATGACACGCCCGACGCCGTCACCCTCTCCTGCTTCGACCCGGTGCGGCGCGAAATCGCCAAGCTGGCCCTCGGTAAGCTGGTGATGGACGGACGCATTCACCCCAGCCGCATCGAAGAGGTGGTGGAGCGGGCCAAGGCCGACATCGATGAGGCCATCATCAAGGCCGGCGAGCAGGCGGTGATGGAAGTGGGCATCCACTCGCTGCCGCCCGAAGTGGTGAAGTATCTGGGCCGCCTGAGGTTCCGCTACAGCTACGGCCAGAACGTACTGGAGCACAGCATGGAGACCACCAAGTTCGCGGTGAACATCGCCAGCGAGGTGGGCGCCAACATGGAGACCATCCGCCGTGGTGCGCTGCTGCACGACATTGGCAAGAGCATGGACCACGAGATGGAAGGCCCGCACGCTCTGATCGGCGCCAACCTGATTGAGCGCTTCGAGAAGTCGCGTGAGGTGATCATCTGCATCGCCAAGCACCACGACGACTGGTTCACCAACACGCTGGAGGGCGCGATTGTACAACTGGGGGACGCCATGAGCGGCGGCCGTCCCGGAGCACGCGCCGAGAGCATGGAGCGCTACATCAAGCGTATCCAGACGCTGGAAGAGATCGCCAAGAGCTATCCCGGCGTGGAGAAGAGCTACGCCGTGCAGGCCGGCCGCGAGTTGCGCATCCTGGTGAAGCCCGGCGAGATCGACGACCTCTCGGCCATGCGCCTGGCCCGCGACGTGGCGCGCCGGGTGGAGGACAGCCTGGAATACCCCGGCCAGATCAAGGTGACGGTGGTGCGCGAGACCCGCGCCATCGAATACGCCCAGTAGCCGAAAGGTTCTCCTTGCTTCTGGGGAGGAGCTTGAGGAGGGTCTAACCCTTCGTGAACGCGGACAACTGGACTGGATAGATACGGAGAAAACGGGGAGCCAGGCGGCTCTCCGTTTTTCGTGTGGATAGTTGGGGGGTTACAACAGGCTCGACGCATAGCCCAAACGCGCCTTGGCAGCCTTCGCCCGGCGCGCAACGGTCCGTCTCGCTACCCAGGCCGGTGGTTCGACAGGCTCACCACGATACGGGTTCTTGAGGTCGGTTGCCGCCTGGGACAACCTGGGTAAGCTCGTGGCCGACGCCCTGGCTCACCACGAACGGGTTCTTGAGGTCGGTTGCCGCTCCCCACTAGGCCCCGCGGATCACCGTATACTCCACCAAGCCGTCGGTGAGTTGGCGTCAGTGGTGCGTTGTGTAGCGCCTCCGCGCTACGACCGCGAGTACGCCAAGCAGCAGCCCTGCGGCAAGGTCCCAGCCGCCGCCAACATGGCTGCCGATCCAGTCCTGCAGCACGTAGGCGGCGTCGTCGAGCCCCGCCGCCGCGTACAGGCCGCTCAGCGCACCGCCACCCTGGAAGGCGATGAAGCTGCCGCCGAGCCCGATGAACAGCAGGCCGGCGATCAGGTTCGAACTGTGCACCTGCCACGGTCCCAGGCGCACCACCCGGCCCCGGAGCCAGCGGGCCTGGCTGAGGCTCCAGCGGTCCCACGCCCAGGCCAGGACGAACAGCGGGGCGGCGATGCCCAGGCAGTAGACGGCGAGCAGCACCGCGCCCAGCAGCGGCACGGCTGTGGTGGCGGCAATGGCCAGCACCGCCCCCAGCAGCGGACCAGCGCAGAACCCGGCGATGCCGTAGACCAGCCCGGTGGTGTACACCGCAAGCACGCCTCGGCCCAACCGCACCCGGCCCGTGAGCGCAGCGGGGGCGACCCGCAGACCCCGGCCCGACAGTTCCAGCAGGCCAAACCCCACCAGCGCAAGGCCGGCAACCAGGATGGTGGTGTCGCGGTGGTCGAGCGCGGCGGCCCCAACCAGAGACATTCCCGTCCCCAACGGCACCAGCACGGTGCACAGGCCAAGGTAGAACACGACGGTGTGGCGCAGCAGACCGGCCCGCCCGGCGAAGGCGGTGGCGAAGAAGATGGGCAGCAGCAGGGCGCTGCACGGCGAGAACAGGGCGAGCACCCCGCCCAGGAAGGTGGCCAGGAATGAGACTTCGAGCATCGTCAGCGGCGAGGGGCTGGCAGGCGCCTGGGCGCTACTTCAGCGCGGCGTCGATGGCGCGGGAGAGCGCGTCGAGAGTGGGGGCAGTCTGCCGGCCGTTGACCAGGATGGTGGGCGTGCCGGGGATGCCCTGGGCCCGCAGCGCCTGGGGTTGCGCCCGCAGCGTCGCGAGCAACGCACCCTGGTCTTGGCAGGCGCTGAACGCCGCGGTATCCAGCCCTGCCTGCCCAGCGAAGCCCACCAGCTTGGCCTTGGCGAACTGGCCCTGGTTCTCGCCCCGCTGGTTGTTGTACAGCAGATCGTGGAAGGCCCAAAACCGGTTTTGACCAGCCGCGCAGTGCGACCCTTGGGCAGCGAGTACGGACTCCTCACCGATCCAGGGGAAGTCGTGGAACACGATCTTGGCCTTGCCGGTCTCGATGAAGGCCTTACGGAGGTCTGGGATCACCCGACGGGTGAACTGGCCGCAGCCCGTTCACTGGTAATCGGCGTACTCGTCGATGGTGACCCGGGCGGTGGACTCACCGAGCACCGGCGGCTGTAGCGCGGCGGGTGGCAGATTGCCGGCCGGCGCCGCGGCCGGGGCACAGGCGGTGACGAGCAGGAACAGCAGTGCAGGGAGTGCGGCGAATCGCATGGTTACCTGGTAGTACGGGCGGGGCTACGACCGGCGGGCCAGCGGGTCAGAACGTGTAGTCGTTGCCGTTGGTCCAATCGGCGGCGCCCAGGCGGCGCAGCGCTTCGAACTGGACGTCGCGCACGCCCACGATCTTTGATTGGGCGTCCCGCTTGGTGGTGATAGTGAACAGCGGACGGGGGTTGTCATCGCCTTTGCGGTAGACCGCGGCGCGTATCTCGACATCATGGCCGATGCTGCTGAGGATGCCGCGGCCACCGCCTACGGTTGGGCGCTCCAGCAGTTGCAGCTCATGTTGCGTGTCAACGCTGATGCGTTCGGTCTGTTGCCATTCCGCCATGCGGGCTCCTCTACGCCGGCTCCACGCGGGTGAGGCCGTCGATACGGTCGAAGTCGGTGTCCCAACTGTACACCGCGGCGATGCTGCGCCGCCTCATGTACGCCGCGTTGTAGGCATCGGCGAACGAAAGGCCGCCGATTGTGGCGAACACTTCCACTGCCTGCGCGAGCAGCTCGCGGTCGTCTATGCTGAGGCCCTTCAAAGCGAGCACATCACGCAGCGCTTGCGCCGTAGTACTCCGGTCATAGTGGGAGCGACGGTGAAGGGTAAAGGCAACCTCGAAGAAGACCATCGGTGAGATCAGCAACGATACTTGCCCAGCTTCAGCCTGCCTCAAAAGCGCAGTGGCTGCCTGCGCACGGTTGGGCGGCTCTCCCTCAAGCAAGTGCACAAGGACATTGGTGTCCAGTAGGCTGGGTGGCACCTTATTTCATACCCTTCATACCCTCGTTTGCCATATGCTCCTCGAACTCCTCGCGGAGTTGGCGCCAATCGGGAGGTGGCCCATCCCCCTTCAGAATACCGAAGAGCCGGTCGATGGGCGACTCCGCCTTCTTCACCACCAGCGCGCCGTTCACCAACTTAAACTCCACACGGTCATGGGGCTTGAGACCCAGCTCTGCCCGCAAGTCGGCTGGAATGGTCACCTGGCCTTTGCTGGTCATGCGGCTGGTCCCGATGGGCATAGCACACTCCTGTGGTACTACGAACGATCGAAGCATTACTAACGATAAGTGTAATACATCGCCGGCAGGCCATCACTCCGTGCTGCCTTCCGCGACGATGCGCACATACTCGGCGGGTGTCAGAATGCGCAGGCCGGCGGCAGCCACAGCAGGCGTGAAGTCGCGCGTGTTGCCGGTCACCAGGCAATCGGCGCCGGAGAGCAGCGCTGCGGCAAGGATTACTGCATCAGCAGGATTGATGAGGGACAACGTACGCTGCAGTTCGGCGGGAGTAGGGTCCGGCATCACTTCCGGCGGCCGCAAGGCAATCCATGCGTCGAGTCGCGGAATGAGTTGCGGCGCCTTGTTTCGGAAGGCCCGCACCAACTCACCGAACACCCATTCGCAGATGACCATGGTGATGACTGATGCGGAATGAAGGTCGAGGATGCGCCGGGGAGCAGCCAGGCTGGAGTAGAGACCTGAGAATAGGACATTCGTATCGATGAACGGCCTATTCAGCGACGATCCCATAGCGTTCCAGCAGCAATTCCTTGCGCACGTGCCGCCCTTCGGCCTGCATCTCGTCCTCAGACACTCCCGATTCTGCCACTGCCTTGCGGAGCACTGCCAGAGCGTCCAATGCTCCCTTTGCGCGGGACCGGAGTACCACCTCATCACCGTTCACGGTGAGGGTGAGGTGGTCGCCCGGATGGATACCGAGCAACTCGCACACTTGAGAGGGAAGCGTGACTTGCCGGCGATCGCGCACCACGATGTCCACGAGCTTCGTTTCTGTTGTCATGTGGCGCCTTCCATATCTGGATTCAGATAGCAGATGTCTGCGATCTGCTATCTGATGATAGCAAGCCCACACACCAAACGAAAGGCCCGCTGCAACCGCAGCGGGCCCTTGAATCCCGATTCTGCCCTTTCCGCCAAGGTTTACACCTCGCGGAACTCGCCCTCCACGGTGTCGTCGGGCTTGTGTCCCTCGGGCTGATGGCCTTCGGGCCCGGGCTGGCCGGCCTGCTGGTACACGGCGGCGCCCACCTTCTGCAGCGCCTCGCCCAGTTCCTGCGCGGCGTGGCCGATGGCTTCGGCGTTGGTGCCCGCCAGGGCGTCGCGCACGGTCTTGATCTTGCCTTCCACGTCGGTCTTGAGGTCGGCGGGGATCTTGTCTGGGTTGTCTTTCAGTGTGCGCTCGGCCTGGTAGGCCAGCGAGTCGGCGCTGTTACGCACCTCCACCTCTTCGCGGCGCTTGGCGTCCTCGGCGGCGAAGCGCTCGGCGTCGCGCTGCATCTTCTCCACCTCTTCCTTGTTGAGACCGGAGGAGGGCTGGATGGTGACGCGCTGCTCGCGGCCGGTGCCCTTATCGGTAGCCCGCACGCTCACCATGCCGTTGGCGTCCAGGTCAAAGCTCACCTCCACCTGCGGTATGCCGCGGGCGGCGGGCAGAAGGCCGTCGAGGATGAACTTGCCGAGGCTCTTGTTGTCGCCCGCCATGGCCCGCTCGCCCTGCAGCACGTGGATCTCCACGCTGGTCTGGTTGTCGGCCGCGGTGCTGAACACCTGGCTCTTGGACGTGGGGATGGTGGTGTTGCGGGTGATGATGGGGGTGGACACGCCCCCCAGGGTCTCGATGCCCAGCGTCAGCGGGGTGACGTCGAGCAGCAGCACGTCCTGCACCTCGCCCTTGAGCACACCGGCTTGGATGGCAGCGCCGATGGCGACCACCTCGTCGGGGTTCACGCCCTTGTGCGGGTCCTTGCCGAAGATCTGCTTGACCTTCTCCTGCACCAGCGGCATGCGGGTCATGCCGCCCACCAGCACCACCTCGTTGATCTGGCCGGCGCTGAGACCGGCGTCCTTCAGGCACTGCTGCACCGGGCCCACGCTGCGGTCCACCAGGTCCATCACCAACTGCTCCAGCTTGGCGCGGGTCAGGTTGAGCACCAGGTGCTTGGGACCGGTGGCGTCGGCCGTGATGAACGGCAGGTTCACCTCGCTGGAGGTGGTGGTAGAGAGTTCGATCTTGGCCTTCTCGGCGGCCTCCTTCAGGCGCTGCAGGGCGGTGCGGTCCTGCCGCAGGTCGATGCCCTGGTCACGCTTGAACTCGTCGCACAGCCAGTCGATGATGCGCTGGTCGAAGTCGTCGCCGCCCAGGTGGGTGTCGCCGTTGGTGGCCTTCACTTGGAAGGTGCCGTCGCCCAACTCCAGCACCGAGATGTCGAAGGTGCCGCCACCCAGGTCGTACACGGCGATGACCTCGTCGTGTTTTTTATCGAGGCCGTAGGCCAGCGAGGCGGCCGTCGGCTCGTTGATGATGCGCAACACCTCGAGACCGGCGATCTTGCCGGCGTCGCGGGTGGCCTGACGCTGGGCGTCGTTGAAGTAGGCCGGCACCGTGATCACCGCTTCGGTGACCGGCTCGCCCAGGTACGCCTCAGCGTCCACCTTCAGCTTCTGCAAGATCATGGCCGAGACCTCGGGTGGCGAGTAGTCCTTGCCCTGCAGCGTCACCCGTGCGTCGCCATTGGGCGCGGATGCCACGGAGTAGGACAGCAACGCCAGGTCGCGCTGCACCGACTGGTCGTTGGTCTTGCGGCCCATGAGGCGCTTGACGGAGTAGATGGTGTTGTCAGGGTTGGTGATGGCCTGGCGCTTGGCGATCTGGCCCACGAGGCGTTCGCCAGTCTTGGACACGGCGACTACCGACGGCGTGGTGCGGGCGCCCTCGCTGTTGGGGATGACGGTGGGTTCACCGCCCTCCATCACGGCCACGCAGCTATTGGTGGTGCCCAGGTCGATGCCGATTACTTTGCCCATTGGTGTGATTCCTCTCTTGCTGGCTGCGGGCCTGCGGCCCTTCATAACGTAGTTGCGAAACGACCTGAGGCCGCTATTTGACCGATACCCGCACCCACTGGGGTGGGCGCTGCTGCTGTGTGCGCTGCTGGCGTTGGGTCTCGGCTTCCGCCTCGGCCCGCGCCTGCTGCTCCTCGCGCTCGTGCTGCGGTTGCAGGCCCAGCACCCGCAGGCCGGCGGTCAGCACCTCGCGCAGATGCGCCTGGCGCTCCGGCGTGTCCAGCCCGCCCTCAACGGTGCGGTCCAACTCCTGCAGCACGGTGGCTACGTCGAGCGCCAACTGCACCCCGGAGAGGTTGAGGCCCAGATCGTCCACCAAGTGCTTGATGAGCTGCAACCGGACGATGTCTTCCTCCGAGTAGAGGCGCAGCATGCCGCCCGTGCGGTCGGGCGTCAGGAACCCGGCGCGCTCGTACTTGCGGAGGGTCTGAGGGTGCATCTCCAGCAGCCGGGCAGCGACACTGATAATGTAGAGCCCGCGTTGGTGATTGAGCACTTCGCCCCCTTGCGCCGGCCATTTGAGGGCCCCATGCCACCCTCCACATCCCTTGCTGCACTACCGGCGCTCCCTCAGTGTAGCAGCTACGACGCAGCAAGACAATGCATACCGTATAACATGACCATAAATGTTTTGTACCGTAACATTGACATGATATGTATCAACTTCTATACTGCGTCCAGGTGGCTTGCGGATGCGGGCCACAGATATCGCAGGAGGCACATCCATCATGACGCTCACTCGCTGGGACCCGTTCTACACACTCCCTTCCGTGGACCGGGTATTCGATGAGTTCTTCAACCGAGCCCGTCGCCAGACGCTCACCGCGCCGGCCGTCGGCATTCTGCCCATTGACGTGTACGAGACCAAGGACGAGTTGGTGGTGAAGGCGCACCTGCCGGGGGCCGAGCCGAAGGACGTGGCCGTGCACGTGGAGCGCGGTATGCTCACCATCCAGGCGCACATCGGCGGCGCCGCCGAGGTCCAGGAAGGCACGGAGCAGCGCTTCCACATCCGCGAGGTCTGGAGTGGCGACGTGAGCCGCACCGTCACCCTGCCGGCCGTGGTCGACGCGGACCGGGCCACGGCCACCTTCAAGAACGGCGTGCTCACTCTCACCGTCCCCAAGGCCGAGGCCGCCAAGTCCCGCCAGATCCCGGTACTGGCGGCGGGCTAACACCGTTCCACGGTACGAGCGGCGGGGGTCATCAGAGAAGGCCGGGGGCTCAGCGCCTCCGGCCTTCTCTGATTGCCTGCCCTTGGGAGACTGGCTACGCGATGGTAAACACCTTAGATTGCACCACTTGGCCGTTTACCACTAGGTCCACCGTCCAGGCGCCTGCGGTGAAGCCGTCGGGTGGGGTCAGCGTCCGCCGTATGCAATCTGCGAGGTCACTGCTGGTGGTCAAGCCGTCGCTAAATATGGCTGTCGTACCCCGCTTCAGAATGACACTGTACGCCGCCGCACCAGGCGTAACGCGGTTGTACCGCGCTACGATACTTTTGGTCCCGGCGGGGAACGTTGTACCCTCTCCAGACAGTGGGCACCCGGTCCCGGTGCCCGAGGCAGTACCGAGCGTGAGCGGGCCAAACTGCAGCGATGGCGGTAGGGTAATGGTGAACTCCGCGGCGGCCAGCAGTTCACCAGCGTGCCACGCCTCCACCCGACGTACGCCAGGATCAAGCGGAGTGCCATCCCGGGTGCCCACGTTCGTGTTACTGAACGCGCTACGCGCCCAGCACCCCGACGGTCCCTGGAGCGTGACCGTGAGCGTCGTGTTCGAGAGGCCGTCCCGGTACAGCGTCAAGGCGACGACCCCCGCTCCCGCATACTTCGCGGCCATGTACACATCGGTGAGCGCTGGATCGGCCCCCCAGGTAGACCCAGCGCCGGCGAGCGCGCACGTGGCCGGATCGGCGGCGGTCTGCCCGAAGGTCACCGGACTCAGTGTCAGCCTTGCTTGGGCAGCGGTACTGGTCTTAAACGTGAATGGGCTCGACCACGCCACCGGGAGGCCGTCGCCTTGAATCCGGGGCCTGACCCGCCAGTAATAGGTGGTCTCATCCTCCAGCGGCGCGTCCTGCGGAACCTTGTACGAGTGAATTGGCTTCGTCACACCTCCGTGGCGCAGCGAACTGTACACCATGGCGGTCGCGGTCGCGGGGTCGGTGTTGAAGCTCGAATCCTTGCTCAGCTGGAGCTCGTAATAGAAGACTTCGCTGGTTGTATTCCATTGCAGCACGGGGGTGAGGGTGTGAACCACCTCGCCACTTGTTGGGGTCAGGGCGCGTAAGCCACTACTGTTCTTTTTGGGCGTCCGGAACGTTGATCCTGCCCAGGGGCTCCACGAGGAGTGGTCAAGGGGGATGGCGTTGGGCGAATCGGAGATCCGTACTCGCCAGGTGTAGCCCATGTCGGGCAGCATTAAGTACAGCGTGGGCGGCGCCGCAATGGAGAACTTCCCGTCCGAACCGCTGAGCACCGTGTCCACGCCCGGTCCGTCGCCGTTGGCAGGCGTCACCTGCAGGTGATACTGGGTGGCGCTGGGTGGCGAGGTCCACTCGAGTTGCACCGCGAGGCCGGTGAGCTGGGCATTGGGCGACGGGGCGGTGAGCTTGGGCGGTGCAAGCGCCGCCGAGGCTGGTGTGATGTCGAGCCCACCGTCGAGCAACGCCACGCCGCACGCCAGCATTGCCGCGGATAGCCGTTTGAACCAGCAGGTCGCTGTCATCGGTTTCTCCTTCCACGATGCACCTTATACTGCGCGCCGCAAGCCCGCGCGCGGCGCGCAGTATAAGCTCGCATTCCACCCGCTACAAGTGCGCGTGCACGGCACGGCTGCTCCCGAATGCAGGCGGGGCCTGCCGCCTCAGCAGCCCACGGGCAATTTGACGCGTGCGGCGACGGTATCTACAGTGCGCTCAGGGCCGGCGCATCCTGCCGACCGGCACTCCACCGAAACGAGGTGCACACCATGCTGACGAAGGCCGACAACCACATCCTGACCCGGGTGGGGCCGGGCACGCCGATGGGCAACCTGTTGCGGCGCTACTGGATGCCCGGCTTCCCGGCCACCGAGCTGCCGGAGGCCGACTGCCCGCCGATCCGGCTGCGGCTGCTGGGCGAGGACCTGGTGGCCTTCCGCGACAGCAGCGGCCGCATTGGCCTGGTGTCGCAGGCGTGCCCGCACCGCGGCGCCAGCATGTTCTTTGGCCGCAACGAAGAGGACGGCCTGCGCTGTGTGTACCACGGCTGGAAGTTCGACACCGAAGGTACCTGCGTGGACATGCCGAACGAGCCGGCCGAGAGCAACTTCAAGCACAAGATCCACCTCAACGCCTACCCGTGCCGCGAGGCGAACGGCGTGGTGTGGGCCTACATGGGGCCGGGCGAACCGCCCGAACTGCCCGCGCTGGAGTTCCTGTCGCTGCCGGCCGAGAACTGCTACCACCCGGAGGTCCACTTCTACGACTGCAACTGGGTACAGGCGCTGGAGGGCGACATCGACTCCTCGCACATCGACTACCTGCACGCCCGCATCACCAAGGGCCATATCCTGGAGTCGCAACTCTTTCTGGCGCCTAACAACATTGATAAGAACCCACATCTGGAGGTGCTGACCACCGACTATGGCGCGGTGTACGCGGCGCAGCGGCGGTGGGACAACGCGAACAACCAGTGGTATCGCATCACCCAGTACTGCATGCCGTTCTACACCATGATCGCGGCCAGCGGCGGCGACACCGTGACGGTGGGCGCCTGGGTGCCGCTCGACGACGAGCACACCACCCTGATCTGGATGCGCGCCAACCTGAACGGCCCGGTGCCCGAGGAGCGCCGCCGCCACAGCGACCCTTACAGCCGCATCGGCGGCTACCTGCCCCGCACCGGCGACCCGCTGTCGCGCTACCGGTCGCCCGCCCACCGTGGCAATGACTACCTGCTGGACAGCGTGAAGCAGCGCACCGAGATGTTCAGTGGCATCCCGCGCGACCCCAAGACCCAGGACCAGGCCATGACCGAGAGCATGGGGCATATCTACGAGCGGACCAACGAGCGGCTGGGCACCAGCGACAGCATGATCATCCTGGTGCGGCGGCTGCTCATCAACGCCGCCAAGACCCTGCGCGACCAGCAGGCCGCGCCGCCCACCGCCACGAACCCCAGCCTCTACCGGGTGCGGTCGTGCTCGGTGGTGCTTCCGCCGCACCAGAACTGGGTGGACGCCACCCGCGACGTGCGCCGCAGCGACGCCGGCCTGCCGGTGGCTTTTGTGAAACCGGACTGAGTGCCGCGGGCTTCCACATGTACCACTGCTGACACCTGTGCTGGATCCCACGCAGAACGTTCCGCCATTGCGTTTGCGCCGCACGGCGGGCCAGCGCTACCCTACTATGGCATTTCTGTAACACGAACCCGTACTAGCTAGCAGATGCTGACAGCGCAAGGGGACGGCTTCGTGACACTCTGGAGCAACGTGGCGTTCACCCAACCCGACGACCAGTCGAGCCTGGTGCAGGTGTACCAGGAGCATGTCGGACCGGTGTTCCGGTTCCTCTACAGCCGCGTGGGCAACCGCGAAGACGCCGAGGACATGGCGTCGCAGGTGTTCCTGAAGGCGGTGCGCCATTTGGACCTGACCAGGGACACGCTGACCATCCGCAGTTGGCTGTTCCAGTTGGCGCGCACCGCTATGGCCGACTACTGGCGCGAGTACTACAAGGCGCCGCGGATATCGCTGCGGCTCATCGGCGACATCTCGGGTCCGGACGAGGAAGAGCCCGAGGTGAACCCGGGAGCGCGCGCCGAGACGCTGCGACAAGTGCTGGAGCAGTTGCCCGACCATTACCGGCGGGTGCTGACGCTCCGTTTCCTCGAGGCGCTGTCGATTAAAGAGACTGCGGCCGAAATGGGACTGACTGAGGGGAATGTGAAAGTGCTGCAACTGCGGGCGCTGCGGAAGGCCGCCGAGCGGGGGAGTCACCTGCTGTGAGCGATCCGTTCGAGCGGATGCATCTGTACGTCGATGCGCTGCTGAACCGCAAGCGTCCCAAGCGCGTCACCGTCGATAGCGAGCAGGATTGGATGGCGCTGCAGTTCGCCGCGCGGCTGGTGGGCGACGCCGAGGGAGATGCCGAGCCGTCGGCGGCGTTTGTGGCGGCGCTGCAGGCCAAGGTGGTGAGCGCTAGCGCGCCCTCGGCCGCGAGTCCGTCGCGACGCGGCCTGCTGGCCGCCGCGGTGGCGGGCGTTGCGGCCGGCCTCGGTGGGTTTGGCCTCGGGCGCCTCACCGCCACGGCGCCCGAACCGCCAGCTTCCCCGGCACAGGTGGCGGCGCCCAGCCAGCCTGCCATGGTGCGCGAAGAGCGCGGCCAGTGGTTTGCGGTGGCCAAGCTGTCGCAGTTCAGCACCGAGTGGGTCATGCGCTTCACGGCCGGCGCGGTGGAGGGCCACCTGGTGCGCCACGGCAATAAGATCTATGCCGTTTCCGCCATCTGCTCGCACCTGCCGTGCTCGCTCAGCTACCAGAACGACAAGCGGTCGTTCCTGTGCCCGTGCCACGACGTATCGTTCAGCCTAGCGGGCGAGGCTATCAACGCCCGCCGGCCGTACGACCCCCTCACCCCAATCCAGGTGAAGATCGAGGGCGACGACATCATGGTGCTCAGCATCGGCGAGGCGCCGAAGACCCACCAGGGCACGCCGCAGCTTTAGCGGGCGGCCCGGCCGTACCGGAGGTTGCTACCGAATGTGCCCCGCGGCCACGGTCCGTGAGGGATGCTTCGTCGTCGTGCTCCTCAGCATGACATTCTGGCGGGTCTGGCGATGACCCACCGTCGCCGGTATAGTGACAGCAGATCGTTTGCGAGGGGCCCTGACCTTGTACATCCACGGTAATGTGACCTTGACGGTGCAGGATTTCGACGCAGCGGTGCGCTACTACACCGACACGCTCGGCTTCGACCTGAAGGCCCGCTTCGGCAACGACTGGGCCGAGGTGGCGGTGGCCGGCCTCACCGTCGGCCTGCATCCCGCCTACGAGGGCGCCCCCACCGGTACCGGCATCGGCAAGGCGGCGGTCGGCCTTGAGGTGGCCGACATCGCTGCCGGCGTCACCGCGCTCCAAGCCAAGGGCGTCGCCTTCACCACCGACATCCAGGACAACGGCTTCCTCAAGATCGCCCACTTCGCCGACCCGGAGGGCAACCCGCTGTACCTGACCCAGGTGGCCGGCGGGCAGTAGCGGGCCGCAAACCTAACTAAACCCCCGAGCCGGTGGCTCTCCTATGGTAGGATCAAAGATGTGTTAGACTCTCGCCGCAAGGATCTTGTGGCAAAGGATTTCTGCCATGACGACTCGTGGTGGTGGTAGGGCTGGTCGAGAATCGCCGGGTGCCCGCGCTCAGCAGATCCAGATCCCTGACACTGTCAGTGAATTCTACGCCAATTCTGTATTCGTCGGCTTCGGAGCGTGGGACTTCACCCTGTTCTTTGGCACGACCGAGTTGCCGAGCGCCTTACCAGCGAACCTCGGCCATCAAAGTTACGGCGGTGACATTCGGATCGATGCGCTGGTCCGAATGAGCCCCCAGCATGCGAAGGCGATGGCACGCTCATTGAACGAAAGCCTAACTCGGTACGAAGAGCAATTCGGCGAGTTGCGGATTCCTGACGCTCCGGTCTAGGGAAGGCCAGTTATGCGAATCTATCGACGACCCTCAACGCAGGGAAGGCAAATGCCCAGTAGGTTATCGACCGGCGTCAGAATTAGGGTTGGTCGTATGAACTACACGTCCCCCGAGACCCTGGTCTCGGGAACCGAGACATCTACAGGTTTCGTGGTGGCCGGAGTGGTTGTGGCGACCGACCTTCACTATGGAGCGAACACCCTAGCCGCACCCCCGGCACCCGCCCGGCAAAGGGTATCTCTTACTGCCGGCCAATGGCTTGCTAGCAATCCAGCGAAGCTCGCTCGCTATGCGGGCAGGTGGATAGCGGTGACTTCCAAGGGCGTCATTGCCGCCGGCGACGATTTCGAGGATGTTAAGCAACAGGCAGTGAAGCGTGGCGCGAAGTCCCCAACTATTCTCAAGCTGCCCGCTGCAGATGAAGGACCAAAGGCGGTCTCTGGTAGACGGCGATGAGGATTGACTTCGAGGAAACCCATCCATTTCTTGCGATGAATGCGAGTGCCCCACCATTTCCGATGATCCCGGTCTCGCTGATCGGGAGGCGTGGCCTTTCCGTCGAAACCTGCGCGCTGCTTGATAGCGGTGCAGATGAAACAATGTTCCACGCCATGTGGGCAGCGCCGATCGGACTGGATTTCAGGTCTGGGAAATACGGCGAGATGGGCGGCATCAGTTCAGGCCATCCTGTAACCGGTTATACTCATCGTGTTCAAATACGGATCGGTCTGAGTGCCCCAATCCCTTGCAACATCTTCTTCTCGGACGAGATCGGGCAGGAATGGGATGACCAACTGATTGGTCGCCAAACCATTTTTCGTCGGCTCCGATTCGGCCTGCGCGGACGAACTGAACTCACCTATGTTGGCCGAGAACGCTGAACGCCCCTTTTGTCAGCAGGCGCGTGCTGCCCCCTCAGCGATTTTTCGTTCGTTCGCCCAACTAGACTTCTCTGCCGGTGCCGCCCACGCTTCCTGCCCTTTGATGGTGGAGTCGAGCGCGTGTTAGGCTGCCGCGGGGTGCTATGATCGCACTACTATGCGTACTCTTCTCGTCACCGGCGGCGCCGGGTTCATCGGCAGCAACTTCGTCCGCATGATGCTGGAGCGCTACGCCGACCTGTCGGTGGTGGTGCTGGACAAGCTGACCTATGCCGGCAACCTGGCCAACCTGCAGGACGTGGCGGAGCGCTTCGGCGGCCGCTACGCCTTTGTGCACGCCGATATCGCCGATGCGGCCGCTGTGGACGCCGCCTTCCGCACCCACGGCATCGACACGGTGGCCAACTTTGCGGCCGCCAGCCACGTGGACCGCTCGATCCTGGGCGCCGACGACTTCTTGCAGACGCAGGTGTTCGGCACCTTCGTGCTGCTGGAGGCGGCCCGCACCCACGGCGTGGAGCGCTACCTGCAGGTGAGCACCGACGAGGTGTACGGGCAGGTGCTGGAGGGCTCGGCCACCGAGCAGAGCCCGCTGGCGCCCCGCAACCCCTACTCGGCCAGCAAGGCCGGCGGCGACCTGCTGGCGCTGAGCTACCACGTCACCCATGGCCTGCCGGTGGTGGTCACCCGCGGCTCCAACACCTACGGGCCCTACCAGTACCCCGAAAAGCTGCTGCCGCTGTTCGCCAGCAACGCCATCGACGACCTGCCGCTGCCCATGTACGGCGACGGCCGCCAGATCCGGGAGTGGACGCACGTGCTGGACCACGGATCGGGCATCGACACGGTGCTGCGCCACGGCATACCGGGCGAGGTCTACAACGTGAGCAGCGGCGAGGAACTCGAGAACGTCGATGTGACCGCCATCATCTTGGAGACGCTGGGCAAGCCCGACAGCCTCATCCGCTGGGTGGAGGACCGCCCCGGCCACGACCGCCGCTATTCGGTGGACGCGAGCAAGCTGCGGGCGCTCGGCTGGCGGCCCCAGTTCCCCACCCGCCAGGGCCTGGCCGACACCGTGCGCTGGTACCGCGACCACGAAGCCTGGTGGCGCCCCCTCAAAAGCGGCGAGTACCTGGAGTACTACCAGCGCCAGTACGGCGCGCGTCTGGCTGCGACTGGGGGCGGGTAGCGGCGGCTAGTGGTGCAACTCACCTCCTTAGTGTCGTCGCCGAGACCCTCAAAGGCGCTCCTTTGGCCGTGCGGCCTCACGTACGTGAGTTGGACCGCTAGCCGCGCCGGTCACGCTGGCTTTGCGGGTCGCTGATGACCGAGCGCTCATCGGGCGTCAGGCGGGCCCCCTCACCCTAGCCGTCTCCCACGAGGGGCGAGGGAATTGATCGGATCCCCTCAACTGTGCATTCCTTGCGCCTAGTGGTGCAACTTACCTCCCGTGGTATCGTCGCCGAGACCCTCAAAGCGCTTCCTTTGGCCGTGCGGCCTTACTTCACGTGAGTTGGACCACTTGATGTCCAGACAGGGCGAGTGGGGCGCTTCACCCGCCCTTTTTCGCGGTGTAGATGGCCTGCATGTGCCGGTTGGCGGCCAGGGTGCGGCGCAGGCGGTCCTCCAGGCCCACCAGGGCGGGCTGCGGCACGGCCAGCAGCAGGCGGTCGGCGGGGATCTCGGTGAAGGTGCGCATGCCGGCACAGCCCAGCGACACGCTGGCCCTACCCGCCGCCAGCGCCACCGGCAGCACGCCGCAGGCCGGCCGCCCGAAGGCCCCACTGCCGGTCTGCTCGGCCCAGGTCGCCCCGCCCAACGCCTCCTGCAGCACCATGGCCTGCTGCGGCGTGGCCCACAACAGCGCCACGTCCGGCTCCACCGGTAGCGAGGCCAGCGGTCCATACACGATGCCGGCGGGCGTGGGGGCGACCTTGGGGATGAACGCCACCTCGCTCTCGGCGATGTAGGACACGCCGCACATCTCACCCACCATCGCCATCAACTCGTCCATCTGCGGCGGCGGCACCTCGAAGCCCTGGGTCATCAGGCCGATCGGGCAGCCAAAGTGAGCCTCGGGCGCGGCGAAGAACACACCCTGCTCCGCCTGCCGCCACAAGCCGCACGCGGAAGGGGCATCGGCGGCATCGGGCACGCCCGCGGGCCGGGCCGCCACATACGCCAGCGCGACAGGGGTGTAGGTCAGCCCAACGCTTTCGGTGAGCAGGGTTGAGAGCGACGGATACGCCATGGCTGCTTCTCCGCACCGCCCTGATATCGGTGAGCAGGCGGTGCGCTGCGACTATGGCACACTTGGGCGGGTCGCGCCAGACCCCGGCCGCCCGGCCGCGGGCAGTTGACCGGCTGGCGCCAAGTGCCTATGCTCCCCTTATTGGGTCATCACGCTCTATCGGAGGGGCCTATGAACGATCTGCGAGGTAAGGCCGCCATTGTTGGCATTGCAGAGACGCGGCATCGCCGCTCGTGGCCGGGGCGCAGCATGCTGGGGTTGTGCGCCGAGGTCATCGCCCAGGCCATCGCCGACGCCGGCCTGAAGCGCGAAGACATCGACGGCCTCATGACCTTCGGCAACACCTTCTACCCCTCGAGCATCGCCGAGTACGCCGGCATCCGGCCGGTGCACTTCGCACAGGCGTCGGGGCTCATGGGCGCCAGCAGTGGTGTGGCCCTGGCGGTGGCCGCCAACGTGGTGACCACCGGCATGGCCAACTACGTGCTGTTCGTGGGCGGCGGCGCCCGCGATCCCGAGAACCCGGAGCCCTTCGGCGGCGCGCCGGCCGACTTCGCATCGGAGTTCGCTGCGCCCTATGGCCCCGCGGTGGCGGCCAACAACAACTACGGCATGCTGTACAGCCGCCACATGTACGAGTACGGCACCAAGCCCGAACAGATGGCGCAGATTGCCGTGAACCAGCGGTTCAATGCCGCCAAGAACGAGAATGCGGCGCTGCGCGACCCCATCACCGTCGAGGACGTGCTGAGTTCGCGCTACATCAACGAGCCGCTGCACATCCTGGAGTCGGTGATGCCGGTGGCCGGCGCCATTGCCTACATCGTCACCACGGCCGAGCGTGCCCGCACGCTGAAGCACAAGCCGGTGTACGTGCTGGGCGCGGGCGTCAGCCAGGGCTACCAAAATAGCTGGATGACGCCCAACTTCACCACCACGCCGGTGGCCTACTCTGCCCCGCAGGCGTACCAGATGGCGGGCTACAACGCCCACGATATGGAGTTCGCCGAATTCTACGACTGATACACCATTCTCGAGGCCGTGTGCCTCGAAGACGCTGGCATCGTTGCCAAGGGTGAGATCGGCCCGTTCTTCGCATCGACCGACACCACTTACAAGGGGACCTTCCCCATCAATACCGACGGCGGGCAGCTCTCGGCGGGCCAGCTTAACGGCCAGGGCGCCAGCGGTTGCCAGCACATTGTGGAGGCCGTCCGCCAGATACGCGGCGAGGCCGGCGAGCGGCAGGTGGCCCGGAACAACCTGGCGCTGGTGAACACCTGAGGCGGTTCGCCGTCGCAGATGGCGACGCTCGTGTTGGGAAGCGCCGAGACGCTGTAAGCGGCCAAAGCGCACTGGTGGTGTACCATCGTGTTCATCAAGGGACCGTCCAACGGACGGTCCCTTGCACGTTCAGGAGGCAACGACATGGCCGAGGCACTGGAAACCCTGGTCGACTCCATACCGGCAGCGTTCTGAGCCGGCTGATTCGCCAAGGTCACCCGTGAGGTGACTGCGATTCCGGGCGTCGCCGAGGTGAAGATCGACCGGCGCGCCAAAGAGGTGACCGTGGGGTTCGACCCCATCCAGGTCACGGAAGCCCGCATCCGCCAGGCGATTGCGGACCTGAACGCCGGGTTCAGCGAAGAACAGGGCGGTGCGGCCGGTACGGTGCTGCGGTAGCGCCGCCGCCGTACGCCGCAGCCGCGCACTTGGGGGGCCCCACTACGACCGGCGCGTCTGAGCCGCCAAGCCGGGGCGGTCACGTGGGACCGCCCCCTACGAGGCCATCCGCGATCTCACCCGGTGGGGTACCCACACGGCAACAGCGTGGACGCGCAAAGGCGGGGGACCAGCCCCCGCCGTCTCACACGTCCGAACCAGCAGCTTTAGGACACGCCGGCGTAGCTGTGCAGGCCCACCACCCACAAGTTGACTGCGAAATAGGTGAACAGCACCGCGCCGAACCCCACCACCAGCAGGGCAGCGCTCCGGGTTCCTCGCCATCCCGATAGGTTGCGGGTGTGCAGGTAGGCGGCATAGATGAGGAACGTCACGAGCGCCGAGGTCTCCTTGGGGTCCCAGGCCCAGTAACGGCCCCAGGCAATGTTGCCCCAGTAGGCGCCCAGCACCAGCAGTGTGGCGAAGAACGGAAAGCCAACCACCACCGCCCGGAAGCTCACCTCTTCCAAGGTGTCGGCCGAGGGCAGGAAGGCGAAGCGGCTTTGCTGGCCCTGGACAAGCTGCATGACCGCGGCGCCGAAGGCCACCGCGAATACGCCGTAGGAAATGATGGCCATGGCCACGTGGATGGTCAGCAGCAGCGAGTTCTGCAGCGCTGGGATCAGCGGCTCGATGGTGGACGGGATGGTGGTGGCGTACGCCAGCAGGCCGATGGCCACCGGTAGCACGAAGGCGCCCAGGCTGCGGGCGTGGTACTTGCGCTCCACCACTGCATAGGCCACCGTGGTGCCCAGGGCGAAGCTCATGGTGTACTCGTACATGTTGGAGTACGGAGCATGGCCGGTGGCGAACCAGCGGGTGACCCAAGCGCCCAGCAGGAAGGTGGCGCCCAGCCAGGTGAACATGGTGGCCAGTGTGCCCACCCCAAACTTCTGTTTCCACAAGAAGAAGAGGTGGAATCCGAAGGCGCAGATCAGCGTGATAAGCGCCGATGCGAACAGATAGAACGACATCTTTTCCATGTGTGACCCGTCTTCCTAGCGACCTTGCCCGTTCGTACCCGTACTAGGGTACTGCGGTTCGCTGTGCAGCGAAACCGCAGCGCCGATGCGCGGCAGGGCTATCGCATCTTGTTTGCCGGTCGGTTGCGCCCCGATAGCTGGCTTGGCCAGCGGTTCCACCCCCAAACCTCCCGGCAAAGAGGGTTGCACCCCCTCTGCACTCGCCCGCCGGAGTGGTCCCGCACATTGTTACGGCATTGGGCTCGCGATAGCCTGTGCTACGCCTGTCAGACGGCCGCCTGCCTACCGCTGGCGGTAGCTGATGATGCGGAACGACTCGTACTTGCCGGGTTCATAGCCCTCGGGCACGGCCGTGTTCATGCGGCGGCCCATGGTGGTGAGCCGCTCGGCGAAGGCCTTGCGGTCCTCGCCCACCTGGCTGCGGTGGCACATCAGCGCGTCCAGCTTCGTCTCGAAGGTGTCGCGGATATCGATGGAGAATTCGGGCTGCTCAGGTCCGGTGACGAATACCTCGCCCACCTTGTGCGGCTCCAGACCCTCTTTCTCGTGCTCCGGGTAGGAGAGGCGGTCGCGGGCGTAGGGGAACACCGCGTCCATCGCCATGATGGCGGCGTTACGGTGGTCGCGGTGCTGCCAGTAGCGGCGGAAAGGGTCCATGGTGACCACGATGTCAGGGCGGAACTCCCGGATCATCCGCACCACCTGGCCACGGCCCTCGGGGGTGTCCTCGACACCGCCGTCTGGGTGGCCCAAGAACACCACATCCTTGGCGCCGGTTACCTTCGCGGCGTTGCGCTGTTCCTGCTCGCGAATGGGCGCCAGCTTCTCGGGCGTCATATCGGGGTCACTGGATCCCTTATCGCCGCTGGTGAACAGCACGTAGCGGATCTCCTTGCCCTCGGCCGCCCACTTTGCCAGCGTGCCGCCGCAGGAGAAATCCGGGTCGTCGGGGTGTGCCATCACCACCATCACCCGCTGGGCCCAAGCGCCTGGGACTTCTTTTTCCTCAGCCATTGTTGCTCCTTGCTATGCGCCGGCCGTCGGATTGGCCGAACGCCGTTCTTGTACGTGGTGATAGAGGTCGAGAATCTGGTCGGCCACCGAGGGCCAGCTATAGGCCTGGGCCGCGACGCGCGCCTGGCCGCCCAGCGCGGTGCGCAGCGGTTCGTTGCGCAGCAGCAGGTCCAGCCGCTCGGCGTAAGGCTCTGGGCAGTGCCACGGAATGAGGTAGCCGGTCTCGCCGTCCTTGACCGTGCTGGGCAGGCCGCCGACCCGCGCCGCCACCACCGGCGTACCGCACGCCATCGATTCCAGCGCCACCAGGCCAAAGCTCTCGTAATACGAGGGGATGACACACACGTCGGCGGCGCTGTAATAGTACGGCAGTTGCGCATGCTCCACAGCGCCCAGGTAGTCCACCTGTCCGGTCATGTCGAGCGCCGCCGCCACCTGTTGCGCCCGGCCGAACCCGCCCTGGTCGCTGGCGTCGCCGCCGATGACCAGCACCCGCACGCCATGGGGGTCCTCCAACTGCGCGGCCGCAGAGATGAGCACCTCCAGGCCCTTCAGTGGGTCGGGGCGGCCGACAAACAGCAGCAGCCGCTCGCCGTTAAGGCCCAACGCCTGGCGGGCCACCTGCTGCTGCAGCGGCTGGAAACGGCTGGTGTCGACGCCCAGCGGCACCACGTGAATGTGGCCGCTCACGCCGTGGTAGAGCCGCACCATGGCGTCGCGCTCGTGGGCGGTGGCGGCAACCACCACATCGGCGTTCTCGATGACCTGCCGCTCGGCCTCGATGCGGTCGCTCGGCTCGTGCTCGCCGGCCCGAGACTGGTTCTTCACTGCTCCCAGCGTGTGGAACATGGCGGCCAGCGGCACGTCCCACGCCTGCTTCAGGCGCAGCCCCACCAGGCCCGACAGCCAGTAGTGCGCGTGCACCACGTCGTACTGCGTGCCCTCGGCCTGGGCGAAGGCCAGCACCTCGTCGGCGAACACGTCGACCAGCGCCGGCAGGGCCTCTTTGGGCTTCTCATCCCGGCCGCCGGCGGCAATGTGGATGACCCGCATGCCGTCGGCGGTGGTGACCACCTGGGGTTCGTCAGGGTCGTGCCACTGCGTGAACACGTCCACCTGGACGCCCCGGCGGGCCATCTCGTTGCCCAGCATGTTCACGTACACGTTCATGCCACCTGCCGACCGGCTACCGGGCGGGATGAGGGGACAGGTGTGCACGGAAACGACGGCAATGCGCATGGGCCTACTCGACCCTCCGGACCATACACTGATAGATGGGAGCGTCCACGGCGCCCAGGTCGTACTTGTACGGCTCGTTGCCCCGCAGAAAGTCGTAGGTGCGCTTGCCGCCTTCGATGGCCTCGCGCAGTGAGTGTGCCTTCAGCAGCAGGCCCACGCTCAGATAGCTGTAGGCCTGGTCGAAGCCGCTGTTGTACAGCAGGCGGTCGGGGCCGTAATCGAAGGCCAGAATGGCGGCGGCGCGGTGCCCATCGACCTCCAGGAACGACAGCCGGGCGATGTCCTGCGTCACGAACTCCCGAACGGTATCGCGGAAGAAGGACTCCATGGCGGCGTCCATGAAGGCTGCCTTGTCGTCGCGGCTCTCACGGTGCAGGTGCAGAAAGTCGCTGACGTCGCTGTCAAGCGTGGCGGTGCCGGCGACGGTGGTGAACTTCACCTCGCCATTGTTCTCCAGGCGGCGGAACTTACGCCGCAGCTCATGGCGGTCCTTTTTGGACAGGCCGGCCAGATAGCTCTCCCAGTCAGCCGGCAGGCCGAGCCGCGGCGTCACGTCCTCCTGCTCGATGTCCACCTGGTAATGAGCGTCCAACGCACGCAGGTAGGCCAGGGTGGGAGAGTTGGCAGGAATGGAATGGAGCACCAGCGTGCTCCAGGGTAGGGGGTCTATGTGGGCGAACAGCGCGTCCAGGGCGCCGGTACAGTGCTCGGCCGCCATGATGAAATCGCTGTAATCGCACACTTCAGTGCCGCCGATGAGGCTGAGCCGGCCGTCCCGCAGGTAGAAGGGGGCAATAGCCACCGGCTCGCCATTGTGGCGCACCTCGCATACCAATTCCTCCGCCCCCTGCCCAAAGTGGCGCCACCACAGGCGCTGCCAGGCGGGGGTAAGGAAAATGGTATCAGTTGCGCTTTGTCGCAGCAGGGCTGTCCACGTGATCTCCAACCCGTCTATGGTGCCTTGGTTGACGGTGTATGCCACTGACTAACGGTCCTCGACTAATGCCAGAAATTCGCCGCGGGTGCGGACGTCTTTGCGGAACAGGCCCCGCATAGCCGAGGTGACCACCTTGGTGCCAGGCTTGTTCACGCCGCGCATGGTCATGCACAAGTGTTCGGCCTTCAGCACCACGGCCACCCCGGCGGGGTCCAGGCCCTTCCGGATAGTGTCGGCCACCTGGGTGGTCAGCCGCTCCTGGATCTGCGGCCGGCGCGCCAGAATCTCCACCACCCGGGCCAGTTTGCTGACGCCGACCACCCGGCCCCGGGGGATGTAGCCCACGTGCGCCACGCCGAAGAACGGCAGGAAGTGGTGTTCACACATGGAGTAGAAGGTGATATCGCGCAGCACCACCATCTCCTGGTGGCCCTCCTCAAAGGCGTTCTGCAGCTCGGCGAGGGGGTCCTCGTTCAGGCCGCGGAACAACTCGGCGTACAGCTCGGCGATGCGGTGGGGCGTGGTTGCCAGCCCCTCACGGGCAGGGTCCTCGCCGATGGCGTTGAGGACGGCGCGGAAGGCGTCTTCGATCTCGGCGACCTGAACGGGGTGGGCGGACGGTGCTACGTGGGAGTGGGAGACCATGCTGGGTGGGGCGGGCGACCTTGCGCAGGGGATACTACAGGCAGCCCCAACGCGAGCTGCCATCTCATTACATTACGCTTATTGTATCGGCGGCGGATCAAGAGGGTCAAGGCGAACCTGGGGGCCGGCGCATCGTACAGCAGCGGCTCAAGTGCGCCGGGTGCCGCTGGTCGGAAGCCGCCGCCCAGAGCGTCCTCAATGTGTGCTGTCAGCACTCTGCGGGGCTTCCGGGTGCGGGCTTGGTCCTGCAGGGTGGCGCGGCGGCGCAGCATGCCGTTACGGCGCGGCCTTGATGTACTCCACATGCGTCCAGGTGCCCGAGATGGAGCCCGGCCACACCCAGCCCGCCACGATCTTTGGGTTGTAGATGGCCTCGGCCGGCAGCCAGAACAGCGGGACGGTTTGGGCGCGCTGGTAGATCAGCTCGCCCATCTTCTTGTAGATCTCTTCCTGCTTGCCCAGGTCCAGTGTGGAGCTGACGTCCTGCACCAGCTTGTGGATATCGAAGTCCTCCATCTTATTGCCGCGGGTGGGGTTCATGCTGTGGTAGTGCAGCGCGGCGAAGTTATCGGCGTTGGTGCCGATGAGCCCCCAGTGGTGGTCGAATACCAGCAGCGCCCGTTGCTTCGACATAGCGTCGGTGTCGCGCACCTCCAGATCCACCTTCACGCCGATGGCCCGCCAGTACGCCGCAATCGCCTCCTGGATGTCCTCGGCGGCGGCCACCCCGGCCACCCGGCCCACGTGGATGGCGGTGGCCAACGGGTTGTTGGGGCCAAAGCCGGCGTCGGCCAGCATCTGCTTGGCCTTGGCGGGATCGTAGCCATAGTCGTCCTGGAAGCGCTTTTCCCAGTCGGGGTTCCAACCGGGGCGGGTCGGGTGGTAGGGGTCCACGATGAGTTGTTCGCCCTTGTTGCCGAAGTAGGCCTTGTTCAATTCCGTGCGGTTGATGGCCTTGCTGAGGGCCTTGCGCACCTGCACGTTGGCCAGCGGGCTGTTGGGGTACAGGTAGCCCTTGCTGGGGTCCTTCACATCGTTGGCGTAGCAGCAGTGGGGCACCAGGAAAATGCGGAACGACGGCACCGTGGCGGTGGCCACCTTCATGCCCTGGGTAGACGCCTGCTGCAGCAGGTCCTCGGGTAGCGAGGTCATCTGGATCTCGCCGGTGATCTGCGCCGCCAGCCGGGTCGAGGGCTCCTTCATCCAGCGGAACTCGAACTCCGGGAAGTCGGGCGTCACCCGCCAGTGCTTGAACGGCGTCCGCTCGAACCGGATGTACGACCCCTGGGCACGCGACTGGAACTGGTAGGGCGAGGTGCCCGCCACCGGGGCCTCGGTCATGGTGGGGTCCTTGCCCAGCTTGTCGAAGTGGGCCTTGCTCATGATCTCCCAGCCCGACTCCGAGCGGGAGAACAGGTAGAGCATGTCGGCTTCCTGGTATTTCAGCTTCACCACCGCTTCGTAGTCGCCGGTGGCCACGGTCTCGCTGACGGCGCGGCGGCTGGTCTGGATGGGGTAGCCGGCCTCGCCATCCTCGCGCGTCACGTCCCAGGCGCTGTGCACCACGTCTTTGGCGGTGAACTCGCCGAAACCGCCATGGAACTGCACGCCCTTGCGCAGCGTCAGCGCGATGCTGAGGCCGTCGGGCGCGACCTGCCACGCGATGGCGAGGCCGGGCACGAGCTTCCCGGTCTTGGCGTCCATGTCGATCAGCTTCTCGTACATGGGGTTCAGGTGCCACATGGAGGTGACACCGGTGTGCCGGGGGTTGTTGCTCTCGACCGTGGGCGGCACCAGCCCCATCACCAAGCGGTTGACCTTGGGTTGCACCGGCTGGTCTGAGCCGCCGCTACTGCCCGCCGGCGCAGCGGCGGGCGCGGCCGGCTGCGACGACGGCGCACACGCCATGCTGAGCAGCGCGGCGGCGGCCATCAGCGCCGGCGCTAACCTCGTTAACCTCTTCACGCGGTCTGTCCTTCTATGCTCCGCGTGGCCAAGCCGGACGGAGCCTCCAGATTCGTGCCACCAGGGTAGCACCGCACCGTCGCCGGAGCACGTTTGCCGCCTCAAGTTTCTGGGTCGAAGCGGTAACCATGGCAGGCGCAGGCATTTGACAACCGCGAGCGGTAGGCCTAGCGTTGCCCCAACTCGCCACGCACCCACGCCGTAGATGCCGGGCCGCGAGTGTTTAAACGCGGGGATGGGCGCCGCCACGCCAGCACCCGGCCCAAGAGAGCAGGTGATTCGATGAACCTCCACATCGCAACAAACGGTATCGCTTTGGGGCTGGCCGCACTGGCACTGCTGGCAACGGCATGCACCTCGGCGGCTGGTCCCACCACTCCCGCGGCGCCGTCCCCAGGCGGCGCGCCGACGGGCCCCGTGCAACCCAAGGTGAACCGCTTGGTGATGGCGGTGAATGCTCCCGCCATGGAGAACAACGACCCGCGCGGCGATCGCGGCCCCACGAACTGGGTGTGGCGGCCGATGTACGAGTACTTGGTGGGGGTGGACCCTGAGAACGGGAAATACGTCGGGCAGCTCGCCACCGATTGGAAGCTGCAGCCCGACGGCAAGTCCTTCCTGATGACGCTCCGGCATGGGGTGAAGTTCCACGGGGACCGGGGCGACTTCGGGCCGGAGTCGCTGATTGACACCTTCAAGCTCCTGACGCGGGACGCCAATCCGCCGGGGGTCAGTCCCTCCGGCAACTACTACGGCCTGCTCAATCCCCTGATCGAGGGGATCGACAAGGTCGGCCCCGACCAGGTGCTGATGCGCCTCAAGACCCCCGACGGCACCTTCATGCTCACCACCAGCGAGCAGCGCGGCACCTTCCCAATGATCAACGCCAAGCACTTCGAAGCGTTGGGCCAGCCCAACTGGACCACCGGCCCGGTTGCGGGCACCGGGCCATATCAATACAAGGACCGTGCGCAGGGCCAGTTCTTCCGGTACGAGCGCGCCTCCTACCAGCACTGGCGCACCACACCGGACTTCCCTGAGTTTGAGTTCCGTTACATGAAGGAGGCGTCGACGCGTATTGCGGCGCTGTTGGCGGGCGAGGCGCAGATGGCCGACCTCCCGGAAGACCTGAAGCTGCAGGCGCAGAAGCAGGGGTACAAACTCATCGCCGGCAGGGTGCCGGGGTTCCGGGCCTTCGCCAAGTTCTACTGCTGCCAGATGAAGAACCCCAAGGACCTCGACAGCGGGTGGGAGCATCCTGAGAGTCCGCTGGCGGATGTGCGTGTGCGCAAGGCCCTGACCAAGGCCATCGCTCTCGACCAGTTGAACAAGGCGTTCTTCGCCAGCAAGGGCGAGGTGATGTACACCCCCCACATGCACCCCACGCGCGCCGGGTGGGACGCCAGTTGGGTGACGCGGTATCCGGCAGAGTACGGCTACGACCCCGAGGCCGCCAAGAAACTCCTGGCCGACGCCGGGTATACCGCCAGTAAGCCGTTGGAGACGAGCATCCTGTTACCCTCGGACGCCACCGGATACGCTGGGGCCGATGACATCATGGAGTCGGTGGCCGGCATGTGGCGGACGGTCGGCGTCAAAGTGAGCTTTGCGCAGATCGAGCCTGTGCGCCAGCGGGAGATGGCGAATGCCCACCAGTTGTTCAATCACGTGATCCTGGGCGGCACCGGCTCCGACAGTTGGACCGGCGTTACGGCCTATGGCAGCACCGTGGGCACCGCGATCGGCACGGGCATCCAGATGCCCGACCTCGACCGGGTGCTCGCCAAGCTCCAGAACACACTGTCGGACGATGAGCAAGAGCAATTCTGGCGACAGGCGGGGGAAGTCATGTTCCTCCAGCACCGGGAGATCCCCTTGTTCTGGATTCCGGTCGAAGCCACCGTCGCCCCGAACATCGTCGCCGATTACAACTTTCCCGGCGGCATCACCGGCGCCTGGACCCACGTGTTCAACATCAAGGCCGCTCGGTGATGCACCCTAGCGAGGCCTTCCAGACAGGCTACCAGGCCGGTGTCCGCTATCGTGGCGTATGCGAGGGCCACGGCGCCTGAGCCGTCCCACGCATCGAGGTGCACCTTGGAGGAACATCGGCGCTTGGCGCACGGGTAGCTGGCTACACCGTCACCAACGCTCCGCCCTGCTCCGACGAGCGTTCCAGCGTCGCGACCATGTCGTAGACCTGCTGCGCAGTCTCGAAGCTTGGGTGAAGGGGCGCACCGGTGCGTATGCTGTCTGCCAGCCGGCGGTACATGTGCGCCACGTGGAACGCCGAGGAATCGCGGGGTACCTCGGGCGGCACGGTGATCAGGCGGCCGGGTACCGGCAACTCCTGCAGCGCCTTATCGTCGACGGTCCCGCCTTCGATGCGGTTGGGCATGACCATGGCCGGTCCGGGCGAGCTGGCCACCAGGGTGCCCCGCTCGCCATAGATCTCTAACCGCCAGCCACTGGCGAGCGCCGGCACATAGGCGAAGTGGGCCGTGAAGGCGGCGCCGCACCCGAGGCGGCCGCGCACCTGCACCTGGTCCGGTGCGTCGGCGTCCAGCGTCTCGCCGTTGGCCAGCGTCCACACCGGCGCCATGGTGGTGATGTTGGCGGCTAGTCCGGTGAAGCCGCCGCCCACCTGCCCGATGATGTCCAGCATGTGCGCGGTCTGAATGGAGAGGATGTGGTTGCCGGCCGCCCGTTTGGCTGCCCACACCACGCCGGCGCGGCGATAGGGGTGCCCCATGAACAGGCGGGCGTTCATGGTGAGCGGCGTGCCGATGTAGCCGGTCTCCACCAGTTCCCGCAGGTGCAGCACCCAGGGAGCCACCCGTCCCTGCAGGCCCGGCATGGCGTACACGCCGCCCGCTTGGGCCGCGGCGGTCATCTCGGCCACTTCGGCCCGGTTGGTACCCAGCGGCCACTCGCAGTACACGTGCTTGCCCGCCGCGATGGCCGCCAGCGCGATCTCCTTGTGCCACGGTACCCGCACCGCCACGCTCACCATGTCCACCTCGGGGTGTTCGACCATGCGCCGGTAGTCCGAAAAGGCCAGACTGGCGCCGGTGGCCTGCGCGGCCGCGTCGGCGGTCTCTTGGTGCGCGGTGCAGATGGCCCGCAACGCGAACTCGGGCAGCCCGAGCAGCGCGGGCACGTGGCTGCGCCAGCCCCAGCCGCGGTTCACCGAAGCCCCCACCAATCCCACCCGGATCGTGTCGTTGGCCATACGCGCCTCCTACATTCTTGATGCGTTGTGCGCAGGGTAGCACGCGGTGTGGTGGGACAATCCCACACAAGGGGGTGGGCGGCAAAGTTTTGCGCTGCCGCCGGACAAACGAGGACGCTGTACGGGGCCAATCGGAACCTTGGCCCGGCCTTCAGGCCGGCGGGGCAATCAACCGCCGCCGTGAACGGGCGGGCCACGGCTACCGGGCGCAGCGCGGAAACCTGACGGACACCCCCCCTTGCGCCGTCGCTTGACCCCCGTTCGTAGCGCCAGCTACACTCCGTACAGTGGCCAATAGCACGCTCCCCCACCCGGACCGAAAACTGCAAGTACCGCCGGTCTTCCTCGTTCTCATTGCCGTGTCGCTCACCGTCAGCGGCGAGTTGTTGCTGAAGCACGGCATGAACCAGCACGGCGCGCTGCTGCTTGACCCGGCCACTATCGTGCCCAACCTCCTCCGCATCTTCGGCAACGTCCAGATCCTGTGCGGGTTTGCGCTCATCTTCAGCGCCGGCATCTTCTGGCTTTCCGCCATCTCGCAGATGAACCTGAGCGTGGCCTATCCCATGCTCAGCACCAGCTACGTCCTCATCCTCATCGCCTCGGGCCTGTTCCTGGGCGAGACCATCACCTGGGTGCGCGTCGCCGGCGTGATGGTCATCATGAGCGGCGTGGGACTGGTGTTCTGGAGCAGCCGGTGAGCAACGGGCCGGGCATCTCGGTGTTCTTCCCCGCCTACAACGACGGCGGCACCATCGCCAGCATGGTCATCACCGCCCTGCAGACGCTGCGCACGCTGACCGATGACTACGAGGTGATTGTGGTGCACAACGGCAGCACCGACTACACCTCCGAGGTGCTGCAGGAGCTGGCCCGCCTCTACCCCAACGAGGTGAAGGTGCTCGACTACGCCTACCCGCTCGGGTACGGCGGCGCCCTGCGCGTCGGCTTCGCCCAGGCGTCGAAGGACCTCATCTTCTACACCGACGGCGACGGCCAGTACGACCCTCACGAGCTGAAGGACCTGTTCGGGGCGATGCGTCCAGGGGTCGACCTCGTCAACGGCTATAAGATCGAGCGTCACGATCCGCTGCACCGCATCATCATCGGCCGCATCTACCAGTTCGGCGTCAAGGCGATGTTCGGCCTGAAGCTGCGCGACGTCGATTGCGACTTCCGCCTGATGCGCCGGCGCGTGCTCGAAGGCATCACCCTCACCCAGCGCAGCGGCGTCATTTGCGTGGAGTTGATGAAGCGCATCCAGGACGCCGGGTTCACCGTGGCCGAGGTGCCGGTGCACCATCACTTCCGCGCCTACGGGTCGTCGCAGTTCTTCAACATCCCCCGCATCTACCGCTCGCTGCGCGGCCTGGCCGGCCTCTGGGTGGAGCTGGTGCTGATGAAGCGCTTAGGCCGCACGCCGCCACCACCGTCCGACAGCAACGCCACCCTCGGCCTGGCCGAAACCGACCCCCGCCACCCCGGCCGCGCCACCCGCCCCTAACGCAGCAGCCGGCGCGGACAGCTAGCCGGGTGCCTGAGCCTGTCGAAGGCATCCGGCGGGGAGCGGGCAGACCTCGCACGTCATCGTCGTTGCGAGGCGGAGTAGGTTGCTGGCGTGGCTCTGAGGTGGCTTGTACACTTTAGGCGAAGCAGTCCGTGGCCTCCGGGCGCCACCGCACCGTGGCCGTGCCTTATTCCACTCTCCAGTGAACCGCCAATGAGCGAGGTGCGCCTGTTGTTTGTGCGTCAACGTGTCCCGCATACGATGATGCTCTCCGGCCTGTTGCTGTTGGTGCTGGGCGCCACCGGTTGCACCGAGGCTCTGGTGGCGGTGGGGGTGCGTGTGCGCACGCCCACCGCCACGCCCTCGGTGACCAGCACGCCGCGGCCAACCCAGACGCCGACGGCAGTGCTTACGCCCACGCCCTCGTCGACCCCGACCCCCGTCATTGTGTTGACCCCAACGCCGCCACCGACGGCCACGTTGCCCCCGGCCCTGGCCGCCGCCACCGCCACCGCCGTTGCCACCGGTCCGCTGGCGCCCGAGCCGCTGCCCACCGCGCTGCCCAATTTGCGGTTCATCCAAGTGGATACGGTTGCCGCGGGCAGCAAGGGAGAGGTCGCCATCCAAACCAGTGCGAACGTTACGTGCAGCATTCAACTGATGCTGCCCAATGGGGCGATAAGCGAAACGTTCGCGAGCATTCAGCGGCGCACGGGCGTCGATGGCATCGCACGCTGGGTGGTGGACGTGCGCGCGGACACTCGGCCAGGCGTTGGCCAGGTGTCGATCACGTGCGGGTCGCAGACCATTGCGGCGCCGTTCGTGGTGCGGCCCCGCAGCTAGGGCTCGTGCCGCCGGCTGGCCGTCAGCCGGCGTGCGCTAGGGCTGGTCGAAGGCGCCGCTCTTGCCGCCGGCCTTGTGGGTGACGCGGATGTCGCCGATGCGCATGCCGCGGTCGGCGGCCTTGCACATGTCGTAGATGGTGAGCGCCGCCACCGAGACGGCGGTGAGCGCCTCCATCTCGACGCCGGTCTGGGCCGAGGTGCGCACGGTGGCGGTGAGGTGCACGCAGGCGTTGGCCGCGTCGGGCTCGAACCGCAGGTCCACCAGCGTGAGCGGCAGCGGGTGGCACAGCGGGATCAGGTCGGCGGTGCGCTTGGCGGCCATGACGCCGGCCACCTGCGCCACCGTGAACACATCGCCCTTGGCCACACCGCCCGCCTGAATGAGCGAGAGGGTGGCGGGCTGCATGTGGACGGTGCCCTGCGCCACGGCCTCGCGGTGCGTCACCGCCTTCTCCGACACGTCGACCATGCGGGCATTGCCCTCTGCGTCGAGGTGGGAGAGGGCCGGGGCCGGCGTGGGCGTGGCGGCTGGGGGGGCTGGCTTCGGCGCAGGCGCTGCGGCTGGCAGGGCTGGCTTCGCTACCGGCGGCTCGGCGGGCGGCAGCAGCGTGGCCTGGGTGGGTCCTGCGGGGGCTGGGGGCGGTGCGGCGGGCTGCGCCGGTGCGCCCAGCCGGCCGTCCCGTTCGGCGCCCCAGGTGTCATCGGCGGCTGCGGCGGTGGCCAGGTGGTCGGCCTCCTCGTTGAAAGTGTCGCCGTTGTGGCCGCGCACCCACTGCCAGTCGACCTTGCGCTCGGCCACCAGGCGCTTCAGACGCTGCCACAGGTCCAGGTTGGCCTTGGTCTGCCAGTGCTTGACGAAGGTGTTGATGACGTACTGGCTGTCGGAATGCACCGTCACGGCGGACCCCGGCGGCGTCTGCTCCAGGCCGCGAATGACGCCCATGATCTCCATGCGGTTGTTGGTGGTGTGGTCCTCGTGGCCGGCCCACCAGCGGGGGTGCGGGCTCTCCACCAGGATGGCCGCCCACCCGCCCGGCCCGGGATTGCCGAGACACGCGCCGTCGGTGTAGAGCGTGAACGCCGTCATGCTTTGTGGGCCCACACCATCCAGTGGGCGGCGTGCTTCACACCGCCGCCGGCCACCGGCTCGTCGGCCTCCAGGTGCTCCACCCGGTCGAGGGTGAACCCCTCCAGCAGGCGTTCCAGCTCCGGGCGGTCCACGAAGTAGTGGGGGATGCCGTCCTCGGGCGGGCCGACCTTCTTGAAGGTGTGGTCGTCGATCTTGACCCCGCCGCCGAAGTCGCTGGACGTGGTGGAGTTGAAGGTGACCAGCAGCCGCCCGCCGCTGCGCAGCACCCGCTTCACCTCGTGCAGGCAGGTCTCCACCGAATTCACGGTGCCGTGGTACACCACGTTGTAGGCGATGACCGCGTCGAAGTAGTCGCTGGGGAAGGGCGCCACCGTGATGTCGGACGGGTGGAGCGTGGCGCCGAGGCCCTCTTTGCGGAGCCAGCGGCTGGTGTGCAGCAGCCCCCGCGCCGAGAGGTCGGTGCCGCTGACGTCGAACCCTTCGCGGGCGAGCAGCACCGTATGGCGGCCCAGGCCGCAGCCCAGGTCGTACACCTTGCGGGCCTGGGCGGCCTTCAGTTCCTCAATGAAGGCGACAACCACGGGATCGGGCGTCAGCCAGACCTTGCGGCGGTTGCCGCGCACGGTCTGCCAGGCCCAGGGGCGGGACTCCACGTGGATGCCTTTGGGGGTCGTCATGGGTTAGCCACCGATGTAGGACATTTCCACCTTGGGACGCCGTGCGGTGGCCTGGGTGCGCAGTTCGGAGTAGCGGTCGCCACGGGTGCGCCAGACGCCGCTGATGGCCTCGGACACCTGCTCGTCGGTGGCGCCGGAGCGCAGCAGCGCCCGCAGGTCGAAGCCCTCGGTGGCGAACAGGCAGGTGTAGAGCCTGCCGTCGGCCGACAGCCGGGCGCGGGTGCACCCCTGGCAGAACGGCTGGGTGACCGACGCGATGACGCCGATCTCGCCGCCGCCGTCCCGATAGCGGTGGCGCTGGGCCACCTCGCCGGGGTAGTTGGCCTGCACGGGTTCCAGCGGCAGAGCGGCGTGGATGCGGCGCACGATTTCGGCGGCAGGCACCACGTCGTCCATGCGCCAGCCGTTGGTGGCGCCCACGTCCATGAACTCGATGAAGCGCACGATGTGCCCGGTGCCGTGGAAGTGGCGGGCCATGGGCACAATGTCGTCGTCGTTGACGCCCCGCTTGACCACCATGTTCACCTTGACGGGCGTCATGCCGGCGGCGGCCGCGGCGTCGATACCGTCGAGCACGCCCTGCACCGGGAAGTCCATGTCGTTCATGGCCTTGAACACGTCGTCGCGCAGCGAGTCGAGGCTCACGGTGATGCGCTGGAGGCCGGCGGCGCGCAGCGCTGGGGCCTTCTGCTGCAACAGCGAGGCATTGGTGGTGAGGGTGATGTCGGGGGCGCCGGTGGTGGTGGCCAGCAGGCCGATGAGGCCCTCGATGCCCCGCCGCACCAGCGGTTCGCCGCCGGTGATGCGCAGCTTCTCGACGCCGAGGCCCACGAACAGCCGCGCCAAGCGGGCGATCTCCTCGAAGGTGAGCACCTGGGCGTGGGGCAGGAAGGCGTAGTCGCGCCCGAACACCTCTTTGGGCATGCAGTAGACGCAGCGGAAGTTGCAGCGGTCGGTGACGGAGATGCGGAGGTCGCGCACCGGACGGCCAAGGGTATCGAGCAACATGGTGTATCCAGTGTACGGTTTTTGGGTGGGGGATGGGTAATGGGGAGCGGTGTCGTAGGTGCTCAGTCTTCGGGTGGCGACCGGCGGCGGCCGCTGCAGGATGGATCCGTTCACGTCGTATCCCGCCCGCCCACCCACAAGAACTCCTTGCTGAGGGGACACCCCTCAGACTCCCTGGCAAAGAGGGCTTTGCCCTCTCTGCACTCACCCGCCAGCGATCCCCCCAACTCTGAGCAGTTACCGAACCGGAGCAGGTGCATCGGGTGTCCGCCGGAGCAGCGTCACCGCTCCGGTGGCAGGCCGTAGCAACGCGTGGCGGTGCGCCATTCGGCCAATTGGTCGCGGTCGTGGGCGACTGCGGCGCGGGCGGTGTCGCGGGCGGCGTTCCAGTTGCGCCAGGTGGTCTTGGGCGGGTCGCCCCAGCGGTCGAGCAGGCACCATGCGAGATGGTTACGATCGTCGTCTGAGAGGGCGGGGAGGGCCGCGAGCAGGGTGGGTACCGCGTCGCCGCTGAGGGCTGCGAGGTAGCCGGTGTGGATGCGCTCGCGCGCCAGGTTGGTGGACGTGATGAGCGCATCGGGGTTCAACAGGTTGAGGGCGGCGACGAGGGCGAGTCCGCCGGCCAGCGCACCGACTGCGAACCACTCGCGGTGACGGCGCAGCACAGTCGCCACGAACCAGGCGAACACCCAGGCCAGCCAGCCCATGAAGGCGATGGTGTAGAGCCGCAACTCGGTGAGGCCGTACTGCTCGATGTACAGCCCCATACGGCGGAGCGCCGAGGCCAGGATGCCCGCCACCAGCGCAATCAGCAGGCCGGCGGTGAGCCGGAAGGCCCATTCGTCGCGGGTGGTGCGGCGCTCCAGCAGCGGGTCCGCGACTAGCAGCGTGACCAGGGCCAGGAATGCGACGGCGACGAGTTCGAAGAAGCCGTTGCGGGCGTACTCGGCGTAGGTCAGGTTAGGTGTCACCTCCACCACACTGGCGCCGCCGAACAGATAGCGGAATTGCACCGCCATGAACGCCAGCAGCAGCAGGTTCACGGTGGTGAGTCCCACTACTGTCTCGATGATGCCTAACCGGAAAGGTTCCTCATGCACTGGGGCCGGCGCTGCCTCGCCGGTGAGGGGAGTAACCGCCACGTCCGCCATACGCGGGGCGCCGGCCACCATGTGCCACAACAGGGCGCCTGCCGCGCCGGTGCATACCACCACGCCGATCACGTCCCCGAAGCCCCAGTTGAAGACGTTGCCGATCTGTGCTGCGAACACCTTGTCGGCTGAAGCCAGCAAAGGTCCGAAGAGCCATATGAGGGCGATGCCGTACAGTGCGCCGCGTGCCGCGCTGGGCACCCAGCCACCGCTGCGGGCAAACCGCACCTCGCCCCAGCGAATGCCCAGTTGCCAGGGCAGCGCGGGGACCGCAAAGGACCGGTAGAGCGCTCCGCCAAGCGCTGCGCCGTAGTCCAGCAGGTTGGCCGTCCAGAACCGTGCGGCCTTTGACCTTAGCGGCACCAGGCCGAGGCAGCCGAGGGCCGCGACGGTGTTGATGAAGTGCAGCGTGCCGGAGTCGCGCCAGGCGAAGGGCGTGGTGAGCAGTAGGGCCGGCGCCAGCAGCCACAATGCCCCGCGCGTGGGCGGGCCGCCGAACTCGGCCTGAATGGCCACGTACAGCAGCACCAGCGCGCCGGTCCATACCGGGACGCCAAGGCCCCAGGGGGACGTCCACAGCGCCACGTCACCAAAGACGCCCAGGACAGCGATGGCGCAGAGCACCGCGACCCCGCGCCGGGTCGCGACGCTCATCTCGGTGGGCGCTTGGTGGGAGGTTTCGGGCAGGGCGGCGGGCACGGCTAGCGCACTAGTCCGGCGACGGCAGCGGCGGGGGCTGCGCCCGCAAGGGCGCAGCGGTGGGCCACCAGCGCCCCGATGGTGACCACGGCGATGCCGTGCTGGCGGGCGAAGCGGTGCAGGGCCGGCGGGCGGGCCGGGTCGCCGGCCTCGTCCAGCACCTCGCAGATGACGGCCGCGGGCTGCAGGGCGGCCAGCCGTGCCAGGTCGACCGCCGCCTCGGTGTGGCCGCGCCGGGCCAGCACGCCGTGGGGTGCGGCGCGCAACGGGAACAGGTGGCCGGGGCTCACCAGGTCCTCCGGCCGGGTGCAGGGGTGCAGCAGCGTGCGGGCTGTGGTAGCCCGGTCGGCGGCCGACACGCCGCTGCCGATGCCGCTGCGGGCGTCGACCGACACCGTGAAGGGCGTGGCCCGCTGGTCGGGCCGCGCCACCATCATCGGCAGGCCCAGCGTGTCGAGGCGTGCGCCGTCCATGGGCATGCATACCAGGCCGCGGGCGTGGGTGACCATGAAGTTGACGGTCTCGGCGGTCACGAACTGGGCGGCGATGGCGAGGTCCCCCTCGTTCTCGCGGTCAGGGTCGTCGAGGATGAGCACCATCCGGCCGGCGCCGAAGTCACGGACGGCCAGATCGACGGTGGAGTGGGTGGACATGGGGTGTGCCTCCTAGTGGCGAGCATTGATTCACCACCGAGGCTAGGGGCGGCGCGGCGCAGTGGCGACGCTTTGAGTCCGCGGCCAGCAGCACCTGAGTGCTTGACCCGTGGATCGTGTGGTGGCTAGCATCGGGGTGTGCGTTGCCAGTGCACAGTGCAGGCGTATGCCTTCGACAGACTCAGGCAACACGCCGTGGACTACCCGCCACGGGATTGAACGGGAGGGGCCGAATGTTGGAGATGCTGCTGGTGGAGGACAATGAGCGGTTGCGGAATGCCCTGCGGGCAGGCCTCGACGCGACGGCGGCTGTTCACGTGACCGCGGCGTGTGCCAGCGGCGAGGACGCGCTGACCATCTGCATGGCCGGTCCGCCCGACGCGGTGTTGATGGACGTGCAGTTGGCGGGCGACCTGAACGGCATCGACGCGGCGGTGGCGCTGCGGCGGGAGTTCCCGCGCCTGCCGGTGGTGTTCTACTCCATCCAGGACGACGATGCCTACTACCGGGCATTCCGGCGGTCGGGCATTCTGAGCCACTACGCCTACGTGCGGAAGTCGAACTACCTGCTGCCGGAGCTGATCCTGCCGCTGCTGCAGGACGCGGTGTCGGGGCGCAGCTTCATCGACCCTGAGATCGAGACGCGGGTGCACGAGGTGCAGCGCAAGGACGAGGAATCGCCGATGGGCCTGCTGGAGCCGAACGAGCAACTGGTGGCCCGCCTGCTGGCGGAGGGCCTGCTGAACGAGCAGATCGCCGCCCGCATGGGCGTGCGGGACAAGCGCACCATCAGCCGCACCAACGGCCAGATCTACGCCGCCTGGGGCCTCTCCGACAGCACCACCGACGAGAAGGTGGCCCGCACCCGGGCGGCGATCATCGTAAGGGAAGGCCGCATGATCCGGTGGGACGATGCGGGCCGGCCGTACGCGCTGGACGCCCGCGGCCAGTGGGCCCTCTTCGAGTATGTGGCCACCGGCTGACCCAGCGGCCGCGGGGGCAGTGCTGCTGCTGTGGCTGGCGCGCACCCTCTCGTTCTTCAACACCATCGCGCTGCTGTGGTTGGGGCTCACCGTGCTGCTCAATGTGGAGCGGCGTCGGGCGGGTACCTGGCTGACCGGCGGTGGCCTGCTGCTGGGCGGCGGGTTCTTCGTGGCGCACACCATTTTGCTGGGGCGCGAGCCTGCGCTGTGGCCCAGCCTGCTGGACTTCTGGCTGGTGCTGGGATGGTGGGTGCTGCTGCTGTCGCCGGTGCTGTGGTACCTGGTCATCGCCTGGTACAGCGGGCACCTCAGGAGTGTGGCGACGGCCGGGTGCATGGCCGGGTTTGCCGCGCTGGGCGGGCTGCTGCTGGTGGCGCTGCCCTGGCGCATCGGGCAGCCGGCCGGCCTGGCCACTGCGCCACCGCTGTGGCTGGCCTATCCGGCATTCAGCGTGGCGTGCATCGGGCTGGCGTTGCTGTGGCTGCACCGCCCAGCGTCCTCCGACCGCCTTATGGGCGACTTGGCGCGCCAGCGGGCGCATCCCTGGCTGGTGGCGGCGTCGGCGGCGCTGTTGCTGGTGGGGCCGTCGGTGGCGGGGCTGGTGACCGTGGTGGCGCAGTCCGGCGGTGGGGCGTGGCCGGTGCTGCTCGCGTTCGATGCCGCCATCGCCGCTGAGGCGGGGCTGGCGGTGGTGCTGTCGGGACGGGCGATTGTGGCGTATGAGGTATTCACCGGGCGGGCGCTGCCGCGGCGCGGCCTGCTGCGTCACTGGCGCAACAGCCTCATTCTGGCCACGGGCTATGGCTCGCTGGTGTCCGGGGCACTGGCGCTGCCCGTCTCGCCCATCTATCCGCTGGTGCTGGCGACGTTGCTGGTGGCCGCCTTCTACGCGCTGCTGAGCTGGCGGCTGTTCGAGGAACGGGAGCGCAGCCTCGAAAACCTCCGGTCGTTCGTCACCGGCGAGCAGTCGTATGCCCACCTGGCGCACGAGCCGGGGCTGGCGTTGGACCTTGCGGCGCCGCTGTCCACCCTCTGCGAGCAGACACTGGAGGCACGGGCGCTGCTGCTGGTACCGCTCGGCGCCTTCGCCACGCTGGCGGGCAGGCCCATCGGGCATCCGGCCGGTGTGGCGGCCCCCGCCATGTTGCCGGACGTGGCCGGCTGGCGGCCTGATGGGACGTGTGTCGCGTTGCCGCCCGGACATCCCGACGGCTGGCGCTGGGCGGTGCCGCTGTGGACGGGGCGTGAGCTGATGGGCGTACTGCTGCTGGCTGAGAAGCGGGATGGCGGCCTGTACACCGAGGAGGAGATGGAGGTGGCGCGGGCGGCCGGCGAACGCCTGGTGGACACACTGGCCACCGCCGAGTTGACGCGGCGTCTGATGCGGTTGGAGCGGGAACGCCTGGCGGAGAGCCAATTGCTGGACCAGCGCACCCGCCGCACGCTGCACGACGACGTACTGCCGCTGCTGCAAACGGCGATGCTGCATTTGAACGCCGGTACGCCGCCAGCGGAGGCCATCGCGTTGCTGGGCGATGCCCACCACCGCATTGCCGGCCTGCTGCGCGAGTTGCCGTCGCCGTTCTCGGCCGAGGTGGCCCGGCTGGGAGCGTTGGGCGCGCTGCGGCGGGCCATCGACGGTGAACTCGGCGACATCTTCGCTGAGGTGACCTGGGCCATGGAAGAGGCGGCGGAGAAGGCCAGTTGGGCGCTCTCGCCGCTGACCGCTGAGGTGCTGTTTGCCGCGGCCCGCGAGGTGGCGCGCAACGCCGCTCGCCACGGTCGCGGCGACGGTGACGACCGGCCGCTCCGCCTGCACGTGGCGGCCTCGCTGCGCGACGGCCTGGTGGTCTCGCTGACCGATGACGGCGTGGGGTTTGCGGCGGGCTCTAGCGATGGCGGCGGCCAGGGACTGTCGCTGTACGGCACCATGCTGGCGGTCATCGGCGGCAGCCTGACAGTGGATGTTGTGCCGCGGGGCACCCGGGTGGTGCTGTGGGTGCCGGCCGGGGCGGAGGGGCCCTAAGGCCGGCCGCCGCGTGCGCTTCGGCGCTCCCCATGGCTATCGCATTCTCGTCGCGGTCTAGGGGTTCCGCTCGTGGTGAGCCCTTCGACCAGCTCAGAGGCTGTGACTTTTTCAAACGAACGGTTTGAGAAGGCCCATTGGCTGGCGCCGCAGGTATGGATCCCATCACACCGTGTCCCACCCGCCCGCCCACCACAACGCCTTTCTGAGGGGACACCCCTCAGACTCCCT
>Ga0209514_10000789_pt1 | contig 61256 bp, 56 predicted proteins | sample Subgrocontami58m_FD_187452 | JGI IMG/M metagenome (GOLD analysis project Ga0209514, IMG submission 187452) | Subsurface groundwater microbial communities from S. Glens Falls, New York, USA - GMW37 contaminated, 5.8 m (SPAdes) (version 3) | ecosystem: Environmental > Aquatic > Deep subsurface >... | reverse complement strand
AGCATTGTTTATTCTGCTTCTAAAGAAAATGTAAAAGCTGTTATGATTGATGGGGAATTAGTGATGGATGATGGAAGATGTTTGATGTTTGATGAAGAAGAGCTTGTTCAAAAAGGAAAAGAAGAATTAATTAAAATAGTGTAGTCATTCTGAGGAACGCAGAGACGAAGAATCTCCAAATAATGAATTAGCGATTCTTCATGGAGTTTACATTGAACGAAGTGAATATGTTCAGAATGACGAAATGGAGTTAAATGAAAATAATATTTGCTACACAGAATAAAGGTAAAGCGAAAGAGGTAAAGGCAATCTTTGCTAATTCATCAATCGAAATTATTTCTCTTTACGATCTTGGCAACAACATTGATATTGAAGAACACGGAACTACATTTAGTGAAAATGCTTTCATCAAAGCTAAAACTGTATATGATATTTACAAAGTACCGGTAATTGCCGATGACTCCGGTTTGGAGATATCACAACTTAACGGAAGACCCGGTGTTTACTCGGCGCGCTATGCGGGTGAGAATTGTACTTACGAAGACAACAATCTTAAAGTGATTGACGAGCTTAAAGAATTTCCGGAACCTCATAGAGCAAAGTTTATTAGCTATGCGGTTTATTACGATGGTAAAAATGAAAGAGAAGCTGTTGGCGAATTGCATGGATATATCATTAAAGAACAACGCGGCACAAATGGTTTTGGTTACGACCCGATCTTCATTCCGGATGGTTTTGAAAAAACAATTTCGGAATTGGATTTTGATTTTAAAAACACAATTAGCCACCGGGCCAGGTCTTTTACTGTTCTTAAAGAAAAGTTGATGGTGCTCGATTAGTATTCAAAATTTGAATATAGATTTATATATTCAATTGTAAGAATTGATTTGTAAATTAATAATGTAAACAGAGGCAAGTGTTCTATGGAATGGTTATTGCTGATTCTGTGGATCTTAATAATTAATGGCGGATTGGGTGGTCAATACATTCTTAATTGGATGGGTAATCAGCCAAAGTATGTTGGAAACCAACCGGTAGGTGTTTCACCAGGCGTAATGACCTGGTGGAGAGAATTATCAAAGCTTACATGGGCTGTAATTGCGGTAATTACCGAAGTAGTGCGCGGAAAGAATGTGAAGTACTTATGGCCTGGTGCCATTTCAATGGCTACTATTGTTATTTGTGCTTTCACAGGAGTCATTGAAAATATCGGTTTCTTTTATTTGCCTAGATTTTATTCTCCTCACCTTTATGCGCCATACGTGAATGTGTATCTCATTTTGCTGCCGTTTTTCGGAAAATTTCTATTTAACGCTGCAATTAGAAAGGAACATTGGATCGGTATTTCGCTTGTAGTGATAGGACTTGCTGCGCCGCATATTCCCTGGTTGATAGGAATAAATACTTCTGCTGATAATGCTCTCGATTTTACGGCAATAATTTGGATTCTTATAATTAACGCTTGTCTTTGTTCACAACAAATTTTAAACAACAAAACTGTTCAGACCGCAAAACAAGGAGTTGGCCCTAACGCATTAGTACTATGGCGGGAAATATGGAAGATGCTTTTTATTACTTCCGCATTATTTATTTTCCCTCTTGTAGGCAATATGATTCGTGTAAATATTCCGGATCAGGTTCCGATAGCTACATTTGAAACTAGAGTCTTGGCAAAAGTTGATGAGAGTAAAAAAACTCTTCTGCTCGAATCATACGATAAAACTGAAGACGGGTATATTTTAAAAGCCAATTTGCCGGAAGAAATAGAAACTAATATAAAAGCTGCCTTTTCTTCTGTAGATTATAATAGATTTTTTGCATTGTTCGATGGAAGTATAATTCCTAAAAACTGGTGGCCGATTTTATTCGTAATAGCTGCGGGATTAACCGGTTATATATATAGCTTTGGATTTTTCAAATTATCAAAATTTGCAGCGCATTTCTGGGTTCCATACACTAACGTCTGGTTGGCTTTTCTTCCTTTAATCATGCTGCTCTTTGGAAAAGATGTTACTCTCTTTCAGATTATTGGAGCAGTAATTGTAACCACCGGTCTCATGGTTGGAGTATCAGATCACAGTCGCCATAAAGTTGAGGAGATAGAGAAAAAGTATAAATAGATGGATGATGTTTGATGGATAATGGATAATGGAAAAATCATTTCAAATATCTTGACACAAAAAACAAAAACTTAAGCGCTAATACTATAAAATGATTGCGAAGATCACTTCAGTAAAAATCTTTAGAACAATTGGTCTCTTTCTAATTATGCTTATTATCAACAGATGCTATTCCCATTTTGCAATAGATGAGAATACAGCGAAAAATGTTTTGAAGCAGAAAGGTATCTCTAAGGTCATGCTTAAGGACGAAACAGAAATTAATTTTAGTGACAAAGAAAATTATTTAGTATCAGTAGATTGGGATAATCTTACATACAGAGATATGAACGGAAATGAACATAAAGTTTTGTTTAACGATGTAATGAAATGGTATAAATATCAATTCGATGGTGGAAAACTTTTTTTTCAATTCTTTGGATCGGATTTAGTATAATACTATTAGCCTTATTAACGGGAACAAGGTTATGGGGCGGATGAAAACTATTTCTCAGCAATTACAACTTGTGTTAAACCGAACGTAAGTGAATGTCTTTCAACTCTCGCAAAGCCGCATTGTTTAAACAAAGAAACCAAATCAACTTTCATATTAAACTCACCGACAGATTCCGGCAGGTATGTATAAGCTTCTTTGTCTTTGGAAATTACACGACCGATAAATGGTAAAACTTTGTTAAAGTAAATGAGATAAAAATTCCTAACAAGTGGATTAGTCGGAAGCCGGAATTCCAAAACAGTCACTTTACCATTAGCAGAAAGAATTCGATTGAATGATTTGAATGCTTGAGGAATATCGTAAAAGTTGCGAACACCAAATGCCACTGTAATATTTGTGAACGATTCATCTTTGAAGGGCAGATGTTCGGCAACTGACTCAACAACTTTGCCGTTTATCCAATCAGCTTTTTTATTGAAGAGCAAAAGCATATTGAATGAAAGATCTGCACCAAAAATATTTTCTATTCCTGACTTCTTGGCGCTAATTGCAAAATCACCTGTACCACAAGCAATATCCAGCAATTTCGTTTCGGATGACATCCCGGAAAGTTGGATAGCTTTTTTCCGCCAATAAAAATCAACACCTGCACTAAGGAAATGATTCAAGAAATCATAACGATGCGAGATTGAATCAAAAATTCTTCTCACCTGCGGTTTATTATTTGCGCCTTCCATCTTTCCCAACTTTATGGTAATTTTTCTATAGTATTAACAAGGCAAATTTATGGATAAATATTTAAAAGCATTAAAACAAAATGTCTGTTCGATATGTGTTGATTCCAACGAAAAAGGCGGCTGCACATTAAACGAAAAAGAATCTTGTGCGGTTGAATTATATCTTTCTAAGATTGTGGAAGTTGTTCATAGTGATGAAAATGAAGATATCAAAGAGTTACAAAATAAATTGAGGGAAACAATTTGTGTAGAATGCCGCACTCAAGAAGGCGGCAACTGCTATTTGCGTGAAGATGCAAACTGTTCATTAGACAGATATTTTTCTCTTATTGTTGAAACCATTCAAAAAGTAGATGCCGGTTTTGTTTTTTAATCTTACTCTTAATCTTACTCTTTCACTCTTTTTGAAAGATCAAGATCATGAGCAAGAACAAATTCAAAGATACTTTTCAGTTCGAATTTTTGACCACCAATTATAAATATATTTTCCACTCCACAATGTAAAAATCATAAAGAATAACCCGCCTATTAAATCTATAACGTAATGATATCTAAGATAAACTGTTGCAAATATTAATAGAGTACCATTAATAATAAAAAACCATTTCAATTTACTTCCGAACTTAACCGATAGATACATAACCAGCAGAGTCATTTGTGTATGCCCGCTTGGGAAAGCATCGCGCTGAACGATCATAGCGGGATTAATTGTTCCGCTCGGAATTGACTCTCCGCTGTTAACTATCTCTCGTAAAAAATCAGTAATAAATAATCCAGGTAGCTCGATGTTGTTCATTTCGAAATTGTGCAATGTAAAGCGCGGACCAATTGCCGGTACTAATAAATAGCCAATGAATGAAATACAGAAACCAAAAACAATTATGAACGCTGAGTAATTAAATTCTTCGGACTTCTTTTGCCGGATCAAGTCTACACCAAGAATCACCGGCAAGAAAAAGAAAGTTCCGTAAACAATTTGTAAAAGTTCCGTCAGATATGGATTCGCGATTTGATAGAGAGCTATAGTAGGATCAGTTCTGAAAATAAATCGGTCTATTAGAATTAAATAATCATCGTAAATTATTCCTCGGATCGGATCAATAATATAATACAGTTCTTTGAATATGATAAAAACAAATGGTACTAAATACCATAGATGTAGTTGCCGCCACACAAATTTTTTAGTTTTTTCAGATTGATAGGAAACAATAAAGATAAAAACAATAATCAGTGTATTCGCCATGATGTGTGAATACCATTGGCTGACCTTTTGCATGAAGAGAATGTTTAAGAAGGAAAGAAGGATAAGAAAGAGTACTGTAATAATATCCACAGCAGCAAAATATTTCACAATAGATTTGAACTGTTTCATTGAGAAGATAATTTTTTTGTACCTATCAGTTTTTATTTGACAACCTCTGGATTATACGTGTAAGATCAACAAACTCATTAATTGTTAATTCTTCTGCCCGCCTTGACACATCGAATTCATTCTGATCAATATTGGTATCCTTAAACACACTGTTGCGGAGTGAGTTCTTTAATTTTTTCCGCCGGTTACCGAATGAGGCTTTTACAACCTGTATAAATAATTTGAAATCAAGATCAATCGGTAATTTCTTGTCAAAATTCAGATGTATGATTGCAGAGTCCACTTTGGGTTTTGGGTAAAATACATTTGGAGAGATCTTAAAACATAATTTTGTATCGGAAAAAAAATTAAGTAGTACTCCAAGTATGCCGTAATCATCACTGCATTCTTCGGCGGTTATCCTTTTAGCAACTTCAAATTGCACCATCATCATTGCGTCTTTCACCAGAAAACGGTTCTCGATAAGCTTGAAAAGAATTGGTGATGTAATATTGTACGGTATGTTGCCGATGATTCGCAGCGGTTTCTCATCGGAGTAGTTATTCAGATCCAGTTTTATGAAATCATAATTTATTACATGAACAGATGGATAACTCAAAGCCAAATTTTCAACCACACGCTTATCTATCTCAACAGCGTAAAGTTTTTTAACTTTGGGCATAAGTTCGGCAGTTAAAGCACCTGTTCCGGGTCCGATCTCAATTACTACGTCATCATTCCCCGGATCAAACTCATTTATAATTTTTTGGATGACATTTTTATCAACCAGATAATTCTGTCCAAATCTTTTTAATGGTCGTGGTTTTGGCATCAACTTTTCATTAATAATGAATTTTCTGTGTGCAATATAAATTTCTTCGCTTTAACTTATATCTATGAATTTATTATTTAAGGTGAATTTTGTCTCTGTTTGAAATCATATTCTTAATCGGGCTTTCGCTCTATTTTATCCAACTTGTAATATTTACTATTGGAGCTGGTAAAAAGTATCATAAAATACCGGAAGATAAATATCCATCAGCGACTGTAATTGTAGCTGCTCGGAATGAAGAAAATAATATTCTCGATTGTTTACAATCTCTAGATAATCTTATCTATCCCGATGGAAAACTAGCAATAATTATTGTGAACGATCATTCTACTGATTCAACCGGAGAGATTATTGAATCATTTACTAAAGATAAACCAAAATTTAAATGCATAGTACCCATTGAATCGCTCGGTTCGCTAAAAGGAAAGACTAATGCTCTAGCGAATGCAATCAAGATATCGGAAGGGGAAATTATACTTACTACAGATGCTGATTGTATTGTATCGCCTGAATGGGTTAAAACTCATGCTTCATATTATCATGAAAACGTTAGTTTTGTCGGCGGGTTTACAACTCAACAAGATCAAAATCCATTTTCAGGAATGCAGGCGATTGATTTTGTTTATCTGCTAACTGTTGCAGCAGGAACAATTAATCTTGGTAAACCGTTAAGTTGTATCGGCAACAATATGTCTTACCGGAAAAGTGTTTACAAAGAAATCGGCGGATATGAAGGATTACCTTTTTCAGTTACTGAAGATTTTAATTTATTAATGGCAATTCATTATCTAAAAAAATATAAAATAATTTATCCGCTTGATGCTGGCGCATTAGTTACATCTAAAGCTTGCCCTGATTGGAGGACTTTATATTGGCAAAAGAAACGTTGGGGAGTTGGAGGAATGGAAAGTGATTTGATTGGCTATTCGGTCATGGTTCCCGGATATATAGTTCACACCGCCATGCTGTTTCTTCCTTTCTTTTTCTCGATGACAGGATTATATTTAACCATCCTTAAAATATGCGTTGATTATTTTTTTGTTAAACCTGTATTTAATAAATTAAATCTAGGGATGAAATTTTCTCACTTCATTGTATTTGAAATTTATTTTATCATATATGTTTTAGTGCTTCCATTTATAGTTCTTCCTAATAGAAAAGTTAAATGGAAAGGAAGAACCTATTAACAATATTAGGTGGACTGTTATGAAAAAATATTATCTGATATTTATGATATTAATTGTTTCATTCGTTAATCAAGCTCAGACTGTAACCGAAACAGAATATGAGTTTTTTCCTAACGATCTGATCATTTATCCTTTTACTGCAAATCAATTGGAACCGAAGCTGGGATTTGTATTCAGGATGAATAGTAACCAATTGTGGCTGAATATTGGGAACTCAATGGATCTAATAAGGATCAAACGCGATAGTGAAATATTTTCTATTGGAGCTGATCTCTTTACATGGACGTTCTTGAAAAGAGAGGATAACTTTCGCTTCCCTGTTGATGCAGTTGATTATATGTTCGGATTAAATTTTGGATTTAAAACTGCTGTGCATAATTACTCTTTTGGTGGGCGCATAAGGTTGAGTCATATTAGCGCACATTTTGTTGACGGACATTTTGATAAGGATAAACAGCAATGGAAAGATGGAATGGACCCAAGGGTTTTTAGCCGTGAATTTGTAGAAGTATTGGGATTCTATTCATTCAAAAATATAAGAGTTTACGTTGGAGGAACATATCTTTACCATGTTGAGCCCTCCGGGATAGGAAAAGCTACCTTACAGACTGGTTTAGAATATTATGTTAAAGATGCTCTTTCTTATAATATATCTCCTTACATAGCTGCTGACGGCACAATGAGAACCAACGATAAGAAGAGAAATTTTACATTTAATGCCGGTATCAAATTCGGTAAAATTGAAGGAAGAGGATTAAGATTATATTATCAATACTATAATGGTTATGATATTAACGGTGAATATTTTGATGTAAGAAGAGAGTACTCAACTCTGGGAATAAATCTGGATCTATAGAATGCCTGAAAAAATATTCGAGACTTTTAGAAAGTCATTCAGTAATAAAAAGTTTGAACATAATTATTTCATTCATATCGGATTATTTGTTGTTACTTTCATAACAACTACCATTGCCGGTATTGTATGGACGACTGGCAAGATCGGTCCATATCAGATAAATGATTTCATACACGGACTGCCATATTCTCTCTCGATTTTGTTTTTTCTTGGAGCTCATGAGTTCGGACATTTTTTTGCTGCAGTTTATCACAAAGTTAAAGCTACACTTCCTTTTTTCATTCCATTCCCACCGATAACTAATTTCGGTTATTTTGGAACGATGGGTGCAGTAATAAAAACGAAAACTCCGATTCCAAATAACAAGGCAATGTTTGATATTGGTGCCGCCGGTCCAATCAGCGGTTTCATTGCATGCTTGATTGTATTGATCTATGGTTTTACTCATTTACCTCCGGCAGAATATATTTTGCAAATCCATCCTGATTATTATTCTCCGGAGTACGGGAAGAATGTGATTGGATTCGCATTCGGAGATACTCTTTTATTCTCTTTGCTAAAGTTTTTATTTACAAATGCCTCGCAGTTTGTTCCCCCAATGTCCGAAGTTTATCATTACCCGTATTTGTGTGTAGGTTGGTTCGGATTGTTTGTTACATCTATGAATTTAATTCCGGTGGGTCAATTAGACGGTGGGCATATTATTTATAGCATGTTCGGTGAAAAGAAACAGGAAGCAATAGCAAGCATAGCAATGATTCTATTAGTAGTTCTTGGAGTATTAGGCATACTGGGATCATTACTAAATATTGGACTAACTATAGGTTGGAGCGGTTGGTTATTATGGTCGGTAATACTCTATTTCATTATTAAGGTTAAACATCCGCCGGTAAATCAGTTTGAAGAATTAGATTGGAGAAGAAAGTCTTTAGGTTATATAGCAATTCTTATCTTCGTCTTATCATTTTCTCCAACACCATTAATTTTTTCACTTTGAACAAAGAGTTAAAGATTACTCTTGATTATATTATCAAACATCTATTAATTTACATACAAGAAAACGGGAAAAGATTATAGAGAACTCTGCTACTGTTAATTTTTGATCTTAATAAAATAGGATAGCAAATTTTCTGTGATGTTTTCTTTTTTTATGCATACCGATGATAATTCAAGCAACTCAAAGATTCATTTCTCATTGATTCCTTTATACATGAAAAAATTTGTAATAAATATTTTAAGTCTACTTCTTATTGCTTCGGCATTTATCTCATGTGATAAAATCCCGGATGGGATAGTGGAAACCAGATTTGTAGATTATAAAGTTGTTGCCATCTCAGCCCCAACAACTTTTTCAACAAACTCAACCGATTCAGTTATTACAACTTCTATAGAGTTCCAAAAACCTTCAACTATTAACGCAGTTTGGTGTAATGTTAAGTTAATTGATGGAACGGAAACAAAATACTCTCGTGTAGAATTACTTGATAGCGGAGACTTACAAAAAAACGGTGATCAGAAAAAAGATGATGGAATTTATTCCGGTAAGTTTGTTATGAGTAAAAAATATTCTAACGGAAAATATCAAATCGAATTTCTTGTTGAAGATAATGTCCGTATCTCTCCTGATAATGTAAGAAAAGTTGGGACATCTATTTTTACATATGATAACGGACAGACAAATTTTGCGCCGGTATTATCTAATCTGATTATTCCGCTATCAGTAAATAGAGGAGAAAGTTTTACTTTTACTATTAAAGCAGAGGATCCAAACGGACCATCGGATATTTCACAAGTATATTTCAAATTAGTACGTCCGGATGGAACAACTGCAACTCCGGGTCCACAGGATGATAACGGTTCCGGTTCCTTCTTAATGCATGATGACGGGAATTCTAATTATGGTGATGCAAAAGCCGGAGACGGAATTTATTCATTTAAAAATTCTTTTGGATCAACTTCTCAGACAGGGACTTGGAAATTTGAATTTCAAGCTAAGGATAAAGGAACACCTTTTAAACTAAGCAACATGATAACATCTAATTTGACAGTTAATTAATGAAGAAAATTCTTTTAACATATTTACTAGTATTTCTATCATTCAATCTATCTGCTCAGCAGAAGCAGTTAGAATATAATCTCGAAAAGAAAAATAATACAGCTTCTAGCGATGTAACTCAGCAAAGCAATACAATCGAAAAAATACTAATTCAAAATAATGTTATTTGGCTGGCTACATCGAAAGGTTTAAGTAAATCGAACGATAACGGTTTAAGCTGGACAAATTTTTACAATGTTCAAGAATTTGGAACTGAAAGTGTATCTACAGTTGGATTCAACAATGGAGTTATCTGGGCTTCAACATGGCATTATGAATTTAAGCTCGGAGAAAATGTACCGATTGGTACGGGTATTAAATATTCAACCAATCAAGGACAAACATGGAATAAAATTCCTCAACCGGTTGATAGTACGAGAGATTCCAGCATTGTTTATGGCATAAATAAGATTCGTGCATTACCGGTTACAGTTCCTGAAAAGAATTTTATTTACGACATAGCGTTTACAACTAATACTATTTGGATCGCTACATTTGCGGGCGGTTTACGTAGAGCAAGAATTGATAGTTTATTTTCTAATCCAAATTATAAATGGCAGCGTGTGGTTCTTCCTCCGGATAATCTAAATTCAATTAAACCGACTGATAAACTCAATTTTACATTACAACCGATTTCAGGAAAATTCGGTCCTGAATCTTACTTGAATCACAGAGTGTTTTCAGTCCTTACCATTGATGATAATACAATTTATGTAGGAACTGCTGGTGGTATTAATAAGAGTACAGATGGCGGAGTAAGCTGGATAAAGTTCAATCATACTAATCAAACCAACCCGATCAGCGGTAATTTTATTTTGGCATTAGATAAAAATGAATATGATAATTCAATTTGGGCTGGGACCTGGAAAGCAGAAGGAGCTGGTGAATATTGGGGTGTAAGTTCTACCAAAGACGGCGGACAAAATTGGGAAACTTTTTTAAGCGATGAACGAGTACTCGATTTTGGATTTAAATATTTCGGAAATCCGGGAAATTATATCAGCGCTGATGTTTTTGTTGCAACACAAAATGGCTGCTACAGATCAAGTAATAATGGTTCTACATGGATTGCCGCACCGGAAATAATTGATGACAATAAAAATGTTAGTTTGAACACAAAACATTTTCGTGCCGTTAAAGTAAATCGTAACCAGGATAACTCTTCTGATATCTGGTTAGGTACAATAAATGGACTTGCACGATTGAAAGAGACAACTGGATTCTGGAATGGTAATTGGAATGTATTTTTAGCTTCGGAGAAACTTGCATCAGCGAATGATACTTATGCTTTCCCAAATCCTTTTTCTCCGGATGAAGAAAGTATCAGAATTAAATATTCTACTACTCAAACAGCAAATGTTACAATCCGCATTTTTGATTTCGGAATGAATCTTGTTAAAACATTAATTCAAAACGTGAATAAAAATATCAACAGTGATAATTTCGAATTTTGGAACGGCAGAGACGAGAACGGAAAAATTGTTCCTAACGGAGTTTATTTTTATAGAATTGATCTTGGTGGAAGTAAACCGCTCTACGGAAAAATTATGGTGATGATGTAAAGCCCCCTCCATCTCTCCCAAAAGGGGGAGTGGATGTTAAATTAGAAATAACGAGTGTGAAGTGAAAAAAATATTTCTTCAATTATTGTTCTTGAGTGTAGTAACATCAGCACAATCAACAATATCTGAAATAAGCAGTATGGCCGGTGCATTCAGCAGAATGGGATTTGGTGCGCGCGGAATTGGAATGGGCAATGCTATGTCTGCTGTTAAGGAAGGAAATCTTGTTTCATATTACAATCCGGCTTTGATTCCATTTCAAGAAGGGAATTCATTTCAAACTTCTTATACTTTTCTTTCTTTGGATCGTTCTCTTAACTTTTTAAATTTTACAAAACGTTTTGAATTAGGTAAAAAAGAAAATGCAGATGGAACAACGAAACCGAGATCAGTTGTTGGTTTAAGTGTAGGATTGATCAACTCCGGTGTCTCACGCATTGATGCACGCGACAGCGAAGGAAGAAAAACCGGTGATATTTCTACAAGTGAGAATCAGTTTTTTGCGGCAGTGGCAAATCGGTTTTCTGAAAAACTTTCGATTGGGATCGCATTTAAATTTTATTACTATAAATTATATCAGGATGTAACTTCCACTGGACTTGGATTTGATCTCGGTGCGTTATATTCACTAAATGATCAAATGACAATTTCATTTATGGTTTCAGACATAAATAGTAAATATGAGTGGGATACTGGTAAGATTTATGGCTCAAGCGGCAATCAAACTAAAAACAAATTTCCTTTATTGAAAAAGGTTGGATTCTCATATAAGTTCATTGAACCAAAGATTATTGCCGCAGTTGAATTTGAAAATAGTGATGCGGGAACAAATTATTTGCGGATCGGGGGCGAATACAACATCTATGAAAATTTTCTTTTACGCGCAGGAGTTGATAAACTAAATCTTAGCAATTTTGATTTCCCAATGCGGCCATCATTCGGATTCTCATATTTTTATTCAATCAATTCCTTAAAACTCGGAATTGATTATGCTTTTGTAATAGAACCATATTCATCAAGCGATCAACATATAATAGGTATCAATGTTAACTTCTAGAAAAAAAAATATTGCAATAAAATTTCTCGTTTTGTTTTTTCTTAGTTCAATTTTATTTGCTCAATCAGCCGCAGAGAGCGGATTAGCTTTTCTAAAATTCGGATTTGGCGCACGCAATGTGGCAATGAGTGATTTGGGTGTTGTCTCAGCTACTGATCTAAGCGCACTAAATTATAATCCTTCTTTAATTGCACTTAATAACAAAACTCAATTATCGTTCACACATAATTCTTTATTCCAGGATCTTAGTTCAGAAATGTTTGGCGCAAGTTTTTCTGCGTTCGGTCTGCCGATTGCCGTTGGAATAAATACAACAACAATTGCAAATATTGAAGTTCGTTCAAAACCCGGCGATGCTGAATCTGTATTCAATGCACATTATTTTGCAGGTAGTATTTCCACAGCTTATGAGATTTTAGAAAATTTCCATGCCGGTGCAACAGTAAAATATCTTTATGAAAGTTTTTTCTCTGATGAAGCTGCTGGATTGGGATTTGATTTCGGAATTTCATACGAAGGATTGGTAAATGGTTTATCACTTGGTGCGGCATTGCGTAATATCGGTTCTATGAACGAACTCCGTTCTCAATCAACAAAACTTCCGACTGATTTACGGATTGGTGCAGCTTATAATTATTCAATTACAAATTCCAGATTAGATTTTACTTTGCTCACGGGATTTCAGAAATATTTAAAACAAACTGATTCACATCTTCATTTAGGCGGGGAAGTTGTTTATGATAAGATGTTTTCACTTCGTGTTGGATTTGCCAGCGGTTACGATTCAAAAAATATTTCAACTGGCTTTGGTGTCTTCTGGAAAGGAATTAATCTTGATTATGCTTTTATTCCATTTAAGTACGGTTTGGGTGATTCACATATAATTTCTTTTATTTATACCTTTGAATAAGAATTATTAAAAACGTTCTGGTGAATATGAAATAATAATTTTTACTGCTTCAAGATAATATCAGCCACATAAATGAGGTGTATTATGTTAGATAAAAAGCAGTATCAATCATCTGCAATATTGATTCTCATTTCATTCTTTTTATTTTTTTCTACGGTTGTTGCACAATGTGAATCTAAGGAGACAAAACTTCAAGTCAGTTTAAAGTTCGTCCCGCTTGTTAAGGAGAACTCTGGACTTGAGCATGAAATTGGGAACCATTTTCTGAATGCAATAAGATCAAAGAATATTCAGATGGCATATGACGCTAACTGGGAACTAGTAATTTCAGTAAAAGAAATAACTGAGAAAGAAGAAATTGTAATCTCTGTAACACAAATGGTAGCATTACCAGATAAAGTAATTAAAATTGCAGCCGAAAATGAAGTGTTCTATAAAGATGTTTCCGATACAAAGAAGTTCCCTCCTGAAGGCAAAGAAATTCGTCAAATGATATCAAAAGAATTTATATACAACTTTAGAGAAGCTAGAGATAGTCAAATTATTATTACTGAGAAATCTAAATTAAAAGATGCCTGTGAAAATATTATTAATTCCTTCTTTAATCAGAGGTTTGATAATTCTCAACAGATGTAATGCAGTTACCTACAAATTGTTTATTTTTACTCAACATTTTTTGAAAATCTTCTCGCGGACTTTAATGGAAATCATCAAATATTCGGATGAATGGAAACAGAAGTGGGATCAGTTCGTTCTAAATTCAAATAATGGAACAATGTTTCATCTTCAAAAATTTTTTGATTATCACACACCGGGTAAATTCAAATTCGATCATCTCCTCTTTGTAGAAAAAAATAAGATTGTAGCCTTATTACCCGGCAGATTAACAAACGGACTTTTTGAATCACCAATTGGTGCAAGTTACGGCTCTATTGTTATAGGCGATTTAAAATTTACTGAAGCAATAGAAATAGTTACAACTTTGTTGGATTATGGGCGTAAGCATAGTATTAATGAATTTGAACTGACTCCTGCACCGATGATCTACGAGACATATCAGAATCAAAATCTCGAATTTGCGATGAGATGGTTAGGATTTTCTTACAAACTTCATTACATCTCAAGCGCTATAAAGCTTGATAAAGAAAGAGACATCATTGAAAGATTATCTCCAACAGTCAGGAGGAATGTCCGCAAGTCATTAAAGAATCCCGCTGTTCGCGTTGAGATCAACGAACGCTATGATGAATTCTATCCAATTCTTCTTTTGAACAAAGCACGTCACAATGTTAAACCAACTCACTCTTACGAAGATCTTCTTCGCCTAAAAGAATTGATGCCCGATAACCTAAAACTGTTTATGGTTTACCTTGATGACAAGCCGATAGGCGGATCGTCTATGTTTTTTGCAAATAAAAATGTTGCGTTATGTTTCTATAATATGCTTCGTTATGACTATGCTGAATACAAACCGATTCAGAGGGTGATGTACGAGGTGCTGAAATATTCTACAGAGAATGGTTACTCCTATGTTGACATTGGAGTATCTCAAGACACTAAAGCGGAAAACCCAATGACACCCAGTATGAGTCTAATCGAATTTAAAGAAAAGTTTGATGCTAAGACGATTATGAGAAACACTTTCCATATTAAACTTTGAGCGATTCGGAATGTATGGAACGAACAAAAAAAATCCACATATCATTTCTGGGGAATCCGCATTTCGATTCACGCATTACTAATCTTGCCAACTCTCTTAGAGATGACGGCTGTAAAGTTTCGGTTATTGGATTTGATTGGTTTATCTCTTCCGAAGATTATTGTGATGAAGAGACAAAAATATTTGCGATCAAGAAGAACAAATTTAGTTTATTGTTCTATCTGCAGTTTGCATTCATATTAATAAGTGAATTAATTAGATCGGATGCCGATATTTACTTTGCAGAAGACCTTTACACACTTCCTTTCGTAACATCAATAGCAAAAATTAAGAAAGCCAAAGTCTATTATAACAGCCGCGAGATTTATGCTCACCTTGGAGGATTGCGTAATCGTCCAATACTCCAAAAAGTTGTGAAATCAATCGAGAATTTTTTTATTACAAAAGTAGATATTGTTCTTACAACCGGACCGCTGGATTCCGAATACATAGAAAAATTATATAACATTAGTGATACTGTGGTTGTTAGAAACATTCCGCTTTATCAAAAGGCGGATTCAAAAATTGATCTAAGAAAGAAATACAATATTGATCCTGATAAATTAATTCTTATTTACCAGGGAGTGATTTTACCGGGCAGAGGTCTTAAACAGATTTTTAATGCTATCGCAAGACTTCCTAAAACAGTTTTAATTATTCTTGGAGATGGCGAAAAAAAAAATAATTTTATAGAGCTGGCTAGAACATTGAATATATCTGATAGAATAATCTTTGCGGGTACAGTTGATCAAAAAGAATTGATAAACTATACTGCATGTGGTGATGTTGGTTTATCATTGATAGAAAATATTAGCATCAGCTATTATCATGCACTTCCAAATAAATTATTCGAATACATAATGGCCGGATTGCCGGTTCTTTGCAGTGATCTTCCTCAAATGAAAGCTATTATTGAGAAACACAATGTTGGCCAAAGTGTTAATATTGAAAATGAAGAAAATATTTTTACAGTTCTGAATAAATGGTGCGAGAATCCAAATCTTCTTGATGGTTATAGAAAAAATTGTTTGGTTGCAGCTTATGAGTTAAACTGGCAGGAAGAATACAAAAAAGTGCGAAAGTTTTTGCTAAGATGAAAAACATCTTAAATATTCACTTCCCCTTTGGGGAGGATAGGAGGCGCTATAAAAGAATATTAATAGTCCGACCCGATAGAATTGGAGATGTTGTTCTCTCTACTCCACTTCCCCGCGAGATCAAAAAAACTTATCCCGATTGCTTTATTGCTGTCCTTCTAAGAACTTACACGAAGGATATTTATATCAATAACCCATATGTAGATAAAATAATTTTGATAGATGATGATCCGGAAAAGTCTTTCTGGGAAAAAGTGAAAGAGATAAGAAAATTTAAATTCACGCATTCACTTCTTCTAATGCCTACTGAACGATTAAACTATCTTTTATTTTTTGCCGGAGTACCTTACAGAATAGGAGTTGGACATAAATTTTATCAGTTCATTACTTTCACACGTTATGCAGATCGTAAAAAATATATCCCGCTGAGGCATGAAGCAGATTATTGTATGGATCTTGCAAGAAAGATCGGTATTCAAACAACTAATCTTGATACGGAAATATTTTTAACTAAAACTGAAAAACAAAACGTTAAAAGGATAAGATCGGAATTATTGAGGGAGAAAAAATATTTAATTGGAGTACATTCAACCAGCGGTAACTCTGCGCCAAATATGGAAACTGATGAATACCGGAAATTAATTTTACGATTGAGAGATTTAGAAAATGTGCGTGTTGTAATTACAGATATAAATGTACCGCCATTACTGGAAGGATTAAGTGAAGTCTATTACCCGGATTCTAAAATGAATTTACGTGAATGGTTTGTTTACATTGCTTCAGTTGATTTATTAATTTCCTCAAGCACGGGACCAATGCACATTGCATCGGCATTAAAAGTAAAAACACTTTCTATGTTTTGTCCTTTAACGGCTTGTTCTCCTAAACTATGGGGACCGCTTGGCAACGAATCTAAAATTATTTTACCCCAAGAAAATTATTGCCAGACAGTTTGTCCCGGTGATCCGAAGAAATGTACTTTCACAGGTGAAGGAGGAATAAATTCTGATTTGATGTTGATTGAAACCTTAAAACTATTAAATCTCTAAAACTCTATTCTAAAAAATTAATTCGTAAGCCCTTCCCTTTGGCGTAGCCACTATGTGGGAAGGGTTGGGATGGGCTGATATTTTTTTTATATTAGCACCCAATTTTTGCCAGGCACTGATCGGCAAGTTTATACCCAATCCCGCCAGATCCGGAAGGAAGCAACGGTTAGTATGTAACTTGGGTGATTGGTTGTCTGGCATTTTTATAATGTTCAACGATTAACTTCGCCTTTGCTAAACCAACAACTTCAGCTAGTTTGGTTTCATCAGCTTTTTTAATTTCTTCCAAACTGAATTTTGTAAGAAGTTTCTGCGCCACTTTTTCACCAATACCTTTTATCTCCAGCAACTCACTTGTGATGGTTCTTTTGCTCCTACGTTCACGGTGAAATGTAATTGCAAAACGATGTGCTTCATCTCTTATATGTTGCAGAAGTTTTAAGCTTGATGACGTTTTGGGAATTGATTGCGCTTCAGGTTCTCCGGGAAGAAAAACTTCTTCCAATCGTTTAGCCAAACCAATGATCTCATAATTTTTAATTTCTATATTGTTGAGAGCTTCAATTGCACTAGATAACTGACCCTTACCGCCATCAACCATAATCAAATCCGGGACAGGCAATTTTTCTTCCTTTACTCTATTGTAACGTCTGTTAATAATTTCTTTCATACTTGCAAAGTCGTCGGGTCCTTCAACAGTTTTTATGATGAACTTGCGGTACAAACTTTTCTTTGGCTTGCCATCAACAAAAACAACCATGCTTGCAACTGCATCAGTCCCTTGAAGATTACTGTTGTCAAAACATTCTATTAATCGCGGAAGTTTTTTCAATCGTAAATCTCTCTGTAAAGCAGAAAGAACATACGGAAGATTACCTTCTTTCTTCATTTTCTGAAGCTGAATCTCTTTTAATTGGAACTCGGCGTTATGCTTGCACATTAGCATTAACGATTTAGCATCGCTCTGTCTTTGCGGAATAACGAACTTACACTTTTTAAATGCTTTTGTGTTTAGCCATTCAATTAGTGTTTCTGAATCTTCCGGTTCTATTTCTAAAATAATTTCTTGAGGTACCTCAACAAACTCATTGTAATAAAATTTTACGATTGCAGAATAGATCTGTCCTAATTCTTCGTTTTCTTCAATACTTAAATTTAATTGGCGTTTGCCGACAAGTTTTCCGGAACGGATGTTTAATATTGTTGCTGCGGCATCTTTACCTTCATACGCTGCGCTTATAACATCACGGTCTTCAAGATCATTTGTTACAATTTTCTGTTTTGAGGTATAAACTTGTAACTGCTCAATTCTATCACGTAATTCAGCAGCTTTCTCAAATTCATAATTTGTTGATGCAATTGCCATTTGCGATTTTAATTCTGCAATAAGCTCATCAGTTTTTCCGCGTAACACTTTTATAATCTGGTTAACCATTCCGTTGTAATGCGCTTGAGTAACTAATCCTTCACATGGTCCTTCGCATTTTTTAATGTGGTAATCCAAACAGATCTTAAATTTTTTCTTCTCTATTGCTTCTTGTGTTATATCAAGTTTACAGCTTCTAATCTTAAAAAGTTTGTTCAAGATGCGAAGAGAATATTTCATGTTCTTTACATCTGTATATGGACCAAAATATTTCGAACCGTCCTTAACTACATTTCTTGTCGGAAAGATTTGAGGGAACATTTCATTTGTAACGCGTATGTACGGGAATGATTTATCATCTTTAAGATTTATGTTATAGCGGGGTTTAAATTCTTTTATGAGATTATTTTCGAGAACTAACGCTTCAATCTCGGAGTCGGTTACAATTAACTGAAGATCAAAAATTTTCGAAACAAGAATTTCTGTTTTTGGTGAATCAACTTTGCTCTTAAAATATGACCGGACCCTATTTCGAAGGTTCTTAGCTTTTCCTACATAAATTACTTTTCCTTTCTCATTAAGAAATTGATAAATGCCCGGTGAGGAAGGAAGTGAATTAAGTTTATCTTCTAAAAAAGTATTCATATATTTTTTTTGAATTAATATCTCTTAATTAAAAAATGAAAATGTGAATTGCAATTAGCGGTGTGATAATATTTTAGTAGAGACGGGATATATCCCGTCTCTACAGTTTATTCAAAAATGTAATTCTTCGGAATAACAACAATACCTGTATCCGAAACTGTGAATTTCTTTCTATCTGTATCGGGATCGAATCCAATCTCTGTTCCTTCAGGTATGATTACATTTTTATCAACAATTGTTCTTCTAAGTCTTGCATATCTGCCAATATTACAATTATCAAAAATTATTGAATCGGTAATGTATGTGTAGCTATTCACCCGTACATTAAAACCAACAATTGATCGTTCAACTAATCCACCGGAGATTATTGTTCCATCCGATATAAGAGAATTTATTGCACGCCCCACTCGTTCTCCTTCATGAGAAATTGTTTTAGCAGGCGGGTATTGCTGCTGTTGGGTTCGTAATGGCCAATCATAGTCGTATAAATTAAAATGCGGATTAACATTTATCAGATCCATGCTTGCAGCATAATAGCTGTCAATTGTGCCTACATCAATCCAATAAGGTTCATCTTTTTTGTTCTCATCAATGAACCTGTATGCCTGAACTTGGTAATCATTTTTTAACATAAAGGGGATAATATCTTTACCAAAATCATGATCGGGAATTTTTTCTTTTTCCATTTTAGCAAAAACTTCTTTTAATGCCGCAATATTAAAAACATAAATTCCCATGTTGACAAAAGAATGATCTTGTTTATCGGGAATAGTAGGAGGTGATTTTGGTTTTTCGATAAAGGAAGAAACTTTATAGTTCGAGTCAATCTCGATTACACCAAAACGGCTAGCTTGTTCTTTTGGAACTTCAATTGCGGCTAAAGATAAATCTGCTTTCTTTTCAATATGATGCTGGATCATTTTTAAATAATCCATCTTATAAATATGATCGCCGGATAAAATTAAGAGCCATTCGTAATGCTCATCTTCAAGCAGATTGAAGTTCTGACGGATCGCATTTGCAGTGCCCATATACCAGTTGTTGCTAATCTTGAATTGGGGCGGAATCGAATAGATAAATTCTCTTAACTCAGGGTTAAAAATATTCCAGGCTTCATAAAGATGGCGGTTAAGAGAATCGGATTTGTACTGAGTTAAAACAAAAATTTTTCTAAAACCTGAGTTTAAGCAATTGGAGAGAGTGAAATCAATTATTCTGTATTTACCTCCGAAAGGAACGGAGGGCTTTGTTCTATCTTTTGTTAAAGGGAATAATCTTTCACCTTGTCCGCCTGCTAAAACCATTGTTAAAGTTTTTCTTAGAATTGTTGAACCTGTATAAGCCATAGCAGTCTCTCACGTAGTTAATTAAAATATATCTAATTACTCATTGATTGGCAATTAAAGAAATTGTTAACTTTAAAATGAAATTCATACTTAACCTCTTATAAAATTTCTTCAATGATAAAACGGAAAAATATTCTATTCACCGGTCTTGCAATCTTTGCAGTATTAATGTTGGTTGTAGGATATCTTATAATAAAATGGTCTATAAATAATTTAGCTCCGCTTAAAAGAACGCAGCAAGTCATATCTCTTCTTAACAAAATGAAAGATTTCAATGGAAAAGAACTTGAAATTTATAATCCTAAAAGCCAAAGAGCTGTTGATGTAGCACATTACCTTATCCATATTGATCTGTATCCGGAACAGAAGAAAATAGTTGGTGATGTTACCATCAGCTTAAAAATAAATGATAAGCAGTCGGATAGATTTGAAATTAATCTTTATGATAATTTTAAGATAAGTGAAATTAAGGTGAACGGTGAACGTGCAGATTATAAACAAACAGAAAAAGTTCTAACTATTCTAAAAAAAAATAAAGAGATAGATTCGGCTGGCATAAGAATTAAATATGAAGGAACTCCAAAAAGTTTAGGTTTCGGTTCATTCAATTTTGAGGAAGTGGACGGACATCTGCAGACTTATACATTAAGCGAACCGATCTTTGCTTCAACATGGTTTCCGTGTATTGATCTGCCCGATGATAAAGCCTTGTTAGATATTTATGTTACAAATGATTCATCTAACATTTCTCTTTCAAATGGAAAATTGATTGATGTTAAATCAATCAAAACAAGAAGAACTTATCACTGGAAAACTTTTTATCCTATTGCAACTTATTTGATTGCTGTTTATTCCGGTAATTATAAAACTTATTCTGAAAAATATAGATCGGTTACTGGTGATACTCTTAATCTTTCTTACTATGCGCTTTCAAATAATATTGAAGAAGCTAAAAAAGATTTTTCCGGTCACGGTTCTTATATAAAAGTATTTGAAGAATTATTCGGACCTTATCCGTTCATAAAAGAAAAATACAGCGTAGCCGAGTTTTGGTGGATGGGCGGTGCGATGGAAAATCAGACACTTACGGGAATCGGTTCTAATTATATAAGTGGATTACGACTTAGCACAGATATGTTGATTCATGAACTTTCACATCATTGGTGGGGAAATGCAGTTACTCCCAAAACATGGAAAGATATTTGGCTCAATGAAGGATTTGCAACTTATTCTGTTGCGTTGTATTGGGAGAAACAAGCCGGGTTCAGTGCGCTTCAATCTACATTAAATGCAAAACTCGGAACGTTTGATAGCGGCACTCTCTACAATCCCGGTAATGCTTTGTTTAGCGGACTCGTATATAATAAAGGCGGCTGGGTTCTACATATGTTGAGAAAGGAAGTTAGTGATGCTGTATTTTTCAAAATATTGAAAGAGTATTTTCTTAAATATAAGTACGGCAATGCTTCAACGGCGGATTTTAAGAATCTTTGTGAAAAAATATCTAAAAAGAATTTGGATCAGTTTTTTAATCAATGGGTTTATAAAGGAGAGGGAGTAATTGAAATTGAATCCGATTGGACGCAGGTTCAATCAAATAATAATTTTAATTTAGAAATTAGAATAAAACAGTTACAAAATGGTTATGATATTTATAAATTTCCTATAGATATTAAATTGATTTATGATAATCATGATGATTATACGGTCTCTACTGTTTATGTTTCGTCGAGAGATACTGTAATAAATATTCAATCTAAGAAGGAGCCGGCAAAAATTATTTTAGATCCGGATAAATGGCTTCTTGCAAATATTAAAATGGTTAATGATAATTAAATAATTGCTTAATGAAGAAAACTTATTTTTTTATATCGGATATACATTTAGGACTTCAATCCCGGGAAGTTGAAAAAGAGAAAGAAAAACTTCTTATTAAGTTTTTAGATTATGCACGAACATCTTGTGATGAATTATTTATTATTGGCGATCTTTTTGATTACTGGTTCGAGTATAAACGCGTTATTCAAAAGGGATTTATTAAAACACTTGCAGCACTAACAGAATTTGCTGAATCCGGCAGGAAGATACATTACGTAATTGGCAATCATGATTTCCTTCACCGCGATTTTTTTGAAAAGGAGATTGGCGTTAAACTTTACCACTATCCAATTGATATTATATTAAATGATAAAAGATTTTTTATGGCTCATGGCGATGGATTAGTCAAGAATGATTTTGGTTATAAAATATTAAAAAAGATTCTTCGCAATAAATATTTACAAAAATTTTATTCATTAATTCATCCCGATCTTGGGATTAAGATAGCAAGTAAAACAAGTAAAACAAGCCGTGATTACACCGCTAATAAAAACTATGGAAAAGTTGACGGGTTGTTCGAAACAGCTAAATTAAAAATGGATTCGGGATTTGATGTTGTAATCTTCGGTCATTCGCATAGCAGAACATTTGAAAAATACAACAACGGAAGTTATATCAATCTCGGTTCATGGCTTGATAAACCATGCTATGGAAAATTTTCCGAAACGTTTGAGATAATTGATTGGAAATAAGATGGATATAAAACAAAAACCAAAAATTGCAAATAAACTGAAAAAGCCCAAAAAGAAAACCTTAAAATATATTTTCATTGGCGGAGGAGTTTTTATTGTAGTAGCAGTATTCTTATTCATGCAATACGTATCCGAAGGATTGCCTTCGCTGGAAGAATTGGAAAATCCCAGCGCTCAACTTGCAACAAATGTTTGGAGTAAAGACGGACAGCTAATCGGGTCCTTCTTTAATGAGAATCGTGTAGAAGTTAGTATTGACAGTATTCCTGCTCACGTAATAAATGCTTTGATTGCTACTGAAGACAAGAACTTTTATCATCACTGGGGTGTTGACCTTCAACGTTTTATTAAAGCAATGGTTAAAAACATTTTATTCTTTAAGCGTGAAGGTGCAAGTACAATTACGCAGCAGCTTGCTAAAAATTTATACGGATTAAAAAGCAGAAATGAATCCGCTCGCGGAACTGTTATAAGAAAAATTAGAGAGTGGATTACTGCAATCCAAATTGAAAAAAATTATACTAAACGAGAAATATTGGAGATGTACTTTAATACATCTTATTTCGGGCATGGTGCTTACGGATTAAGTGTTGCATCAAGAGTATATTTTAATAAAAACGTAAAAGAACTTTCAATTACCGATGCGGGTGTTTTAATCTCTCTGTTAAAATCTAATGTTTATTACGATCCTTTTAATAAATATGAAAATTCCTTACGGCGAAGAAATCTTGTTATAAAGAATATGGCTGCTGAAGATTTCATTGATGAACCACTATATGAAAAACTAAAGTTGGAACCGATAAAACTTTCGTATAAAAAAATTGAGGAAGGAATTCATGGCGGCATTGCTCCTCACTTTCTCGAGTATATTCGTCAGCAGCTTCAAAAACTTTCACCGAAGTATGGAATAAACCTCTATCAAGGCGGGTATAATATCTACACATCATTAGACAGCCGGATGCAAAAGATGGCAGTTAATGCTGCTCAAAAACATCTTGAAACTTTTCAAAAAGAGTTTGATAGATTTTGGAATTGGCAAAAATATCCGGATGTTATTAAAGATATGATTGACAAAGCTATCAGAAATAGACCCGAATATAGATCTGCTATTAAGCAGAATGAAAAACAGATGATCTATAGTCAGCTTCAACATGATAAATCTTTTCTTGACTCGGTTAAAAGCGTTGGCAAAAGGATTGAAGTTGGATTTGTAGCAATAGATCCTAAGAACGGAGAAATTAGAGCCATGGTAGGAGGGCGCGATCAAAAATTCTTATATGGTTTAAATCATGTAACACAAATCCGGCGTCAACCGGGCTCTGCCTTTAAACCAATTGTCTATTCTGTTGCAATAGATAATGGTTTATACCCTGCTTATCCAATGATGAATGCGCGTTTTTCTTATGATGATGGTTCGGCTAAACCTTGGAGTCCGGTTAATTTTGAAGATGAAGGAACCGGAAGATTCATTACTCTACGCGATGCACTTGCTCATTCCACAAATATTATTGCTGCGCGATTAATTATTGAAGATCACGCACCGCTTTGGAAGATAGGCAGGTTTGCAGAACGCTTGGGAATAAAATCTAAGCTTGATTTGCTCCCTTCGATTTCATTGGGCTCTTCAGTAGTGACACCAATTGAACTTACTTCTGCATACGCTACTTTAGCAAATAGAGGAATTTCAAATGAGCCGATTTCTATTTTAAGAATTGAAGATAAAGACGGCGTGCTCATTGAGAATTTTACTTCGTCAACCAGTGAAGCAATACCGGAAGAGACAAATTATATTGTTGTTGATATGCTGCAATCGGCTATTAATTCCGGAACCAGTGCTTCAGCACGTTCTGTTTATAATTTTCAAAGACCGGCGGCAGGTAAGACCGGTACAACGCAAAACTTTGCCGACGCTTGGTATGTTGGTTTTACTCCGCAGTTAGCTGCCGGTGTGTGGGTAGGATTTGATGATCAGCGAGTTTCATTTACAGGAAATTACGGACAGGGTTCAAGAGCTGCTTTGCCTATTTGGGCAATTTTTATGAAAGAAGTTTATGATAAGTTAAATCTTCCTGTAGAAGATTTTATTAAACCGTTGAGCGGTAATATTGTTGAAGCAAGATTTTGTAAAGAATCTATTTATGAATTAGGCGATCCGAAATTATATTCTTCTGATTGCAGAACCGGAGTGCTGACTGATATTATTAACATAAAAGATATGCCTACAACGTTTGATGCTAATCGCGATACAACTATGAAATTTTTTGATCGCTTTCAAATTAAAGATACTGTACGGCATGAAGCTAAAGAAATACGCTGAGTTTTGTAATACAAAAACGTTTTTTATTTTTTGATTAGAATTTTGCCCGGATGGCGGAATTGGTAGACGCGCTAGCTTCAGGAGCTAGTGAGAGCAATCTCGTAGGGGTTCGAGTCCCCTTTTGGGCACTAATTTTTTTTGGTAAATAATATCTCATTAGAATCTGCATATAGAGAAGCACTTCGATTAACCAATTCCCACTATGAAAACTTCCCGGTAGTTTCGTTATTCATTCCAAGAAGACTTAGAAAACATATTGCTGTAGTTTATCAATTTGCCAGGCAAGCAGATGATATTGCGGACGAAGGGAAAAGCAATTGCGAATTGCGAATTGAGAATTTAGAATTGTATAGATATAATTTTTCAAGATCACTGAATGGAAAATATCAAAATGATTTCTGGCTTGCTCTGCATAATACGATTTTAGAGTATAAGCTTACTCCAAAATATTTTTATGATTTGTTAGACGCATTTAAGCAAGACATATATAAAAACCGCTACAATTCTTTCGATGAAGTACTCAATTACTGTGAGCGGTCTGCTAATCCGGTTGGAAGAATAGTTCTGGAATTATTTGATATTCGTGATGAAGAGTCATCCAAATATTCAGATGCAATTTGTACTGCTCTTCAGCTTACCAATTTCTATCAAGATGTTTCAATAGATATCAAAAAAGACCGGATTTATATACCGATTGATGAGATTGAAAGATTTGGTGTAAAGCTAAATCAGTTTGAGTTAAAGCAAAATAATACTAACTTTGAACAGTTATTGAAATTCCAGGTGGATCGGACAAAAGATTATTTTTCAATCGGTAGAAATCTTTTTGCAAGATTACCTAGGAAACTTGAAAAGCAGATTAAGGCGACGGTTCTAGGCGGAGAGAAAATTCTAGAAAAAATTGGAATAATTAATTATAATGTTCTAAATCATCGCCCAAAACTTTCGAAAATTGATTACATGAATATTTTATTAAAAACATTATTGAAATAGTATGGCAGATAATTCAAAAAATATAGCGAAAGAAAGTAACAGCAGTTTCTATTACAGTTTTTCTCTTTTGGCAAAGGAGAAAAGAGATGCCATGAATACAGTTTATGCATTCTGCCGCAAAACAGATGATATAGTTGATGAAGGAACCGAGCCTGAAGAATTAAAGTACGAGCGCTTACGCAAATGGAGAATTGAATTAGAAAAAGCTTTGTACAAAACTTCTGATTATCAGCTCTTCAATAAACTTGCTGCAATAATCAAACAATTTAATATTCCTATTGATCCATTCTTTGAGCTTATTGTAGGAATGGAAATGGATTTGCAGCGCAAACGCTATCCGAGTTTTGATGAGCTGAAATTATACTGTTATTGCGTTGCCTCCACCGTTGGCTTAATATGTATCGAGATTTTTGGTTATAAAAATAAATCCGCAAAAGATTATGCAATTAATCTTGGGCTTGCCATGCAGCTTACTAATATTTTGCGTGATATTAAAAAAGATTCAGATAAAGGAAGAATTTATCTACCTCAAAAAGATATGAATGATTTCAATTACTCCGAGGATGATCTGATGGCAAGAAAATACAACTCGGAATTTGTTTCTCTGATGGAATATGAAGCAGCACGAGCAGAAGATTTTTTTAAGAAGGCTGACCAATATCTTGATTTTGAAGATAAACCTTCAATGTTTCCGGCAAGAGCAATGCAGCATATCTATCATAAGCTACTTACAAAAATTGAAGCTGAGAACTACGATGTATTTAACAAAAAAATAAAAGTTGGCAAGTTTGAGAAAGCTGCAATCTCTGTAGGGGTTTGGGCAAAGTATAGTTTAGTTTACTAATGAAACATGTTATTGTTGTTGGTGGAGGTTTTGCAGGATTAAGTGCCTCAGTATCCCTCGCAGAAAATAATTTTGAAGTTACACTTCTAGAAGCATCTCCTAAATTAGGCGGTCGTGCTTATTCTCTCTATAATCAAAAGTTTGATGATTACTTTGATAATGGCCAACACATATTAATGGGCTGTTATGAAGAGACGCTATCATTCTTAGGAAAAATTAATTCAACGGATAATATTGATTTCCAAAATTCACTCTGTGTGCAGTTTGTTGGAAAGGACGGAAAAGTTTTTGAATTGAATGCATACAAAAAATTCTATCCATTAAATCTTTTTTGGGCGATACTTAACTATAAAGCTCTATGTATCAAGGAGAGATTAAAAGTAATTGATTTTTTCTTCGATCTTATGTGCTGCTACTCGTGCGATCTTAAAAATAAAACTGTTAAAGAATGGCTCGAATGTAAAAGGCAGTCCGAAAATACAATTAAATCATTTTGGGAAATTTTGGTTGTTGGTACTCTCAACACAACAATAGAAAAAGCTTCAGCAGAAATATTTAGTGAGGTTCTTCAGCGAATATTTTTAAGCGGGAATAAAGCAGCCACTATAGTTTTACCAAAAACATCTCTTGAGAAATTTTATATAGAAAATGCAATTCGATTTATCAATTCGAAAAAAGGGAAAATAAATCTCTCAGAAAGAGTAGATCGAATTGAAGTTGAAAATAATAAAGTTCTCAAAATTATAACTGAAAATAAATCATATACAGATTTTGAATTTGCGATCATGGCTATTCCTGAATATGCAGTAAAAAAAATAATGGATAACTCGAATATTACTGTAGCTTTACCTGAGTTCGAATATTCCTCAATCTTAAATGTTCATATTTGGTTAAAAGAAAACCCATTCAAAGAAAAATTCTACGGATTTATAGATTCCAAGATTCATTGGCTCTTTAACCATGGAAAACACATCAGTTTAACTACAAGTTCTGCTGAAAATTTACTCAATTTAGAGAACAGCGTGATAATAAGACATTTTTGTTCGGAGATAGAATTATATTTCCCTATATTTAAAACAGAAATGGTGATTGATTCAAAAGTAATTAAAGAAAAACGAGCAACATTTATTCCCAATATTGCATCAACAGAAAAAAGAAAAAATATTAATTTGAGATTTGAGAATTTTCTATTTGCGGGTGACTGGACGAATACAGATTTACCTGCAACGATTGAGAGTGCAGTATTGAGCGGTAAAATTGCAGCAACACAAGTAATATCTTCTCTTAAATGAATTACTCATTCATTTTTTGAGATAATATATAAAACAGATACCGCAATAAACAAAATGGAGGAATTATGTCCATATTAAAACAAAAGCTTCGCGAAAAAATTCTTATCGAACGTCCTAGAACTGAGAAATTACTGAAAGAATATGGTAATGTTAAGGTTGATGAAGTCACTATCGGACAAATTATTGGAGGAATGCGTGATATTAAAAGTTTAGTGACTGATATTTCTTATCTAGATCCGTTCGAAGGAATACGTTTCCGGGGATTTACAATACCCGAAGTTTTAGAAAAACTTCCTAAAGTAACCGGCAAAGATATGCCATCTGTTGAAGCATTCTTCTATCTTTTACTAACCGGAGATATTCCAACTGCCGCAGAAGTTGATGCCGTTCATGAAGAATTCAACAACAGAAAAGAAGTTCCAAAATATGTTTATGATGTTCTTCGTGCTATGCCTAAAGACTCTCATCCCATGACAATGTTTGCAACCGGAATCATGTCTATGCAAAAGGATTCGATCTTTGTCAAAGAATATCACAAAGGTATAAAGAAAGGCGATTACTGGGAAGCATACTATGAAGATTCGATGAACCTACTTGCTAAGTTACCGGAATTGGGTGCTTTCATCTATCGTTTGAAATACAGAAACGGAGATGTCATTGCCGGAGATCCTCAATTAGATTTTGGCGGTAACTTTGCCAAAATGATGGGCATTGATAATCCTTATGATGATATTGCCCGTCTATATTTTATACTTCATAGCGATCACGAGAGCGGAAATGTTAGCGCACATACCGGGCATTTAGTTGCTAGCGCTTTATCCGACATCTATTATGCAATAAGTGCAATGTTGACCGGTCTTGCCGGACCGTTACACGGTCTTGCTAATGAAGAAGTTCTTCGCTGGCTGCATGGAGTAATGGATTCTATGGGTGGAAAAATTCCAACAGAAGATGAGATGAAGAAATTTGTTATGGATACACTTGATAGCGGAAAAGTTATTCCTGGATTTGGTCATGCAGTTCTTAGAAAGACCGATCCGCGATATTCAGCGCAAAGAGAATTCTGCTTGCAGCATTTACCGGAAGATCCAATCTTTAAATATGTAGATCTACTCTACAAAGTTGTTCCGGATATACTTCTTGCCAAAGGCAAAGCAAAAAATCCATGGCCAAATGTTGATGCTCAGAGCGGTGTTATACAGTGGCATTATGGTGTTAAGGAATATGAATTTTATACCGTATTATTTGGAATTGGACGTGCACTAGGTGTTTGTTCAAATATCATCTGGTCAAGAGCGTTAGGTTATCCGCTTGAAAGACCAAAATCTTTAACAACAGCTATGCTTGAAGAAGCTGCAGCAAAAAAGATCTAACTATGTAAAAAATATTTTTCATTAAGCCCCGCGTGCGGGGCTTTTTATTTTAAGTTTTTTATTTTTACTTAAAATGATTCATAAGATTGAATTATGATAGACAAGAAGAAATTATTTTTAGTAATTGCAATACCAATATCATTTACAATATTGGTTTTCCTTGTAATTTTTTATTATATCAGAAGTGAAAAAGCATTAAGACAAATGCCTATAATAATAACTGAAAATGAGAGAAGAATTTATTCGCCGCCAATACCGGAAAAATTGGAATTTTGCGGAGAGAAAGTTCCGCTTGAAGACTTTGATGTACGAGAAAGAATTGATAGAGAATTCCTCGTTAATACTTACTGGCATTCAGCAACTTTACTTTACTTCAAAAGAGCAAACAGATGGTTCCCGGTTATCGAAATGATATTAAAGAAAAATGGTATTCCGGATGATTTCAAATATATGTCTGTTGCCGAAAGCGGAGTGATTAATTCAGTATCGCCGGATGGTGCAACGGGATTTTGGCAGTTGATGGAACCGACCGCAAAGAAATATGGCCTAGAGATCAATAAAGAAATTGATGAGCGGTATAATATTGAAAAATCAACTCAAGCGGCTTGCGATTATTTGAAAGAAGCTTATTCGAAATTTGGTAATTGGACATTAGTTGCTGCAGCTTACAATATGGGTATAGACGGAATTGAAAAGCAGATTGAGCGGCAGAAAACAAAAAATTATTATAATATGTTTTTAAATGAAGAGACTTACCGGTTTATATTTCGTATTGTAACATTAAAAGAGATATTCAAGGATCCGAATAAATACGGTTTTTACTTTACAGATTATGATCTGTACCCCAACATTGAAACTTATAATGTTACAGTAAACTACCCGATTAATGATTTTGCCGATTTTGCCAAACAATACCGAATAAACTATAAAATCTTGAAAATTTTTAATCCATGGCTGAGAGAAAGTTATATGAAGAACAGTGCCGGAAAGACTTACCTGATCAAAATTCCAAAATCGGGAGAGATTACGTTGCCGGAAGAGTAAGTAAAAAATTAAAATGGCATAATTTATTTGCTGAGATATATAAAAATTTTTTTATCTTTGTCAAACAAAATGTCCAACCAATTATTTTAATCATCAAATGCCTCTCAAGAAAAAAGTAAAGTATATATTTGTTACAGGTGGGGTAGTATCATCACTTGGAAAAGGAATTACTGCATCATCTATCGGGTTACTCCTAAAATTACGCGGCTATAGTGTAACAATTCAAAAATTTGATCCTTACATAAATGTAGACCCCGGAACGATGAATCCATTTCAACACGGAGAAGTTTATGTTACAGATGATGGCGCAGAAACCGATCTTGACCTTGGTCACTATGAACGCTTTCTTGATGTTGATATGTCACGTGCAAACAATACTACAACCGGGCAGGTTTATCACGAAGTAATTACTAAGGAAAGACGCGGTGATTATCTTGGCGCTACGGTTCAAGTTATTCCGCATATAACAGATGAGATAAAAAAACGGATGAAATTAGTTGGTGAAAGCGGTAAGTATGATATAATTATAACTGAAATAGGTGGTACGGTAGGCGATATTGAAAGTTTACCGTTTATTGAAGCGATGAGACAGATTATGCTTGAGATCGGCAGAAAGAATGCATTGAGCATTCACGTAACTCTTGTACCTTATATTAAGTCTGCCGGAGAAATGAAAACCAAACCTACTCAGCATGCTGTAAAAAATCTTCTTGAACTTGGAATCCAGCCGAATATTTTGATTTGCCGATCGGAAGAAAAATTATCCAAAGAGATTCGTGAAAAGATAGCTCTTTTTACTAATGTGAAAACTGAAGCAGTAATCTCTGCCTACGATTGCTCGACAATTTATGAGGTACCGATTGTTCTTTATGAACAGAAACTTGATGAATTTGTTCTTGATAAATTAAAATTACCAGAATTGCATATCAAATTAGAGGATTGGCAAAATTTTGTTAACACAATAAAAAATCCAATAGGAAAAGTTAAGATTGCAGTTGCAGGTAAATATGTAGAAAATAAAGATTCCTATAAAAGTATTGTGGAAGCCTTTGTTCATGCCGGTGCTGAAAATAGTGTAAAGGTGGAAGCGGATTTTATCAGTTCTGAAAATATTGAAGACAAGGGTGCTGAACATTTACTAAAAGGGTATGATGGTTTATTAATACCCGGTGGTTTTGGAGAAAGAGGAATTGAAGGTAAAATTCAAGCAATAAAATATGCACGAGAAAATAAAATTCCTTTCTTCGGAATTTGTCTTGGTTTACAATGTGCAGTAATTGAATTTGCACGTAATGTGTGTAGTATAAAGAAAGCCAACAGTCAGGAATTTGAAAAGAATGCATGGAATGTTATTCATATAATGCCGGATCAATTAAAGGTAACAAATAAAGGCGCAACAATGCGTTTGGGTGCATATCCCTGCATACTAAAGAAAAATTCAAAATCCTATGATGCATACCGCAAGCAAAAAATCTCTGAACGACACAGACATCGCTTTGAAGTAAATAATAAATTTAGAGATGTAATAGAAAAATATGGAATGATAATGAGCGGTACATCACCGGATGAAAATTTAGTTGAAATGATTGAATTAAATGATCATCCTTGGTTTGTAGGATGCCAATTCCATCCTGAACTTAAATCAAGAGCAACTAAAGCCCATCCGCTTTTCCGTGAATTTGTTAAAGCAGCATTCCAATACTCACAGAGGAAAATTCAAAATTGAAAACTAAAATATTGATTATTATTCTTTTACTTTTTAATGCAGTACTAATTGGACAATCGCAAGTACAGGATCTTATTCAACAAGGATTAGATCAAGCTTATAATATGGAATTAATTTCTGCAGAAAAGACTTTCAATAAATATTTAAAGCTCAGACCAAATTCGCCTCTCGGATATTATCGCATTGCACAAATTCATTTTTGGATCTATTTAGGTTCACGTGATCCCGGAGAGTATCAAGTTTTTTTAAAATTTGCCGATATGGCACAGGAACGTGCTGAAAAAGTTATTGATAAAAATCCCAAGGATTATCAGACTAAATATATTGCGGGTAATTTGGCATCGTTCAGAGCAATGGCGCAAGCAACAAATAACTCATCCGTTGATGCATTTTGGTCCAGTAAGAAAGCAGTAAGCTACTATGAGGAAACTTTAGAACTTAATCCAAAATTTTATAACGCTTATCTCGGCTTAGGGTTATTTGATTATGCGATGAGCTTTGTACCGGATTTTCTTAAATGGGCTGTTAATCTAACGGGACTTTCTTCAGATAAAAAACGCGGATTTAATTATATCAAAACTGCATTCAGGAAAGGAACAGAAAAAACCGAAGCTGCATTTCATCTTTCAAAAATTTATACAGATTATCTCGCAGAGTATGACAGCGCTTTTATCTTTCTCCAAAGTTTAAGTTCTCGTTATCCAAACAATACACTTTTCATCTATCAATACGCTGTTAGTTTAATTAAAGATAAACAGCTTGATAGAGCGAACGAAATGTTGAATCGTGTAATTAATTTGCATAATAAAAAACTGCCGCAGATCACCGCACTTTCATATTACAGAAAAGGTGAAATATATTTTAAAAAAAATCAATTTAAAACTGCAATCATGAATTATGAGAAATTCTTAGATACATCCAAAGAGCTTGATTTTATTGGTCTCGCTGCACTTAATACAGCTCTTTGTTACAAACTAAATGGTAAGGAGGAAGAATTTCAACAATATCTTCAGCAAGCTAAAGGCGGCAACCAGGATATTTTTGAGGATTCTTATGCAAAACAAAAGAGTGATAAATATTTAAGTAGCGGAATTACTCCCATTGAATTAAAACTTATAAGACTAAAAAATGACCTTGATGCAGGTAAGTATAAAATCGTTTATGACAGTTTAAAAACCGATGTTGAAAAAATTGATTCAAGAGAAGATAAAGCAGTAGCATATGTGCTTTTGAGTGAAGCAGCTTTGAATTTAAAAAAATATTCTGAAGCAATTTACTTTGCTCATCAGATAGAAAGTATAAAAGTTGATTCGGAAAAGTATACTGAAGTGGTGGCTTTATTGTTGATAGCAGAAGCAAAATATTTTTCAGGTAAAAGAGAGGATATTAAAGATATTTTGGAAAATGCAGAGGAAAATAACGATTTTGAATTCAAAGATTACATTCAGTCTCGAATAGAATGGCTAAAACGAAGATTGGGTAAGTAAAAAGCGATTTAACCTCATAAATCTTAGTAAAAACCATCTTATTAATTGATTATTTATTCTCATTTAGATAATTTTTTCCACCAAAACAAATAATTTATGCTAAATATTGCAGTTTTTGTTTCCGGCAGAGGTTCTAATCTAAAATCGCTTAATGAATCAGCAGCAAAAGAAAAAATTAGAATCTGTGCGGTTGTAAGCGATAAAGAAAATTGTGGAGCGGTTGGTTACGCAATTGAAAATCAGATTCCTGTATTTCTTGTAAGTCAAAATAATTCGAATAAATTTTTTAGCTACAATGAATTATTAGATCAGTTAAAAAAAATTAAAATTGATTTAATTGTTCTAACCGGATATTTAAAAAAAATTCCTGATAACATTATTGATGAGTACGAGAATCGAATAATTAATATACATCCTGCATTGCTTCCAAAGTTTGGCGGGAAAGGGATGTATGGAATAAATGTTCACAAAGCTGTTTTTGATTCTTCAGAAAAAATATCCGGTGCTACTGTTCATTTTGTTGATAAGATTTATGATAATGGTAAAATAATAGCTCAATGTTTTGTTGATATTTCTGAATTAAAAAGCCCGGAGGAAATTGCCGAAAAAGTATTAGCTGAAGAACATAAACTTCTTCCTTTTATAGTAGAAAAATTTGCAGATCAAAAAATTATAATAAATCAAAACCGCGTAATAATATCGGATTAATTGGACGGATTGTGTGAAGAAATTTGCCTTAATCAGTGTGTCTGATAAAACAGCCATTGTAGAATTTGCCCGCGAATTAAATTCTCTTGAATATGAAATAATTGCAACCGGAAATACATTTAAACTTCTGCAAGACAATAAAATTAATAGTATAGAGATAAAAGATTTTACAGGATTTCCGGAAATATTTGATGGAAGGGTAAAAACTCTTCATCCAAAAATTTTCGGCGGGATCTTAATGCGTACTGATAACGATTCAGATAAAAAACAAGCCGAGCAAAATGATATTTACCCGATTGATGTTATTTGTGTAAACCTGTATCCCTTCCCTAAGGTTGTTAATAGAAACGATATTTCACTTGAAGAGAAGATTGAAAATATAGATATAGGCGGACCAAGTTTAATTCGTGCATCAGCAAAAAATTATAAACACGTTTCCGTATTAACCGATCCTTCTCAATACTCCGAATTTCTTCAAGAAATTAAAAAAGGTAAAGTAAGTGAAGAGACGAGAAAAAAATTAGCTTTTGAAGCGTTTAGTTATACTTCATATTACGATATATTAATTGCAAATTACTTCGAGACAGAATTTAATCAACCAAAAAGTGCAATCAGGTTAAACTATAAATCATCGTTCGATCTTCGATACGGTGAAAATCCTCATCAGAGAGCTTACCTTTTTGGTGAATTCGAAAATTATTTCAACATTCTTCATGGTAAAGAATTATCTTACAACAACATCATTGACTTAATTGCCGCTTATGATCTGGTAAATGATTTAGACGGCTGTGCTTGTGCAATCATTAAGCATACTAATCCATGCGGTGCAGCTATTGGGAAAAATGTTTTGGATGCTTATATACGCGCACTTTCATGCGATCCGGTTTCTGCTTTTGGCGGAGTAGTTGCATTCAATGAAGAAGTTGATGAAAACATTGCTGAAAAATTAAATGAGATTTTTCTTGAAATTGTTATTGCTCCGTCTTATTCTGAAAAAGCAATTGAGAAATTGAAAACGAAAAAGAACCGCAGAGTAATTATTGTTAAGAAAGATCAGATTAAGAATTCATTACAGATTAAATCTATTCCGGGCGGTTTGTTGGTTCAAGAAAAGGATAATTCTAAATTAAGTAATGATGCTCTTAAGTTAGTTACTATAAAAAAATATTCCGAAAAAGAATTAGAAGATCTAAAATTTGCATGGATAGTTTGTAAGCATACAAAATCCAATGCTATTGTTTACGTGAAAGATCAAAAAACTATCGGTGTAGGAGCCGGACAGATGTCACGAATTGATTCGACAAAAATTGCTGCATTAAAAGCGAAACAATTCGGGCATGAACTTAACGGAGCTGTCGCAGCTTCAGATGCTTTTTTCCCTTTTGCTGATGGATTATTAGAAATAATTTCTAATGGGATTACATCCATTATTCAACCAGGCGGTTCGGTGCGTGATGAAGAAGTAATTGCTGCGGCAAATGGAAAAAATATTTCAATGGTATTTACCGGGATTAGAAATTTTAAACACTAAGAGGAAAAATGGGAATTTTTGATTTCTTTTCAACTGATATAGCAATTGACCTTGGCACAGCAAATACTCTTATATATATCAAAGGTAGAGGTATTGTTCTAAACGAACCATCAATAGTTGCTTTCGATAGGAACACTAAGAAAATTATTGAGCTTGGAAATAAAGCTAAAGAGATGCAGGGAAGAGAGCATCGGGAGATCCGTGTTACAAGACCAATGCGTGATGGAGTGATTGCAGATTTTGAAATTGCTGAAGGCATGATACGCGCTTTTATTAAAAAAGTTACTCCAAATTCTATAACTAGTAAGAGAATTGTAATTGCAGTACCAAGCGGAGTTACTGAAGTTGAAAAGAGAGCGGTGCGTGATGCAGCAGAACACGCCGGTGCAAAAGAGGTTCATTTAATAGCAGAGCCAATGGCTGCGGCGATCGGAATCGGTATTGATGTCGAAGCTCCGGTTGGAAATATGATTATTGATATTGGCGGAGGTACAACTGAAATAGCCGTTATTGCACTTGCCGGAATAGTAAATGAAGAATCTGTTCGTATAGCAGGAGACGAAATGAACAATGCTATCATGCAATTCTTCAAGAAAAATTACAATCTTCTAATTGGAGAAAGAACCAGTGAATCTATTAAATGTGAAGTCGGTAGTGCAGTTCCGTTGAAAGAGGAAGTTACAATTCAAGTTAAAGGACGCGATCTTGTGGGTGGAATTCCTAAAACAGTTGAAGTAAGTTCTGTTGAAATTAGAGAAGCATTAAATGAAAATATTTCCCAAATTGTTGAAACCATTAAACAGACTCTTGAAAGAACTCCGCCCGAACTTTCGGCTGATATTTTAGATAGAGGTATAATGTTAACCGGTGGCGGGGCATTGTTAAAAGGACTCGATGAGCGCATCAGAATGGAAACCAACCTGCCTGTGCATGTTGCCGATGATCCATTAACTGCAGTTGTACGTGGTGCTGGACGTGCTATCGAGAATTTAAATAAATACTCTAAGGTGTTCATTCGTAAAAGAACGTATTAATGAGAAAATTTTTAAGACGATTTGTTTCAGATTATAAAGAGTATATCCTACTAATATTTCTATCCGTAATTAGTCTCACAATTTTAGCTCAGAATGAAAAACCGTCGGCAAAACATTTGAAGATTTTTGCACTCGGCAATTTTGCAGTATTAAATGAAATTACAAACTCGATTGTATCAATCCTTAAAAGCGACGAATCACGCGATGATTTAAGAAATGAAAATGCACATTTGATGCTTGAGTTAAACCGGTTACGAAAATTCCGTGCTGAAAATGAAGAATTACGTTCTATGATTGTATTTAAGGATACAAGTAAGTATCCTCTAATACCAGCTAAAATTATTTCGAAGCTTGTTACAAAAAGTCTGGGCAATTTTATTGTTAATAGAGGATCAAATAATGAAATTAGAAAAGGAATGCCGGTTATCAATAATAAAGGTTTGGTCGGATTGATTATGGATGTGACTGAAAATTACTCCGTTGTTCAAAATTTGTACAATAGTAATTTAAGTATAGCTGTAACAATACAGAGAACAAACGTTGACGGTATATTAAATTTTGACGGTAAGAACCTAATTGTTAAGGATATACCAACTACGTATGATGTACAAATTGGAGATATAATAGAAACTTCAGACTTTAGTTCTCTTTTCCCTCCTTCAATTCCAATTGGAATTGTATCGAAAAAGGAATCGAATGTACTAGGGCTACTTCACAACTTACAGGTTGAACCATTTGCTAAAATTTCAGCTGCAAATAATTTATTAGTTTTAAAAATTATTCCGAGTAAACAGATCAATAAACTTGAAATGAATTTAATAAAATAGTGATTGAATGATTATCCAATACTTAAAACCAATTTTATTTTTTATACCTCTTGCTGTAATTCAACTTGTTATAATCCCATTAATTTCGATAAGTAACATTGCGCCGAATTTAGTTTTTATTTTAATTGCTTATTTTACTTTGAAGCACGGGCAGGTTTATGGAACTATACTTGGATTTATTCTGGGTTTTCTTCTGGATATTATCTCGGGAGGATTGATAGGTGCATATATGTTCTCATTTACAGTCTCGGCATTCGTAGTAGGATATTTTTATGGTGAGAACAAAATGGATATAAATATTTCTTCTTACTTTTTCTTATTCATTTTATTTATTTGCGGAAGTATAAATTCGTTCTTGTATGCTGTAATATCCATTTCGAATCATAACGTAAGTTTATTTTTTATGATGTTTGAAGAAGGGATGTTACCGGGATTGTATACATCTCTATTTGGTTTACCTATAGTAATTTTTCATCCGAAAGAAGGAATGTAATGGACGATAATAATTTCGGGTCATATTTTAGAAGAAGAATCATATTTGTAATGATGATCGGTTTTTTTGCGATCTGTATTACACAATTATTTAACATGCAGATTCTTAAACAGCCGGCTTACTCAGAAAAATCTGATGAGAATAGTGTCAAACCGATTTATCAAACTGCACCGCGCGGCGTATTCTTTGACCGGAATCATAAAGTACTGGTGGGGAATAAACCATCATTTACTCTTCGCATTACACCTTCAACATATGATAAAAAAATAACTCCGTTCATCGAAGCAATACTTAATACAAGTCCCGGTTACGTAGATCGAATATTGAAACAAAATGAATCATACTCAAAATTTATTCCTCGCAGAATAGCAAAAGATGTTAGTTTCAAAGTGATTGCTTGGTATGAAGAAAATGCGTCAAAGCTTCCCGGTGTAGATTACATAATGGAAACTCAACGTGATTATTCTTTTGGTATTATGGGTTCTCATATGTTTGGCTATACAAAAGAAATTCCTATGGAAATTTATCAACATAGAAAAAATGAATATGATATTGGCGACGACATAGGATTTGGAGGAATTGAAAAAACTTACGAAGATTATCTACGCGGAGATAAAGGAATTAAGTACATGCTTGTTGATGCAAAACAAAAAACAATCGGCAGATATAAAAATGGCGAGGAAGATCAGATTACAGTAAAAGGGGATGATTTAATTTTAACGATTGATAAAGATGCACAGAGTGTAGCTGAAGAAGCATTTAAGGATAAAAGAGGAGCTGTTGTTGCTATAGAACCATCAACCGGTGAGATAATTGCTTTCTTAAGTGCACCTCTATATAATCTTAAAGATTTTGCTAAAGTAACAACTAATGAAGTATGGAGAGAATTAAACAATAATCCCGATAAGCCGATGTTCAATAGAGCTTCAATGTCTGCATTTGCGCCGGGTTCTACTTTCAAAATGATTTCTGCTATTGCTGCCTTAGAAGAAGGGATAATTGATACGAACTATAGAATTACTTGCGGTGGAGGTTATCAGTTCGGTGATCGGTATTTTAAGTGTTTACATGTTCATGGAACTGTTGATGTTGAGACTTCGATAGAAAAATCATGCAACACATTCTATTATTCATTGGTTAATAAAATCGGTCTCGAGCTTTGGTCTAAATACGCAAAAAAATTTGGTTTCGGAAGTAAATCCAGAATTGATATTCCGGAAGAAGCTGCCGGAATTGTTCCGTCAACAGATTATTATAATAAAGTGTATGGCAAAAACGGGTGGACTAAAGGATTTGTAATAAGTTTAGGAATAGGTCAAGGTGAACTTAATGTAACACCTCTTCAACTTGCTCAGTGTGCTGCGCTCTTTGCTAACTCCGGAAAATCTGCAAGACCACATTTCTTAAAAAGCTATACCGATATGCGTACTAATCAGTATATAGAAGTGAAACCTCAAATTTATGATATAGGTATTAGTAAAAAGTCGTTGGATATTGTACGTAAAGCTATGTATCTGGTAGTTAATGGAGCCGGTACTGCTACAAATATTAAATCAGATGAATTACAAATTTCCGGTAAGACAGGCACCGCACAAAATCCTCATGGTAAAGAACATTCATTATTTATCGGTTTTGCTCCTTTTAACAATCCTAAAATTGCAATTGCTGTTTTGGTAGAAAATGCCGGATTTGGAAGTACAATAGCAGCACCCATTGCGCGAGATATAATAAAAGCATATTTGATAAAAGGGAATAAAGAAGAGAATAAAAACCTCACCACTGCAACAATTGTACAGGAGGGAAAGATTGCACATTAATTATAAACTTCAGGATAAATTTGATCTTGCAATTTTTATTCCGGCAGTTGTATTGATACTTTTTGGATTATTGGCAATTTATAGCTCTACATTTAATCACCCTACTGCAAGTGGAAATTTTCAGAAGCAATTAATTTTTGCTGTTGTAGCAATAATAGCATTCTTTATAACATACTTTCTACCACAACAATTATTCAAATCTTCTGCTATACCTTTATTCTTCACATCTTTATTTTTCCTTTTAGCTGTACTTGTAGTTGGTAAAACAGTTTACGGCGCTAAAAGTTGGTTCGGTATCGGCGGATTCGGATTTCAACCATCAGAACTTGCAAAACTTGGTACAATTCTAATGTTAGCATATTGGCTTACATATAAAAGCCGCGATATAAATAATCTTTTAGATATTGGAGTAGCTCTTGCAATTGGTTTTGTTCCAATCATGTTGATTATGCTTGAACCGGATATGGGTACTTCAATTGTATTTGCAGTTATTACTATATCATTAATTTTTTGGAGTGGAATAAGTTTATTTGGTTTATTCATTGTACTATCGCCGGGTTTTGTTGTGTTTGCATCTTTATTCGGTATTTATACTTTTATTGCAGCGCTGCTTCTAATTGTTGCCGCTCTATTCTTTTTCAAGAGAGACTTATTCAACAGCATTACGGTTTTCATAATTAATCTCTCGGCAGGTTTCTTTTTTGATTATGCATTTAAAATTCTTAAACCCCACCAGCAAAAAAGAATTACTTCATTTCTTGATCCATTAGCCGATCCATTAGGTGCAGGTTACAATGCACTTCAGGCAAAAGTTGCAATCGGTTCCGGCGGCTTTTTCGGTAAAGGTTTCCTGAATGGTAATCAAACTCAGCTTAGATATATTCCCCAACAATGGACTGACTTTATTTATTGTGTGATTGGAGAGGAGTTTGGATTTATCGGCAGTGTACTTGTGATAGCATTATTCCTAATTATTTTTTTAAGGTTGTTCAAACTTTCTGCAACCGCCAAAGATAAATTTAGTGTACTGATAATTATCGGCGTCCTAACTTTATTGTTCTCACACTTTGCAATCAATATAGGAATGAATCTTGGAATAACACCGGTTATAGGATTGCCACTTCCGTTTTTAAGTTACGGAGGAAGTTCTTTACTGATAAATATGGTTATGCTGGGGATAGTGATGAATATTTACAGAAACAGAAAACTTCATACTTGAGAATATTATGACTGCACAGTATAAACTTCAGCAAAAAATCAATCAAAGCTTGCATATATGCGTCGGACTTGATACCGACGTCAAAAAAATTCCCGATCATTTGAAAAATGTTTCCAACCCTATAGTTGAGTTTAATAAGATCATTATAGAGAACACTTACAGAGAAGCGGCAGCCTACAAAATTAATTTTGCATTTTATGAAAAAGACGGCACAAAAGGGATTGATAACTTATACAAAACATTAGAACTTATTCCGAATGACGTTTTAACTATAGCAGATGCAAAGCGCGGTGATATCGGCAATACTTCTCAGATGTACGCTGAATCAATTTATAATCATTTCAATTTTGATTCTATAACTCTTCATCCATATATGGGCTTCGATTCATTAAGTCCATTCCTCGATTATAAAGACAAAATAAATTTCATCCTTGCACTAACTTCAAATAAGGGATCAGAAGATTTTGAAAAGTTAAGGTTATCAGATGGAAAATATCTCTATCAAAAAGTTATTGATAAAGCTGTTGAATGGAATAAAAATCAAAATTGTGGAATTGTTTTTGGTGCGACAAATTCATCAGAACTTAGAGATAATATTTCTAGCTTAAAGAACTTACCTGTATTAGTGCCCGGAGTTGGCGCACAGGGAGGAAGTATTGAAGAAGTTGTAAAAATATTCAGTGAGAATAATTCAGATCAATTCCTAATAAATGTCAGTCGTTCTTTAATCTATGCCGATTCAACAATTAATTTTGCAGCAACCACTTCTAAAATAATTAAAGACTACAACTCGCTTATTAAATCCTTATTATAAATGATAGATAGCTTTTACCATTGTATATTATTAAATTTTAATCAAAAGAATTCCTCGCAGCTTGCTGCGGGGGTTATCTTTATATAACGAAGTTCGGGGATTAAATACCCCGAATGAGTTTAATAAAAAAGCCCTTCCTTTTGGGAAGGGTTGGGATGGGCTTTTATTTGAAAAATGTTTTAGTAAAAAAGTTATCTAAAGCGCAATTCAATTCTCAATAAATACATGGACGAGAAAAAATCCATAGTTCAGGAAAGCACTCTTTACGAAATCTGGAAAAATCAACATTACAACAATTCACTAAAAACAAATTCCGGCGAAGATATAACAATTCTAGAAGTAGGAATTCATAATGATGAATTTGCCGGACCGGATTTTAAAAATGCACGTATCAGAATTGGTAACTTAACCTATATAGGCGATATTGAAATTGATCGTGATTATTCAGATTGGAAAACCCACGGGCATCATATAGATAATAAATATTCGAAAGTAATACTTCACGTCTCTCTGTTAAATAGAAATAAATATGGATATGTTTATTCAAGAGACGGCAGGAAAATACCATCAATTTGTATTTCGGAATTCATTGAGAAAAATATTCTTGACGAAGTACAAAAAGAACTTGAAAATATTAAGATCAGCACAGCATCAAATATTAAATGCAGCAATTATATCAACAGTATTTCCAATGAAGTTAAAGAAAAATATTTATACCAGCTTGGTGTCAACAGATTCGAGAAGAAATGTAAAAAAATATTTAATCGTCTTAAAGAACTGCAATTTATTAATGAGCTGCATATCAAAGAACCTGTAATTACTTATGAGCTAACATCACAATTCCAAGAAAGAAAATTCAAACATTCCGATTTCGTCTCGAAAGAAATATGGCAGCAATTATTATATGAATTGATCTTTGAAGCTTTGGGCTATTCAAAAAATAAAAATCAAATGATGAATCTTGCCAAAGCAGCAAATATTAAATTTTTAGCAAAAATAGATTATGACGGAATACTTGTTGAGAAGTATGAAGCTGCGTTATTAAATATCGGCGGATTATTTCAAGATGCAAGTATCGCTTCCGAAGGACAAACTAGAAACTATTTGGAAAAAATTTCTCTTCATTGGAATTCAATCCGCTCTTTTTATGATGGTAAGATTTTATCAGAAACCGACTGGCATTTCTTCAGATTACGCCCGCAAAACTTTCCTACTGTTAGAATAGCAGGAGGTGCTAGGATATTAAAAGAATTACTGCATAATAATTTGATTGGGATAATATCCAGGAAAATAACCGAAATACATAACCTTACTGTATTGATAAATTCTTTACGTTCTTTATTTGTAATTAAAGCAGACGGTTATTGGAAAAATCATTATGTCTTTGATCAAACTTCAAGCGGAGAAATCAAATATTTTGTAGGTGCTTCGCGGGCAGATGAAATTGTTGTAAATGTAATTATACCGTTCTACTCAGTTTATTTTGAAATATTCGGCAATGGAATCCTTTCAAAAAAAACCACAAATCTTTACAGCATCTACGAACAGCGGTCGGAAAATCAAATTATAACCGAAGTTGCGGAAGCGTTAGATCTTACTAATCAGGTTAAAAGGACGGTAATCGCTCAAGGTATGTTAGAACTATTTCGAAATAATTGTTCGAAGAATAGATGTTTGGAATGTGAAATTGGAAAAATAGTTTTTAATTAATTTTTACTACCGCCTAATTTATTTATCTCATCTCTTAATTTTGCCGCTCTCTCATAATCTTCTTTTTCAATTGCTTCGCGAAGCAGATCTTGTAGTTGCGCTAATTTTGTCTCAGATAAATTTTTCTTCGGTCCTTTTGCATCTGTAGCAGAAGGGGGATTGGCAGTTTCATTAAAATCTTCGTCAGAATCTTCGCTTGAAGGTACGAATGCAGCAATTTTCATAACTTCTTCGGCAACATATAAAGGAGCTCCTGTTCGAACCGCAAGTGCAATTGCATCACTTGGACGGGAATCAATTTCATTTGTCATTGTTGCAATCTCAAGTTTAATCTTTGCGTAAAATGTATTTTCTCTCAACTCATTAATAATTATTTCATTAATTGTTGCCCCAAGATTATCAATAACACTTTTAAGAAGATCATGTGTCAGTGGTCGTGGGGGTTTTATACCTTCCATCTCAAGTGCAATGGATTGAGCTTCGTACTGTCCAATAATAATTGGCAAGCGGCGAACACCGAACACTTCTTTTAGCAACAGTGCATAAGCTCCCCCAGCCGATGGACTTGCCGATAATCCTAATATTTCAACTTGTACTTTGTGCAATTAACCTTCTATGATTTTATTTTTTTTATTTCTTCAATCAATGCCGGTACAATTTCAAAAAGATCTCCTGCGATACCATAATCGGCTACTTGAAAGATTGGTGCATCTTTATCTTTATTGATTGCAACAATATACTTTGAAGAACGCATACCTGCCAAATGTTGAATTGCGCCGGAGATACCTAAAGCTACATATAAATTTGGGGAAACAGTTTTGCCGGTTTGTCCAACTTGCTCGGAATGTGGGCGCCAACCTGCATCAACAACTGCACGCGAAGCTCCGGAAGCAGCACCAAGAACTTGTGCTAAGTCTTCAACAAGTCTGAAATGTTCCGGGCCCTTCATACCACGTCCGCCGGAAACTATGATATCTGCTTCTGCAACATCTATCTTACCATCGGATTTTTTGATATCCACTACTTTAACGCTCAAATTTGGTGAATCAACATTAACAACAGAAACTTCAGCTTTTTTATCTGTTGGTGTTCCAGGATTAAAAACATTAGGTCGTAGAACAAATATTTTATTGCTAGAATTTATTTTCACATCAGCCAGTGCTTTCCCGCCATAAATAGGGCGCGTTGCGATTATTTCATTCGATTCACAATTTAATAAGATACAATCCATTGCGAGTCCGGAATCGGTTTTGACTGCAACACGCGGTGCTAAATCTTTACCCATAGAACTTGCAGCGAAGAAAAATAAATTAATATTATTCTCTGTTGAATATTTAGCTATTATATCTGTATAAGCACTGGGAGAATAACTTTCCAAGTCAGCATTCTTAAAATGAGTAACTTTGCCTGCACCGAATCCACCAACATTCTCTAAGTTTTCAATTTCATTGCCAATGGAAACTGCTTCAACAGATCCGGAAAGTTTTTGAGCAATATCAGATGCGGCTTTTAGTGCTTCTAATGATGATTTTTTTATTTTCCCATTTCGTTGTTCAATAAAAACTAAAATTTTATTTGCCATAATTTTTTCCCTTAAATGACTTTTGCTTCTTCTCTTAATAAACGTACTAATTCAGGAACAGCGGTAGAATCTGTTCCAAGAATTTTACCAGCTTGTTTAGGGGCTGGTTTTTTCATCGAAATAATTTCTACGGAATTATTTGCAGCGGCTAATTGTTTTTCTACAATCTCTTTTTTCTTAGCAGTCATAATACCTTTAAGCGATGCATATCTTGGATCATTCAAACCCTTTTGAGCAGTTATTAAAGCCGGGAGTGTTGTTTCAACAATTTCTTTACCACCTTCAATCTCGCGTTCGCAAGTAATCTTATTACCTTCCAACGAAAAACTTACTACGACTGAGATACAATTGTAACCCAGAATTTCTGCAGTAAGTTGCCCTACAACTGAATTATCAAAATCTACAGATTGTTTGCCAAAGAAAACCAACTCTGCATTTTGAGCTTTGATTTCTTCAGCAAGAGCTTTTGCTACTGAGAAAGAATCACGATAGCTATCATCTTTTAGTAAAACCGCATTATCTATGCCCATTGCAAGAACCTTGCGCAAAGTTTCTTTGTTAGCATTACCGCCTAAACTTATTGCTACAGTTTCTCCGCCAAATTTTTCTTTAGTCTTAAGAGCTTCTTCAACTGCAAATTCATCATATGGATTTACAATAAATGTAACGCCAATAGGATCCAATGTTTTGCCGTCACTTCCGATATTTATTTTAGCAGCAGTATCAGGCACGTGACTAACACAAACAACAATTTTCATTTATCCTCCTTGGAATCTAATTACATAGTGATTAAGAATAATTTTATAATCTTAACCTTTGTAAAAACAAATATAATTAAAATTTATTTTTGTGAGGCAATTTTATAAATTGAATAGGAATTGATGAAAAATATGAACGAAGAAAAACCACAAGGAATAATTGAACCCGAATCCGAAGATGAAGTAACTGTCGGGTTGCCGTATAAAGTCATTTTATTTAATGATGACTGGCATAGTTTTGATGATGTAATAAATCAAATAATAAAAGCGGTTAAGTGCAGTTATGAAGAAGCCCGTAAATACGCTTTTGAAGCACACGTTAAAGGGAAATCACAAGTTTTTAACGGCGAATTAAACGGATGCTTAAAAGTCAGTTCAGTTCTTGAAGAGATAGCACTTCACACACAAATTATTTCTTAATCTTACATAGACTCTCATTACAGTTGTTATCCAATCCAATTCCATAAAATTTTAGTTATATTTTAAACAGTAATTGTTAACTCTAATTGTTGAGATAAAAATGCAGATAGGTCTGGTCGGATTACAATTCTCAGGTAAAACAACTTTATTTCATACATTGGCAAAGAAAGAAATCGAAGTTTCATCGAAAGAAGAAGCTTCGATTGAAGTTGTAAAAGTTCCCGATGAACGGTTAGATCAGCTCACCAAAATTTTCAATCCTAAAAAACAAGTAAACGCTACAATTGAAGTATTTGATATTCCCGGTTTGAAAATGTCGGAGGATAATAAAGTTAAAATCACTTCTACTTTTCTGAATGCGGTTAGAAATAACGATGCGCTTTTTTATATAGTACGCAGATTTAATGAACAATCAGTTTCTCATCCAATGGAAAGCATAAATCCATTACGTGATATTGAATTTCTGGAAACAGAATATCTTCTTTCGGATCTGGCATTTTTAGAAACGCGATTAGAAAAATTGAAAAGAGATGTTCTAAAAACTAAAGATGAAAAACTTAAACGGGAGATTCCCATAATAGAAAAATGTCTCGCGCATTGCGAAAAGGAATTGCCTCTCAGAACCCTTCACCTTGATGATAATGAATTCAGATTATTATCCGGTTATCAATTGTTAACTATTAAGCAGCTTGGAATTGCAATAAACTATGATGAAAATTCAATCCCGGATGTAGAAACTGAAATCGAACAACTTAAAATGAAGTTAAATAAATCGCATGCAACTATAATTCCTTTTTTTGCAAAAATAGAATTAGAGTTGTCTAAAATGAGCAATGACGATCAATTAGTTTTTATGCAAGATTATGGAATTAAAGAATCTGCATTGAGCAAAATATTAAGAACATCTTACCAAATGCTTGGACTTCAATCTTTCTTTACAGTAGGTGAAGACGAATGCCGTGCCTGGACAATAAAAAAGAATTATACAGCTCAGCAGGCGGCAGGTGTTATTCATACTGATTTTTTTAATCGGTTCATTAGAGCGGAAGTTGTTCATTACGAAGATTTTATTAAACATGGTTCGTTTACAAAATGCAAAGATGCCGGTGCTTGGAGACTAGAAGGGAAAGAGTATATAGTTAAAGATGGTGATATTCTTAATATCCGTCACAATTAAAAATTTGGAGTAAATATGTCAAAATCAGTCGTTGAAGGACTTTCACCAATAAACTTGTGGAAAAGATTTTTTGAGATAAGTCAAATCCCACGGCAATCTAAAAATGAAGAGAGAATTCGTCTTTATCTCAGAAATTTTGGCGGGCAAAATAATTTTGATATGAAAGAAGACGCTGTAGGCAATATTGTGATTTTAGTCCCGGCTAAACATGGATTTGAAAATGCAAAGACAGTGGTGCTCCAAAGTCATGTTGATATGGTTTGCGAAAAAAATAAAGATACAAAACATGATTTTACAAACGATCCTATAAAACTTTTAAGGGAAGGTGAATGGATTAAAGCAGATGGAACGACCTTGGGTGCAGATAATGGAATAGGTGTTGCTGCAGCGTTAGCGGTTTCACAAGATGATGATTTTATTCATGGTCCTTTAGAATTACTTTTTACAGTTGACGAAGAAACCGGATTGACCGGTGCAAACAATTTGAAAAAAGATTTTATAACCGGAAAAATGTTATTAAATCTTGATACTGAAGAAGATGGAGCGTTTTATGTCGGGTGTGCAGGTGGAATGGACTCCCTAGGAATTTTTAATATTGAATATGAAGAACCTAAAAAAGGATATATACCTTTCTCCCTTTTTATCTCCGGATTAAAAGGTGGTCATTCGGGAATAAATATTTCGGATGGAAGAGCCAATGCTATAAAAATTCTAGGACTGCTTATTAGTATGCTTGAAAAATATGATTATCAACTTGCTTATATAAACGGCGGCTCTAAACGTAATGCTATACCGCGAGAAGCCGAAGCAGTAATTTTTTTAAGTCCTGAAAATGATGCTGTTGTAAGAGAGTTAATAAATGCATATACGCTTGAGACTGTTCTTGAATTCAGGTTAAGAGACGATAGCATTAAAATAAATTTTGAAAGAGATGATGTTGCTGTCAAAGCTTATTCAAAAGTTTTCACAAAACAATTTTCAACGAATGTTATAAATGCAATACTTGGAATGCCGCACGGTGTTATTGCAATGAGTGCGGATATTCAAGGACTTGTTGCGACTTCTACTAATCTTGCAACAGTTGTATTAGAAGGAGAAACTCTAAGAATCGGAACCAGTCAGCGCAGTTCGATAGATAGTGCCAAGAAAAATATTGCAAAAAGTGTTAAAGCAGTTTTTGATTTAGCCGGAGCAGAAGTTATTGTGGGTGATGGTTATCCCGGTTGGCAGCCAAATATGGACTCAGAATTATTAATGATCTCAAAAAATGTTTTTAGTGAATTATTTTCTAAAGAACCCGAATTGAAAGCTGTTCATGCCGGGTTGGAATGCGGAATTTTGGGAGATAAATATCCCGGGCTCCAAATGGTATCTTTCGGTCCCACTATTGAAGGAGCTCATTCACCGGATGAAAAAGTGAAGATTGCAGATGTTGATAAATTTTATAGATTGCTAAAAAATATATTAACGGAAATAGCTAATTCTAAATAGCAATTAAGATGCTTATCATTAGCTAAATTTTGTTCATCTTGATACTATTCGATCTCTCACAAAAAAAAATAGATCAAACATGAAAAAAGAAGTTAAGCTAAACATCGTTCCTCATATCAGTTCCATCCAGGAAATGATTTTACAATCTGGAAAGAATTTCAGTACAAAACTCGCGCTTGAAGATTTGAATGAGACACCGATCAATAAAGTAACCTACCGCGAGCTGCAAGAAAATATTTTAAGTTTCGGCTCTGCCTTAAAAGAACTTGGAATCAAAGAAAGAACTCATATCGCAATTATCGGTGAGAATCGTGTCCAATGGGCTATTGGATTTTTAACCGGGTTGTGTTTCAATTATGTAATGGTGCCAATAGACAAGAATCTTACTACAAATGAAATTATGAACATAATTCATGAATCTGATTCTGAAGCAATAATTTTTTCTGGAAGTTATTCCGGAATTATGGCTGAAGGAAGAAATTATTTGAAGAAGCTGAAATATTTTATTTGCATGGATCAAACAGGTGAGGAAAAAGACTTTCTTCAAATGGCTGAAATAATTAGAAAAGCAAAACCAATTCACTCAGATGCATTACCTAAAATAAATCCGGATGAGCTGGCTGAAATAATTTTCACTTCAGGATCTCTTGGCAGAGCCAAAGGTGTTATGCTCTCTCAAAAAAACCTTGCTTCAAATCTGGTTGATATGGTAAGTCTTGTATTGATTGATAATAAAGATCGTTTCCTTTCAGTATTGCCTATGCACCATACTTATGAATGCACTTGCGGAATGATGTGTCCGCTATATTGTGGTGCTTCCGTTCACTATGCACGTTCACTAAAAACAATTGTTGATGATCTCCAGAAAGTTAAAGCAACAATTCTTTTGGCTGTTCCTTTGCTTTATGATAAAATGTTCAAAAGAGTTATGAAAGGGATAAAAGACGATAAAGTGAAATCAGTTATTGTTCCGCCGCTCGTAAAATTTACGAACTTATTTACAATGGTGGGATTCAATGACATAAAGAAGAAAATATTTCATGAACTTCACGAAAAATTTGGTGGCTCAATTCGAATGTTTATAGCCGGCGGGGCAGCTCCTGATCCGCTTGTTGCAAAAGGTTTAAGAGAGTTTGGTTTTAATTTCATTCAAGGATATGGATTAACCGAAACATCGCCGATATTAGCTTTGAATCGAATAGATAATTTTAAAGATGATGCGGCTGGCATTCCGTTACCTAATGTACAAATCAAGATTAATAACCCCGATGAAAACGGAAGCGGGGAAATTTGGGCTATAGGTCCAAATGTAATGCTTGGTTATTATAAAAATGAAAAAGCAACTGAGGATACTTTTGAAAATAATTGGTTCAAGACCGGAGATATCGGTTTTATTGATAACGACGGTTTCTTACATATCAACGGCAGAAAGAAAAATGTGATTATCTCTAAAAGCGGTAAAAATGTTTTCCCGGAAGAAATAGAAGACATTTTAACACGCAGTCCGTTTATCTTGGAAACGCTTGTATTCGGAGAAGAAGACTCCAAAGAAGGAGAAATAATTTCTGCTCAAATCGTTGTTGATGCCGAAGCATTTATCGAATTGGCAGAGACAAATCAAACTAAAATTAATGATGAATTACTGCATAGAACTATTTCAGAAGAGATTGAAAAGACAAATAAACAACTTGCCGGGCATAAACAAATTAAAAAGTTTTACATAAGAGAAAAAGAATTTGAGAAAACTACTACTCAAAAAATTAAAAGGTATTCAGTAAATAATTAATCATAAATTACTCTAATATTTTTATTATGAAATGAAGAGTATTCTTTCTTTATTAATTTCTTTTTATATAACTGTTGAAATAATAGGTGGAGAATACTCTTTTGATAATAGCCAGGATACTAACAGCACTTATATTACTATTCACTTAATTAATTACAGTTGGCATACAGGATTATTATTTCCTGTTAACGAAACAACTATAAAAAAGATACAAGCTGTTAAATATTTTGAGAACTATGATTATGTAGATATTGGCTGGGGTGATGAAGAATTTTATCAGCATCCGGATTTTAATTTATATCTCGGAGCAAAAGCAATTTTGTATCCAACTCCAAGCGTAGTTCGTGTGGAGGGATATGATCTTGAAATGAAATTTATTATAGACAGGGCAGAATTTGCTATTCGATTTGAAATTACAGAAGTAAATTTTAACAAACTTGCCGATTTTATTAACAATTCATTCCTATTAATTGACAGTAATGATTACAAAGTAACTTCAAAACAAAGGGATGGAAAAGTTGTGTTCTATTCATCTCATTTGAAATATCATTTAATGAATACTTGTAATACGTGGGTTGCACGAGCATTTAATTCTGCCGGGTTTCAAATTGAACCAACAGGAATTATAACTGATAATCAATTATTTACTAAAATTAGAAAATTTGGGAAAGTTCTAAAAAATATTAAAAAGTGATATCGCAAATCGAGTGTTCTTTTTTAGAGGCGCCGCTTGTCCGGCTTTAGACGGAGTCGGACCTGTCCCGTGCTTTTTACGGGATTCGCCCCGAAACTAGTTTCAGGGTTGCAGACCTTCTTAACTGTAAATCATTTACCAATGGAATCAAGAAAATTTCTTCCAGGATTAGTTTTGAAATATTTTTCTCTCTTCATTGCATCGGACTTATTTTCATATTCTTCAGAATAAATAAATTGTAATGGTTTTCGATTCTTAGTTGATTTAACTTTTCCGGTGTTGCTCAAGAAGTCTTCGTTCGATATTATCTGTAAAACCAACGTAACGTTTCTTATCTTTCTCACTAAGCAAAATATAAACGGTATACATAGGGTAGGTAAATTAGATTTGAGGCGCCGGTCGGATTCGAACCGACGAATAAAGGTTTTGCAGACCTTCCCCTTAAGCCACTTGGGTACAGCGCCTTGTAAAAACTAAAATCAATATTTCAAATTTACGCCGGTCGGATTCGTCCGGCAAATGCCGGATTGCAGACCTTCCCCTTAAGCCACTTGGGTACAGCGCCTTATTAATTCAATCTATTAAGAAAAAAAATCCCGATCTCTATCGGGATTATTGAGCGGGAAACGGGACTCGAACCCGCGACATCAACCTTGGCAAGGTTGCGCTCTACCAACTGAGCTATTCCCGCATATCAAAATTTCTTAGAACAAACATATTTTATTTTTTATCAGAACCAGTTACATCAATCCCATCTTGTCGGGATTGCGCTCTACCAACTGAGCTATTCCCGCATATCAAAATTTATTAGAACAAACATATTAATTTTTTTATCAGAACCAGTTACATCAATCCCATCTTGTCGGGATTGCGCTCTACCAACCTGCCTGCCGGTAGGCGGGCTGAGCTATTCCCGCATATCAAAATTTTTTGAACTCTAATTTCTCGCACCGCAAATATAATACTGCCGAATCATTAATCGCAAGATTAAGAATTTTTTTGCTAAACTCTTGGACCGTGTAAGAAACCTCGATAAGGAATGGATTGTTGTACAGTTATAAATGCTTGCTTATCAATCTTTTCTATACTTGCCATTAATTGTTTTAAGAATTTCCGCTTAATAATAATTAAGATAATAGATAATTCACCCGACTTTCCTTCTGCCGGTAAAATTGTAACACCAAATTTGGAGTCTCTTAATTTTGCAGTTATTTCATCTGTATGATGTCTTGATACAACATTAACCTGTACATATCCGATAGCAACTCTTTGCTCAAGTGTTATTCCTAAAATATTACCCAGCGCAAAACCTGTTGCGTATCCAAGAAAATTATAAAGATTATCTAAATGCTGAACAATATATCTCATTGCGAAGAGCCATATTAATACTTCAAAGAATCCGGCTACTGCTGCATGATATTTTTTTGATTGTACCACCATAATAGTTCTAAACGTACCAATAGTAACATCACAGATACGCATAAACATTATTAAGACTGCTCCAGCTAATACTTCAAACATTTTTCCTTCCTCATACAAATGATAGCTGAGAATAAGTTCTAAGTTTTTATCTTTGCTGTGCAAATTTAATATCTAATATTTAAATGTACGAAACCGAAAGAAAAGAATTAGTAGAAATTTTACGCAGCAAAGGAATATCTAATCAAAGAGTTCTTGATGCGTTTTTGAAAGTAGAAAGACATCTCTTTGTTCCGGATATAATGAAACAACACGCTTATAAAGATGTTGCGTTACCAATCGGTTTAGGGCAAACAATTTCACAACCTTACACTGTAGCTTTTATGACACAAGAAATTAATCCTCAACCCAAACAAAAAATTTTAGAGATCGGAACCGGTTCAGGATATCAAGCAGCAATTCTTTATGAAATGGGTGCGCGGGTTTTTTCTATTGAACGCCATAATGATCTATATAATTCAGCAATGAAATTGTTTGATGAACTCAATCTTAAAATAGCAGCCCGTTGCAGTGATGGAACTATTGGATGGGAAGAATTCTCTCCATACGACGGAATAATTGTTACAGCAGGAGGACCTACCGTTCCAATAAATTTGAAAAAGCAGCTTGCAGTCAGCGGTAGGTTAATAATTCCTGTGGGCGATAAACAAGTCCAAACTCTGCATGTTATAACAAAAATTTCTGATGAAGAATTTCAATCACGTGAAGTTCCATATTTTGCTTTTGTACCACTCATCGGTAAACAAGGATGGAAAGAAAAGTAATTATCATAACCGGTCCTACATGTTCCGGAAAAACTAAAATTGGAATTTCTCTAGCAGAGAAATTACAAACGGAAATTATTTCAGCAGACAGCCGACAAATTTTTAAGTATCTGAATATCGGTACAGCAAAACCTACCACTGATGAACTTCAACTTGTTAAACATCACTTTATAAATCTCCTTGAGCCGGATGAAGATTACAATGTTAGCCGCTTCGAAACAGATTCTCTCAAAATCATTGATGAATTAATTACAAAGGTTAAGATTCCTATTGTTGTAGGCGGTTCAGGCCTTTATATAAAAGCATTAACGGAAGGAATTTTTAATTCAGTTGATGTTGACGATGAATATCGCGAAGAATTGAAAGAGAAGCGCGAAAAATTTGGTAATGAATATTTATATAGAGAACTAAAAAAAGTTGATCCACAAAGTGCCTCCGGAATGTTACCTCAGAATTGGAAACGTGTAATGCGTGCGTTGGAAGTTTTTCATTTAACCGGAGAACCGATCTGGAAAATTCAAGAAAACTACGAACGGAAAACAGATTATAAGTTTATTCTGTTCGGATTGAATTGGGAAAGAGAAAAGTTGTACCGCAATATTGAAAACCGCGTTGATGAAATGATCAAAACCGGTTTGGTGGAAGAAGTAAAAAATGTTTTGTCTTTAGGTTATTCAAAAAATCTTAACTCGCTTAATACTGTCGGGTATAAAGAAATTATATCTCACCTTGAAAATGAAATTACTCTTGAACGAGCAGTCGAACTTATCAAACGAAATACTCGCCGGTATGCAAAAAGGCAAATGACATGGTTCAGAAAAACAAAAGGGATCAATTGGCTTACATGCAATGAAAATGCAACGTCGAAAGAATTAGTTTCGATAATCTTAAAAAAAATGTAGAAAGTTGATTAATCTATTCATAATTTCCTCTTAGAATCGTTCGTTTGTTAGGCTGATATTGTTATTCTTTGAAGTTCATGTAGATGTTAATATATATTCAGAACAATCTGAAAAGTTTGTCATTCAGTTCCGCTTGAATGTGGTAAATGAAAACAATTTTTGACAATTGAATATGTAACAACAGTAAACTTAACTGCAAATAAACCAGAGGATAACATGATTGGAATAGTTGGTTATGGCTCTTACCTGCCGCGTTATCGTATCAAAGTAGATCTAATAGCAAAACAATGGGGCGCAGATCCCGAAGCGATTAAACGCGGATTGATGCTCTATGAAAAAACAGTTCCCGGACAAGATGAAGACACAATCACAATTTCTGTGGAAGCTGCACGCTATGCTCTTCAGCGCGCACGAATTGATCCGCAAAAGATTGGTGCTGTTTACATCGGTTCGGAATCCCATCCTTATGCTGTAAAACCAAGTGGAACAATTTTAATTGATGCACTCGGAATCGGTCCGCATGTACACGTTGCAAGTTACGAGTTCGCATGTAAAGCCGGAACAGAAGCAATGTATGTTGCTTACAGTTTGGTAAAAGCCGGAGAGATGGAGTACGCACTCGGAATTGGCGCAGATACTTCTCAAGGCGCACCAGGCGATGCGCTTGAATATTCTGCCTCTGCAGGTGGTGCTGCGTATATAATGGGAAAAGAAAAAGTTATTGCCGAGATTCTTTTCACTAACTCTTACACATCCGATACACCCGATTTTTGGCGGCGCGAACATGAATATTATCCGCGTCACGCAGGAAGATTTACAGGTGAACCGGCTTACTTTAAACACGTTCACAATGCCGGAAAAACTCTGTTGGAAAAATCCGGAATGTCTCCAAAAGATTTTCAGTTCGCTGTCTTTCATATGCCGAACGGAAAGTTTCCACAAGAAGCCGGAAAGAAATTAGGATTCACAAAAGAGCAAATGGAAGTCGGTTGGATTTCTCCTTGGATGGGCAATACTTATTCGGGTTCATCACCAACAGGACTTGCAGCAATACTTGATGTAGCAAAACCCGGCGATAAAATTTTTATGGTCTCGTTCGGTTCTGGTGCGGGAAGCGATGGATTCATTTATAAAGTTACAAACGAAATAGATAAAGTTAGAGACCTAGCTCCCAAGCTTAGAGATATGCTCGACAACAATAAAATTTATTTGGATTACGGTCAGTACGCAAAATTCAGAAAAAAAATTATTCTAAATGAGTAAGGAGAAAATTGATATGTCGAATGTTGAACGAAGTGAAATCCCGCTTTACGGGGAAATGAAATCCCGCTTTGCGGGAAAAGAAGTAGCAGTAGTTGGTGTCGGAATAACAAAATTCGGCGAGCTGTGGGAAAAATCCTTGCGGGATATTTTTGTTGAAGCATCTTTGAAAGCAATAGAAAATTCAGGAGTTGATCATATTGATTCCATGTATGTCGGAACTATGTCCGGCGGATTATTTGTAGGACAAGAACACATCGGTGCAGTGATGGCTGATTATCTTGGTGTTGCACCTGTTCCGGCAACAAGAGTTGAATCTGCTTGCGCTTCCGGCGGCGCTGCATTTCGTCAAGCATATTTTGAAGTTGCTTCCGGACAAAGTGAAATTGTTCTTGCAGGCGGAGTTGAGAAGATGACGGACGGTGCAGATGTTACCGATGCATTGGCAACCGCCGCTGATCAAGAATACGAAGTTTATAACGGAATTACTTTTCCCGGGTTGTATGCGATGATTGCACGAGCGCACATGCATCAATATAAAACCACACGAGAACAACTTGCTCATGTTGCAGTGAAGAATCATAAAAATGGTTCGATGAATCCGAATGCGCAGTTCCGTTCCCCAGTAACTCTTGAACAAGTGATGAAAGCTACAATGGTTGCTGATCCGCTTAGATTACTTGACTGCTCTCCGGTCAGCGACGGCGGTGCGGCGGTGATAGTCTGTTCTGTTGATTATGCGAAGAAATTAAAAAAGCCTTACATAAAAGTTATTTCTTCTGTACAAACTTCGGATACAATTGCGCTTCACAGCAGAGAAAGTTTAACTGCTTTGAAATGTGTTTCCGTTGCCGCTGAGAAAGCTTACAAACAAGCCGGACTAAAACCAACCGATATTAATTTTGCTGAAGTACATGATTGTTTTACTATTGCAGAAATTGTTGTATCCGAAGATTTAGGATTTTTTGAAAAAGGTTTAGGCGGTGCAGCCGCTGAAAACGGATCAACATCAATCGGCGGAAAAATTCCTATCAATACAAGCGGTGGATTAAAATCAAAAGGACATCCGGTGGGTGCGACCGGTGTAGCACAGATCATTGAATGTTATGAACAATTAACCGGAAGTGCCGGTGAACGCCAAGTTAAAAATGCAAAGTACGGCTTAACTCAAAACATGGGCGGTTCCGGTGCAAGTTGTATTATTCACATTTTGGAGGCAGTATGATCAGTCCAAGATATCATCGTGAAGTTCCTCAGCGTTACCGTCTCGAAGCGGGCAAGTGCAAACAATGCGGACACATTTCTTTTCCGCCGAGATTGGTTTGTCCAAAATGCAAATCAAAAACTTTTGAGACAGTGAAGTTGAGCAGGGAAGGGAAAATCTTAACGTTCACAATAATTCGTGTAGGACCGGATAAATTTTCCAAAGAAACTCCTTATGTTGTAGCAATAATTGAATTGAATGATGGTGTTCGTCTCACTGCTCAAGTAGCAGATTGCGATGTGGAAAAAGTTAAGATCGGTGCTAATGTAAAATTAGTCTTTCGTAAAATACAGGATGAAGGTAAATCCGGTTTGCATTGTTACGGATATAAAGCAGTTTTGGTTTGATCGAAGAAAATACATTTTTACAATGGTTCTTGGTAATTTGCCTGGCATCAAAAAAGCGAGGACGACATGCAAAAAACTGACTTGTCAGAAAATAAAACTTGGTCTTGGATTGGAAAGGCAGCCACTATAGTGGGACTTCTTTATGGAATTTATCAATTGACCAACTTATTTAAGTCTTCTGAATACAAAATTTATGCGACTGGTGAACATCATGTTGTTTTTTTCCCAAATTCTTTTGATGATGAACTAGAAAATTTCAAAAACAATATTGCTCTTGATAGCATTATGTCGAGGATAAAAATTGGAAAATCATATGACCGTATAGAGTCTGCTTCTTCAATCAGAGACTTCTTTAATTCGTCATTTCCTGTTGATGTTCAAAAGAAGATTAGGAGCATACATTCACAATGGTTCTTCTCCGTTGAAAATACAGGCTCCAAAGAAATTCGTGACCTCAATTTAGAATTACCATTTGATGGAATCTATTCCATTGTAAGAAATGAGAAAGAAGAGAGCTCTGGTAGTTTTGCAAAGACAATAGTGCTCGGTGCTCTCAGGCCTAAGAATCAGCTTGAAGTTATTGTTTGGACAAGTGCATATTCAGAAACATATAATGAAAAACGAACCCGTATCACTCATTCTAATGGTGCATTTGAAATAGAGTATTCAGTGCCTGTACGTGGGATACTGGCTTGGATTGATAATAATTATATTATAGTCATTAGTATGTCGATATATGTCTTGTTTGTAATACTCTTTTTTGGAGGAAGAGCTTATTATTTACGGAGAAAACCATCAGAGATTATTGATCAACATGTCGATTCTGAAGAGAAATCAAACTTGAGTAATGAAAAAGATGAAAAACTAACTTGATAAGTAGAGGCATTTTTTATAAAAAAGAATTTTGATTCCATGGTTTTGTTTTACTACATCTCTCAATGCTTTAGCATAAATCTATACTGCAAAGAACGCGAGAGTTGCATCCTCTTCATTTTTATTCCAACCCTACCTTTCATATCTTTGCGTTCTTTGCGAGTCCTTACTTTGCGACCTCTGCGTTAAAGCTTTAAACGCAGAGAACGCGGAGGTAGATTTATTTTATTAGCTAACCGAGTTCCATCACTTCATTTTTATTCCAACCTTATCTTTCATGTCCATGTGCTTAAATAATTTCTTATATCACACTTCAACCAATTTTCTGTTTATTTCTTCTTTCAAAAGCTTAAATCTATTTTCCAAATAAAATATTCTTTCTTTTTCCCCTAGAACTTATCTGGCGATAAATATAGATAATTAACAATTTTGTTAATTAAGTGTAGTTACTAACCTAACTAGTTCATTTTCATTCCAACCTTACCTTTCATATCTTTGCACAGAATTTTTGGAGAATGTTTGTGGAAATCCATGCCTATGGCAAAAGAAATAATTCTCTTCCTTAAATGTTATATTTATTCTAATTAAAATTTCTTACATGGTTCAAAAAGATCAAATATTACAATTCATAAAAGAAAACGAAACTTTATTTCGTAATAAATATCATATTACTAAGTTAGGATTGTTTGGTTCATGCTCTAGAAATGAGCAAGATGAATTGAGCGATATAGACTTGATCATTGAATTTGAACCTCGGACCGAGAATATTTTTAGAATTAAAAATGAAGTTAGAGAGTTGTTTCGTCAAAACTTTAATATGAACATTGATATTTGTAGAGAGAAATACATAAAGCCGATTTTCAGAGAACAGATCTTACAAGAGGCAACTTATGCCTATCAAGCAAAAAGATAAGAACTGTTTGCAAAATATATTAGAGTCCATCAATAAGATTGACAGCTACACTCAACTTTTTCATAATGCTGATGAACTTTATAATGATAATAAAAGTTTTGATGCCGTGCTAATGAACTTTGTTATTATAGGTGAGATGGTTGTTAAATTATCAGATGAGTTTAACCAAAATAATTCTAGAGTGGATTGGTCTAACATTAAAGGATTTAGAAATATTATTGCACATCAGTATTTTGGAATAGATGCAGAGGAAGTTTGGGAAATAATTTTTAACGAACTTCCGATTCTTAAAAGAGAATTAAAGAAAGTAATCTGACTACCAACCATATTGTTAATAATTATTAGTTGTTGAAAGAATTTATGAAAGACAAAATTCGAATAGCATCCGGACAAGGTTTCTGGGGTGATTTACAATCAATTCCGTTACAGCAAGTCACCAAAGGTCCCATTGATTATTTAATGATGGACTTCCTTGCTGAAGTTACAATGTCAATCATGCAGAAACAAAAGAAGAGAAATCCGGCTGCGGGATATGCAAAAGATTTAATTCAAATCATGAAAGATTTACTTCCTCACATTTCTGAAAAAAATATAAAAGTAATTACTAACGGCGGTGGCGCTAATCCGATGGGTTGTGTTGAAGAGATAGTAAAGTGCGCTCATAAACAAGGTATTAAAGAATTGAAGATTGGCGTGGTCAGCGGTGATGATATTTTAGATTCGATTGATGATTTGATAAAGCATGGTGCCGGACTTAACAATATGGAATCCGGTCAACAGATTAAAGATGTAAAAGAAAGATTGATAAGCGCTAATGTTTATTTTGGTGCTCGTCCGATTGTGGAAGCATTGAAGAAAGGCGCACAGATTGTTATCACCGGAAGAACAACTGACACATCTCTGACTTATGCACCAATGATTCACGAATTTAAATGGGCGTGGGATGATTGGGATAAACTTGCTGCTGGCGTAATCGCCGGACATATTCTTGAGTGCGGCGGACAAGCAAGCGGCGGAAATTTTCTTAGCGATTGGAAGTCGGTTCCTGATCTTGCGCATATTGGATTTCCGATTGCTGAAGCATATCCTAATGGAGAAATTGTTATTACAAAACATCAGAATACCGGTGGAATGGTTTCAGTTGAAACGGTGAGCGAGCAATTGATGTATGAAATCGGCGACCCGACAAGTTATATAACTCCGGAATGCGTTGCAGATTTCACTTCGATTAAGTTGGAACAATTGGAAAAAGATAGAGTTAGAGTTTATGGAATTAAAGGAAAGCCCGCTACAGATTTATTTAAAGTTTCGATGGCTTATAATGATGGTTACACAGCAATTGGAAATTTAACTTACAGTTGGCCGGATGCATTGGAGAAAGCTCAGAAGGCAGATGAGATCC